>Ga0256842_1001000_pt1 | contig 23974 bp, 22 predicted proteins | sample 4559240metaG_FD_185973 | JGI IMG/M metagenome (GOLD analysis project Ga0256842, IMG submission 185973) | Hydrothermal vent microbial communities from Guaymas Basin, Mexico - 4559-240 | ecosystem: Environmental > Aquatic > Marine > Hydrothermal vents | place: Mexico: Guaymas Basin | collected... | reverse complement strand
AATCAAGTTCATCCTGGAGGAGAACGGCGAGAAAATCTACCTTCCTGCGGCAACGCTCAGACCGGAGACCGTCTATGGAGTAACCAACATGTGGCTGAATCCAAACGCCACCTACGTCAAGGCGAAGGTCAGGCGCGGTGACAGGGAGGAGACGTGGATAATCAGCAAAGAAGCGGCCTACAAGCTCTCCTTCCAGGACAGAGAGATAGAGGTCATCGAGGAGTTCAAAGGCGAGAAGCTCATAGGAAAATACGTGAAGAACCCGGTGACGGGCGACGAGGTCATTATCCTTCCTGCAGAGTTCGTTGACCCGGACAACGCGACGGGAGTAGTGATGAGCGTTCCAGCACACGCTCCCTTTGACCACGTGGCCCTCGAAGACCTGAAGAAGGAAACCGAGATTCTGCTAAAGTACGATATCGACCCGCGCGTCTTGGAGAACATCACCTACATCTCGCTGATAGAGCTTGAGGGCTACGGCGAGTTCCCGGCAGTTGAGGAAGCGGAGAGGCTCGGCGTGAAGAGCCAGAGGGACAAGGAGAAGCTCGAAGAGGCCACAAAGAACATCTACAAGGCCGAGTACCACAAGGGAATCTTCAAGGTTGAGCCCTACGCGGGCAAACCAGTTCAGGAGGTCAAAGAGCTCATCGCAAAGGAGCTGATGGAGAAGGGAATAGCGGAGATAATGTACGAGTTCGCGGACAAGCCGGTGATAAGCCGCTTTGGAAATCGGGCCGTCATCAAGATTATACACGACCAGTGGTTCATAGACTACGGGAACCCGGAGTGGAAGGAGAAGGCCAGAGAGGCGCTCGCGAACATGACGATTTACCCCGAGAGCAGAAGGGCCCAGTTCGAGGCCGTTATAGACTGGCTCGACAAGAAGGCCTGCGCGAGGAAGGTCGGCCTTGGAACGCCCCTGCCCTGGGACCCGGAGTGGGTCATCGAGAGCCTGAGCGACTCGACCATCTACATGGCCTACTACACGATAAGCAGGCACATCAACAAGCTCCGCGAGGAGGGCAAACTTGACCCGGAGAAGCTTGACCGGGAGTTCTTCGACTACATCTTCCGCGAGGACTTCAGCGAGGAGCGCGAGAAAGAGCTTGCCGAGAAAACTGGCATTCCCGCCGAGACAATCCACGACATGAAGGAGGAGTTCGAGTACTGGTATCCGCTCGACTGGCGCTGTTCAGCCAAAGACCTCATCCCGAACCACCTGACGTTCTTCATCTTCAACCACGTGGCGATATTCAGGCGCGAACACTGGCCCAAGGGAATAGCTGTCAACGGCTTCGGAACGCTCGAGGGTCAGAAGATGAGCAAGAGCAAGGGCAACGTGCTGAACTTCATTGATGCAATCGAGGAGAACGGCGCCGATGTCGTGAGGCTCTACATAATGAGCCTCGCCGAGCACGACAGCGACTTCGACTGGCGCAGGAAAGAAGTAGGAAAGCTCCGCAGGCAGGTCGAGCGCTTCTACGAGCTGATAAGCGAGTTCTCAAGCTATGAAGCCAAAGAGGGCGTCGAGCTCAAAGCCATTGACCGCTGGATGCTCCACAGACTGAACAAAGCAATTGAAGGCACCACCAAGGCTCTTGAGGAGTTCAGGACGAGGACTGCCGTCCAGTGGGCGTTCTACAGCGTGCTGAACGACCTGCGCTGGTATATGAGGAGAACCGAGGGAAGGGACGATGAGGCAAAGCGCTACGTCCTTAGAAAACTCGCCGACGTCTGGATCAGGCTGATGGCTCCCTTCACGCCACACATATGCGAGGAGCTCTGGGAGAAGCTTGGCGGTGAGGGCTTCGTGAGCCTCGCTCCCTGGCCCGAGCCTGTTGAGGAGTGGTGGGACGAGACTGTTGAAGCGGAGGAAGAGTTCGTCAAGGCCTTCATCGAGGACGTCAAGGAGATAATCCGCGTGGCGAAGATAGAGGATGCAAAGAGGGCCTACATCTACACCGCGCCGGAGTGGAAGTGGAAGGTCGTTGAGGTCGTCGCTGAGAAGAGGGACTTCAAGGCCGCTATGGCCGAGCTGATGAAGGATCCCGAGATGAGGAAGCACGGCAAGGAGATAAGCAAGCTGATACAGCGCCTTATAAAGGAGAGGGCCTTCGAGGTCAAGAGAATAGACGAGGAGAAGGCACTGATGGAAGCGAAGGACTTCATAGAGAAGGAGCTCGGCGTCGAGCTGATAATCAACCCCAAGGAGGACAAGGGAGGAAAGAAGAAACAAGCAATGCCGCTGAAACCGGCGGTTTATGTGGAGTAATCACTTCTTTTCATTTGCCTTCTTTAATGTCTCGTATATTATGTCTTCTGGGGTTATGGGTTCAATGTTGACAAGGTTCCTACCTGCCCTAATGAGTTCCATGACTTTCTCAACGTCATTCTCTACGATGATGCCCCCTTCGAATATGGCTCTGAATCCTTTTAGGGTATTGACTTCATCGCCAATTTTGTTTAGAACGACCTCCCCATTGTGAAGTAAAACCACAGAGTCTAAGTCTTTAAGGCCAGATATTATGTGGGAGACTATAACGATGTTGATGTCCCGTTTTATTTCTTGGAAAGCCCTTGCAAGTTCCACCTTTGAGAGTATGTCTAGGTTGCTGAAGGGTTCATCGAGGAACACAACCTTTGGTCTTCCGGCAAAAGCTGCCGCAACTAGGAACCTTCGCTTGTAACCTTGGGAAAGCTCTTTGAACCTCTTTGACTTGTACTCTCTTAACCCAAAAAGGTCAAGGAGCTCATCTACGTTATCAACTCCCCTGTGGTCTGCGACTGCTCTTAGATAGCTCTCAACTTTGATGCGGGGAGGGGATACTGTACGTTCAAATGCAAATCCGATGTCTCTCTTTGGGACACTAAGATAATTTTTGCCAAGTACTTTAATCTCTCCTTCGTCTGGTTTAATGAGGCCTGCGAGTATCTTGATTAGAGTTGTCTTTCCGCTTCCGTTTGGCCCGAGGATTAAGGAAAGGCCCTCTGATAGTGAAAAGGTAACCCTTTTTAGGGCTTTTATGTTTCCGTAAGCCTTACTCAAATTTGAACACTCTAACAGCATATCCTACCACGCCCCCCAAGATGAGGAGAAGTGCCGGAATTTCATCTATCCTCTGTTGCGGAATGAACTTTACGGTGACATCGGTTGTCTGGTTCAGGATGATTATCCGAATCCCTCTGTTGGTAACGGTCAGAGTGCGGGGGTTCTCCAGCAACTTATCGTCTGTTTGTACATAGAGGGTGCAGTTTCCGATCAGGACGACATCATAGGCCCCCGCTGCCGGAAGAACGAGTTCTTTCTGAGCAACTTGGACAGTGCCAAGCTTGCTATAGGCGTTTTCCATTCCGGGCGGTATGAAGAGCTGAAGCTTGAATTCCACCACTACCGGATTGACTGTTTGGTAGTAGTTTAAGGCGAAAAATATTCCCGAGATTAGACCGGCTAGGAGGAAGATGTGAAAAATTTTGATGTTAATAGAAATCACCCCCTTCAAACGATTTTATGGAGGCAATGGCAAGTGAAATATAGAGAATTACACCTCCATACACGTAAGCTGTGAGATTTGTAAGCTTTGGGTTCCAGAGGAAGTACGTGAGCTCTTCAAACGGCAGTATTAGGCTATTAAGGTTGGGTGTTACCGTGGAGAGGAAGCCCGCTATAAAGAGCACTGCCAATGGGATTACAGGCTCTCTTGATATGGTAGACAGGAAAGTTACGAGCAGGGAACCGGCTATGAATGACGCAAAGGACATCAATAACATCGAGAAAAGGAATCTTGACTCTAGCGAAAGACCAACGAGTTTTGAGACGCCCCATAATGCTACTCCTGTTGACAGAATGAGAAAGAGACCATAAGTTATCATGAAAAGAAATCTGCTGAGTAAAGTTTTTCTTTTCCCCATGATGGCTATATCGTTAATTATATTGCCTCGGTATATAGGTTCTGTGATAAGAAATGCTGCCAGAAGTCCCCCAATCAAGAAAACTACTAAATGCACTTTTGAGACTGTCTCAAAGAGGGAAGAGAGCTGGGCTGATGCGACTTTGGCAAAGAATTCAGTGTTTGAAGTGGCATTAATGAGATAGTCCTTCATTGTGCTCCGCAATGCTGAGGATACTTCACTACCGGCACTAACACCCTTAATCTCTGGGAGATACTTCCAGAGTATATATTGAACAACGATCGGGGATGCTAACAGGACGAGTATCAATTGCAGGTTCGATTTGATTTCTTCTCCAATGATCTTAAGTGATTCCATGGCAGTTTACCTCCTCCTTAACTTAAGTGCGGAAATTAAAACTCCGCCGATCACACCTGCTCCAATGAGGTAGAGATGCCACGACGAATTTGAGGGCGGGGAGATTGATCTCACATTCCTCAGGAATTCTCTAGCTTCGGGAGTGTCCTCAACGCTAATCGAAATTATGACGCTCTGATTTTTGATGATCCCAAATGGATCAGCTGGGAGGTATATACTCCCATCAACCAAGTACGGACCCCTGAAGTCCATGTTGATTGAGAAATTCCTGTAACCCTCATCTATGCAACGGGGGAGATCTGTGGGATTCTCAGGTAAACTCCAACCAGTACACCTGAGGACTTTTATTGGGCCGCTTTGGAGGGTGACCACCCATCCTATACGATTCTCCGGGCTGTTGTTTTTTAAGTAAAGCTCAACGGGGATCGGTTTAAGCTCGATGCCGCTGCTGTAAACCGAGTTATTGAGGGAAAACTCTGGCCAGTACTGGAAGAAGAACACGGGTTTATTTGCCAGCATGAAGGTATTCGTGTCTTTCTTGACCAAGAAAGTAACTTCCTTTTCCTTTACTGGACACCTCGCAGTAACCGTCCCGTTTCTGTATATCAAGCATTCATAAAATGAGACGTTCTCGTGGACTATGTAATAACTTCCCCTGTCCTCAATGGTCATATTGGTCGCACGGAAGCTGTAATGAGAGGAATCAAGTTTTCCCCCAAGTGCCATTACCTGTCCTTCCCAGGTTAGCGGAACTTTTGAAGTGGCACTAATGGGGGGAAGAGAAAGTAAAAGTGTAAAAACAAAAAGGGCAATGGTTGCAAACCATTTTTTCCGCAGCATTTTGCATCCCTCTGTTCTCACTCTATAAGGTCGGGATTCGGAATGAGGTAGGATATTATATCAACGTTATCCACAACTTTTTCTATTTTTGGATGATCCCAGAACCATTTATCAGTTTTCTTGTAGACTGTAACGTGGTAATATGTTTTTACGTAATAGCACCATCCATCTCGTGCTTTATATGCGAAGGGGTCACCAACATTCAGATCAACAGAGTACGTTATTTTGGTGTACCCAATTAGTGGGGTACTGTATCCTTTTACTTTGTAGGCATAATCTGAATAAAACCCGATATACTTGTTAATTGAGTCATCGTAATTAGCCCACTGCCATACTCCCCAAGCTGCACCGTGGTGATCATTCCATGAAACACTGAAGGAGACTTCGACTCCTCCATATGTGCTACTTATAGCCAAGTGAGGATCTATTCCAGAGTCAGTAGCTCCTTTTCTTGAACCTGCAGGAACCCCCCATATAGTTGCACTTGCGCTTCCTGCCGTCACTCCAAGCAGGAGCAGTCCTAACAGGACTGCGAAGATAGACTTCCACTTCAAGGAGGTTCACCTCCATGAAGTTTTTGCAGTATTTACTATGAAATGCATCTTTATAAAATTTTCTATTTACCTTAAGTAACTGTTTCTCCTTTCTTTCTTAGAGAGATTAATTTGTTCTAACTGAAGTTTCCCATCTTAAAATAGGCCAAAAGAAGCCCGAGTAAAAGAGAACCCAAAAACAAAAGAGATCATACAGCGGCGTTGCCGCCCCGCTTCCACAACGGGAGCTCGAAGAGACTTCCAATGAGGCCAATCAGGAGGGCGGGGAGTATGAGGAAGAGCAACACTATCACAAATCCCTCACCCTCTGTTGGGCCCGACGGTGGCGCTTCAAAGAGAGGGGCTACAATTCTTATCAGTCCCAAGACGACCACGAGCATTGCAGGGACAATGAGGATGGAAGTCTTGGCGAGCTCTTTTGGTCTAACGCCGAGCCTGAAGGCAACGAACGCCACCACGAGGGAGCCGAGGAGCAGGCCTGTAAGGTAGAGTGCCAGCGGGAGTATTCCCCCGGCATCAACCCCAAGGAGAAAGCCTACCAAAAAAGAAAGAGAGACTATGAGGGCAGAGATTCCTACTTTTCTTGTTATCATTCCCATAGTACTCACCCGCTAGGATTAGGTTTTACCAAATATAAGTAGCTTTCCCATCCCCATCTTTCTTGGGATTATTGAGATTGTAATAGTCATACTCTTTGTTCCATGTGCTAAACGTTGAGAGCATTTCAACTTCTGGTTTCTCATAAGAGTCCACTATATGGTCAAATTTAGTCCAAGACCAGTGCTCTAAATGAATAGAACCCACTGTTATCTCATTGGGGAGCTGCCATAGTCTTACATGTCGTTGGATTTTAAAGACAAAACCATTGAACATATCATCTGCTTCCACCCATCCCTTATCAGGGATATAAATATATTGCCTGCTCCCATAACTTGTATAGTCACTCCAGGAATGCCTTGAGAGAGTATCTTTGACTATGCTCTTTGGTGCCCCCCAAACGAGGTTTATAGGATCCACAGCCACATAGTAATCTCCGCTTCTTCTCCAAGTCCATCTGGGTAAATAGGGACTTACTGACCACCATTTAAACGGATCATCTTTTCTTGTTACTATTACATTGGTCTCGTAATATGTAATTCTGGTCGTGGTAGGTAGGGTTTGTATGTTGCCTATTGGACGTGTCTTGGGTATGGTTTCAGTTGAGCTCATTGTCAATTCTGTGCTAAGCTGGGGAATTATGATAGTCTTTATAGTGTAAATTGTGTCCTCCATTGGGATTCTACACTTATAGACCTTGGCTTTGAATGTATGAGTACTAATCCAATTCATATAGTAAATTTTGTCTTGGGAAGGAACTGTTTTAGTTGGATAGGGTATCTGTGCTGATAATGCTGAGGCACTAACAAAGGACATTCCGCTAAAGTTGGCATGTTTGAAAACCTGCGGGTTAGTGCTTCCTGCCGTCACTCCAAGCAGGAGCAGTCCTAACAGGACTGCGAAGATAGACTTCCACTTCAAGGAGGTTCACCTCCATGAAGTTTTTGCAGTATTTACTATGAAATGCATCTTTATAAGCTTTTCTATCAACTATACGTAAATATTTCTCTCTATTTTTGGACATAAATTACAGGACTGCGAAGATAGGCTTCCACTTTTAATCTTTGAGCGCAAATGTAAACCGACGAAAATCCTACTGAGGTTTTTGAAACTCTGTGTTTAATTATGAAGTTTAATTATGAAGAAAAGTTATAAGAAAAAAATAAATAAATTAGAACTCCCTCTCCACTAAGAACTCGGCGAGAAGCTCTAAATCCTTCCTCGCCTCGCTCTCAGGGAGGACTTTCAAAGCCTCATTCGCTTCTCTCACGAGGTTCTTCGCGTAGTTGGCCGCGTAGTCTATGCTACCGTACTTTTTCAGGAGCTCTATGGCCCTCTCAACCTCCTCTTTGACCTTGTCGTCGTGTATTAGTGCGTCGCCCTTCGCATCGCCGGCGTACTTACCAAAGACCCTGAGGAACTCGGCTTTATCATCTTCGCTCGCGTTCTGGAAGAAGTGGCTCACTATAAGGGTCTTCTTGCCCTTCCTTATGTCACTGCCGACGGGCTTGCCGAGCTTCTCCTCGTCCGCGATGAGGTCGAGAACATCGTCCCATATCTGGAAGGCTATTCCAACGTTCCTCCCCCACTTTGAGAGGGCCCGGATGTACTCCTCTTCCTCGGTGCCGACTATCGCTCCTATCGTTGCCGAGCCGTCGAAGAGCGCACCAGTTTTCCCGCTTATCATCTTAAGGTATTCATCGATGGCAACTTCCTTCCTAGTCTCGAACTCTATGTCAAGGGCTTGGCCCTCGCAGAGCTCGTTGGAGGTCTTCACGAGAACCTCGAGGATCCTCGCCTTCTTCTTAGGGCTCACATCGGCTTTAGCTATAGCCTCAAAGGCCTTGCTGAATAGCAAATCGCCCGCTAAAATCGCCATGTTGACACCCCAGAGCTTGTGGACTGTCGGCCTTCCGCGCCTGAGCTCGTCCATGTCCATGATGTCGTCGTGGACGAGGGAGTAGTTGTGAATAAGCTCCACGGCGGCCGCTGGATAAAGGGCTTTTTCCGGATTGCCACCGACGGCCTCGGCTGCGCGGAGAACAACAAAGGGCCTGACGCGCTTTCCGCCGGCGAGCGGATAGTGCCTCGCCGCCTCGTAGAGAGTTTTTGGCTCTTTCTCCGGCACCAACTCTAGAATAATTTTATCAACGTCCTTGGCCATTCTTTTGATCCTCGTGAAGAGTTCTGAATAGTCCGTCATACCATCACCCCATCCGAACACCTAAAACTAGTAAGGAAAATGGCCAAAGCCTTTATCAGTTTTTTGGCCCTCACTCAATCTCGATGGTGTGTCCATTCCTCGAAACGAAGACGTCCTTTCCAATCATGTAGCCCTCTTCCTCGGCCAGTTCTGCATATTGGGCGAGCATCTGAAACTCACCGTGTGCGGGGACTATGTTTTCCGGGTTCAGCATCCTAATGAGGTAGCGGTGATCCTCCCTGCTTGCGTGTCCTGAAACATGGAGATCCTTGATCATCCTAACGCCTTTCATCTTGAGCTTCGTTTCAAGGACGTAGCGCTGAGCTCTGTTGAGAGGATTCGGTATCGTCCCTGCTGAAAACACGACCGTGTCGCGCTTTCCGATGTCGTAGAGCTCGCCGTTTGCCATTCTCGTTAGCACAGCTCCCGGTTCACCCTGATGGCCGGTGACGATTAGGAGGTAGTTCTCCCTAGCCTGTGAGACCTCGGAGAGGACTTTCTTTATCGCATTGGGGCTCCTCAGAACCCGCGACCCCTTCATCTTTATGAGTCCAAGCTGTTTTGCTATGCCCGTGTACTTGGCGAGCGACCTGCCGATTAAAATCGCTTGTCTTCCCATCTTGTTGGCTATCCAGATCAGCTCCTGGAGTCTTGCAATATGACTTGCGAAGGTTGTCGCTATAAGCCCATCTGCTTCCATCCCCTCGTAGAGGAAGAAGTCTTCGAGGAGCATCTGGGCCACTGCCTCGCTTGGTGTTTTCGTCGGCTCCCCTACGCGAGTTGATTCGGGTATGAGGACTTTAACGCCCTCTTTGCCGAGCTCCTTTAGCCTCTTGTAGTCCGGCCTCTCGCCGAGGGGGTTGTTGTTGTCAAACTTGAAGTCACCTGTGTGGACGACGGCGCCGTCTGGAGTGTGGATGACCACCATCGCAGCCTGAGGAATGGAGTGCGTCGCGCGAACGAACTCTATGGCAAGGTTCTCGCTTACCTGCACTATTTCACCGAACTCGGTCTCGTACATAGGATTTTTTACATCGAAATACTTCTCGCTCTTTACCTCGCTCTTGGCGAGCTTTATGGTGTAAGGGGTTCCGTAAACGGGAACGTCTGGGTAGTGAGGTGCGATCTTTCCTATCGCCCCGATGTGGTCGAGGTGCCCGTGGGTTAAGGCTATGGCAACGACGCGCTTGTTCCTTATGATTGAGTCATCGGGAATCGCACCGATTCTCTGGAGCTCCTTGGTGGGAAACTCCTGGATGTTAACGTCCTCGTGGATGAGAACGCGGTCGAGCCTTATTCCAACGTCGATTATGACGACCTCTTCTTTTTTGCCGTCGGAGTAGCCAACGGCCGTCATGTTCTTGCCGACTTCCTCGTAACCGCTGATCGTGTAAATTCTTATCATCTCTTTCGCCTCCTGCGCCGCCGAGCCTCTCCTGAGGCACGGGGCTGCGTTGGTCTTAGTTGTTGATATGGGTTTAAAAAGGTGTGCATTTGTGGAGAAAGAAGCATAGAAAAGTTGGCAAAGAAACGGCCGGGAACGTCACCTCCTCCTAAGATAAGCCGGCAGATCAATCCTCTGCTCAAGCCATTCCCTTGTGAAGCCCGTTATAACCAGCGGGACTTTTCTGAGCTCCTCGACGTTTCTCGCCCCAACCAGGAACATCGCGTTCCTGATCTCCTCGATGTAGCACCTCAGGATTTTTATAACGCCCTCAACATCTCCTTTGACCGCGGGCTTGAGGAGAGGGAGGGCTACGCCCGCGAAAGTAGCACCCATTGCAAGGGCCTTCGCCATAGTTATTCCATCGCGCATTCCACCCGTTGCTATGATTGGCAGGTTCGTGGCATAGCGGACTTCAGCGACGCTTATTGCCGTCTTTATGCCCCAGTCCCAGAAGCGGAGCGCAAGGTTCTTTCCCATCTCGTCTTTTGCCCTATAATACTCAACAGCGCTCCAGCTCGTCCCGCCGAGGCCGCCGACGTCTATCGCATCTATGCCGATGCTCTCAAGCCTTACTGCGACTTCCATTGAAACCCCAGCGCCTGTTTCCTTCGCTATAATTGGGTAGGGAAACTCCGCCTTGAGCTCAGCCAGAGCTTTCAGAACGCCTCTATACCGGGTGTCCCCCTCAGGCTGGACACTCTCCTGCAGGGGGTTCATGTGGATGGCAAGGGCGTCTGCCTGAATCGTCTCGACGGCTTTCAGAGCCTCTTCAACGTCGTAGCGGTCGGGCATCGTCTCGGCGAACTGGGGTGCGCCGAGGTTGCCAACGAGAAAGACATCGGGGGCAACATCTCTCACGTAGTAGCTCTCCCAGGTCTCGGGATTCCTTATCATCGCCCTCTGACTGCCGACGCCCATAGGGATGTTCAGCTCCTGCGCGGCCTTGGCCAGGGTTTTGTTTATCCTTCCAGCTAGCTGAGAACCTTTCGTTCCGCCGGTCATTCCGGCTATGAAGATCGGATAATCGAACTTCCGCCCAAGGAACTCGACGCTCATGTCAATTTCATCCTTGTCTATCTCGGGAAGGCTCATGTGGACGAAGTGCACGTCCTCAAAACCGTTCGAAACGTGGGCCTGGACGTTCCTCTTCAGGCAGTGTTCGATGTGCTCAAACTTCCTGATGATAGTGAGCTCCTCCTTGTTCATAACACCACCAATTGGGAAAGGGGGATAAACGTTAATAGGTTTTGGGGGATCGTAGACAGGGGTGGAACTGTGGAGAAGGAGGTCATTCTTCTAACTGGGCCGCCACTCAACGGGCGCGATGAATACCTTGAAGAAGCCCTCGGAAAAGCAAGCGGAGAGAGCTTTGCTTACTATCACGTCTTTGACTATCTGCGAGAGGTAGGTAAAGAGAGGGGAGTCAAGATAACCCGAAAGAACGTCCTTGACTTTGCAATAAGCCACCAGGACTTGATGAACGAGATCCGCGATGAGGCCTTTGAGAGAATCAGAAGGGAGATAGAGGAAAGCGAGAAGGTTTTTCACCTCGTCTCGACGCCGAGTCTCTTCCGCTGGGGCAGTGGGAGCGTTATCGGCTTCACCCTGAGCAACCTCAAGCTTCTGAAGCCGGACAGAGTGATAATAGTCCTCGATGACGTCCTTTCAGTTAGGAGGAGAATAATCAACGATCCAGAGTGGTTTGAGCGCTTCGGAAATAACCCGGACAACATAAAGCTAACCACCCTTGTCATGTGGCGTGAAGATGCGATAAACCACGTGAAAACTCTCGTTCGCGAGCTCAAGAAGGAGGGAATAAACGTCCGCTATATCTTACAGTTCGGCATAAGGCACCCGCCGGAGGTCTTTCTCGATCTCATATTCCGCGAGAAGGAAAAGCCCCTCGTCTACCTCAGCTACCCCATGACTGGCCATGAGGAAGAATATTATCACCGTGTCAGGGGCTTCTACAACAAACTGAGAGAGCACTTCACAGTTCTCGATCCCGGTGCCTTAGACGACTGGTGGGTCGTTGCTGAGTACGACAACCAAGTCGCCAAGGATCCAAACATCAAGAGGATCAAGATAAAGCACCTCCTTGACGGGAACGAGGTGGACGAGCTTGAAAGGGAGGACATAGAACAGGCCACCGAGATTTTAAGGCGCCAGCTCGTAGAGAGGGACTTCAACCTCGTCGGCGTGAGCAAGGCAATAGCCGTCTACCACTACGCGGAGGGCGTCTCCGCCGGAGTCGTGAGCGAGATGGCAGAGGCTTACAGGACGCTCGCGGCGATATACCTCTACTACCCGTTCAAGAGGCGCCCGAGCCCGTTCATGGAGTTCTACGGCATGCAGAATCCGTCGAGGAGGACGATGTTCAAAAATGAAGACGAGATGATAAGGGCGATGGTGGAGGAAAAGGAGTACTGGACAAAGAGTTGACTTTGTTTTACTTTCTTAGCAAGAGAACTCAGAACAGAAAAGAAGGGGAGAAGAGATCACTTCTTGACCCATCCGCGGGCCTTCATGGCCTCGTATACCCTGCTGACGGCCCTCACGTAGGCGGCGTCCCTCATGTGGATGTTCTTCTCCTTGTGGATATTGTAGACGCCCCAGAACGCCTCGGTCATCTTCTTGTCAAGCTTCTCGCGGACCTCCTCTTCGGTCCAGTAGTAGCCGGTGATGTTCTGGACCCACTCGAAGTAGCTGACGGTGACACCACCGGCGTTACAGAGGAAGTCCGGGATCTGGAGGATGCCCTTCTCGTAGAGTATCTCATCTGCCTCCGGGGTAACCGGACCGTTGGCGATCTCGGCGACGATCTTGGCCTTGACGTTGTCGGCGTTGTCCTTGGTAATGACACCCTCAATGGCGGCTGGGGCGAGGACGTCAACGTCGAGCTCAAGGAGCTCCTCGTTGGTAATGTTAGTCGCGCCTGGGAAGTCCTTGACTGTGCCGTGCTCCCTCTTCCACTTGAGGACTTCGTCCGGGTCAAGGCCGTCTGGGTTGTAGATGCCACCCTTACTGTCGCTGACAGCGACGACCTTCATGCCGAGCTGTTCCTTAGCGAGCTTGGCTGCGTAGTAACCGGCGTTACCGTAACCCTGGACAGCAATGGTTCTGCCTTTGAGGTCGATACCGATGGCCTTGGCAGCTTCCCTTATTGTGAATATTGCACCCTGAGCTGTAGCGGTGCTCCTGCCGAGGGAACCGCCGACTATGACCGGCTTACCAGTGATGACACCGAAGGCCGGAACCTTCCTCCTGCAGATGGCCTCATACTCGTCCATCATCCATGCCATGATCTGCGGGTTAGTGTAAACATCAGGGGCAGGAATATCGGAGTACGGGCTGATGATGTCGTAAACGGCCCTTATGTAGCCTCTCGCCAGCCTCTCCTTCTCCCTGTCAGAGAGCTCCTTCGGGTTGACTATGACACCACCCTTACCTCCACCGTAGGGTAGGCCCAGAGTGGCACATTTCCAGGTCATCCAGGTGGCGAGGGCCTTAACCGTGCTCAGGGTCTCCTCAGGGTGCCACCTGATGCCACCCTTGGTTGGACCAAGGGCCCAGTTGTGCTGGACGCGGAAACCGGTGAAAACCTTAACAGAACCATCGTCCATCTCAACGGGGATGCTGACCTCAAGAATCCTCATGGGCTTCTTGAGGAACTCGAGAGCCTCCTCACTTATGTCCATGAACTGGGCAGCCCTCTCAAGCTGCTTAATAGCCATCTCAAACGGGTCAATCTCGACCATTTTTCCCACCTCGGGTTTTCGGTAATTTGCGATACGGGTTACGGCCTTTGCATATATAAACCTTTCGATAAAGGGGGCTGGAGAACGGCTAATTTTAAACAAAAAGTTATATACGGAAATTTTCGGCAAAAAGAAAAACTCTCTCGAAATCTTTAAGCAAAAAGAGAAATGCACACCGAGGATTTTATGTACGTTGGAGAACATTAAAGGCTATCAAAGTATAAAAATGGACTAGCTCTTGGTCCTCAGCGAGAAGTCGGTCATCATCCCGTCAGCTCACTCTCTTTCCAATCATCGGACCAGAATATGGAGCCCCGGGCGGGATTTGAACCCGCGACCGGCGGATTACAAGTCCGCCGCCCCGCCAGGCTAGGCTACCGGGGCACCAATCTAAGGAGTCAGCCGAAAATTATAAACCTTTCGACTCCCGAAACTCTTTTAATATTTGGCGCTTTGTTAAACTTTGGTGTTTAAGATGTCATCGAAGAGCTTTCTTACAGATCACCAAATTAAGATTCTCCAGTTGAGGGCTAAGGGTCTAAGACAGAACGAAATTGCAGAGCTTCTTGGCACTAGCCGGGCTAACGTTAGCATTCTTGAGAGAAGGGCCCTTGAAAAGATTGAGAAGGCTAGAAACACCCTCTTAATCTGGGAACAGATCAACTCAAAGGTAAGCGTTAAAGTTAAGCGCGGAGAAGACATCTTCCAGGTTCCCGAAAGGCTCTTCAGGAAGGCAGACAAGCTCGGCGTCAAAGTTCCGTACAGCACGGCCGAGATAATCGCTTTTCTCGTGGACCATGCCCCAATAAGCGACAGGGTGGCCAAGCGGGATTTCACACTCTTCCTCGACGCCAAAGACAGGCTGAGGATAAGCGAGTGTATATTAGAGGACTTCGATGAGGTAAAGAGGGAGTAAGATTCATCCGTTGCAGGAGCGCTTTACTTTACGCTTGCCTTTGGGGCAGAGGCTCACTTCATAAACATAAAGAGCGGCGATGAGAAGTCTACGACTTCACGCTCCTTGGCGACGCTCCCACAAGCGGTGGGGACACCTACAACGCGGTTGAGACCGTTGACGAGTTCATTTACTTTGGTGGCTGGGCCCACGCGCCGGCCGTTTATCGCGAGGATAGAAGGATACTCTTCTACAACAAATACTCCCACGTCCATGTCTATGACACGGAAGAAGGGACGGTAAGGCTCCTTTGGAAGGACTCAATCCATCATGAGACCGACTGGGCCGGCGAGGTGAGCGACATCATCTACGATCCCGCCAACGACAGGCTACTCCTCGCGAGGGAGGACGGCCATGCGAACCTCGGCGTCTACGCCCTCGATAGAAGAACCGGTAAGGCTGAAGCCCTCCTCAACGAGCCCTCGCCGAAGGGGACGAGGGTTCACGACACTGCGTTTTTCGGTGTCGGGAACAACTTCACAGGCGGCCTGAGAGAGATAAAGGCCCTCGACCTGATAAGCGGGAGGTGGGAGACCTTTAAGCCAGGCAAAAGCGTAGATGGAAGGCCATACATAAGGCCTGAGCTAGGAGCTATGGCTTCAGCCTACAACAGGGCCTTTGCCTTCGTTCGCGGGGGCATACTGGCTGGTAACCCCTTCATGGGCGAGGACTTCCGGTTCTTCCGCCTCTTCGAGTTCTACACCTTCTATGCCCCGTTCAGAGTGAACGCGATAAACGTCGGCGGCGGAATCCTCACTGCATACAACGCCCACCACGACGCATCATACCGCCTCAACTCCGAGCCGTCTCAGAGACCTTTGACGTGAAGGTGGGCAGAAACGTCATTGATCTAAGCTCGTTCAGTGGAATCGCAAGCTTCGAGCTGGAAAAGGAAGACATGAAAGGAAAGGCGAGAATAGAGCTCCGCTGAATTTTTTCAACTCTCCCCGAACACGTTGTTCCAGGAGTAACTGGCGTCGATGAGCTCCGCGACGGTCAGCTTTTTCTCGGCAACGACCTTGGCGTTGAGCTCCTTCAGGGTTTCAAGTAGTTTCTCCCTCGGAAGTGCATCCTCATCAAAGATTACGAAGCCCTTGCCCGTGTAACTGTTGAGGAACGCCCTCCAGACCTCGGCCTTTGTCAGGAGTTCGTACTGCTTTGCCGTTGCAAGCTCCCAGTTCCCCTTATCGAATTCAAGCTCAAGCCGGGTAAGCTTCTTGTCGGGATTAACAGGCATTTAACCACCCCCTCACCCCTTTGAGAGCCCAAAGTAGTCCTCTATGTCTATGTAGGTCTTCCTGTAGAGCTCGCTGTTCTTCATCTTCTCGACGAACTCCTTGCTCCTGAAGTATTTGTCCTTCTTGTAGTCCCAGTCGGGGTGAAGCTTCTTCCACTCCTCCCAGGTGTAGCTGAACTGTGCCTGAACTTTGTCGCGGTAAATCTCCGGAATCACGTTGAAGGCACAGAACGGCACTATTCTACCGTCGGGCATGGCGTAGTGGATAACGCAGCGCTCTACGCGCTCAACGTCGTAGTTGTATTCGTCCTGGAAGTGCATCATTCCAACGAACAGGGTCTTTTCGTGGAACTTTCCGAGGGCATCGTAGGTGCCGTGAACGAAGGCGTTCTTTATGAGGCCTAGAACGTCTAGTCCCTTCGGTGCGTACTTTTCGTCGTAGAAGCTCTTAAACTTTATGAATATCTCGGCCCCAAGTTTGAGCTTCTTGAGCCTGCCCATGCTGTTCCACTTCTCTATCTCCTCTGCTTTTTCCTCAAGGTACTCGACGAAGCCATCAACGTCGATGAAGCGCGGAATCGGGACGACGCGCTTGTTCTCGCGGTCGAGGAAGACGTATGTTGCGGCACCGCAGGCGAAGTGGCTTGTCATGTAGTAGCGCTTTCCAGCGAAGGCCTCAAAGAAGCGCGCTATGTGGCCGGCTATTGGAACTGGATACCAGTCCTCCATGGCTATGGCACCGTTCGTTTGTTCCTCTATACGCTTTATCGCGCCAGGAATCGTTATTCTAAAGCGCTGGCGCTCCTTCTTGGGAACCCTGCCGATCATTGAAAGTGGCTGGAAATTAACTCCTCTGACGATGTCGAGGTGATTGAGGGCGAAGTTTATTATGGCTCCAAGCTCGTGGTCGTTGACGTTCCTAATGGTTGTCGGCACGAGGACTATTCCAGGCCCTCCAGCCTTCCTCACGTTCTCGAAGATGAGTGGAATCTCCCAGTGGTTCTTCCAGTTGGTCTGGGGTGTCATTCCGTCGTAGCTCAGGTAGAGGGTGTTGGTTCCGGCCTGCCTAATCTTTTTAACCAGCTCTGGATTGAAGGCGAGCCTTATCCCGTCGGTGTTGAGCTGGACGTGGTCGTAGCCTTCCTCCTTGGCGATTTTGATAATTTCGATCAGGTCGTCACGGAGGGTCGGCTCGCCGCCGGTGAACTGGACGGCGTTCGCTCCAATCGGGTGCTCTTTCTTCGCGTTTCTGAGCATCATGCGTATCTGTTCGAGGGTCGGCTCGTAAATCGGCTCACCCTCCTTTGCATAGAAGAAGCAATACCAACATGCCAAGTCGCAACGGTTGGTCAGAACGATGTTGATTAGGCTCGTGTGGGAGCGGTGTCTGCTACACAGTCCACAGTCAAACGGACAGTTGGCACCGGTATTTTCAACATTTGCGCTGTAAAGCTTCTTTCTCTTCCAAAGCCACTTCCTAAAGCGGTTGTAAGTCTCAACGTCCTCGTAGTAGATGTCGGTAATCAGTCCCTCTGGGCACTTCTTGGTTATCCAGACCTTTCCATCCTTCTCCCAGACTACAGCGGGAACAACGCGCCTTGTCTCTGGGCAGAGGGAGTAAGTCCTATGAGGTAACTCTCCACCGTAGCCTTTGCTCGCGGTTTTGAGCATTCCTTCAAACTCTTCCTCGGTTATTTCTGGGAACTCTACGATATCTCTTATTTCCTTAGTTGACTCGGCGAACTCCTTCTCTCCACTGGGGATTTCACCAATGTTCTCGGCCATGGGACTTCACCTCTAGCTTATATCTGCCCTTCTTTCAATTGCAGAGTATAAAAGCTTTTGCGTAAATATGAAGATTTTCTTTCATAGGATGCCCAAAGCAGTGGAGTCACTAAGGTTAAAAGTCCTCCTGATGATGAAGCTTGGGTGGTAAGATGCCGGCTCGCGAGATGAGGATGGAGATGTTCGTCAGGGCCCTCCTCAGAGGGGACTTCAACAGGGCAAAAGGGCATATGGAGAAGCTCATTAAGGTAGCTGGCAATGATGAATGGAGCAGGGGTTATTCAAGAGCCGTGGAGGGAATAATGAACGCCCTCAAGGACAACGATACAGACTCTTTAATCGTTCAACTGATTTCAAGCAACGACAGGGAGAGAGCAAAGGAACTCCTTGAGACTTACTCAAAGCTCGCCGGTCAGGACTTCCGCGACGACTATGAGAGGGGCTTTTACACGGCCTGGAGTGAGTTCCTGAAAGCTTATCTCAGCCAGATGACACTCGCGTGATGCCGATGGGTAAGGAAGGGCTCATGAAAAAACTTGAGGAGAAGATCAGGAACTGCCAGAAGTGTCCCCTTGGTAAGCTCAGGACGAACGCGGTGCCCGGAGCTGGAAGCTATGACGCCAAGATTATGTTCGTAGGTGAAGCGCCGGGCTACTGGGAAGACCAGAAGGGCCTGCCCTTCGTCGGCAGGGCAGGAAAGGTTCTCGACGAACTTTTGGAAGGAATAGGGCTCAGTAGGGATGATGTGTACATAACGAACATAGTCAAGTGCAGGCCCCCAGAAAACCGCGATCCAACTGAAGATGAAATAAAAGCCTGTGCCCCCTATCTCGACAGGCAGATTGACATAATACGGCCGAAGGTGATAGTCCCGCTTGGAAGGCACTCGATGAAGTACATCCTTGAGAAGTTCGGCTTCAAGGCAGAGCCGATAAGTAAAATCCATGGAAAGACTTTCGAGGCACGGACTCTCTTCGGAAAGATAGTCATAATGCCAACCTATCACCCGGCCGCAGCACTATACAAGCCGCCGATAAGGGAAGAGCTTGAAAAGGATTTTCAGAAGCTGAAGGAGCTCTTGAACTCTGTGTTATGACTATCTTTTAACATTTGGGGTTACTATTCTAAGTGAACTAGCCTTGATGGACTTTTGTCATGATTTTTCGACCTTCTGCGGAATTTTTTCGAGAAAGGTTTTTATGGTGCTAGAGGGCAATATGGTACTTGAAAGTACTTATCAATGCAATATCCCATCAGCACGTACTAGAAGAGCCATCTAATACCGACAATCCCTGCAATAGTCCAGTAGCACTTTCGAAGGATTGACTATTTGCCAAAAATACTGCGACAAAATTTATAAATTGCCCATATGTTTGTTGGTTCAAAACCTGTTGGAGGTGAACCCATGTCGGACTTTGGGGTGCTGTCTCTGCTTCCACCGCTGGTTGCGATTGGCTTAGCGATATTGACGAAGAGGGTTATCTTAGCTCTGTTTGCTGGGGTGTGGATCGGCGGAGTCATGGTCGCTGGGGGTAATCCAATAGTTGGAACAGCCCAGACGCTGGAGTGGATTGTTGGTAGCGTTACAGACGACTGGAACGCGAGGATACTCATTTTCGATTTCCTGATAGGTGCTGGCGTTGGTCTCGTTTACAAGTCCGGAGCTGTGCACGCACTGGCGGCGTCTCTTGGAAGGAAAGTTAAAAGTAGTAGGGGAGCCTCGGTTCTCGGGTGGCTCCTTGGTGTCCTGGTGTTTTTTGACGACTACACCAACACGATAGTCGTTGGAAACACTATGAGGCCCATAACAGACAGGACAAGGGTTTCAAGGGAAATGCTGGCTTATATAGACGACTCCACAGCCGCACCGGTCGCAGGACTTGCGTTCATATCCACGTGGATAGGCTATGAACTGGCCATGATAGGGAGGGGATTTACGAGCGCCAAAGTTGACTATGGGACTTATGACGCCTGGCTCTCAAGCCTTCCTTATAGGTTCTATTCGATACTAGCGATAATACTCGTTTTCATTGTTGCGTATACCCACAGGCACTACGGTCCGATGCTCAAGGCCGAGTACCGCGCCAGGACGACAGGCAAGGTACTTCGTGACGGTGCAAAGCCCCTTATGACTACAGAGACAGACTTAGGGGCGCCGAAGGAAAACGGAAACCCCTGGGACTTTGTGATTCCCATCCTCGTCCTTGTAGGGGTCTCCATACTGGGGCTGTGGTATACCGGTGCGGCAAACCTCCAAGCTTATAGCCAGGGTTTAGATTGGTGGACTGACCTCGATAACCCATTCGGTGTTAATTTCCTAAACTACAGCTTCGTTGAGTCCTTCCGTGAAGCCGACGCCGCAACAGCTCTCCTCTGGGGATCCTTTGCCATGGTCGTCGTCGCCAGCGTAATGCTCCTCGGCAGGAAGAAGATGACGATAGAGGAGTGGGAGGATACCGTAGTACGGGGAATGAAACAAATGATGTTCGCAAACACAGTCCTCGTCCTTGCATGGAGCCTCGGCACTGCTGCTGAAACCGTTGGAACCGGGGACTACGTGATCAGCCTTGCCACAAGCTCCGGAGCGAACCTTGGGCCGTGGATGCCCCTTATAATGTTCCTCGCGGCTATGTTCGTCGCTTTCACCACTGGAACCAGCTGGGGGACGTTTTCAATTATGGTTCCTCTCGGTGTCCAGCTGAGCCTAGCATTCACTGGAGGTCAAGTTAACGAGATAGTCTTCGCCACAATCGGAGCAACGTTCACGGGCTCGATATTCGGTGACCACTGCTCCCCGATAAGCGACACAACGATAATGAGCTCAATGTTCAGCGGTTCCGACCACATAGATCACGTGACGACGCAGATACCCTACGCTGTCACTGCTGCAACAATCAGCGCCGTGTTATACCTTCTCTTCGGCCTTGGAGTCAGGAGCTGGGTGATACTCCTTCCAATAGGCATTGTGCTCCTCGTCGGTGCCTGGTACGTCCTCAGCGAGTGGTACGGCAAGAAGTACGGCATACCCCACGGCAAGGTGCCGATTTATGTAGTTGAGGAGTAATTTTTCCTTTATTTTTTAGTTCTGGAGTCTAATTCACTTCTTTGGGCCTACTGCGGAAACGAACCCCACTGAAAATCCAACCCACGCCAGCAGATATCCCACTCCAACGTTCAGAGTGCTGTTCTCGGTTCCCCAGGGGAGTAGCCCGATGGTCAGCAAGGTCATGCCTATTAACCCAACACCGTGTCCTAATTTCCCATTAAATAGCCCTATGACCGCGCCTAGCAGGATGAGGGGAATTGCGATTAGGGACAAAATTTCATTTATTGGAACATTTTTTGTAGCAGTATGGAAGTAGTCTCTTACCTCATCCCTATGGAGATACAGTCCTCTGACGATATCCACAAAGCTCAGGGAGCTGTTGGACACAGTACTGTTGTGCTCAACAGAGTACGCTACTATTTCTGGGCTATACTGAGGGGTGAACCAAGGCATGCCCATTGCTACGAGGACGAGGAGTGCTGCTAGGAATGGGATGGGTCTCATCCCCTATACCCTCAAGGGGACTCTAATGGCCCACTTATGAGTCTTTCGGCCCAAAATTACTCAGATGCCATAATTCCGCGTACTTCTTTGTTGAGTTTCGAGAATGTTTTTATTCTGCCTTCTCTTTCTAGTCAAAATCCTTTTATTTCAGTGCGGAGAGGGGAGAGGTGGGAAGAAATATGGAGAGAGTCAGAAAAGCCACGGTTGAACTCATTTCACTTTTTAACGAGGAGGAACCCTATCTCACTGGGATTCTTGTGGCTAAGGCCGCCAATAAGAGCTACAACTTCTCTCTCTTCGATATAACTGAGAACGAGTTCGTGCTCCAGCTTCATATCGGCAGGGCGATAGTTTACCTTGCATTCGAGAGCGACGAGGAAATAGACGAGGACGAGTACCCGGAACTGGTAGAGGAAATTCTCCGGAGGACTGTCCCGGTGGTTAAAGAGCTTATTAATGCAATAAATGTCGAGACCCTCAAAGAGCCGGTGATCCTTTACGATGAGATGAGCCCTGATGTTAAGGAGTTCGTTTACGACCTGCTAATAAGACACATGAAGGGGGGTTCCCCCTACGACCAGACCGAGCCGGCTTGATAAAATGACAATTAGACTCAATGGGCCCCAATGGAGATCGTCATAAAATCTAATTTTTGACCAAAAATTATTTAATCGAAGGCCCACTTTGAGTTTTGGTGCCCATGATGGTCAGGAGTGATTGTTTTTGGCCTTGGTGAGTTCCTCTTCAAGCTGACGGTTAGTTCAGGGACTTCTGTGGGGGATTGTTTTTGGCCGTTCTAACCTGAGGAGGGGTTGTTTTTGGCAGTTCTGAGAACACCACTATTACTGGCTTAGCCCTTACGCTCTTATTCCCTCATCCTTTGGGGCTTTTCAAAACCCTAAAACAGGCGGAGGTGGTAGAATGAAAGCCGTTCTGCCCGATTCGAAGATACCGAAGAGGTGGTATAACATACTGCCCGACCTTCCGGAGCCCCTCGCTCCGCCACTCGACCCAGAAACGGATGAGCCAATAGAGCCGGAGAAGCTGTTGAGGATTTTCGCCGAGGAACTCGTGAAGCAGGAGATGAGCACGGAAAGGTACATCGAGATTCCAAAGAAAGTTCGTGAACTCTACGCCAAGATAGGAAGGCCAACACCGCTCTTCAGGGCGACGAACCTCGAAAAGGCCCTCGGCACGCCCGCCAGAATTTACTTCAAATATGAAGGAGCAACCGTAACGGGAAGCCACAAGATAAACACCGCCTTAGCCCAGGCCTACTACGCGAAGAAGCAGGGGATAGAGAGGCTCGTAACCGAGACTGGGGCGGGACAGTGGGGAACCGCTTTGAGCTTAGCGGGTGCTCTGCTCGGCCTTAAAATCAGGGTCTACATGGCTCGCGCGAGCTACCTGCAGAAGCCCTACAGGAAGACGATAATGCGCCTCTACGGGGCCGAAATCTATCCGAGTCCGAGCGACAGGACGGAGATAGGCCGGAAGTTCCTGAGCGAGGACCCCAACCACCCCGGTGGCCTGGGAATAGCGATAAGCGAGGCGATTGAAGACGTTTTAAAGGACGAAAAAGCCCGCTACTCCCTCGGGAGTGTTTTGAATCACGTCCTCATGCACCAGACCGTTATAGGTCTTGAGGCACAGGAGCAGATGAAAGAATTTGAAGAGCCGGACGTCATAGTGGGGTGCGTCGGCGGCGGGAGCAATTTTGCCGGCCTTGCATATCCCTTCGTTAGGGACGTTCTGAGCGGAAAGGCCGACTACGAGTTCATAGCCGTTGAACCAAGAGCGGCGCCGAGCATGACTAGGGGAGTTTACAAGTACGACTTCGGCGACTCCGGCGGTTACACCCCGAAGATGAAGATGCACACGCTGGGACACACTTACTACGTCCCGCCCATTCACGCTGGAGGGCTTCGCTACCACGGTTTGGCTCCAACGCTGAGCATACTCATAAACCATGGCATTGTAAAGCCAGTCGCCTACCACCAGACGGAGGTCTTCCAAGCTGCCGAGCTCTTCGCGAAGACCGAGGGCATAATTCCAGCCCCGGAGAGTGCCCACGCGATAAAGGCCGTAATAGACAGGGCGTTGAAAGCGAAGAAGGAAGGAAGGGAGGAGGTTATACTCTTCAACCTGAGCGGTCACGGTCTGCTCGACCTTGGAGGATATGAAGCCTTCTTAGATGGAAAGCTCCAAGACTACGAGCCGGACTACTTCCCGGCCCTCGGCTGAACCTTTCTTTTTTTAAATGTGGCCAAGCCTTTTCGCGAGCTCAGCGTTGAGGACTGAACCTCCAGCCGCACCGCGGACGAGGTTGTGGCCTGTAACTACGTACTTGAATGCTGAGCCGCTCTCCTCGAGCCTTCCAACCGTAACAGTCAGCCCCTTCCCCCTGTCCCTGTGGAGCCTCGGCTGGGGAATATCTGTGTAAACGAGGGGCCTCTCGTAGCTCGGCAGGTCGAGCTTTCCCAGCGGGTCGAAGGAGCGAAAGGCTTCCCTTATAGCCTCCACGCTCCCGCGCTCGAGCTCAATGAATACCGCCTCCGTGTGCCCGTGAAGAACCGGAACGCGCGTGGCTATGGCAGAGACCTCGAAGGACGCAGGCTCTATCCTATTCTCCTCCAAGCTCCCGAGGATTTTCCTTGTTTCGTTCTCAATCTTCCACTCCTCGCCCTCGATGAGCGGAATCACGTTGTCCTGAATGGCGAAGGCAGAAAGGCCCGAGAAGCCGGCGCCGCTTATGGCCTGCATCGTGGCCACATGAATTCGT
>Ga0256842_1000998_pt1 | contig 23990 bp, 23 predicted proteins | sample 4559240metaG_FD_185973 | JGI IMG/M metagenome (GOLD analysis project Ga0256842, IMG submission 185973) | Hydrothermal vent microbial communities from Guaymas Basin, Mexico - 4559-240 | ecosystem: Environmental > Aquatic > Marine > Hydrothermal vents | place: Mexico: Guaymas Basin | collected... | reverse complement strand
CAATCCCTTCGGGACAGGCCTTCGGCCTGCCCTTGACAGCCTGCGGCGGGCAAAAAGCTTTTCAGTGCGAGAGGCAGGGAAGGAAAGATGAGAAGTTTTGAAAAAATCTTGTTAGGGAGGATGAAAATGAATATAAGGCAAGTTCCCTTGTTTAGCTCTAAACCAAGCACCAGGGCTTGTAGCCCTAAAACAGAATACACAGCTTCTATAAGCATTGTCTCACTTAGAATTATTAAAGAAAAGACCGTCCCTTATCTTGAAAAGAAACCCAGTTCCCCCGAGAAAGTTGTCAGTCTGCTTAATCGTGTCTTAAACCTTGAAAACCTTGACCGTGAGGCCTTGATTGTGATTCCTCTTAATGCTAAATGCCGTCCTCAGGCTCTCCACATAGCACACCTTGGCTCTTTAACTGAAACCGTTTGCCACCCGAGAGAAATTTTCAAACTTGCTATACTTACAAACGCACACTCCATCATTCTTGCCCATAACCACCCTTCAGGTTCTCCTGAGCCTTCTAATCACGATATTAAATTTACAGAGCATATTAAGAAAGCTGGAAAGCTACTTGGAATACCTCTTTTAGACCACATCGTAATAGCTACTGAAGGATATTTTTCCTTTAAGGAAAATAATCTGATTTAAAAATTTTTTTAAAAATTTTGCCCGATGAAGCCCAAAAACCCTTGTTTGCGAAATTTTTCCTGTTATAAAACCGAATAAAAAGATTTGACATTTTGCAGGATATGAATATCATAAAAGTTTTCAAGAGAGAGATTGAGAAATTAAATCCTTCCGACAGTAAAAAGAGAAAGGTGAAAATCCGTACCAAGGAAAAGTGCCCAAAATGTGGTGGAAAATTCGAAGAAATTCCGGGGGTAGCTTTCCTGTGTTTGAAATGTAAAACCACGCCTAAGCGTTACTTTATTGACCTCACCTGGCAGAAGAAAAGAATTCGTATTTATTCAGACAAATCAGGACAACCTTTAAGTTCTTATGAGCAAGCCAGGAGGCTTGCTTCTCATATTCAATATGAAATAGACCATCACATTTTTGATCCAAGCCTTTATGTTGCTTCAGATCTTGAAAAGTTTAGAATAGAATATCTTGTAAAAAAGTATCTAAGTGAAAAAGAAAAACAACTCAAATACAGTGCTTTTAGAAAAAAGAAGCTATGGCTTAACAAAGCAATGGAAGCCCTTTTATCTCAAGGAGTCACTGATGTCAGAGAAATACGAGGAATACATCTAAACGATTTCATAAATTCTTTGTATTCTCAAAATCTTGCTCCAAAAACTATCAAAAATATAAGAACAGAAATTGCAGCTTTTCTCAATTGGTGCCATAAACTTGGTATTATAAAAGAGTTACCCTATATCCCAGAAGTAAAAGTCCCAGAGCCAGCAATCCAGTGGATTAGTAAGGAAGATCAGGAGAAAATTCTCAGTGCTATTCCAGAAGAGCACAGGGATATTTTTGTTTTTATTCTTACTTATGGCTTAAGACCTTCTGAGGCAAGGGCTTTGAAGTGGGATTGTGTGTTTTTTAAAGATGAATTATTTGTAATTAAAAGAAACTTCTCTGATGGAAAGCTTTATGAAATCACCAAAGAAAACAAATGGAAAGCTCTTCCAATGATTGGGCCTATTAAAAAAATGTTGCTAAAAAGAGCCAAAAACAAACAGTCAGAATTTGTTTTTTGGTATAAAAGCTCCACAGGAAATTTTTACCCCTATTATGGAGAAACCAAGTTAAGAAGAATCTGGAAAAAAGCCTGTAAAAAAACCGGAATCCATATAAGTCTTTACGCAGGATCAAGGCATTCAAAAGCAATGCAGTTATTACAGCAAGGAGCTTCTTACGAACAAATAGGGGCTTTGTTAGGATATTCCAGTCCTCAAACAACCAGACGCTATGCCAGGCTTAAAGCAGAACAAGTAAGATCCCTGCTTGAAAAATGTTCTAATATTATCCCCTTTCCAGTTTCTAATATCAAAGAAAACCGCTCCTAACCCGCATTTTACCGTTGCCTGTAATTAGTCATAATCAGCTAAAATAGACTTTAAATTTTTAAAATCTGTATAATTGAGAACCAGTCTCAAGATCTATCCCGCACGAATACTTGTGTCCCCAGCAATTGTCCCCAAAGTGTCCCCAGCGAGATTTTGGCTTTCTAAAACCCGCATGAAATCTAATGTTAGAAATGGAGGCGGCGGGAATCGAACCCGCGTCCGGAGATAGTTCAGGTTAAACCTCTACAGGCTTAGCCCGTGTTTTAATCTCGTAGAGGCAAGGGCACGGGCACCCTTAACCTCTACCAGGTGGGATTCTTTCTCGGCTTTAGCGTGCCCACCACACGCTAAAGCCACAGCCCGTGTAATTGACGCTCCTTTAGACCCACGGGCAAGGTCTAAAGGAGCGTGGCAGCACTATTTAGGCTGCCAAAGCGTAAGAATACTCGTCGGCAGTTGTGTTTTTGCACCCTTTTTTACGTGGCGGGTGCGACCACGGCCTGCAGTTTAACCCTACCTATCCCCGTCGAGCCCTTATCGCCCCCATATTTTAAAAGATCACCGGTTGACATATTTAAATTTAATATCTACTCCATTTTTTTCAAGACCCCTTATCCCCCTTCCAAACCCTCAACCTTCTTCTATACCTGTCAGGCACTTTTTCAAAAAAGTGTGTAAAATGAATCACCCCATGGTCATCTGTATAATAATAAATCTGACTCCCTTTACTATTTTCAACATTTTTATTCACAAACACCCCAATAGTGATATAAGGTTTTATCTTCTCCAACTTTTTCTCACCAATGCCTTTTACCTGTTTAAGCTCTTCAATAGATTTAAAACCTCCGTGCAACTCCCTATACTCTACAATCCTCTGAGCAAGCTTTAGACCTATCCCTGGAAGATTCTGAAGTTCTTTAATACTGCAAGTATTTACATTAACCTTTGAACAAAAACAAAGAGTAGGTAGATAAAGACATAAAGCCAGAATACAAAAACAATGAAAAAGGGAGGGCCGCAATCTCTTAACCCTCCCTACACATTTTCTCAATTACACACAACCAGTGGGTTTAGGAAGACCAGCCATCTTACAGGCACCCTTTCCAGGACCAGAAGGAAAGAGCTCGTAAATCTTTTTAAGAGGAAACCCTGTAAGCTTGGAAAGAACTCTTACCATGGGAGCAACACCATTCTTCCTGTAATAATCCTGAAGCACTTTAATCACCTTCCAGTGCTCCTCTGTGAGCTCCTGAATACCCTCCTGCTCTTTTACATATTCTACCCATTCCTGACACCAACCATCAAGACCAGCCTGTAAAAATCCATCTTCATCTACTTCAAACACCTTTCCTTTGTACTCTACTGTGGGCATACTCACACCTCCTTATTATTTTTTTAATCCCGAATATAAAATTCATTTGCAGCCTTTTGTATAAATATTTTTATAGAAGTTTCTAAAAAAGTCAAGGGTTTATTTTTAATTTTTTCTCATGAATTCTTTAATCATGGCTACTTCATCGCATTCAGCAGGAAACTTACTACACCTTATACAATCAGCCCAGATTTTATGAGGAAGCGTTTGTTTAGGCACTTCTTTAAAACCAAACTTTTCAAAAAATTTAGGCACCCTTGTAAGAACAAATACTTTGGGTATTTCCAGCTCTTCTGCTTCTTTTAAACAGGCCTCCACGAGGCCTTTTCCTATACCTTTCCCCTGATATTCTTCACTTACTACCAAAGATCTTATCTCGGCAAGATCCTCCCAACAAATATGCAAAGCACATGCTCCTACAATTAAATCTTTATACTGATATACGAAAAAGTCTCTAACATTTTCATAAAGCTCTACAAGAGGCCTTGGAAGCACCTCATCTTTTTTAGAAAAGTGTAAAATTAATTTATAAATATACTTTATATCCGAAAGTTTGGCTTTTCTTATCATCTAAATTCCACTAAAAGAGGCTTTTTTACACCAAAAAGTTTGGCAACTTTGGGCAACTCTGCCTGGGCTTCTGCCCTCGTTTTAAACTTCCCTACATATACTCTGTAAACTACCTTTTCCCTTACCTTGGCTTTTTTTATAAAACTGTAATAACCTTTTTTCTCAGCCAAAGCTCTTACTTTTTCTGCAGAAGTACGCCTGGAAAAAGAACCTATTTGTAAAGAATAATAAGAAGCTGGTGGAACTACATCCTTGCTTTGTTTAATCTTAGAGGCTATTTCAGCAATTTCTTTCTTCTTTCCAACCACAGTTTCTGCTGCCTTTTCGCCATGCTTTTGCACAGTTACTTCCGACGATGACTCTGAAGTTACACCAACTTTAGGCAGTTGTACCTGAGGCTGCATTCCAGAAGAAGCATTTTCCTTAAGTCCCTTAACAGGAGGCTGCTCCTGAATAAGGGGATAATTTTCTACAATCTTCTCTTCTGACTTTCCACCCATTTTGGTACCAATCCATATACCTATTATAAAAGTCCATACCAAAATACATAAAGAAAAAAGCACCACAAATACAAAAGTAAGTTTACTTATCTCAATTTTTATCTTCTTTTCCGCCATACCCCACCTCCTATCTACATTTTTTGCTACATTTTTTGCGGAGCTGAAACTCCAAGCAAAGAAAGACCATTTTTCAAAACAATCTGAGAGGCCTTACATACCAAAAGCCTGGCCAAAGTAGAATTTTTATCATTCTCATCTATTATCCTTATTTTTGTGTAATACTCATGAAATACCGATGCAAAATCCACTAAATAATAATAAATCCTGTGAGGAGAGAGTGTCCTTGCACTATCTTCTATCACATCTTCAAACTCTTCAAGCTTCTTTAGTAGCTTCATCTCCTGAGCAAAATCAAAATTTTTTAATTGAATTTTTCCAGGCTCAAACTTTATGCCCTTTTCCTCTGCTTTCTGAAATAAGCTACAAATCCTTGCATGGGCATACTGAACATAATAAACAGGATTTTCCTGGGTTTGCTTTTTGGCAAGCTCAACATCAAATTCTATAGTAGAATCCGGAGATCTTGAAAGGAAAATAAACCTTACAGGATCAACTCCTACTTCATTAAGAAGCTCTTTTAATTCTACAAACTCCCCTGCTCTGGTGGACATGCTCTTCTTTTCACCTTTTTCAAGCAGATTAACCATTTGGATAAGTATCACCTGAAGTTTTTCTGGATCAATATTAAGGGCCTTTAAAGCACCTTTCATTCTTTTTACATAACCATGGTGGTCAGCTCCCCAGATATTAATGCCTATATCAAAATCTCTTTCTACAAACTTTTCATAATGATAGGCGATATCCCCTGCAAAGTAAGTATATTCTCCATTTGATCTTCTCAAAACCCTATCTTTCTCATCTCCAAATTTAGAAGAGGCAAACCAGAGTGCACCTTCTTTCTCGTAAATATAACCCTTCTCTTTTAATACTTTAATAACCGCCTCTACCACCCCCCGTTCGTAAAGTTTTCTTTCTGAATACCAGTTATCAAAAAATACTCTAAACCTTTTCAAATCATTTTTTATGTCTGCCAAAATAATCTCTAAGGCAAGTTCTTTACAAATGGCAATAGCTTCTTGTTCCTCCCTTGAAAGGAGATCAGGATATCTTTTTAAGGCCTCCCGAGCAATATCATAAATATAAGCTCCTTTATAATGATCATCTGGAAAGTCTACTTTTTCTCCAGAGAGCTCTTTGGCTCTTAAATAAACAGAATTTCCAAGAATATACATCTGGGTTCCGCGATCATTAATATAGTACTCTTTTACCACTTCATATCCAGCAAAAGCAAGAAGCCTTGCCAAAGAATCACCAAAAGCAGCTCCCCTGCCATGGCCTATGTGAAGCGGCCCTGTAGGATTGGCTGAGACAAACTCCACAAGCACTTTTTTCCCTTTGCCAATGGTTAGTTTCCCAAAATTTTTGTCAAGCTCTAAAATCTCTTTCAGCCTTTTTTTATAATAATCTAAAGAAATCCATATATTTATAAATCCCGGCTTTACCACCTCTATCTTTTCAAAGTCTTGATCTTCTCTCAAAAAATTTGCTATACTTTTTGCAATTTCAAAGGGATTTTTCTTAAGCCTGCCTGCAAGAACAAGAGCTACATTGGTAGCATAGTCTCCAAAATTTTCTTTACGGGGCTTTTCCACCTCATAAAAAGGAACCTCTGTTAAAGAAAAATGTTCGTGTAGTATTGAATCTATTAAATCCCTAATCTTTTTCCTTATCAACTTCCTTCTCCTCGTCTTTTTTCCGCTTTTTTAGAAGCTCATAATCTGGAGAATAGTCAGGACACTTTATCGGCTTTGTATTATCAAATTGAAATCTTTTGGTACATACTGCTCTCCAGGCACAGGTACTACAAGTTACAAATTCTTCTGACACTTTTGCCTCCTGCAATTTCTTAACTTTATAAAAAAAATCCCAAAACTTGCTTTTGTCAAGATAAAGCCTGGGAAAATATGCAGGAATTGGAGCAAAAAAAGAAACTTCTTCTTTTTCAACAGGATGAGGAAAGGAAACAAAAAAAGAATGGAGTAAAATAGCAGGATATTTTAACCTCGTCTTGCTACCATATTTTTTATCTCCCACCACCGGGGCCTGTAAAGAAGATAATACTGCTCTTAATTGATGCTTGCGGCCTGTTATAGGGGCAAGTAACACTATGGCTCTACCTCTTTTCTTGTTAAGAATTTTCAAAAAAGTTATACAAATTTTACCTTCAAAGGATGAAGATACATCTTTTACTATTGCTTTTTTCTTTTTGTGATCCCAAAAAAACTTCTGCAAAATAAGCCCTTCTTCAGTAGGAATGCCTTCTGTAACAGCAAGATAAACTTTAAAAAATTTTCCTTCTCTTATAGCCTGTGACAATCTGCCTGCGGCCTTGCTTCTTTTAGCAAATACAAGGGCACCGGAAACCAGCTTGTCTAAGCGATGCACCACGGCAAGAAACGCCTCCCCAGGCTTTTGATCCCTATGTTTAATATAATCTTTTAAGGCCTTCCAGAGATTATTCTTACCCGGTGTACCCTGAACAACAAAACCTGGAAACTTATTGACTACAAGGAGGTGTTTATCTTCATAAATTATCGGGCAGGGAGAATCCATTTTAATGAGAAGTTGTCTTCTTGATTTTTTTTAAGATCTTGGGTTTTTTAGATTTAGAAAAAGCCTCAGGAGACAGTCCAAATAATCTTAAAAAAAACTCGGAAACACCTTTACCCAAGCTTTCCGGGTGAAGGGGAATTATTTTAATATGTTTGTAAGTCCCTACAACCTCCAGGGGAAGATAAATAAACATTCTCGTCTTACCAAGCATCCTTTTTACCAGTGGTATTTTTTCTAAAATAACATCAAGGGTTTTAAAAGGAGAGGCATAAAAGGTTAGACTAATCTTTTTATCACCCCAGGGATAATTAACTTTTCCTTCTCCAAAAAGCCTAAATCCCGGTGCAGAAAGAAAAAATTCTTTCAAATCAAAATATGATTTTTTTACAACACCCTTAAAATCAAGCTCATCATATTCCAAAAGATTATTTTCTAAATTAGGAATCTTTCCTCTAAAAATATCTATAGGGCTTAAAAAGCCCAAAATTTTTGCTAAGAGTGGAACTCTATAAAGATAGCCTTTTTTAGAAATAACTATTAACTCCCCGTAAGGATTTTCCCAGATACTTTTTTCACCATCACTATAAAAAAATCCTTTAGCTTCAAAAGGACCTTCTAATAATACTCTGGGCATGTTTTGGGGATACAGGCAGGAAAATAGGTCCAGAAAATCTCCAGACGAGGGCAAAATCTGGATAAATACATATTTATAATCTGGTGAGTAATCCAAGACGCCTTTTAAATCAAGAGTACAAAACCGGGCTTTATCCAGAGAAATAAAAAAACTTCCTCCTTCATAATATTTCAACATAAGATTTAAATTTTCAATGTGATGATAGCTGGGTAAAATTACCTGAGATAGTCTAAGTCTTAATTCTGCAGAGACAGGTAAATTTTTTATATATTTCCAGTATTTGTGAGACGGCTTCCTTGTGGAAACTTTAATACCTCTCAAATCCAGAACATTCCCTTCAAGCTCACCCCCAACCAGAAAAAATCTTTTTTTCTTTTCTATAGAAAAATTTCCTTTTATCTTATGATTATTGAAATTAAAAACAAGTGATTTTAAATTAACCCTTCGGGGAAAAAATTTCATATCAAAACTAAATCCCATATTTATTTGTTTTCCAAACCTCAGTTTCACATTCTCAGCCCTTATAAAACCTTTACCTTGTTCTTTTTTAACTAAATAATCATTTAAAATTTCCTTTAACTCCCCTTTAGGCAACACAAAGGAAAAAGAAAGAGTAGAATTTATCTTTCCTTCCATATTTACTTCCGGAAATAAAAAGTTTAATTCCCTTAAAACTATTATTCCTCTGGCCTTTACTTTATAAACACTGCTTTTTTGAATCTTTAAGTCAAAATTTGTCTGAGCTCCCAGAATATTTGCTATTAAATTAAAATTATTCAGCGTTCCATCAAAATTTAAAGCAACTTTTAAAGAATTTAACAGATGAGTGCCCTTATACAAAAATTTTTTACCCTGCTTTTTGAAAGAAAAATCTTTAACAACCATATCGGTCTTTAAAAACCTGAGATCCTTTCTCAAAACTATTCCACTTCCAGAAAGAACAAAAGTTCCTTCTTTATAACTACCCGTGATCTTAAATGGAGAACTTCCCAAAAATATCCGAGGAGAAGAAAAATTTACCACTTTATTTTTCACTTCAAACTCTACCAAAGGAGCTTTTACCCTTATTTTTTTACCTTTTTTCTGGAGTAATAAAGATAAAGTATATAATTTTCCTTTTAAACAAAGTTTATTCAATTGAAGAGGAAGTGGACCTTTATAAATGAAATTTTCTAATACAAGCTTTGAAAAATTATAATCAGTCAATGCTGAAAAATCAGGGGTCCAGAAATTCTGTATAAATCTTTTTGAAATAACGCTTCTTTTAATTCTGGTTTCAAACTCAGTCTTATTGAAATCCTTATTGAAATCTATCCTGCCACTAATATTATGAGCAGAAAAATCTTTATGTATAACTTTTTCTGCATAAAAAGAAAGGACATTAGATTTATAATCTAAAGATGCTCCATATAAAGTTGCAGCACCTTTAAATTGAGGCAAAATTAAATTAACAGGCATTAAATTCTTTGCAGCTATACTCAGAAAAGGATGAGTATAGGAAAGTTTAAAAATAATGTCCGCGTTTCCATAAGTTTTATATCTTTCAATTGGTTTAAAAATTTCCCAATGAACTAAAAGAAACTTCTTTATTGCTCTTGAGTCTCCTTTAATCCTACTACTTAAAGCAATTTTTATATGCTTTTCTTTTTGTAGTTTCAAAGAGATATTTATTAGTCTGGCTATTCCTTTTATTTCAGCACTTCCTTTCACTTTCAAAATACCGTGCTTTAAACAGAGTTTTCCATCAAAATTAGAGAATGGTAAAGTCCCAAAAAGGGATAAAATATATTCACCCTTGGTTATTTTTCCTTTTAAGGATAAATGAGGAAAGTGAAAAAGTGTTTTTAAAGCAGATGAGCGAGCAGAAAACTCTAAATCAGAAACCATCCCTTTTTTTATTCCTTTAAAATACGGAAGTACTTTTTTAGGTAAAAATAACTCTACTACAGGTAGAGCTTCTTCTGCTTTTATAGAAGGAGTATTTAACGAGAATTTATAGTATCCATTTTTTCCCTTAAAAGATAATGTTACCTGTGTCTGAGGAAAATTTAATTTTACAGGATTTACTTTTATTTCAAAAGTGCCATTTTGATAAAATCCTATTCCTTCAAAATAAGCACACGAATAAACTTTGTTAGAAATATTTCTGAAAAGTAATCTGGGTGCCTTCCCCAGGAATACCAGATTAATTCTGCCATTTTCCAGAACAGCCCTGGCCTGAAAGTCTATATCTGTAAATTTTAAAATATTATTTAATACAGGAATCTGCCCCAGATTTATATTTTTTACTAAAAGAGAAACCTCAAAAAGAGAAGACACATAGTTAAATCGGCCTTTTAAAGAAACCCTTTTTAAGATCTCCCCTCTTATAATTTCTCCTTCAAAAAGGAGCTGTCCGTGTTCAAAGCGTAATTCTCCATCAGCATTTCCCACACTTACCAGCTTTCCATTTTCTTTAATAGCTAAGTGCAAATCTGTAAACTTTACATGTAAAGGTTCTAAAAAAGAAAAATTTTTAAAATTTTTCAGATCTGGGAGCTTAATATGGCTATCTTTTGAGGCTTTAGAAATGTAAATAAAATTGCCTTCGTTTACATAAAAACCCTTAAGTGGATTTTGTAAGTGAAGTAATTTTTTAAATGCTATCCGAACATGCAATTTTTTTAATTCTGTTTTAAATCGGGGAGAATAAATATGTAAATTGTCAAACTTTATCAGTCCCTTTCTTAAAGATATTAGTACTTTATCGTAACAAATTTTATTAAGATGATACTTTGCTTTTAGCGCACTAAATAAAAGGTTTTTGAAACTGGAATTGTTTAGCACCAAATTTAAATTTGAAAAAAATAAAAATATTCCCAGAATTAAAAGAGAGAAAATTAGCAATATAACTTTTTTCATTAGGGGATATTTTAACTATTGACTAAAAAAAAGCAAGTTTAAGGGCTGAAAGGAAACTTTCAGGATCTGCTATCCCCTTTCCAGCTATATCATAGGCTGTACCATGAGCAGGAGAAGTCCTTATTATGGGAAGACCCAAAGTGATGTTTACTCCATCCTGGAAGTGAAGCAGTTTAAATGGAGCAAGACCCTGATCGTGATACATGGCAATTACAAGCCCAAATCGTCCCTTCAAAGCCCAGTAAAAAACTGTATCAGCAGGAAAAGGCCCTTTTACTTTTAAGCCTTCCTGATGACACTTTGCCACCACTTTTTCTAATATCTCCTTTTCCTCACTTCCAAGAAGTCCTCCTTCTCCTGCATGAGGATTTACCCCGCAAAGCGCTATGGCCGCATCTTCTTTCCCCAGCTTTTTTAAAAATTTTGCAGAAAGCTTGCAAACACGATAAACTCTCTCAAAAGTGATATTTTCTGGGACTTCTTTTAGAGGAATATGAGTAGTCACTAAGGAGACTATTAAATCCTGGCTGTAAAAACACATTACATAATCTTTTACTCCAAAGGCCTCTGCCAGCCATTCTGTATGCCCTTTATAAGGAACTCCTGCCTGGGAAAGCCCTTCCTTACTGATAGGAGCTGTAACAATAGCCTTTACTTCTCCTTTTTTGGCAAGTTCAATAGCCTTTTCTATGTAAGAAACCATGGCCTTATACCCTTCAAGAGTAGGCACACCCGGCTCTATCTCAAGCTCTGAAAGAGAAAGAATCTCTACCTCTGGCAAAGGAAGCTTTAACCGAGTGGCTGTTTTTTTTAGAACTTTTTTATCTCCAATAACAAGAATTGAAGATAGGTCGCCAGAAAATTGATTTAAGGCTTTGATTATTACTTCTGGACCAATTCCTGCAGGACATCCCAATGTAATAGCAACCTTTTTACTCATAAGAAAAAAAGAGGAGGGCTTGTGCCCCCCTTCCTAATTTTACTTCATTTCTTCAAAGTCAGTATCTATAACATCGTCTCCACCTTTTTTCTCACTTCCTCCGCCCTGAGCCTGAGAGCCACCAGTTTGAGAAGCGCCTCCAGCTCCAGCTCCTCCAGAGGCCTGAGCTTTTTCCTTATACAGCATCTCTGCAAGCTTATAAGAAGCCTGAGTAAGTTCATCACTTGCTCTGCGAATTGCCTCTATGTCCTCACCTTCCATAGCCTTCCTAAGAGCAGCTATCTTGTCCTCAACCTCTTTCTTGAGCTCTGGAGAAACTTTGTCTCCAAGCTCTCTCAAGGACTTCTCTACAGAGTAGATCAAACTATCTGCCTGGTTGCGTGCCTCGGCAAGCTCTTTTTTCTTCCTGTCTTCCTCGGCGTATTGCTCAGCCTCCTTAATAATTCTCTGGATTTCCTCCTCACTCAATCCGGAAGAAGGCCTTACCACAATGGACTGCTCTTTACCAGTTCCAAGATCCTTGGCAGTTACATGAAGGATTCCGTCGGCATCAATGTCAAAGGTTACTTCAATCTGAGGGACACCCCTTGGTGCAGGGGGAATTCCCACAAGATCAAACTTGGCTATACTCTTATTGTCTTTGGCAAGCGGTCTTTCACCCTGAAGCACATGAATGGTAACGGCTGTCTGATTGTCTGTGGCTGTAGTAAAAATCTGGCTCTTTTTGGTAGGAATGGTAGTTCCTCTGGGAATAAGTACAGTAAATACACCACCAAGGGTTTCAATTCCAAGGGAAAGAGGTGTCACATCAAGGAGAAGTACATCCTTTACTTCTCCCTTAAGCACTCCTGCCTGAATAGATGCTCCCATAGCCACCACTTCATCGGGATTTACCCCTTTTACAGGTTCTTTACCAAAAATTTCTTTTACTTTCTGCTGCACCCTGGGCATACGGGTCATTCCGCCAACAAGGATAACTTCACTGATGTCATTGGGAGTAATTCCGGCATCCTGCATGGCAATACGACAGGGCTCTTCAAGTTTTTCAATAAGATCCTCAACCAGGCTCTCAAGCTTTGCCCTGGTAAGCTTCATTACAAGATGCTTGGGTCCCGAGGCATCAGCAGTTATGAAGGGAAGATTTATCTCTGTTTCAAGTGTGCTTGAAAGCTCAATTTTGGCCTTCTCGGCAGCTTCTTTAAGCCTCTGAAGGGCCATTTTGTCCTGTCTGAGGTCTATACCGTGCTCTTTCTTAAACTCTTCTGCAATGTAGTCCACAATCCTCATGTCAAAATCTTCACCACCAAGGAAAGTGTCTCCAGAAGTAGCCTTAACTTCAAAAACGCCGTCTCCTATCTCAAGAATGGAGATATCAAAAGTTCCTCCGCCAAGGTCAAAAACTGCTACAAGACCTTCTTTTTTCTTTTCAAGCCCATAGGCAAGACAGGCAGCAGTAGGCTCATTTATAATCCTTATAACATTAAGTCCTGCAATACGACCTGCATCTTTTGTAGCCTGCCTCTGAGTATCGTCAAAATAAGCGGGTACAGTAATAACCACATCTTTTACTTCCTGTCCTAAGTATTCCTCAAGATCCTGCTTGATCTTCCTTAAAATCATTGCGGAAATTTCAGGAGGACTATACCTTTTACCTCTTACTTCTACATGAGCATCTCCATTAGGGGCCTCCACTATCTTATAAGGCACCCTCTTTTTCCATTCCTGGACTACAGGATCATTAAATTTTCTTCCCATCAATCTTTTTATACCAAAAATGGTATTTTGAGCATTGATAATAGCCTGCCTCTTGGCAGGAAGCCCCACTAAAATTTCTCCACTTTCTTGAAATGCCACAATAGAGGGCGTGGTGCGAGTACCCTCTTTATTGGGAATAACTTTTGGCTCCCCTCCTTCAAAGATAGCAACGCAGGAGTTCGTTGTTCCAAGGTCAATACCAACAATCGGTGCCTTTCCAGCCATGATTTACCTCCTTTTATAATTTTTAATTCTTATTTTCTTTTTGTTCATTTTCTTCTTGTTTATCCTTCTGTTCTTTTTTACCACCTGTGCATACACATACAAGAGCAGGACGAATTACTCTTTCATGAAGTTTATATCCTTTCTGATAAACTTTAGTAATTCCTCCATCAGGTACTTCTGGATGTTCCTCTGTAGAAAGAGCTTCGTGTATGTGAGGCTCAAATTTATCGCCTATAGCAGGCTCAAATTGAGTAAGACCAAACTTTTCAAGTGTCTGAAGAAGCACTTTTAAGCTCAGTTCAACTCCTTCTTTTAAAGCAGAAAGATTTTGAGATTGGGCAAAGGCCTCAAGAGAACGTTCAAGGTTGTCAATAGAGGGTAAAAGTTCTTTAAACACAGATTCCAGAGCAAATTTGTAATATTCTTCTTTTTCTCTCTTAAAAGCCTTTTTTAAATTCTCTACCTCGGCAGCATAGCGTAAAGCCATTTCCTTCCACTTTTTAACTTCCTCTTCCAGGGCTTTAATTTTATCTTCACTATTTTGAGAAACTTCCTCCGGAGAAATCCCTTCATCCTGTTTCACATTGTCTTGCTTATTTTCATGTAACGCTTCTTTTTTTACTTCTTCCATAAACCCCTCCTAAAAATTCTGCTCCCAAAGCTATCATAAAAATTAAGTATTATCTTGGATTTTTCCAGAGGGAAAACGAATAAAATTTGAAAAAATGGACAAAAATAAAAAAAGGGGGCAAGTGCCCCCTTAAAACTTAAGAATGATGCAAGGATAGGTTTAACTTACAGACTGGCAAAAGTTTTCTCAAGAGGTGGAACAACCTGCTTCTTTCTGCTCATAACGCCATCAAGCCACACGCTCTTTCCTTCAAGTTTTTTACCAAAAGTTTTTTCAACTATTTCTGGTTGATCCGTAATTATCATCAAGTCAGTACCCTCTTTCATAATGTCTGTAAGCATAAGTACAATGGTATGATATCCACCTTCCTGTTTAATCTTTCCAAGCTCTTCATAAATCTCATCCACTCTATTCTCAATGGCTTTAAGGTCAATAAGCTCAATCTGGCCTACACCTACTTTCTTTCCACTCATATTGTAGTCTTTAAAGTCTCTCATAATAATCTGCTTGGCCGTCATACCCGAAACATCAGAAAGCTTGGATTTTACTTCAATCCCAAACTGGGTAATATCATCAATACCTGCAATCTTGGCAAGCTCTTCAGCAGCCTCTTTATCCATATCAGTGGTAGTTGCAGACTTAAATACTACTGTATCACTGAGAATAGCTGCAAGGAGAAGCCCTGCAATCTCCTTGGGAATAGCAACACCAGTTTTATCAAAAAGGAACTTAAGCACAGTTGCAGTACAACCTACTGGGAAATTTACAAAAAGAATGGGATTGGGGGTGGTGACATCGCCAATCTTATGGTGATCCACAACAGCCACAATTTCAGCCTTGTCAATATTATCAAGGCTCTGTACTTTATCAGAGTGATCCACAAGTGCTACCTTTTTCCCCTCTCCATCTGTCATAATTTCAGGAACAGAGACGCCAAACTTCTCCAGCACAAACTTACTTTCAGCATTGGGTTCACCCTGAATCACAGGTACTGCATCCTCTTCCACTTTCATAATTTTACAGCCACTCTTTTTCCATTCGTTTAAAAGATAGGCAAAAGCAATAGCGGCACATACACTGTCAGTATCAGGCTTCTTGTGACCTACTACATAAATACTCATATCCCACCTCCTAAATTTATTTTTTAATAAATTATTATAAAATTTTTTCTTCTTGTCAAGTTTATATTAAGGTTTTATAATTTAAAAAATTAAAGTTAATCTCAAAAATTCCGAAAAAGGAAAAAGAAATGGAACGAGAAGCCGTAAGAATTGATGTAGTTTTACCTATTGAAATAAAAGAAATTCCTGCAGAAGAAGCAAAAAATAAAATAGCCAAAATTATAGGAGATATTCCTCTTTTTTCTTACATTCCTTTAAAAGACACTATAGATGAAGCTCTAAACAACTGGTTAAAACTAATCAATGCAAAGCTTGATTATTTAATCAACTTGCTTACCAGAGAAAAAGAAGGGTTTCACAAACTTCCTGAAAGAAAAGTTAATTTTAGCGAAAAAGGATTAAGGCTCCTTCTGGATAAACCTATTGAAAAAGGGCACTTTGTAGAAATAAAAACTATTTTGGATGTATATCAACCCTTGGGTTTTTATCTTTATGGAAGAGTAGTTAGATGCAATCCTAAAAATGGGAAATATGAAGTAGCTATAGAATTTATCAATTTACCCTGTGATATTAAAGACAAGCTCAGTTTTTTTGTGCTTAATAAACAAAGAGAACTTATAAGAGAACACAGGTACGCCTGATGCCTTCCATAGTAGGACTTATCATCGTTTTAGGATGTGTATTTGGTGGCTATGCTATGGAACATGGCAATTTTTCTATTATTATTCAACCTATTGAATGGTTGATTATATTTGGAGCAGCAACCGGAGCTCTTGTTATAATGAGCTCCATGCCTATTTTAAAAGGCTTAATAAGTGGTGCTATACAAGCCCTGACCAAACCAGGAGTTTATAGTAAACAGGATTTCGTAGACCTGCTTTTACTTTTAAACGATATATTCAAAAAAATAAAAAAAGAAGGACTCATTTCCATTGAACAGGACATTGAAAATCCAGAATCAAGTAAAATTTTTTCAAACTATCCTAAAATTCTTTCCAACCACATTGTAATTAACTTTATAAGGGATACATTTCGTTCCATTTTGACTACAAATATTACCCATTTTGAATTGGAAGGACTTCTTGAAAATGAAATAGAAGTTATCTATCATGAACTTTCAGCTCCTGCACATAAACTCCAGGTGCTTGCGGACTCCATGCCAGGGCTTGGTTTGGTAGCAGCAGTTCTGGGTATTATCCTAACTATGGGATTGATAAATGAACCTCCTGAAGTACTGGGACATCACCTTTCCATTGCTCTTGCTGGAACATTTACAGGAATTCTTACCTGTTATGGATTTATGGCTCCTCTTTCCCAAAAAATGGAAATGTTTTGTGAAGAACAAAAGGAATATCTAAATGTAATAAAGGTTGCTATAGTGAATTTTATAGGTGGGGGAGCTCCTCAAATAGCAGTTGAATTTGCAAGAAGAACCATTCCTCCTCATATGAGACCCTCTTTTGATGAATTAGATCAACTTATGAAGCAGAGGAAATAATGTCAACACCTCCTATTATAATCAAAAGAGTTAAAAAGGTCGTAGCTGGACATCACGGTGGTTCCTGGAAAATTGCATATGCGGACTTTCTTGCTGGAATGATGACTTTTTTTCTTCTCATGTGGCTGATAAGTATGATGGAGCCCAAAAAAAAGGCTTCTGTAGCAGCATATTTCAAACATTTTAATATTTTTAAAAAAGCAGGAATAAGTATGCTTATGGAATTCTATAAGACTGGTACAATAAAAGTTCACCGAATGAGCAAAACTTCAAGAGGAAAAACTACTCTTAGAGGAGAAGGAGAAAGATTTAAAAAAATAGTAGAAACTCGGCTTAAATCTTTAAAACAGCATATTTTGATAAGAGAAGTAGAAACTACTTCGCAGGAAAAAGCTATAAAGATTGAGATTGTTGATCTGGTAGGAAAACCTCTTTTTAAATCTGGAAGTGCTGTGCTTACCCCTGAAGCCAAGAAAATTTTAAAAGTCTTTGCTGAAGAGCTGAAAGATTTACCAGTAGTGATAAGCGTGGAAGGGCATACTGATGCGGCTCCTACAAAAAAAGGAAAAATTGGTAATTGGGAGCTCTCCACGGCAAGGGCCCTTGCAGCTATGCTTGAGCTTGAAAAAAATGGAGTACAACCAGATAAAATAATAGAAGTTACAGGCTATGCAGATAATTTCCCTCTATTCCCTAAAAACCCTTATGATCCCAGGAACAGACGAATAACTTTGACAATTTATTATCATAAGCCCAAATTTGTTTCCACTCCCATTAATACTCGTGGCCCTTAGCTCTTACCTTAGCTCTTAGCTGTTTTAATTATTTTTCTCCTCTTTTTCTAAAAATAACTTTTACCGGTACCCTATCAAAGTTAAGATAATTCTGGAAGCTTTTTTCAAAAAATTTTTCCATGTGTCTCGGAATGGTTTCAGGATCCACATTTACAAACACCACGAAAGTGGGAGGCCTGGTGTCAATCTGAGTTGCATAATAAAACTTCACTCTTTTTCCCTTTACATTAAAAGAATAATTGGCTTTCAAATCTTCCAAAATTTTATTTACCTGTGCAGTATTTACCCTTCTTGAATACTCTTCAAATACCTCGTCAACAAGGGGCAAAATTTTATCCACCCTTCTTCCAGTTTTGGCAGAAATGGTGAAAATAGGTGCCCAGGGAAGAAACCTCACTCCATATTTTATGTTTTCCATAAGTAAATTTCCTTGTTCCCTTTTTCCGTCAAAGAGATCCCACTTGTTAACCAGAATAATACAGGCCTTTTTGTGTTTATCTATCTGACGAAGAAGTCTCTGGTCCTGATTGGTAACTCCTTCTTCAGCAGTAAGAAGAAAAAGCACCACATCCACTTTTTTTATAGTGTCAAGTGCCTTGTCCACACTGAACTTTTCAGCCCTTTTGTCAATTTTTGTCCTTCTCCTTATTCCAGGGGTATCAATAATTAAATAGTTTTTTCCATCAGGTGTGGTAAGAACTACATCCACGCAGTCCGTGGTGGTTCCAGGAATCTCAGAGACAATCATTCTTTCGTAGCCTATAAGCCTGTTAACCAGAGTGCTTTTCCCTACATTTGGCCTTCCAAGCACAGCAATTTTAATAGCAGTGGCCTCAGGAAGCTCGCCTGCTCTTTCCCCTGCCTCTTCCCTTAATATCCTCTTTAGCTCTTCAATATTTTTTTTGTGCTTGGCAGAAATAAAAACCACTTTGTCAAAACCAAGGGCATAAAAGTCATAGGAATAGCTCTTTTCAAGCTTCCCGTCAACTTTATTTACCACTAAAATGACTTTTTTCCCCTGTTTTCGCAGATATTCAGCTACCTGCTGATCTTCTGGTAAAAGACCATCTTTTGCATCAACTACAAAAAGCACAAGGTCTGCCTCATTAAGCACACGCTCAACCACTCTTAAAATCTCTTTCTGAAAAAACCCCTTTCCTCCCCAATCAATTCCCCCTGTATCAATAACCTCAATAAACTTGTCATCATCTACTTCTGCATAACCATGAATCATGTCTCTTGTAACACCGGGAGTCTTTTCAACTATTGCCTTTCTCTCGCCAATGAGTGTATTAAACAAAGTGCTTTTCCCTACATTTGGCCTTCCCACAATGGCAACTTTAAACATCTTCTCCTCCCATCAAACATCTACTACGCACTGGGCAATCCAGCCTTTCTCTCTCCTTTTAACCTCTGCAAGGGTAAAAGTTGCACCTTTTACCTCAACTCCGTAGCCAAATTTATCCACACTAAAAGGTTCTCCCCAGAGCTTTCCTCTTAAGATAAGTCCTTCTGCTGAGTTTTCAATAGCCCCTTCAAACTCCCAGAAAAGCACCTCCTCAAGATAAAAGAGTGTCAGAGTCTTATTGATAAAGGCTATAAAAAGCTCCAAAGGCTCCTCTGCCTCAAGTTCAATTTCAAATGCCTTTTCCTTTTTTATCCCTTCCTCAGGAAGTTCCTCCACCAGAAGCATGGCAAGCGCTTTTAAAGCATTGGAAAAGGCCTCCTCAAGTGTATCTCCATAACCCCTTATCCCCACGTCTGCTCCGTGCTCAAAGGTTTCAAATTTTTTCATACTTATACCCCCTTTGCAAAGTGATAATTAAACCTGTAGCATCCCATGGTATCCCAATAATAAGGGAAAAGTGGAAATAAAAGCCTTGCCCAGAAGTCCTCTCTCCTTTTTCTCTCCTCACACACCAAAAAAGATTTTTTCTGAGGAAAAACATAGATTGCCCCAGAGCTTGCAGTAACAAAATAGGGTAGCTTCTCTTTTCTAAAAAGTCTTAAGATTACAGGATGAGGGTGAAATCTTCCTCTTCCGGAAATGAGAACTGTTTTGGGTTTAACAGCTTTCAGCACAAAAGAGTTTAGGCCGGTTTTTGAGCCGTGATGTGGAGAAAGAAGCACCTCTGCCGGAAAAATTTTCTTCTCATAAATAAGTCTTGAAAATCTACTTACATCTATGTCTCCCGGCAGTATCATGGTAAATCCTTTATATTCCAGCACTCCAACAAGGCTCTCTGAATTCAGATGCTCACAGGGTTTCTTAAAGCTTAAAAGATGCTCCACTTTGCCTGGATAAAGAAAAAGCTCTGCCTCTCCGAATTTTTTAACCTCAGGCTCAATTAAGTAAGAAAGAGGCTCATTAAGATTTACCTTGCTCCAGCAGGCCTCTGGGAACTCGGAAGTAATTTCCTCTTCTATGAAAAAACATTTTTTAATAGTGGAAAAACCTCCGCTGTGATCAAGGTCAGGATGCGAAACAGCTATCAGGTCAAAAGCATTTACCCCCAGCTTTTTAAGAACAGGCACCAAATAAAACTTTGTCCAGTTAAACCCGCTTTTTTTGCCGAAATTTGGCCCTGTATCCCAGAGCACATAATAGGAACTCTCCTTTGAAGGAACCTTTATTAAAATGGCGTCTCCCTTCCCCACATCAAACACAGTTATCATGGGTATTTTTAAATAAAAAAAAAGAAAAACGAAATAAAACGCCACCAAACAAACAGTCGTTGTTAAAACTGCAGAAATAAGAGTTTTTTTTCTTCTCCACAGAAAAAACATCAAAATTGGGGTGAGAATACAAAGAGAAATAATTAGGTTTACAGGCAAGCTAAAGGATAGCTGATATTCCCAAAAAGGAAGTTTTGAATAAAAAGAAAAGGTTTTTCCAAGAAAAAGAGCTGTTTTTAAGGCCAGATCCTGATTTATAAAAGACAGAAGAGCTGAAAAAATAGAAAGAGGAATAAATACAAAACCCCAGAAAGCCCCTGCAATCAGATTATTTAGAGGGGTTCCTATAGGGAAACTTCCGTCAATGAACAAGATTAGAGGAAAAATCAAAAGGCTTACTGCAAAAGAGGCAAGAATAGCCTGAAAAATGTTAAAAATCCGTTTTTTCCAGAAATCAGCAGAATTTAAATTTAAAACAGCTGCCAGAAGTCTTGCAGCTCTTCCTCCTATAATCAAAGCAAAGGTGGCTAAAAACGAAAGTAAAAAGGAGAAGCTTCCCACATAAGTTGGTTTAAAAATGAGAAGCAACAAGGCAGTTAAGCAAAGCAGAGAAAGGGAAGAGGTGTTTCTAAAGAGAAGCCTGCTTACCACAAAAAGAAAAAGAAAGAAAAAAGCTCTTTCTGCTGAAGGTGCAAAGCCTGAAAAAAGCAGCATCAAAAACGCCCCGGGAAGGGCACAAAGGGAAGCAAAAAGCTGCACAGGCTGAAAAAAGGAATTTCTTATAGCAAGAACCCCAAACACTCCCCTCCAGAAAAAATAAAAAATGCCAAAAAGAACACCCAGATGAAAGCCTGAAATGGCAAGAAGGTGATATAGTCCCTGTGTTTTAAGACGCTCAAGATACTGAGGAGGAAGGCCTCTGTGCACCCCAAGCACAAGGGTCTGAAAAAGTGCCTTAGAAAGTGGAGGAAGCTTTTCAGAGAACTCAAAAAGCTGAAATCTTAAGTTCTCAAGGTTAAAACCAGACGCTTCTTCACATACAACCGGCCTATCGTCAAGTAACTTCAACTCTCCTTCTATACCCTGGATAAAAAAGAGCTCTGTTTTCAAGGGAGAAAAGGGATTTAAGTATTTCTTAAATCGCTTTTCTTTAAAATATGCTAAACAAAATTTCCCAGGAGTAAAGAGCTTTTTTTCGGTTAAAAAAGTATAAGTGCCCTGAGAAGTATCTATCCACACTTTATACTTTCCATAGTAAGGTTCAACTTTTTCCACTTTAAAAAATGTCTCAAAAGTCCCCTGAGGCGCTTTATAAGAAGTTATTTTGAGCTTTATATAAGCAGTTAAATAAAAATAGCCTAATAAAAAAATTAAAAAGCCAAAAATAAGAAAATGCTTCTTTTTTGTAATTGACCTATTGCTCCAGATTTCAGAGAGGATAAAAAGAGGAATAATAAAAAGATAAAAAGGAACTTTATAAAACTTAAAGCAAAGACCAAGAAAAAAGCTTAGAAAAAGAAAAACAAGAAGGCTTTTTTCATAAAATAGGGCTTTCACTCCCTTTTTCCAAAGAGAGCCTCTCCAATCCTTACAATGGTGGCTCCTTCTTCTATAGCCACCACAAAATCACCACTCGTGCCCATGGAAAGCTCTTTAAATTCCTCATCCATATAGGGCTTAACCCTTTCAAAAAGCTCCCTCATTTTTACAAAGTAAGGCCTTGTTTCCTCTGGATTTTCACTATAAGGCGGGAGGCACATAAGCCCCTTTATCTTAATTTTATCAAACTTTGTAAGCTCTACGAGGAAATCTTCCAGTGCCTCTGGCAAAACCCCTGCTTTAGTTTCCTCTTTTCCAATGTTTATCTCTATAAAAACAGGTACAGTGAGATTAAGCTTTTCAGCGTACTTCTGAATAGCCTGAGCAAGTTCAATCCTGTCAAGGGTTTCAATAAGATGAAAGAGTTTAAGGGCTTTTTTCACTTTATTTGTCTGAAGCCTTCCAATACAGTGCCACTCTATGGGCAAATCTTTAAGCACTTTCTGTTTTTTTTCTGCCTCCTGGACATAGTTTTCTCCTATAAGCTTTAAGCCGAGTTCATTAAGTATTTTTACCTTTTCCGGAACCTGTTTTTTGGCTGCCCCAAGGAGCTTTACTTCAGAAGGAGATCTTCCCACCCTCTCACAAGCCTTCTCAATTTGCTCGGTAATCCTGAGATAATTTTCTCTTAAAATCTTTTTAAGTTTTTCCATAATATTGTATTTTATTTCTCTTTTAGTAAGATTAAACCCTTATCTCTTTTTGTTCAAAAGGCAATTTTATTATTGTTAAGCTTTTTAAGGCTATTTTCTTGCTGGCATTATCTATATCTATCCCAACAATATTTCCTTCCTCATCAAAATCTACTACTACCCCCTCTGCTATTTCCTGGCTATCTACACTCGGTTTTTCTGACAAATCTATATATAACGAATCAGTCTCAGGATAATATTTTAATTTCATTTTTTAAACCCCCTATCCGGGAATGCGTTATGGATGGTTACTTTATCTTCTAATGTCACTACTCTAAATACCTTATTATCGAACTCTTCTACAACACCCCAGAATCTCCATCTATTTCCTTCTTGCTTTTCAACTTTTATAGGATTCTCTATTATTTTTATACACCATTCTTTTTTAATATATGGCCTTTTCCTTAAAACTTCATTTTCAAAATATTTGGTAAATTTGTATTTTTTCATCTTTAATTATTATATTATTCCTCTTTCCGTAATTATCAAGTCCACATTTTGATCATGAGCTTCAGAGGGTAATTTTTCAAAAATTTGAAAAGAAAAAGCAACGCCAATTTTTAAAGCTTGCGTCTTAGAAAGCACCCTATCATAAAAACCTCCACCATAACCTATTCTGGTTTTCTTCAAGTCAAATGCCACCCCTGGCACTAAAATAAGCTCAAGTTTTTCCAGAGAAATAGAAGGATTTTTTAGTGGTGGCTCTCTTAAAGAAAAAGGACCTGGCACAAGATCAGAAAAAGAGAAAATCTGATGAAAAGTAAGCTTTTTTTCTGTAAAATGGGTTTTCGGCAAAAAAACTTTTTTCCCCGTTAAAAAAGCTCTACTTATTAAGCTTTTTAAGTCCACTTCTCCCTTTTTAGCAAAATAAAAAGCAATAAAAGTGCTTTTTCTGTATTCAGGAAGCTTAGCAATTTTTCTACAAATTTCTTCACTCCATTTAGCTAAAGTTTCTGAAGAATAAGTTTTACGAAGCTCCTGAACAATCCTCCGAATTTCTTTTTTAGATAGCATTAAGCCTCCTGATCAAAAGGACTTATTACATAAATTTTTTTTAAATTTTATCATATCTTTCAACCTTTCACAAAAATTCAAATTTTGTGCATATACAATTTAAGGCATAATTAGTTAAAAATTTTAAATCTTAAAAGGAAAAAGTTAATATTTTTGAAATATACTGAAAAAATTTTAATAATCGTTAACTTTTTTTATTGACAAAATTTTATGATCATGTTAAAAAATTATTTTTAATTATATATTTTAAGTCTTTCTACATAGTGTCAAGATTTGTGTGTATAAATTTTTTGTTTTTGCATCTCAGTTTCTTTTAAAGTTTCTTCTCCATACCTCTCCCTCCTGATGGACACAAGTTCTTCCTTTATATCTTCAAATCCCTTTAC
>Ga0256842_1000997_pt1 | contig 23993 bp, 30 predicted proteins | sample 4559240metaG_FD_185973 | JGI IMG/M metagenome (GOLD analysis project Ga0256842, IMG submission 185973) | Hydrothermal vent microbial communities from Guaymas Basin, Mexico - 4559-240 | ecosystem: Environmental > Aquatic > Marine > Hydrothermal vents | place: Mexico: Guaymas Basin | collected... | reverse complement strand
AGATTCTATAATAGATTCCCTAAAAACAAAGTGCAATTCAAATCTACCCTAAGCTGGCTCAAATCCTTCGCTTTATTACATAACCTTATAAATTGTTACTATAAAAATATTACATCTTGACAATCTCTACCAGATTTTGAAAGAATTGGGGGAGATCAATGAAAAGCTAAGTTCTATCAGTGGGATTCTCCATGAAAATAAATGTTGGCTTAACGGCTGAATATCTACTAATTCGTAGCATATTCTAACACCCGCTATTTATGCTGTGATTCTGTTGAAACGAAAAATGAAGATAGCGCCGCCGCCAGAAGCTTATTCTTTGAGTCCATATCCTTGTCATCATCTTCACCCTACTCTCTCTTTTGATATATTAGAAGACTTTATTAGTGTAGCGGTATGAATCAGTCTGAATATTTGATTATAAGGTTTAAGGGTACTAGTAGGAATCATGCTGTAAAGATCTGCATCGGTGTTATAGTCGAAGATGTGTCTGTAACAAGGAGAGGCAAGTATTATTTTTTAGTTTTTAGGGAATTTGAAATAGGGTTTCCTTTAGAGGTTTTAGAGAAATTTATTAATCTTATTAATATTATTAAAAATTAGGTTGCACAATGCTAATTCATGCTTTAAAAAAATCGCTTAAAGTAGCTTGTCCTTTTGGTTGTTTTCTTTTCTTTTTAGGTTTAGGAATAACTTTCTCAGCCGCTTTTTGGATAATATAACCTTTTAAATCACTAACTCTTTTTCCTTTATCGAGAAAGACTTTTATTTTTCTATCCGTCCAATCAACTTCTACAAAGCCTGCATATTCAAGGATTTTTAGAGCTTCATTGAATGTACTTTTATTTATTTGTCTTATATATTTCTCCTCTGATATCCATGGTGGAAAAAAATTTGTTAACTCTCTATCTATTTCCTCAAAAGAAAACTCATGTTCCGATGTGTCATAAAGCTCCAAATTTTGTGCAAGAATGTATATTACAATCCAGATTCTATATGCGGCATATGCACTTGGTGGCTTTTCACGAATAAAAGCATATCTTGTTGTTCCAGTTATATCAAGGGGCACAATATTATTATTTTTTCTTAATATTTTAATAAATTTATTTTCTGATGGATTACCTTTAATAAATTTTATTTTTATTTTTCTTTTTTCTTTATCTATCTCTGCGGACCATATCATTAAACCATCTGGGAGTTTATCTAATATCGGCTTGATTCTTCTTTCATCTTCACTAGATATTAGAGCAACAACCTCTTTACAAATTTTTGAATATTTATCATACATTTCATTTAATTCCTTCATAATGTACTCTAGTTTTCTTTTAAGAGACCATTTATAGTCTATAACAAGTATTGGGATTTTCTCTTGATCTGAGCGCTTAGAGTATACAACAATATCAGGTGTCAATTCTTTAGTCTTAGAACTGTCAACATGTATTGCAATTTTCGGTTCAATCTCCATTGGGATTTTATATGTCCTACAAAAGAACCTCCAAAAACTATAAAGTAATAAAATTGTATCTGAATATCTCTCAAACTCTCTTTCTAATTCATTTATTTTTGATTGTAGTTTTTCATAATAATTTTCTAATTCTTTATCAATCATTTAATCTCCCTCTACTCTTATTTTGGTCGAGACTCCACATTGTGTATGATTTAAATAATACCATCAACAGTGTTGCATCACCACCCTTATTTTAAGAGTAGGGAAGATGTTTAATAATATAGATGTAATTTCTATCAATGTTGCAGAGCTAATTTTTCTACCAGGAATGAGCTCAATTACATTATCTGTTGCAAAGAGTGTTAACGAAGAATAGTCCTTTTTATCGACTATATCAATATGTAAGTATGGATTTCCAGCATGAATAACACTGATAATATACTTACCTGCCAATTCATCTCGAACCCTAAGCAAAACATCCTTTGTAAAGGGTTCATCACTCTCAAAACGTAGGATTTTCAAGGACTCATCATTTGGAGCATTATCTTCAACTTCTTTAAACATTAATCTGTTAAAATCGATCATTCTTAAAACTGGCTTGAGAATGTCCTCCATTAATAATTTTAATGAACCATGATACAAAGTTATCCAACCATCTTCGTAGATCCTAAATCGAATATTGTTCACATCTGATTGAATAACAAGACTGCTCCACCTTCCATCAACCTCTTTAGCCATGTTCTCCAGTTGTACCCTATTATAAATGATCGGTCGCTTATTCCATATTCTTTGAGTCTTAAATGGAGATCTAAGGGTACCCTCTACAAATTTCAATTCGCCATATTTTTCTTCGAATGCATCCAGAATATCAAATATATTCTTCTGATATAATAATCCTGTTTCAAAATATGGTTTTGAATTTCTAATAAAAGTTAAAAAAACTTGTCTAGACCTATTATCATCACTGAGGAATAAATAGTATGATGATTTTTCATCTTTTGATTTACCATTTCTTATAATATAATACAAAATAATTGTTTTCTTCCCAATTTTAGCTTTATATAAATTATCATCTTTTTTATGAATATTATATACAAGACCTCTGTATTCCAAGGTGCTCTTTACTTTTAAATCTTCAAGAACTTTACTACTACTAGCTATTCCTATATTCAGTGAGTACTTTGCCCTTAACATTGAATATCTAGTATCCAAATATTCGATTATCTGAGAAAGTGAGCTAAAGTCTTCCTTTGTGAAAGATTCCTCATAGCCTATTCTCATTTTTATCACTTTTTTCTATTTTTTTCTTGATCAAATAAACTTTTTACACACCACCTAACGGTAAGATTGTGTCCAGATTACCCTCAGTATATAAAGGTACCTTACCCAAATTCTAGTTTCATGATAAATATTAGTATTACTTAAAGGTTACTTTTTGATAACAGAGATCTAACCAGTTTACTGTTGTAACATCTGCAACGTCTTTTCCATTGACCACACGAGTTCGTCGAATTTTGCCTTTAACTTATTTATCTTATCTTCAGTGTAAATACCCTCATAGAGTCGTTCTTGCAAAATTTTCTGAAAGTTTTCTTTTATCTGATCTTTGTGATGCAGAAAATTGTTACATAGCTCGTACCAGATTTTTAACTTAAAATCATAGCTAGAGCGTTTCCAGTTCATTATTAAGCTTTCATTCGGTAAATCTAGATCTTTGCTCCACTTACCCATGAGAAGCACCCAATATTGATAAACATAATCCCCAATCTCGTGATAATCCTCAAGTTCAAAATCGTATTCTTCGAACCATGATGTGTTATTTTTACCGCCGTATGTTAGTAAATATATCAGCCAAAGCGGATCAAAACAAACTGGCGTTTTATTTAGATAATTAGCACCCGCATCTGGTGGAGTAGTGAGCTCCCACAATGTTTTAACGTACTTCTTCCAATTAATTCCTTTATTTTGTCCACAGAACAATATGTATGCACCTATAAGGAAAAAGGTTCTGTATAACCTTGCAAGCGTTCTGTATTCTTCTAAAATTCTCTGAATTTTCTCAAATTCTTCGTCGGTTTTCCAATCCTCACTGACAGACTTTAAGCACTCTAACAGTTCCTTTTTGAATTCCTCTACAGCATCAAAATTTCTCAAAAGCCTATGCTCTAGATATATATTTAGATATTCTATATCTGAACAATTTATTTTATCTATATATTTTGATTTCGACAATAGCTTGTTAAGCTGAACTTCAGCATCTTTTAGTAACTCTTTTGGATCAGGTTTTAAGATCATTCTACTAATCCAGCTCAATTCCTTCTTAAATAAATCAAAGTCGTCAAAATCTATGATAAGCTTATTCATCCTAAATAAGTGAACGTCAACCAACTCGTTGAGTAACTTTTGATTTAGCTTAGCTTTGAAGATTAAATAATGCTGTAAAATACTAACCATATTTCTAACGAAAATTTCTTTGGAGTAATCTTTGTACTCCATTGCGTTTTTAAAGAAATGGTAATATGCAGCACCTTTTACTCTTCTTGTATCTATTAGTTGCCGGAATAGCACTTCATCTCCTCTTTCGAGAATAGCACGCGTAAAGTCGTAGAGTTTGAGAGCGATTTCTGTTGTAACTCTTTTTTCTTTATTATTGAGTGCTGTCAAAAAAACTCTCTCTAGGTGATCGTATAAATTACGGCACACAACGTCTTCAATTTCATAAAACATGTCTTCAGGCCTAAGTTTTTCGATTATGTTCGATTTATCTTCTTTCTCTTCTTTTAATTTATCGAGTATTCTCAAATATTTTTTAAAAAGCTCGTGAAAAGCATCAATATACTCCAATACTATTTTTTCCTCTTTTCTTACTAAAGATTTTGTTGCTATGTCCCCCATTGAGATAATATATTTTTTAATTTCTTCCGTTTTACCTTGTGTTATATTGTGCTCGATATCCGTTAAAAGTAATTGTGAGAGTCGTTTAGGATCCATTAACGTGAGTATGAGTTTAAAATGAAGAATAAGCAGAAATACGCCAGAACCAAATAGAATTAGAGCTATCGAGCGAATAAAAAAATTGGAAAAAACAGAAATCGATAACGCTAAAGAGAACAGGATTAAACCAGAAAATAGATAAAATGTAAACCTAAACCTAAGGCTATTTTTATATTTCTCTAAAATATAAGGTGAATAATAATTAGAGAGTTGAGATATCGTAAACTGTGAAATGGAAAATACTATAGACAAGATTGCAATAGAACCAGTAAATATAGCCAAGAAGAGTTGAGTATTATTGTCTGAGATTTGTGATTCGATTTGACTAACCTTATCGTTCAAATAGGTTAAAAGTTTGTTAATGTATGGTTCTACATTTGTGGTACTTGCGAGTATGTAGTGTATTGAGAATATTGTCAGTACAGGAACTAGCAATAAAACCCACCTAGGCATGAGTAAATCACTCCTCCTGCGATCGCTTTAATGATTCTTCAATCCATTTCAATTCTTTTTCTTCCAGAGATACTTTTTCTTCATAAACTTTTGCAATTTCTTCAAGAAGCTCCAAGATTTTTCTTCCCGTAGGAGTCAACGAATAAAAGGGTCGGCGTTCTTTTGGATTATATTCCACCTTAATAAGACCTAATTTTAGTAATTCGTCTGTTCTTCTACTAACTGAATTTTTATCACCTTCAGCTATTTTTTTCAAGCTCCGTCCATGTTTTTGGCTCTTTTAATGAGAAGAAAATTTTGAGTCCTTTGGCTTTACCAAGAGTTTTGATGATATTTTCGAGATTTGCAAGTTTGTCATCCATTAAAAACAAAGTAACCGATTTAATACTTCTGCTTTAGGTTGAATTCTGAGAGTTTGTTATAAATTTAATACATTGTACCAAATCAGAAACATTTATATACCTTTGTGTCAAAATTCATACAAAGTTTGGAGGTTGGAACATGATGGTTAGTAGTGATGTCCCAGATGGCTGGAAAGATCTCATTGAAAAAGCGATGAAGATCGAAGGTTGGGACACGATCTCAGCGTACATCAGAGAACTCGTCAAGAAAGACCTAGTCTCCAAGGGTTTGCTCGGAATGCCGGAGAAGAAGGAAGTTCAGAAGGTGACCGCCTAATGCTGACGGAAGAAAAGCTCGCCAGAATTCAGGAACTCAAGAAGGAACTGCTGGACTGGTGGGAGACAGTTCCAGAGTTCGCCAGAAGAAAGGAAGATCCGGATGTTCTACTGCTCGTCTTTTTGAACGAGAGGGTTCTGAGGAGGGATTGAAAGTGTTAGTCTGTCCGCTCTGCGGGAGCGTCGAATTCGAGAACGTGGACTTCCTTCATTTCAGGTGCTCGACCTGCGGTAGCATCGTCAGCGCTCCGAACTGGCTGGAGGTGTTGAACAATGGAATATGAATGCATCCTCTGCGGTAAGGTTGTAGATACTGAGAGGCTCCTTGTTCCTGCAGGATGGCAGATGTATCACGATGTCTGGATCTGTGAAGAGTGCTCGAACGAACTCGGTGGGAAACTTGATCTGCTCGAATTTCTGAGAGACCTCAACTCGGCCAAGTTGGCGCTGACATTCGCTCAGAAATACAACGTTCCAAAGGATATCAAGGACAAAATCGAGAGTTTAATCTCGGAAATCAGGGATCTAATAGACTTCTGCAGGAAAGAGGAGGACGTAATAGACGCCGAGAGGTTTGACGTCGTTTTAATTTCCTAATTTTTGTTTTGGGGTGGTTTTGTGACTGGAGAGGTTAGTTTGTCGGAATTGAAGGCCTTTCCGTACCCACTGCCGATCGTAGAGAAAATGGGTGAAGGTCGACTGATTCAGCCTGAAGAAGTTAAGGATGGTGATGGAACTGGGATAAAGCTCGGAAAGTTCGGCGATGCGGAGTGCTTGGTCAGAGTGGACATGAAAAATAATGAGGTCTGGGGCAAGTGTACTTGCTTAGGCTACGACGAAAGTAAGCCCTGCGTTCACATCGCCTCGATGTTCTTCCATCTCAGACAGAACGACGGCGGAGAAGTTGAGAAGTCTAAATCAACAGAAACTAGGCCTAAAGAGACTCCGGAAGAAGGAAAGAAGAGAGCGATAAACTTCGTCAGGAACGCACAAAACCAGGTCGAACTGCAGATAATAAAGAAGATAGACGACTTGGACGAGCAAATTGCCATAAAGGAGTACGTCGCCGGTTCGGTTCCACTCGTCTACGAAATTCCAAGCAGGAACGGGAAGAAGTTCGAGCTATCGATCAGAGGCTGGGTTCAGGCGATGCTGTACCAGGGCAACATCGAAATCGAAGATGTGAAATTTGAGGAGATCGGAGGTAAAGTCGTTGCCAAGGCCTTCGTAGTTGATAAGGCTCACAACGTTAAGGTCGTCGGAATTGCCGAGAGAGCTTCAAATCAGGATTTCTTCTACACCACATTGGCGAGCAAAGCCATAAGAAACGCCCTCAAGAAGATCATAAGCCCTGCGTTCGAGCAAAGGGTCATCAAGGAGGCTATGGACTCAAAGCTCGTTCTGACGCTTAAACCTTCGGACTTCAGAGAGGTTGCTCCTCCCTAATTTTTTGAGGTGTTCATATGAGGTTTTTACTGACGAGATATGGTCTGATAAACGTCGATCAAATCGTCGAAATAAGGAAGACTCGGGACGGTCTCAGGATCGAGCTGGTAACCGGAGAGACCAGAGACGTGAAACTTCCCAAAGGTGTCAATGTAAATGCACTCTTCGAGGAACTCAGCCTTCAGATGATAAGATCTTTGATCGTGGACATTGAAAGTATTCTCGAAAAAATCCAGCCCAAACGTGATGATAATGGGTGACAGTCCGATGTGGGTTAAAGATACGTTAGAGACGATCGTATACTCTCTCCCTCTTATCGACTTTAAAAACAATGACGATCTTCTTAGAATCGTCGATTTTGTAAAGGATCCTATAGTCCCCGACTCTTACTCTAAAAACGTTTCGAGCGGAATGTACTTTGACAGATCTCCAGACTTAAGATCTTCTTCTACTTCTTTAAGTAACTTCTCTTCCTCGGGCGTGAGCGTGGAATCGATGAGACTCTCGATCATCTCTTCAAGACGTTCGACATCTTTTTTGAGCCTTCTGACCTCCTCTAAAATGGTGGAAAGGGTAACATGTTCCTGCATTGAGAGTTACTTCAACTCGGAAGTTGAAAAGAGTTTCCATCCTTCAACTCACCTTTTTATAAAATGGTTGCTAAGAATAAACGCAGTAACACCAAAATTTTGTCTACTTTTTGTCTACCGAGAAAATTGTGGTGGACAAAATGTAGACAAGCCCTCCGTAACACTAACCCCACTACATTATTTTTTTCAATTTGACGACTACTATAAAAACCAACAGGAAACATCTTCCAAATTAATAAAATAAAGATGATAAAAAATAAATAAATAAATATTAAATAAATAAGATAGTAAGATAAGGAGGATATAGAATATGGTTATAATTCTATACTTAGTTAGTAGTAGGAACGGACGAGAAGGAAAGAGAGAAGAAAGAGAGTCGTCGTCTACCAGTTGGCACTCACTCGAGAGAACTCGTTTTTGTCCACTTTTGGTGGACAACATAACTTCTGAAAGTTTAGTGTTACTAAGTGCTATTAATTCTTTCAATTTAATAAAATTAAGAGGTGTTGAATTTGGTGAAAGGCTGTAGGAAGACCGTAAAGATTCCTCTGGATCTATATAATAAACTTGCAGACATATCTAAAACTTTGAAACTGCAGGCACTTGTATGAGACTGTTGGCAAGCTCGTCGAGGTCTACGAGAAGGTCGAAGTAATACAGCATCTCTTGGGAGCGGAAGACATCGACGAAACTTTCCAAATGATCTCTGAATTCTTACCGAAGACTCAAATGCAGCAGAGGATAGCCGAAGCGAACAGATTCTTAGATAAGCTGAGGCAGCTAGGAGTTCCAAGCAGTGAACTGGACGTAATCTCGGAGACTATTTTCAATGTTATCGTGAGGAAGTAGAAGAAAGCTAGGATAATCGCCCAAGGCAAGGAGAGCAAATCGACCTTCAGAGATGGTAGCATGAAGTGGATCACACACGTAGCCCTTGCAACATTCTTCGTCAAGCTGTTCGAGATTACCTTCTTGATCGATCTGCTTAACGATTATTGTGCTTACACCGTTTTGGGACTCTATGCGGTGATGGCAGACTTCGACTTCTGGATGGGAATCGAGCATCGGACGTACACCCATACTGTTTATGCATGCATTTTAGCTTCGATTCCCTTAGCCCTCTTTAGCTGGAAGCTGTTTCTAGTGGGACTAATTGCTTATGCATCTCACCTCTTCGGAGACATGCTGACTCAAACGGGACTGAGACCTCTTTATCCTATCGGCCCAAAGTTCCAATTACCTCCGGACTGCAGCATAAAAGTAGGATCTGCGAGAGAATTCGTTCTATTGGCCGTGATAGTGATAGTGTTGGTGGGACTTTCGACTACTACAACGAATTTGGAGTACAGCAAGCTGACGAGGCTGAAGGACTGTGAGGTGTTCATAGAAGTCTCGTATTATGAGAATAACTTAGTTCATCGCTGTAAATCGAGGGTTCTCTTCGTTGACGACGATATGATAGGAATAGAGGAAGACGGAAGACTCAAGGTGATAAAGAGGAGTCAGATAAGGGATTTTAAGATTCTTAAGGCCGAACCTACGGTTTGGTGTGAGAAGGTCAAGCGCTACCGCATCAAGCATCTCAAAGTAGTTCACGATCTGGTCGTTGCTTACTACGACGATAGGAAGGGATGGGTAAACTTCCTAGGAACGGGAAAGGATTTGTATTTTAAGTTATACAACGGTTCTAACGGAAGAGAAAATATCAAGGTGAAAATCGTATGTTCGACTTAGAGCTCCTCGAAATTCTTCCCAAGTCCAACGAAGAGGAGGTGAATCCGGCCGAACTTTACAAGTCGAACGGATTCGAATTCAGCAGGGCTACATTCTACCGAAAGCTCGATAGACTGAAGAGCTATGGTTTGATAACTTGGAGAAGGGGAAAGGTCAAGCTTACCCCTAAGGGGGAAAAGCTCCTTCAGATCATCAAATCTCACGACGACGGTGGACATTCTGAAGCTACTAAGTTCGTTCTTATGAAGTCTGAGAGGCTGAAGGAACTCGACAACTTCGTCTACGTTCTTTATCCTACCCCTTCGGACATAATAAGGGCGATCGCTCAAGCAGAGAAGATCGACCTTAAGGGCTTTCGCTCTAACGCTGAAAAGCTGCAGGCTCTCATCTTGAGCAAGGCGAGGGTTAACCTAGCAGTAGACAACTTCGAAAACGCGTCCAAGCAGGCTTTGGTAATCCTAAAGGAGCTTATATACGCCGGAACGGTTAAAAAGCTGTATGTCGGCGTGAACGACGAGAAGAAGGCTTTCAGAAATCAGAACATCTCCGAGTTCCTTCACAGGTACAACTTCGAAAATGAGGAGTTCAAGTTGGAGGCCGATGCCGTGAACATCTTCCCCGCTCTGATCGCCTTTCTTATAGTCATTGGCTTGATTATTGCGTACAGACTCGGTTATCAGCATGCAACTGTCTACACCTTCTTCATTATCATCTACTTCCTAAGATCTCAGCTCTTCAGAGAAATTAGAAGATAGAGAGTATTCTCGTAATATCAAGAGTTCTATCATCGAGGATCATACAAGTTTGCTAAATTTTGCTGGAATGTCACCTTTATTTCTGCTTTTTTTGTTTTTTGCATAAGATCTGAAGATTCACACTCTTTCTTTATGTTAGAATTTTAATCATGGTGGAAATTTTAAAAATTCCTATTAATATTAATAAGTTTAAAAGAAGTGTTAAAAGTGACTGAGGTATTTGTCTACGTTCATGATTCATACGTTCCAACAGATTTAACAAAAAAGGAAGTTTTAAAAGCGTTTAGAGAGGATAAACTAAAACCATTCTAGTTTGTACGGGAAATAGTTGAGGATGAAGATGTAAAAGGAATAAAAAGTGTAGATTTCTATGATGCACTCTTTAAGGAAGATGATGAATTTTTGCTTGAATATATGGTCAATTTCGCCAACGGTAGTATTACTGTGAAAGTAATAGGATGATCTGATGATCCTTGGAAGATGCTAAGGGAGTATTATATTAGATCATAGGCTTCAGTTCTTGATCCAAGCTTGTCTATCGTTGGAATTGTAATTGTCTATGAATCGCGAGAAATAAACATGAGAAATGCTGCATGAATTTGAAAAATATTATAGGTTTGCTAAATTCGAGTTCTTTTGATTACTGACTTTCCTCGTAAATCTTTGAATCCATCTCTATTGACATGACTTTATGATTTCTTTAGAATCTCTATTCTCTAATATCTATTACTACTAATTGCAGTTGATTAATATTGATATTCTTCTTATCTTAGACTTGGAGCATTATTTTTCCAAATTTTCGTTTAAGATCAAATATTTTTGGCAATTAAAGAGGAATTACCGATCTTTTTAATGAACTAATCACGATAATAGATTTCTTGTAGGAACAGTAAAATTTTATTAAGACTATGGATCTATAGGAACATGAATATGAACGTAGGTGGTTGCGATGGCTGTAAACGATGCTGAAGATTATGACTATAAGAAAATTGCAGAAGAGTTAATGGAATATTTATCAAAAAAAGAGTTAGAACCTAGACCTCATTACAGGATTCTACGAGCAATTTTAGAGAGTGTTGAGGATGAAGATGAAGAGATGTTAAAAATTTGGGAAACTGGTGCAGAACGACACGAAATTGGTTATACCTTTAGTGATTTAAATAAAAATAATAAGAAGTACGTAACTATCTTTGAAGGTTATTTAAGAACAGGACTTCAGGACTTCAGTCCTCTTAGAATTGAGATAGAAAAGAGAGTAAATACTCCATTAACTACTAAAGTATTTAGAAATCATACTTTATGCAACGATTACGAAATTAAAGAATCGGATGACGATCGATTATACATGAAAATTCCTATTGAGATTAAAAGTAAAAAAACTAGTAAAGATTCCCAAGTCGAGTTTATAGAACTTGAGATTATTAAAAAGGTGCATGTATCTTCTACGGAGAACAGGATTCTTCTCAAAATCAGAAATCATACTACTTCTAAAAAAATCGGTCAAGTGAAGAAATTTGAATTTGGACATATTTTAGAGTTTAAAGTATTTGAGGAAGCGGATAACGAAATGTATATTCCAATTGGGTCTTTTAGAGGATATTCTTTGCTTCCTGTCATCGAAAAAGATGATCTGAAGAGGTCACAGGAACAAGGTCAATCATGTTCAAAAGATATTTTTAACAATATATATATCGTAAAAAGACAACTCAAACTGAGAGACTACTTCATTTCGGAAATAGAGATACCTCGAATAAAACCTGCTGGAATTAAGGCAATGACAATCTCGAAGAACTTAGAGCATAATGTTGAGGTGCCTCTTCATGAACTTGTACAAAAATATATTGAAGAAAAAATAGAGCGTAAAGGATCTACATTATACGGATTCCAAGTCAGAAGTATAGAAGAAATACTAAAACAACTAAATGGTTCTCGAAAGCCAGTTCTAATAACCGCTAGAACTGCCGCTGGGAAGACTGAAGCTTTTATAATACCAATTATCAACTACATTTTACTTCAAAAAGAGAAAGATCCAGAAAAGAAAGGCGTTCGTGCTATTTTGATGTATCCTACTAAAGCACTTGCTAATGATCAACTACAGAGAATCGTTGATATAATATCATATATAAATTCCCATATCGAATATAAGAAACAAATTAGTATAGGGGTCTATCACGGAGATATAGAAGAAAAATTGGCTTTCGACGTCCCAATGCCTTTGAAATGTATAGAGTGTTCTGAAAATGAGTCTATAGAAAAACCACCACGATTGACAGTCAAAGAGGGAAGACTAATATGTCCTAACTGTGAAAAGGATTACTCCTTCGTACTGATAGATAGAGAGAAAATTTATCAATCACCTCCTGATATTTTAATAGCGACGCCAGACATAATTAATTACTCAATGGCTTTCGATAAAAGTAGGCATACACTATTCTACAGTCCTGATGGAGTGACGCCAGAGATAGTCGTTCTCGACGAATTACATTTGTTCTATAGTATATTCGGGAAAAATGTCTCGTTAATGCTTAAAAGATTAGAGGCACTTATTAGATATTATACTACATATGCAAAGAAGATCCAATATATTGGTGCATCTGCGACTATTAGGAATCCTCAAAACTTTGGAAAATCTTTTTTTGAGTCTAATGACGTTGTCCACATAACAACTAGAGAGGACGAATACGATTTCGGCAATCCAATTCGAAAGACATTGATATTTGCAATGCCCTTAGCATATAGGATGGTCGATACTGCTGCGTACTCCCTGATTACTCTGTTACAGCTTGTAGATCCAAATGTTCAGTTTAAAACGCTTGTTTTTGTTAATACATTAAACACCTGTGACATGATTAAAAGTAGCCTCTCACGCCGTGCTTCAGCATTCCCAGGATTACGTAATTTGGTAGAGAAAATTGGTATTCATAATTCTACTTGTACTAGGCAGGAAAGAGCCGAGATCGAAGAAAAATTTAATACTGGTATCTACCGAGTTCTCGTTGCTACGAGTACGTTAGAGGTTGGTGTAGACTTCAAAGATATTGACCTACTCATGCTGTACAGTGTGCCATACTCATTTAATAGTTATCTACAGAGAATAGGTCGTGCAGGAAGACATAGAGGAGCCATAGTGTACATTCTACTAAATCCTGCTAATCCAATTGATGTAACATACTATAGAGATGCTCTAAAGATAGTGCTAAATCCAGATGTATTTATTGAGTATCCTCCGTTCCCCAAGCATAATATAGTCCTTCAAAGGAAACACGTTATTGCAGCAATTTCCGATTTTTGCACGGCATCAGAAATCGATGCAAATAGCGTGCTACGGGACGAAGTTGATAAAAACATATGGACAGCTCTAGTAAATCATATTAAAAGCACTGGTCTTCTATCTTCTAGTGAAGACCTTAAGAGAATTATAAATGAAATTTATGCTGAAGTTGGTATATATGATATAAATAATGAGAATATAAATCTATTCGAAAAAATTAAGGAAATTTTGCGTATTGGAGACTTAAGAACGGCTGAGAATGTTGTAGATGTTTGTCTTGATGTTTATGATCCAAAGTATTTAGAGACCTTAAAAGACAGAGACTATAGAAAAATAGGCCTCTCAAAGAGTGATATCAGACTTCTTAGAGAAATTAAAAAGCGAGAGAGGTGATTAATAATGAGTAAGTGTAGTCGATTTCCTGTTTCAAAAAGTAAGGCACTTGTAAACTTTTATGAAGCTGAACCAGATTACTCACCTGATGCACAATATAAGAAGAGTTATTACCAATATAAAGGTATTCTATATAAAACAAAATATATACACTCTACAATGTCTTTATCATTTGAGCCCGAAGAAATTGACGTTCTCTTAGATAACTTAGAGTATGCCTTATCTGATCGTGATTTGAGTATAATTGGTATTAATCAACTGAAAAATAGGTTAAGAAGTATTGAAAAAATACTTAACAAATTACCCGAAAACAAAAGAAGTAAGCACTTTCAATACGAACTAAATAAGGTGTTCAACGTAGCTATCATTAGTTCTGTGCATCTAGAATTTGCAAGTGATATCACTATGTTTTGGTGTCCTAGATGCCATAGATTATATTATCCAAAGGAGATAAAAATGGATGCAAAATATTGTTATCCAGTATGTCCATCATGCGAAGGACGAGTAATTCTAGAACAAGCACCAGTGTGGGTCGCAAGAAGCAGCACAAGGAGAAGGGCACTAGTTCTACCACTAATTGTTGGTACGTATATTAAAAGAAATAAAAATAATAAAGATGAAATAAACAAAGTTGACTACTGGAAGAAGGGTTGGTATCTTCCATGTCCCAAGTGTGGGGCGGGTGAAATGAAATATTACATCCATAAGGACCCTGCAAGATTTCTTGAAAGATCTGCTTTAGTATGCGATCGGTGTGGGTATGAGCAGAGTTTATTTAATAGAGATTACGTTCTAACTCTTCCAACTCAACATTTGACTCAGCCAATAGTAGGTAGAACTTATAATTATCTCCAAATAGAACGTGTAGAAGAACTAATAAAGGCTGGTGAGAAAGAATACAAGCAATATGATCTAAAGAGACTGTTAAACTTGCCAGGTGGATCCTCTCCTTTAATTAATACTGAATATATTGAAAGCTTTCTGTATATCCCAGAAATAGACATTAAGAAAGTAGTAGTTGGTCTTAAATATGGGCTTAAAGGAAAGAAAACGTATCCAACTAGAAAAACAGGAATCATGATCAGTACCTGTGCTATCTATATTCGCATTAATGAGAGGTACTACTCTAAAGTAGTAGATCATTTGAAATTACTTGAAGAGTATTTATGTATAAATGCTAATATTGACATGAATGAAAAAGTAATAAAACACTTGGTACTCCATTCATTAGCCCATGCATTAATGGGGAGACTACCCTTATACAGTGGGATATCCCTAGATAATTTCGAATATATCTATAGCCCCAGTAGAAATGAAATTATAATCTACGAAGCTGGTGACGGTAGTTTAGGAGCACTCGAAAATTTAACAAAAGTTGACGAAAGTAGCCAAGAACCAATAATTTACGATTACTTAGCAAATGTGAAGGAAACAATTATTAGATGTTCATGTGAAGGGGTTTGCAAATATTGTCTAGCACTACCAGGTTGCCAAGAGTACAATAAGAATCTAAACAGGTTTTCCTTGAGTATATTATTTGGAGTGGAAGATCCTGAAGATCTAGTTGGGTGAATAATATGGAGAATATTGATTCTTTAAATATTATAACATCTATACTTAGAATTCTTAAAGAGAGTCGTAGGGAACTTAGGCTGGATGAGATAAAAAGCAGGAGTGGTATACATAAGCCAATATTATTATATCTCCTATGGCTTCAAGAGGTAGGATTCGTCCAAAAGGTCGAGGATATGAGCTCAGAATACTACCTACTGGAATCAAAATGGAGGATAACTCCTATGGGGCGATCGTTTCTTAAGTTTTTAGAGTCAAATAAAGTTATTTTTTCAGGATTAAAGCAATCATTTCCACCATTTAGTTTAGTTTTAGTATATCCCCGATCTATAGATATTCTTTCAAAAAATAAACTAGAAATTCTCTCAAAAAAGGGAATATATTTTCCTGATCTTTTAAAGGAAATCTTTAGCGCTGCTCAGAAAGAAATACTGATTTCATCACCATTCATAGATCAAACAATAGTTCCTTTCCTTGAACCAATTACAGACATAAAGATTGAGATAGTAACTAATCAGAGCAACCAATCCCTAAGGCGTTTAGCCAAGCGTAGTAATGTTCAGATTTATATTCTTCGCGAAGGTGAGGATAAACCAATATTTCAACTGCATTCTAAGTTCATCTGTGTAGATGGTAGATATTGTGTTATTGGATCGATGAACTTAAATGAGAGAAGTATGTACTACAATTTTGAAACTGGTATTTTCATTGATGATGAAAATTTAGGATCTCATTTAAGGGAGATATTTAGTATAATGAAAGAGATATCACGACTCCTTGTTGTATGAAATGAGAGTATAATATTGCTCTTTTTTACGATTTCGACCTAATATTGTCATAGCTTTCTCAAGTCCTACTCGTTCCTCTTTTGGGATATTTGTGACAAGTAATTCACCAATCAATTGCCGTCCCTCTGGCTTACCGCTTATGAATCTCCGAACCTTGACAGAGTACATATCAAATTTTGAGAATTTTTGATATAAATCACGTATTATTGGTAAGTCAATGTTGCTTACGATGAAATATACTCCCTGTTTATCAAGCTCTAAGCAAAGATCTCTTAAACGAATTTGATCTTTCAACGAGAAGCCATTTCCATTTGTGTAGCGTGCAAAGCCATTGCACTCACTACTAAAATAGGGAGGATCCAAGTAGACTATGTCCTCCTGATTAACTACTTCTAGGACATACTCGAAATCTTCGCAGAATAAGTTAAGTCTTTTCAAGACTTTGCTTGCGGTGAGAATGTCCTCGAATTTCCATAGATTACTACGCTTTATGGTGGGCTTACCACACGGCACATTGAATTCTCCCTTAGTATTTTCTCGATAAAGACCATTAAAAGCCATCTTATTAAGGTAAAGAAACAAGCTTGCTAATCTGATATGTGGCGGATCGAAGTTTCGTTCTACAACTCTAGGTAAATCTTTCTTGACTAATTCATTGTATTCCTTCCTAGCTTTGTAATAGTATTTTCTGCTCATTTTGTGAGTCTTTAAGTCGTGAAAGAGTTCATGAGGATAGTCCCGGACGGTAAAATAGAAGTTCATTAATTTCTGGTTTTTATCATTCGCAGTACCACTTTTGGGTTCCATCCAAAAACACAGAACTCCTGCTCCAAAGAATGGTTCATGGAGTCTTCGTTGTTTAAAATCTTTGGGAAGTAATGAAACAAGGTATGGTAACAATAACCTCTTACTACCAGCCCATTTTATTAGTGGTTTTGCCATTGAAATCCCCCAATGCTTATCTCATCTATTTATTTCAGTCCCGAAAATAGCATTATGCATTCCATGTCTTCTTCAGGAATTTCTCGCATCGCTCTACCTACTAAGTGTCCGGTCCATTTTTGTTTATTTTTAATGAACTTTAATTTAGGAATTAGGGACCTAAAATCTATGGGTTTATCGAATATCTTGATTGGCTTAATCTTAACTCTCCAAGGAAACGTTTCACTACTATTTCGCATTCCTTTAGAGCTGAAAATTCGTGTAGAATCCTTAAACGGCTCTGAAACGACTTCATAGACCGCTACAATTCGTGAAGGCTTAACCTCTCCTTTGATGTTCTCCTGCTTAACGTAAATAACAAGCTTGTCACCGGGTTTAACCTTTGCAATTGTATTCTTATGTCTCTCTGGAACTCCCCAAATGTTCTTTTCTTTAATGACTTTCCAATTATCTTCAGTTGTAATACAGAGCCAATATGCCATTATATCACCATCCTTATTCCTATATCATACTAAATCATACTAAAAGTTTTATTTTTTTAATTTTTGGCTGTAAGTTGTTTAAGCAATTATTGTCTACACCTTGGTCTCCTTACAATTAATAATAATTATTATGTATAAAATTTATAGCTTTCGTAATTATTATATCTACGAATCTATGTTGTATATAATAACCTAAAATTGTCATCATGTAATTAGAGTCTTTATGGTAGTGATTAAAGCATATAATACTCTTCAGTAGAGAACTGAGAGGTTTCAGAGATGAATGAGCTAGGTCTATGTAAGCGTTGTTTATCACTACAAGCACGTATTGAATTACGACTAAAATTAAAGCCGTGAACTGGACGTTGTACATAAATCGAATAAACCTATCGTAATTTTTCATCTTCTCAAGGAACGTAGCTATAAACAGGAAGAAGACTATCGTGATGTTCGCATTTATTATCTTCACCCTGTACATCAGATCAAAATTCGCAAGCTCGAAATTCATTTCGTAAGCGTTCGGAACATTCATAAGGGCATATACCGTAGTTAAGTAGTCGAGTAGGTTGAGAACGGCAAACACCAACGTCAACGCTATGAGAGGCTTCTTTAGAAAGTCGAACATACTAATTTTTCGTGAAATTAGGCTTTAACAGTTTCGAGGATTGGAATAAATCCCGTAAATTTGACGAGTTCGTTTTCGCTTTAGACTCTTAACATCTTAAGCTAAATACCTTTTAGAATTTCCTCAATAGCCTTTTTTAGCTCCTCAATATTTTGCTTCAACGCTAAAGCGGAGAGATAATCCTCATAACTTGGATGCTCGGGAATTTCATTATTTTCGATTTTCTTTTCGATTTCTTCAGGATCCTTGACGTTGTACTTGGCTAGGATCTTTTCAAGTTCTTTCTTCTGCTTTATAAGTTCATTCATCAGCACTACAGGGGTAATATCACTCTTTAGCATCATAAAGTATTATCTCTCATCGGTTAAAAAGTTGTTCTCTTACCCAGCTCATGAAAGCTCGGAAATCATCTTCCGGCCTAGTGCCTTTCGTTATAAAGTCCTCAATGACGTAACCTTCACTTCCAAAATGGATGTGTCTTGGAAACGTCTTTATGTGCCTGTGATGTGGTGCTGTGTCGATCCTGTAAATTTTCTCACCCCTCTGCCAATGAAAAGAAAATTTATTCTCAACAGGATACCTAATCTCAATCCAAGATCTGTCTATGAGCGTAATTCTGAGTTTATCAGGATGTAGTTCAACATTCTCGACGATATCAGAAAACTCATCTTCCAAAATCCTAACAAAGCTGAGCAATCTTTTAAAGCTCACGTAAGTAACAGGTCTTGAAAGTATTTAAACATATAGTATAGTTTTCACCGGATATTTTTCTATACCCTTTGACCATTTTCATACCCCTTGTATGCAGTAAGTGCGTATCACTAATGGAATTTGGTACTAAGTCTTTCGAGGATTGGAAGAAAACCCATAATGCTCAAACAAACCTTAAGCTCGCGATACCGACACCGCTCTTTCACGATCTCTACCGCCTGCATCGTCATGATGTCTTACCTATGCTTACGATGTGAGCCGGGGTTAGGCAAGACAACTGTGAGCTGCTGTAAGTTCTTTTCTAGCTTTCCTTTCTGGCATCTCTGCTATGCTTTTGTTCTCTCCTCTATATCACGAACATCCTCCAGATAATCCTTGGCTAACGCATCTAGCCAAAGAACAAGTCTCAAAAATGTTTTGTCCTTCGGACACCACTGAAAGCGATTTTTTAAAGGGAGCCGAATCAGAAAGCTCGACCGATGTAAAGATGAGCGTTGCGGGTTTTGGACGATACGGTTTTAGGACGAGGCCTGTATCGGGGCGAGCTTTCTTTAAAACAAACAAGGACGTTTTACAGCTTTCAGCTAAAACAATTTTGGCTCGTTCTTCGCTTTTTCAACCCAATGACCGCCAAGGTCAGGTTTTCGGACAGTTGGAGGATGGTCGTGGCAAAGGTCGGAGAGAACAAGTATGCAGTGCTTTCGTTGAACAGCACGAACGGAAAGCCAAGCCAATACGTTGTAGCTTACAACGGCTCCAGATTTCAGTGTAACTGCCCTGACTTCCTGAAGCACATCGATGAGCCGTACTATGCGTGCAAGCACGTACAAGCGGTATACGAAGCTCTAAAGGTCGGCATCGAGGAAGCGGTAGAAGTCGAGATCGTAAAGAGGCCAAGAAGGAGTAACGACGGCAACGGCAGACAGGACGACAAAGAATAGGAAAAGCCGCTCCTGATAGAAAAGAAACCGAAACTGTTCTGGGACGAAAGTCCCTAATTTTTTCTTTTTTGCCTTTTTTTCCAAAAGGTTTATAAAATTTCGAATAAATCTCTTTCGGGGAGGTCAGAGTTTTCGGGGCTTTTCTGCTCCGACCTTGGCGGTCATCCTCTGGCCATCCCCACCTTAAAGGCACCAGAGATCGTTTCAAGGCCCACCCACCCGCCCAATTCTTGTTTAAATTGTCCAGATGGAACGGTTAAAAGAAAACAAATGTAACTGTTTAGTTGGATTGAGACCATTAAGAAGCCTTAGACATTTTTTCTAAACGTATTTACAATTTAATTTTACTATAATACTTCAGCAACCTTAATAACTCTAAGACAAGAATTTTAAGTCATCTTTTGCAATCTTCTGTATCTATCTTTTAGGATAAGATGATTCGAGATTTGACGATCCTACCACTGAAAACTATTAAGAGCTTTTTGATGGTTAAGTTTGAGAAGAAAATAGCGAGGGAGGCTTAAGATGGAGGAAGTTGTAATTAGAGTTAAAATCCTAGATGAATTTGAGCATTTAAGGGACAGAATCGAAGAAATCGTGAACAGGGAGACTAGAGAGATCATCAAACGACTTGAAATTCTAAGAAAAACTAAGGGATGTTTAAAGACGGAAAAGACTTGGGAAGAGCTTGAGGCTGAGATGTATGACGGACTCTACGAGGATTTTTCATTGATAGCAGCGTCTTAATAGAGTACTTTAAGGGGAATCTCAAGGCTGTAGAACTTATGGAGAGTATTCTCAGTAGAACTGATTTCAAGCTTTTTGTAAACGATGTCATATACTCCGAAGTAGCATACATATTTATCAGAACAAAAGCGGGAAAAGTCATCTTAGCCTTAAAAAGGATAAACCCCTAGTAAGTGGCATTGGTAAGGACTTTCTGAAATCTATTTTTCCTCTTTTCGAGATGGCAGAGTTTCTTGAAGTCAATAGGAGCGTTGTATCTCTTGCAAACGAGTTCATAGTCAAATACAGTCTGCTACCAAACGATGCTTTAATTCTTGCAACCTGCAAATTCTATAGAATAGATTGCTTAGCCTCTCTGGATGTTGAAAACCTTAAAGAAATTTTGTAAAGTAAGAAATATACAAACTATCATGGGTCGTGACTCCACATTGTGTGTGATTTAAATATTCCATCAACAGTATTGCAACACCACCCTATCATGTATTATGTGCTTCAAGGGATCTACTAATCCATCTGACATCTTAAAGAATCAGGATTCAGGGTACGAGTTAATAGGTATAGAAGCAAAGGGTGTAAATTTCAGTATTAAAAGCACTCTTGATGAATTGAGGAAATATATAAAGTCGGGAGGCTTAACGAGGCTATATTTAGCTTTTCCTAAGAAGGCCCTAAGTAGAGCGCTGAAATTAAAAAAGGATCTGCCAGAAATTGGTTTAATATCTGTTGATGAACGAGGAACTATTGAAATCGTTAAAGAGGCAGAAAAAATTGAAATGAAATACGATTGTATAAGATTTAATGTGGGTTTAGATGAATATCTCGGACTTCCTACTGGTGAAAGGGTTAAAAGAATAATTACAGTTAGTATAGGAATGGGCAAGCGTGTAGATTCCTATATTTCACTATTTGATCAAACAATTTAGAGCATCTCAATCTCAATGTAAGTAAAATTGGTTAACAATGCAAAACAGCATGAGTATTTGCAATTCGTCCATTAAAAGGATGTGCAGATTTCATTCGAAGACAGTATAAAATAAGTTAAACATTAGCTAAAACTCCTTGAGCGCCTCAAGGATCACGACTCGCTTATACCTCTTTATGATGTACCTAGTTCTTCCTCTCTTGCCCTTATTACCCATCACGACATCTATCAGTCTAAGCCTTTCGAGCTTCTCAAGAATTTCATAGAATCGAGTATAGCTCATTTTTACCTCGTTGTAGATTATGCCGTACAGATCTCCGGAGCTTATATCTTCGTCGATCAGGTAAATCGTCCTTAAAACTTCTCTTTCGTCCGAATTCAATGCAGAGATGCTCTTAGCTACGAAAACCTTCAGTCCTCCCCTGTAAACGTTCTCGACGTCTTCGACTTCAACCTTCCTTGAGGCTCTTCTCTCGGCGGATATCCCAGCCATTTTCAGAATGTACAGCCCGAACCTCAGATCTCCGTGCTTAGCCGTAAGTTCAACGATTTTATCGAAGGCATCATCACCCATTGCTCCGGGATAGAATCCCCTCTCGACCCTCCACCATAGGATATCCCTGATCTCATTTTCATCATACAGCGGAAAGTAAATCTCATTCGGATGAAAGACTGCTCCTGCTATCTCAAGCATTCCGACGAATTTAACCTCCGTAGATATACAGATAAGCCCCAACTTAATGGCAAATTCCTCGTGAATCTTGCAGAAGTTGTAGAGCAGGTTGTCCGCCGTGGCCATGTCGAGAAAATTGATATCATCCAGCACGACGACGATAGGATTCTCAAGTGAGTTCGAAATCTTGGACAGCATGCTTGGAATCGGAACCCCCTTCTGCGGAGCTAACCTCCCACAACCAACCTCGTAAATCCTTGAAACAATGTTGTATTCCGTTCTATGGATCGGACATCGAATGTAAACGGATTTAACGTCAAAATCTCGAAGTTTGTTCAGAATGAATCTGACGCACGATGTTTTACCAGTCGCTGGTGGGCCTATGCATACCGTGTGTATAGGACTTCTACCCTTTATCGCTGGTCTCAGATTTACTGCAATAGAATCCAGCTGTCTATCTCTGTGCAGTAAAACTTCGGGAAGGTATTCCGGATCGAACACACTCTCGTCCTTAAAAATCGACTCGTCACCCCAAAGAATCTTCATTCTTCTTCATATCCTCGATCTGCCTTCTTAAGTGATAAATTTCCTCTTGCATTTTAATAATTTCCTTATTAATGTTTATTTTAGCGGATTCTGCTTTTCTCTTCTCCCACTCTTCAACCTCGATCATCGCATCCTGCGTTAGCGGTAGCCCGCAGCGGGAGCAGAATCTAGCCTTCGCATCGTTTATAAAAGAGTATCTCGGACACTTTCTGACTTCCAAGTCCTTAGATTCCTCCGATGGCTTGATTCCGTATAAATCAAGAATTGCATTTTCAACATCCTGATCTGCAAGATGTATGTAGACTTTAACCATTCTAGTCCCAGGAATCCAGCCCATAAACTTTGCTCCGACCACTTCAGAAACTTGACTCAGCAATCTCGTAGCTCTCGTATGCCTGAAGAGATGTGGATAGATTCTCTTCTTAATCCCGGCTCTCTTTGCGATCTTTTTTAATTGAATCCGAATATCATCGTAATCCATCTGCTTAAGTCGATTCTTTCCAGTTAGCTTAATCCAAAGCGGAGCTTCAGGGTCGTCTTTAAGAGGATGGTCCGCAAGCCAAGTGGAAAGATACGGAACAGAGAACACGACTCTAAGCCTTCTCCTTTGTGTCTTTGATCTCGGAAACCAAACTATCGCTCCGTATTCATCAAATTGAACATCTTTAATTCTCATGTGACCGATTTCCCCTATTCTTGCACCAGTTTCATACAGAAGCGATATTAAGGCACGGTCTCTGCTATTTTGGCAAACTTCTAACATCTTTCTAAACTCTCCTTCGGTTATGAGGTCCGATGGCGATACTTTTGTTTCTGGTTTTCCAAGGGTGAACCAGTTTACGAGCTCCTTCTTACCCATCCACTTGAAGAACTTCTTAAGAGTCTTTTTGATTTCAAACACGGAAGAATCTGAAATAATACCCTCATTGCAAAGAAGCTGATAGTGATTTATGACTTTTTTAACGTCTTCTTTCGTAAATTCGTTCAGTTTTTTTCTGACGACTTTTCTTACTGAAATCAACCTATCGACGTAGGATATCACCCTGATTTCCGATATTCCCTCTGCAATTAAGTCGGTTGCAAAATTTTCTACTATATAATAATCTTCGGTGATGTCACAGTAACGTTTATATTCAACTAATTTAGATAAATTAGTAATGATATGTCCACATTGCAAGTCGATGGAAGTGGTTAAGATGGGACATTATTTCACAAAATCAGGAGAGAAGAGACAAAGATATAAATGCAAGGCATGTGGTAGGACATTTGTTCCAAATCCGATAA
>Ga0256842_1000996_pt1 | contig 24039 bp, 18 predicted proteins | sample 4559240metaG_FD_185973 | JGI IMG/M metagenome (GOLD analysis project Ga0256842, IMG submission 185973) | Hydrothermal vent microbial communities from Guaymas Basin, Mexico - 4559-240 | ecosystem: Environmental > Aquatic > Marine > Hydrothermal vents | place: Mexico: Guaymas Basin | collected... | reverse complement strand
GGATATTCTAAAGAAGAATTTTCTACCCTTGATGACCATCTAAATGTGATCCTTTATCCTAGAAAGAAAAAAATTTATGACTTAATAAAAGAAGCAGCTGAAGGCAAAAGGGAGGGATTCGACATAAAACTTCTTCTTAAGTCAAAAAATGGCAAAAATATGTGGGTAAAATCTAAAAACAAAATGATTGTTGATGATGAAGGCAGACCTGAGCGTATAATTGGTATTAGCTGGGATATTACTGATCTGATGGAGACTCAAAGTAGGTTAGAAGAAGAAAGTGCCCTTAATAAGACCCTCTCTCAATTGGCAGAGCAGATTATTTCTACAAATTCCCTATCAGAAGTTTCAGAATTATGCCTTGAAGCTGCCCTTCATTTTACTCAAAGCCCATATGGATTAGCTGGAGAAGTTGATCCCCCAACTAACGATTTAGTTTATCCTTGCTTTTCTAAAGATGTCTTAAAAGATTGTAAGCTTCCCCGCGGGAAATTAATCTTTAGTGATTCTGAGCTTTTTGCATTGGTAGTTAAAAAAGGTGAACCTGTTTTAGTTAATGCACCAGAAGAAGAGTCCCGTTTTTCTGGCGTTCCTTTAGGCCATGTATCCATTAATCGTTTTCTTTTAGTTCCCGCGGTGAAGAATAATATTGTGATTGGTCTGCTTGGTGTGGCCAATGCACCTTTTGATTACACAGACAATCACTTAAAAATTATGGAGCAAATAGCCAAGCTTTATGCACTTGGTATAGAGCGGATTTTGAAGGAAAATAATTTATATAAGGCCCTGATTGCTGCAGAAGATGCTGCACAAGTCAAATACAATTTTGTTATCTCTATAAGTCATGAGCTGAGGACTCCATTAAATGCAATATTGGGATTTGGGCAATTGCTTGAAAGCCAACAAGATCAATTATCCAAGGAGGAAATGGTTAAATACATTTCCTATATCTTGGAAGCTGGAGGTAATCTTGCCTCAATGATAGAAGATATGTTGGCTGTTGCGTGTCCAGACAACTTAAATACCTCCTCTATGATGCATTTATGTTCTCTAGGACATTTGATAAATGAATTTAAACAGATGGCCGTTTCAATGGCGAGTCAAAAACAGATCTATTTGGAGATAAAGAGTGATCCAAACATAAATAATCTTCAAATCAGAACAGATCCTTCTCTATTGAAAATAGCCTTTCGCCATCTTCTTGACAATGCTATAAAGTTCACTCCAGAGGGAGGTAAGATCTTTGTTAGTTTTTCTACAACTGACACTGATTTTATAATTTCAGTAAAAGATACAGGAATAGGTATTGATCCCAAAGACCATCAAATAATATTTGAGGACTTTGTCCAGCTCAAAAGTGGTCTAAAAGACAAGACCCCTGGGCTAGGTTTGGGGCTTGCGCTGGTTAAACGTATAGCCAATATACTTGAAGGCAAAATTGAGGTGCAAAGTGAAGGAGAAGGAAAAGGAAGCGAGTTTATTTTAAAAATACCATTGGCTCAAAAAAATAAAATGAGGAGTAAAATGATTAAATGTTATTGCTAGGTAAACATAGTAATAACACTATGTAAATGCTTGAAGTGTGGTGAATGGCAGTAAAGATGTCACCAAAAGCTCTTTTATCTTTCCCCCAAAACAACCTTTTTAAAAATATTTTGTAGTGGTTGGATTAAAATCAATGCGTGAAATAAATATTGCCTTTCTTAACGTATTAGAAGCTTTTTTATTTTGTGCAAAACAAATAACCTTACCAGGCTTGTTAGCAAAAGTTCATCCAAAGTTTCTTCTGGATATGTTTAACTTTTCACAAACTCTCTTAATTCCTCTTTCCTTTCCTTTATCTTAAGCCCTAAAACCTTACTGATCTTTTCATTGCTCATGGCAGAAAAGCGAGGTCTTTTGGCTGGAAGGCTAAAATCAGCTTGATAGGCGGCCGGAGTGATAAAAAAAGAAAAATAAAATACAAGTTAATATCTTTTTCATGCCTTATCTCCCACTTCCCTATAAATTCTCCTGTTTTCACACTTAAGATGTTATATTTATATTGTCAATATAACTCTTTACACACCAGCAAATCTCGGTGAGGGAGAAATTAGATCATTTTAGGTAGTCTTATGTCTCTCATTTAAAGTACACAAGACAATTTTTATTAAAAAATAAGTAAAATCCAATATATTTATACATTTTTTAAATGAATTTCCCTCTTAATCCCATTAGCTAGACGCACTCCTCCTTCAATATTTATTGCAGAAATTTAAAAATCATAATTGACTTTGTCAAAGACTATATAAATTCTTTTTAAAACTAATGGTTGACATAGGTTTAACGAAGTGCTTTAGTAAATGGGCATGATTAGCACATAGAAGGTGTCTTGATTCCAGTGTGCAATGGTCCAAAGAATTGCCATGGAGAAAACTAAGGCAGAATATCCTGGCCTGTAAGGAGTGAGCTACAGCAGGGGGTGAAATTAGTTACCAATTTCCCAATATAAAGGAGATTGAAGATGGATTGTAATAACACCAAGAAACTTTTGACCAACCATGGATTCAGAAATCTTGAGTATGTTTACCATAATCTCTGTCCTCCAAAGTTATATGAACATGCCATTTGTCGCAATGAAGGAGTTATTGCTCACATGGGACCCCTTGTAGTAAGAACTGGAAAATACACGGGTAGGAGCCCAGAAAACCGTTTTATAGTTCAGGAGGAATCTTCAGAGCGGGATATTTGGTGGGGAAAGATAAACAAACCCTTTGATCCGGAAAAGTTTGAACACCTTTTTAACCGTCTTCTAGCTTATTTTGAAAGACGCTCTGTATTTGTGCAGGATTGTTATGTGGCAGCGGACGAAAAACATCAAGTGCCTCTAAGGGTTATAACAGAACATGCATGGCAAAGCCTTTTTGCCTATAATATGTTCATAAGAATTCCACCGAATTCCCATATCGATAATTTTAAGCCCGAGTTTGTAGTAATTGTTGCACCCAACTTTGAAGCTGATCCAGCCATAGACGGTACTGCTTCTGAAGCCTTTATTCTCATACATTTGGCCCGACGCCTGGTAATTATTGGAGGGACTGGATACGGCGGAGAAATAAAAAAATCTATATTTACTATGATGAACTACTTCATGCCAAAACAGAATGTCTTTCCCATGCATTGTTCTGCAAATGTTGGGCGTAATGGCCATTCAGCAATATTTTTTGGACTGTCGGGCACGGGAAAAACCAGCCTTTCTGCTGACACTAATAGATCATTAGTTGGAGATGACGAACACGGGTGGAGTGACAGGGGAATCTTTAACTTTGAAGGCGGTTGTTACGCCAAAGTAATCAGGCTCTCCCCAAAAGAGGAACCTCAAATATTCAAATGCACAAGGATGTTTGGAACAATTCTGGAAAATGTAATATACGATGAAAAGACCCGTATGTTGGATCTTGATGATGCCTCCATAACCGAGAATACTCGAGCTGCTTTTCCTATCCATTATATAGACAACGCCCTTGAACATGGTAGGGCTGACCATCCAACAGACGTAGTGATGCTTACGTGTGACGCCTTCGGGGTGTTGCCCCCTATTGCTCGCTTATCCGTTGAGCAGGCTGTTTACCATTTCCTATCGGGTTATACTGCAAAAGTAGCAGGAACCGAGGTAGGTATTGTGGAACCCGTTGCAACATTCAGTACCTGCTTTGGTGCACCCTTTATGATTCTATCGCCTTTAAAGTATGCAAAACTTTTGCGAGAAAAGATAGAGCGTTACAAGCCCAGGTGTTGGCTAATTAATACAGGGTGGACCAAAGGGCCTTATGGTATTGGAGAGCGCATACCTATTCAATATTCCAGAAGTATGGTAAGTGCTGCTGTAGAGGGATTGCTCGAAAATGTGCCTTTTAAGAAGGAGCCATATTTTGGTCTTTATGTGCCCACCAGTTGCCCGGATGTGCCCACTGAATTACTCAAGCCTTATAATACATGGAAAGATCTAGATCGTTATAAGGAGCAGGTAGCCAAACTTAAAGGACTGTTTAAAGAGAACTTTCGCCAATTTGAAGCCTATGTGGAAGAGGACGTAAGAAGTGTAATGTAAAATTCGAAAGGAAAAAAGATACTATTTCCTAGTAAAACCCTATATTAAATAACTTTCTGAGACTATTGGAAGTGGGACAAGGGTCAAAGATCCAAAACCGAGTACGTTCTCTTTGGCAAAAATACTACCTAAAATCTATTGGGAATTGATCAATATAAGCTGTTTAAGATCCTTGATCGAGCATACCTACAACCTTCACTCTTGATATTGGATGGGGCAAGCTCTTTATTATGTCAATTCCCTAATTTTGCATAAGATATTTCTACAATTTTCCCTATCCTCTAAGATGCTTAATTAATCTCCTCTTCTAAGCCTTCCCATCACCCTATTTAATACCCACTTTGCATCATTTGAGATCACCAACAAGCATGGGATAAGGAGCAAAGTAATAAAAGTAGCAAACAAAACTCCAAATCCAAGACTAATTGCCATTGGTATTAAAAATTGTGCCTGCAGACTCTTTTCCATGATCATTGGCACAAGTCCAGCAAATGTTGTTAGAGATGTCAAAATAACTGCCCTAAATCTATTTTTTCCTACCTGATTGGCCACATCAAAGACAGAAAGACCTTTTTTTTCCAAATTATTTGCTGCATCAACCAAGATCAAGGAATCATTAACAGCAACTCCAGCAAGTCCCACTATACCAAACAAACTTAAGATAGTTAAATTAAACCCAAAGATCATATGTCCCCATATGGCTCCAACGATGCTAAAGGGTATTGCCGTCATAATAAGCACAGGTTGCAAATATGATCTCAATGGTATTGCCAAAAGCACATAAATCGCCATCATAGCAAAGATAAAACTCCTGATAAGATCCTGCATTGACTCCTGTTGTTCCTTACCTTCTCCTCCCCAAGACCATGTCATGTCTGGATATGTCTTCTTCATCTCAGGAAGGATCTTATTTACAAGTAGGTGTCTTATCTCATTTGAATTATTTTTTGTTTCATCTACATCTGCAAACACTGTTACAACACGCCTATTATTTATCCGTGTGATCTTTGAATAACTATTTTTTAACTTAAAATCTGCAAGATATTTTAAGGGAACAAATTCACCACTTGGCACCTTAATCCACATACTGGATAAGGTCTCATATGACATTCTCTTTTTTTCAGGATATATAACCCTTACCTTAACTTCGTCTTTTTCACGCTGAAATTTCAAGGCCTCAGCCCCTAAAAATGCAGCCCTGATTTCACTTGCTATATAATCGCTGTCAACTCCAAGGTCTATTCCTGTTGGTTTTAAAAATAATTGTATCTCTTTTTTCCCAGGGATAAATGAATCATCTACATCAAAAACACCTGGAATATGTTTAAGCTTTTGTTGTAATTTATTTGAGATCTCAACTAATGTGTTATAATCTGGATGGGATAGCCGTACCTCAATTGGCATTCCAAAGGAAAAGAGTTCACTGGAAAAAGTAAGACTTTCTGCCCCTGGAATTTCACCTACCTTTTGACGCCACATATTCACAAGCTCTTCAGCACTTATGTGCCTATATTCATTTCCAAGAAGTTCAACAAACATTTGAGCAACATTACTCCCTGAATCTCCTCCTCCAACATGAGGGCCATGTATCTTTAATTGGACTCCTAATAGGGTTAAACTATATTTTAATAGAAAATGAGAATCTGGTTCTCTTTTTTCTACCTCTTCTATCACTTCCATTAAGGCCTTTTCTATATTCTTCATTATTTTTTCAGTATAGGACAAGGGTGTTCCTGGAGGCATGGTGAGATTACATATTAAATAATCTGATTCCACTTTAGGAAAAAAGGTAAACTTTATATATCCTCCTTTCACTAACCCAAAAGTAAAAAGTAAAATAACCAAACATATACTTGTAAAAATGTATGGATATCTAAGACACAACTTTAAAATCTTATCATATAGCCCCTCTCTAAATCTATTTAAATATCTAGCAATAAATTTAGGTTCTCGTGATTTTATTTTTGTAAGTGTGCCCTTTAAATGACATGGCAATATAAAAATGGCCTCCAGTAGGGAAACAAAAAGCACGCTGTTTATAACAAGGGGAATGTTACTCATAAGCTTTCCCATCTTACCAGATCCAAAAAGTAAAGGGGAGAAGGCTGACATAGTTGTTAAAACAGAAAATATTACTGGTCGTCCAACCTCATAAGCTCCTTCAATACTCGCATGAGTAGGAGATAATCCCTGTTGATACTTAGTAAATATATTTTCCCCTATAACAATTGCATCATCTACTACAATTCCAAGGACCATAATAAAACCAAATAGAGAAATCATGTTAAGGGACACATCAAAATAAGGAAGAAGCCAAAATGCACCAGCAAATGATATTGGGATACCAACGGTAACCCATAATGCGAGACGTGCATTTAAAAACAAAGACAGAGAGACACTTACCAAAATAAGACCATATATTATATTCTTTACCAGAAGATGTATCCTGTCCTTTAGAATTTTCGAGCTATCATCATATACCCTGAGATTTACATTTTGAGGTAAATATTTTTGGATTCTCTTAACATATTCTTTTACTTCTTTAGCCACTGTTAATGCATTTTGATCTCCAATACGATAAACTATTAAAAGCACAGCAGGTCTACCCATAAACCGAATCTTCAAATCCACATCTTCAAATGTATCTTCTACAACTCCAAGATCTTTTATTTTGATTACACTACCATCACTCTTTGTAATCACTGGAATCTCCTCAAAATCTCTTGCACTATATCTTTTACCCTTAAATCTTATAAGTAGCTCTCCCCCTTTTTCTTTTATACGTCCCATTGGGATATCATGACTGTAAGACCTTATCTTTCTGGCCACCTCTGTGAGGCTCAAGCCATATTTTAATAGAGTTAATTCATCTATTTTAATGTGTATTTCTCTATCCCTTACTCCATTTAGTTCCACATAGGATACATCTGGCAGAGCAGATATGTCATCTTTTATTTTTTGACCATATTTTCTCAAAAAACCCTCATCAGCATATCCATATAAGGCTAAACTGAGCACCTGATTTTTCCTGGTGACCTTTTCCACAACTGGATCTTCTGCTGCTTCTGGAAGTGTATCAAGTCTATCTACTTCAGCCTTTATGTCATCATATAACGTGTTTATGTCATAGCCCTTTAATGCCTCAACCACCACCACTCCCAAACCTTCCTGTGCAGTTGAGTCTATCTCATTTACCCCAGTAAGCCCAGATACTGCCTCTTCAATGGGCTTTATAATACTTTCTTCTATCTCTTCAGGACTTGCGCCTTCATAAACAACAGAGACTGTTACTTTGTCCAAAGTAACCTCAGGAAAGATCTCCACCTTATAATTTATAAGAATAATAATGCCCCCAATAACCAAAAATAGCACAAGGAGATTACTTGCAACATGATTTTCAGTAAACCATGCAATTACCTTTTTCATATTACTTTACCACCACTTCTAATCCTGGTTCCACATCCCCAAGGGGGGTCACAACTACCTCATCTCCTTGTTTTAGCCCTAATACTACTGCCTCCATTTCTTGTTCATCCATCACCTTTATCTTTTTAGGAAAGATCTTATTTTCTCTATTTAATACCCACACTGTATCTAAATTATGGATCGCTGAACAGGGAATTTTTGCAAGACCTTTAATGATCTTGCCTTGGAGTTTTACTATTACAAATTCTCCAGGACGCAGATCTTTTGTTTTCACAGACAAATATATATCAATAAGCCTGGTCTTTTGATTGATCTCTGGTCCATATCGTATAAGTTTTGCCTCAAATACCCTGTTTGTTTGTAGCAGACTCACCTGTGCTGTTGCATTGTTATCTAATAAATCCAACTTTTCTGGTTGTATTGGGACCTTGATCTCTAAAGAATGGATATCATAATATGTAGCAGCAACCTTTGATGGTGACACCACGTCCCCCAAGCCTACATTTTTTGTGAGCACAATGAGATCATAGGGGGCATAAATCTTAGTCCTTTTCAAATCAATCTCTGCCTTTTTCAAAGAAACCTTAGCCTTTTCAACATTAGCTAACGCCTGCTTTAATTGAGGTATCTTGGCAATCAATGGAGGAACCTTTTTGTGATGGCCATATTCCAGCCTATATGCCTCAATGGCCTGCTCAGAGTTTGCTTTCATTATTTTATATTGATTTTCAGCATGCATCAGGTTCGCTTTTGCATTTTCTAAGGCAAGCTCATAATCAGTTTCATCAATTTTAATAAGCAACTCCCCTTTTGAGATTCCTGCTCCTGGCCTTAATTTAGGAGAAATATATACCACCTTTCCTGTTATTTCTGGGATCAAACTACCTATTTCTTGGGCAACTACTGTGCCATGTGCATTGATTATTATTCTATCATCAAAGGTCTTTACTTTTATAGTCTCAACAATAGGTAATGTAGGTCCTCTCTTTGTTCTTGGAGAAAATTTTTTTTTTCTATTTAAAATTTTAAAAATTCCAATGCCTACACTTAATATTAAAATAACTATAATCAATCTAATAAAATTCTTGTTCATAGAAAAAAATCTCCTTACCAATCACCTCCAAGTGCCTTTACCAAGTTTAATCTATTGGAAAGCAAATCAAATCTATTTTGTTCTTTGGTCAAAAGAATATCTATATATTTTTCTTCCATATCCTTTAACTCAATAAGGGAAATATCACCGCAAAAGTATTTTATCTTTTGAATAGCCAATTGTTTTTCTCTATTTTTTTTTATTTCTCCAATGACTCTTTTCTGTTCCCTTAAAGTCCTTTCTACATTTAACACACCTTCTACTTCTCTTAAGGCATTTAAGACTGTCTTTGAAAACTCAACTTCTGCCATCCTAAAGTTAAGTATAGCAATCTCCTCTTCCCTTTTTAATTTTCCAGCATTGAAAATAGGTTGTAGTATGTTACCTCCGATTGAGAAAAAGCTACTTTCTGAAAGCAACAACTCCTTTAATTCTAAAGATGCAAAACCTGCAGATCCAGTTAAAGTAATGTTTGGAAACCTAGCCCTCCTTGCAACCTTGGCCTTTGCCTCTAAGGACTTTAGTTTTTCTTCCATGGCCCTTATATCTGGCCTTCTTTTTAAAAGATCTGAAGGGATACCAGGATTTATTTTTAAAATATCCTCAGATATTTTGGCCCATCTGGTAATTTTAAATCCTGTAGTTGGATATCTACCAACCAACACAGACAATTCATAAAATTTATCTTTTATCTCTCTATTAATGGAAGTTAGGTCATTTTGTCTTGATTTAAAGAGATTATGATATGTTTTTAGTGTATTAAGATCTATAATGCCTTTATTATATGATATCTTTGCAATCTCATATTTTTGTCTTGCAATATTTTTTATTTGTTCAATGAGAGATTTTTTATGTTGTAAATAAGATAGATAAAAATAAAGTCTAATACCTTCAACCAAAACACTTTGCACTGCAGCTTTTTTTTCATATTGTGTTTCTAAAAATGTATGAAAATACGATTTTTGTCTTGCCTTTAATTTTTTAAATAGATCAAGCTCATAAGAAGCAAATAAAGACAATGAATAGCTATTTCCTAAGGTATATACCTTTTTCCCAAACATATCTTCTGTATGTTGACCTTTTCTTGTAGCCTCTGCCTGAAGATTTAATTCTGGATATCTGGTTGATAATTCTTCTTCATATCTTTTTTTTGTTATTTGAAGATTTATTTCCATATTTTTTATATCAAGAGAGTTTTTTAATATCTCCTCAACTATATAAGATAAGTTTGGATCATTAAATTTATTCCACCACCTTTTTCCTATAGTAAAATTTCCTGATAATTGTTCATTAAAATTTTTATGCCCATCAATATAATATTTTTTTTGAGAATTTACTTTCAAATTTGGAGAACATGCAAAAAAAAGGAAAAGAAAAACCAATAATAAATTATTTTTCATCTTTTATTCCCATAAGTCCATAAGTTAAAAGATCTGTTATATTCTTACTTATAAACTCAACTTGATTTTCATGAGGCATAAACTCAAATAAACTTTCCTTAATCAAACAAAAATGGATAGCAATGCCAATGAGTGTTATGGAATAAAGCCTTTTTTGGCCCATAGAAAATTTTTTGGGGAAAATCTTTTCAATATAGAAACTAAGGAGTTCTAACAAAGGAGCCGTAGCTTCTTTTTTCACGATCTGCAGAGCCTGTGTGGGTTCTAATATTTCCCTCTGGATCAGGGCAAAATGATTTTTTGAATATTTGCTGATTGGACCTGCTAAAAAACTCAAAATTACCTCTTTTACAAAGGTCTCACAGTCTAAAGATGAATGCCTCTTAAGCCTTTTTTTCAAATACTCTCTTTGCAGTTTTGCCCTTTTTAGCCACAGTTCTCTAAAAACAGAAAGATAAAGGCCCTTTTTCCCATTAAAATAATAACTAATCGCACTTACATTGATCTTTGCTACATTGGTAATATCCCTTACACTAACGCCTTTATACCCCTTTTCAGCGAACAATTTCTCAGCAACATGTAATATCTTTTCTTTTTTAGACTCCATGAGGTACGCCGTCTATCAAACAAACGTTTGTTTGTCAAACATATAAAAAGATGTTGACTAAATCTTATTTTTTTTCTTGTATCTATAAAATTTTTTTGGTAATTATTAAAAAAATGATTTTGTCTATAATTTTATCTATAATTAAATCTTTGGACTCTTAAGGATGGGAAACACTCATGTTTAATGAAGATCTTTATAAAAAAGTTATTGAAAACATCTACGATGGATTATACATTGTAGATAAAAAAAGGACTATTTTGTTCTGGAATAAATCTGCAGAACGAATCAGTGGCTTTAAAAAAGAAGAAGTTATTGGTAAAAGGTGTGATGATAACATATTAAGCCATGTGGATGCAGATGGTAATAGCCTCTGTCTTGGAATGTGCCCTCTTGCAGAAACTATAATAGATGGAAAACCTAGAGAAGCAGAGGTTTATCTTCATCACAAAGAGGGGTACAGGATTCCAGTGCTAATCAAAACCACACCACTAAAAGATAAAAGGGGCAATATAATTGGGGGAATAGAACTTTTTAGTGACCTGAGAAATAGATATGCATATGAACTTAAGATAAAAGAGCTGGAAAAACTCATATACATTGATGAATTAACAACACTTGCCAATAGAAAATATATAAAAAAAGAGATAGAGTTAAAGTTTGAGGAAAAAAAGAGGTATGATGTTTCATTTGGAATATTGTTTATGGATATTGATGATTTTAAAAAAATAAATGATACATATGGACATAAGATTGGGGATAAGATATTACAGCTACTTGCAAATACACTGAGATATAATTCCAGGCCTTTTGATGTATATGGTAGATGGGGTGGAGAAGAATTTATTGGTATTATTCGCAATGTAGATGAGAAAAATTTAAAAAGAATTGGTGAGAGGGTAAGGAAGTTAGTGGCAAGTTCTTTTTTAGAACACCATGGGAAAAAAATAAGTGTAACAATATCTATTGGAGCAACACTTGCTCAAGATACCGATTCAATCTATACATTAATAGAGAGAGCTGATATGCTAATGTATAAAAGTAAAAAAGCAGGGAAAAATTGTCTCACCTTTGGTTAAATTCCCCCATCTCCAAATTTCATTCTCTAACTATTATTGTTACTTACCTCCAATATTCTTTTTAATATCCAAAACAACTTATTGATTCTTTAAATCAAAAGGAATGATTCTTTAAATCAAAAGGAATAAAGATATAACAAAATTGGAGAGTGTTTATCTAAAGATAGATAAAAATCTTTACTGATATTGAGCAAAAATTTCAGGATCAGTTAATGCATGCCATAATTTCATTGATGCATGAACCATTTCTTTCTTTTTAGATACAACTTTCGTTCTACGTGTCATTCGTCCAAGATGATGTCTTGTATTGCTATTATCTCTTTCTATTGTTACTGTTCCTCTTTTTCCTATTATATGGCGCTCTCCCGGCAATACCTTCTTAAAAGCTTCCCAATCATCTGTATAAAAAATACAATCCTTCAACTGTTCAAGTTTTTTTGTATAACCGTCTGAAGGTTGAAGCATCACGATTGCCAATAACCCAGGCAATAGTTCGCCCTCTGCTACGATCCAACGCCTTGATAATCCATATTTTGTTTTTTTGACTGGATAAAATGCCACATCTCATCAAATTCTATTTCTTTTATCTCATTAGATATAACTAATTCTGGTAGTGATTCGGCTGCCCCCCATCTTCTCCCTCCCAAAATTTCAGCCCCCTGCTTAAGGTGGTTTTAAAATAACCCTGTATTGATTATAATTCAAAAATATCCCTAATAAGAGAAATATATTCCCTTACATCTACCCTATCCCTTTTGGCCTTGTTCTTTAAAAACATTATGGGATAATGGGACATCTTTCTAACTAATGATCTTGCCAATATCTCCATAGCCTTTTTTATCTCTTCTTTATCTGAACAATTATTTATATTTTTTAGACTCTTTTTTATTTCTTTTTTGGCTATCTCATCCATCTTAGCTAGAAGGTCTTTTATAGTTGGATCAAGGGACAGAGCCTTAAGCCAAATATAAAATTTTTCCACCTCTTCATTTATAATACACCTTGCAATCTCTGCTTCTCTTGACCTTTTTTCCAGATTTTCCTGAACCACATCCTTAAGATCATCTATGTCATACAAGTACACATTGTCTAAATTGTTTACATCTGGATCAATATCCCTTGGCACAGCAATATCAATGAAAAACATAGGCCGATATTTTCTCTTTTTTATAATTTCTTTCATATCGTTATAATTTATTATTGTGTGCTGAGCCCCTGTGGAACTAATTACTATATCTACACTTACCAACATCTCAAAAAGCTCAGACAAGGGATAGGCCTTGCCATTAAACCTTTTTGCAAGTTCCTTTGCCCTCTCAAGAGTCCTATTTACCAGATATATATCTTTTACTCCTGCATTCTTAAGATGCATAGCTGCCAGCTCTGCCATCTCTCCAGCGCCAATGAGCATTGCATACTTGGTATTTAAGTCTGCAAATATCCTTTTAGCAAGTTCCACTGCTGCGTAGCTGATAGATACTGCACTGTGTGAAATCTTTGTCTCTGTTCTGATCCTTTTTGCAACTGAAAATGCCCTGTGCATCAATCTATTTAAAATAGACTTGGTTGTCTTTAATTCCACAGCAGCTTTGTAAGCATCCTTTAATTGTCCCAAAATTTGTGGTTCCCCTACCACCATTGAATCTAAACTAGAGGCAACTGCAAAAATGTGTGATACTGCCTCCCTATCTTTATACCTATATAAATAGGGCAATATCATTTTTTTATCTTGCTTGCACAAAGAGCACCACACATCTATTACCTTGTCCTCTATATTCAAATTCTCCTTTGTCACAAATATAATTTCCACACGATTACATGTGGAAAGGCACACTATTTCATCTACCTCTGTCAATTTATCTATAAAATCCCTGGGTGTTATTGTGTTTAAAGCAAATTTTTCCCTTATTTCTACAGGGGCACTTTTGTGATTAATACCAATTAAATAAATATGTTTTACCATAACCTCTTCCATTTTTTATCTAAAACTGTGATGTGTTGGGAAAAAAGAATTTATTATAACAAAAGACATGAGACTTAGCAAAAATATCCAGCATATAAGTACTGCAGGCTTCTTTCCTTTCCACCCTATTGCTACTCTTTGATGAAACAAATAAGCAAAAAGTATCCATACTATGATACTCCACACTTCTTTAATATCAAAAGAAAATATCTTATTCCATGTAAACCTTGCCCATATAAAACCAGAAAGGACACCAATAGTAAAAAGCGGAAAACCAATAACCACTGCATAGTGATTAATCTTATCCAAGAGCTCTAATGAATATCCCTTAGACTCTTTTAAAAATTTTTGATTTGTCTTGTTTTTTATCTGCTTATGAATATAAAGGTAAAAAACACTTGCTCCAAATCCAATGGTAATTAATGAAATAGCAAAAAACAAACACAAAATATGAGTTCCAAACCACAAAGAACCCATTATCTTTGGAACAGGTAATACCTTTTTTGTTATAAAAAAAGAAATGATAAAAAACAAAAGCGCTAATGGAGAAATAATTATTGATAAAAACTGGATCCTTATCTTAACTATCATAACCAAAAACAAAAGTATTAAAGACCAACCAGCTAAACCAAAATAAAATTGTCCCTTGGATAAAAAAGCATCATTTTTTATTGTAAAAAATAAAACAATTGTGTGACAGATATATCCCAAAAATATAATATATAAAGATACATTATTTAATTTTTCTTTATTTTTGATTAGAGCAATCAAACACAAAATAAATCCCAAAAGATAAGATATAACTACAATTGCATTAAAATATATCATTGACAATATCTCCTATTATGTTTTTATCAATTTCTAAAATCTGTTTTAATAAAAATATTAATTTATTCTTATCACCACACTTTATTGCCTCAATTACTTGTTTGTCAATTAAACGATAATATATCTCTCTATTATATTTACTCATTTTGCCTTTTTCTTTTACATATGGTCTTATTCTGCCCAATATCTCTGCAAGCACCACTAACTCATCTGTGATGAGTTCATTTATTTTACTTTTTAAATATCTTGTCAATGCAGGGCTTTTCCCCTGTGTAGATATTGCAATGGTAATTCCTTTTTTGTCAATCATTGCTGGAACAATAAATGTACATAAATCTGGCCTATCAACTACATTACATAATATATTCTTCTTTATGCAAAGTCTTCCTATATATTCATTCAACTCTCTATTTGATGTTGCTGCAATGACAAGAAACTTATCTCTAAGATCATCTTCTCTAAATTCCCTTTTTTCTACTATTACAAAGGATGGAACTCCTTTTACAACCTCCTCTTCAATATCAGGATCAACCACCACTATTTTTTTAGGCAATGCCTTAATAAGATTGTTAATTTTTCTCTTTCCTACATCTCCAGCCCCAACTACCAAACACTCTTTTTCTTCTAGACTTACACAAATCGGATAATATTTCATCAATATACCCTGACTACTAAACCTTTCAAATATCTTCCCTGTGGAAAGTTTGGTGAATATGGATGATCTATGGCCTGAGACAACTCTTTTATTATTATTCCTTCTCTATTTGATTCTTTTAAAGATTTTGCAACTATGCTTTTAAATGTCTTCATATCCACATGTCCAGAACAGGAAAATGTAAACAAATATCCTCCTTCTTTAATAATATTTAATGCCCTTATATTGAGCTTTTTATAACCTTTAATACCATTTTTTAAATCTCCCATGCCTTTTACAAACTTTGGTGGATCTAATATAATTATGTCAAAAAATCTATTTTCGTCACTATATCTTTTCAACAAAGTAAAGACATTTTGTCTTTCAATAAAAGATTTATCATGTGAAAGTCCATTTAACTTAATATTTTTTAATAAAATATCAAGGGCATCATAAGATTTATCGACATTTATAATCTCTTTGCAACCTGACTTTAGTGCATGTATTCCAAAACCACCTGTATATGAAAAACAATTTAATATTGATTTTTCTTTTGCAATTTCTCTTAAAAAATATCTATTTTCCCTTTGATCTAAATAAAATCCTGTCTTATGACCATTTATTATATCAACTAAAAATTTTACATCCCTTTCTTTAATCTCTACAAAATTATCTATTTGTCCAAAAAGTATGGATTTTATAGGTTTAAGCCCTTCTTTTTCTCTAACATTACTATCTGATCTTTCAAAAATTCCCTTGCAATTTATTTTCTCTTTAAGGATGCTTACAATTAAATCTCTATTTTTGTCTGCGCCAATACACAAAAATTGGCACACAAGATAATCATCATATCTATCAACAATAACACCAGGAAGCATATCCCCTTCTGAATTGATTATCCTAAACGCATTAGAAAAAATAATATCTTGTATACTATCCCTAAACTCCAGTGACCTTTTTATCCTATTAAATATCATATCCTGTTCTTTAACATCTTTGTCTCCAAAATATATCATGCGTACAGAAATTTGAGACCTTGAAGAATACCAACCACAACCTAAAGGCTCTCCATTATAACTTACAACCTGCACAAATTCTCCCGAACAAATACCCCTATCTTTCTTTAATACAGCCCCAGAAAATATCCATGGATGCCCATTTTTTATTGTATGTTCACGACCTTTTTTTAAAATAATTTTTCTATTGTTCATAAATATAAGAGTTAAGTTTTTTTGAAGTCTAAAGAGGTAGTTTTTTTCTGTCAAATGTTGAGTTTTTGAGTAATTCACTATAATATTGCTTTTTAGAAAAAATCTCGACTGGAGTTAACGTTATGGAATTTAAAAAGATATTTGATATATCTCTACCCATAAACAAAGATATTATTTTATATCCTGGGGATGCCAAAGTAGAATATCTTCCCATATGCACCATTGAAAAATCTGGATGCAACATGACAAAAATAACCTTCGGATCCCACACAGGGACACACATAGATGCACCTTCCCATTTTCTATCAAATGGAACTACCATAGATAAAATACCTTTGACAACCTTCATAGGAAAAGCTCAGGTCATTTTTATTGAGGAGCAAGAGATAACTAGACAAGATATCCAAAAAAATTTAAATCCCAATATAAAAAGGGTTATTTTTAAAACACAAAATTCTCATTTATGGGATTTAAAAAAATTTTCAAAAAAATATACCTATCTAACTGAAGATGGGGCAGATTTTCTTATTGAAAACCAAATTTTATTAGTTGGGATAGATTATGTGTCAATTGAGCGTTTTGGCACCCCTGATTTTTCAGTGCATAAAAGACTTCTTTCAAAGGATATTCCAATATTGGAAGGGCTTAATCTAAAAGATGTGGAGCCAGGGGAATATTTTTTGATTGCCACCCCTTTGAAATTTGAAAATTTAGACGGCTCCCCTGTAAGGGCACTATTATTAAAATAACTGATTGTCTTTGCTTAAAAATTTTGCCATAAAATGGGTTTTAAAACCTTTATATGGATAATGCAAAAAGTAGAAAAAGTAGAGGAAGTTAATCTCCTTACTTCTTATTACTCATCTCTAAAGCTGCATCAAAATATTTACCAATCCCATATTCTCTTCTTCTAAAAAACTTTTCTGGGTCAGGACCAATTATCTGCATCTCTGGATGTTTCTTTTGTTCTTCCAAAGCAATTTTCATCTCCTTTGTACAGCCAGTGGAAAATGTTGCATCCTTTCCAGCCCAGATTGGTGGCACACGCATACCCATTAACTCAAAACTCTTTTCAATATCTGAAACTGTTTGAAACCGCCATATATCTATAATACCGCTTCTTTGCACCATTTCCCACATATACATGAGATCATCTCCATCCATTCCTGGTTCAAAATGCTCTGCTGGATTTATTATAAAGGTCTTGTCCAGCTTTTCTCTCAAATAATTTACAAATGTGTTAAGCACCCTAATTGCCATCTGCGTCTGTCCAGGGATACTTCCCACAATGGCACTGTAAAACATCACTTTTTCACCACGAAGTTTGGCCTTTTTCATCTCCTCTATAATCTGCTTTGCCTTTGCCACAATCTCTTTTTCTGTTATCTTTCTAACTCTAGGACTTTTTTGTTTATATGAAAATCTTATATTACCTTCTTCATCCCTATAAATTGCAATAATATCCCTTGTGAACAAATAAGAACTCATTATAAGCCGCCTATAATTTCCATTGCCTTTTGCTATAATGAGATCAGACTCTTTCCATGCCCTTGAAAAGGTTACAGAGGTTCTACAGAGATTTAATCTTTCCCGTGTTCCATCAGATATAACTACCAGTCGTGATTCTTTTAAATGTCTAAGCAGATCCTTTTTAGAAATATGTCTATCTTCAATAAATTTTGCATCTTCAAACACCTCTTCTAAGACCTTACAATGCTCCTTATCCCAAAATGTAGGATAATCAAAATAAAACCCTTCTTTTAAAGCAAATATCACCCTATGTCCCATCTTAATCAATCTTTTTGCTATTAATATATCAAATATTAGACCTCCACTGGTATTTGGCAGATATAATATGGTGAGTTCTTCATCCTTCTGAAAAAACAACCCTTTCCTCAATACATCCTCAAATCCTTGTATCTGTTGTAATAGGGAATTATTAACTCCAAATTCTTTTTTTTTCCATATTTCGTGATGTAAAGATAAACAAAAAAGCCTTTTTAATTGAATCAAATCCAACTCCATCCTTAAATTATCCATTGAAGTACAAGTAAAAGTTTCTATTTCACAAGCATTCATAAACTCTTTAAAATAGTCACTTTTAGAAAATTCATATGCTATTTTATTAAAATTTGATTTTCTTTTTAAATATGGATCAATTTCAGCAGATTGACTAAGCACTATAGTGAGCATTCTTTTATTAAGTCTAGATGGAATTAAAAAAGGAGATCTATAGTCTTTTTGAAATTTGTGTTTACAAAGTGTTACTATCTTTTTTCTATTATATTCATCTTTAACTATCTTATAGATTAATCTAACCATATTTCTCCAAAGTATTCTATATTCCTTTTTTAGTTCATCGCTCTTTTCAGATTGAAGGAGCATTCTTAACATAGCATCAGTACATGGAACAAATACCTGATTTTCATCCAGATCCACCATAAATCGAAGTTGTTCAAATGACGCATTCTCATAAGGATTTGATAGATTTTCTATATTATTTTCTGTTAAAAAGTGTAAAATCCATGCATCTAAATATGGATCTTTACCAGTATATAAATCCAGGACACAGCTGATATTAGGAAGTCTAAACATATATCGCTCCAATTACCAAAATAATTTCTACTTAGTACTTTAAAATACATTCTTCCAACCAGTTATCAAAATATTCAATGGCTCGTTTTACTAATAACTCCCTTCTTTTTGCCTTTTTTGCCTTAATATTTAAAGGAGTCATTAAACCAAAATTTATATTCATGGGTTGAAAATCTTTTTTATCTTCTCTTAAGTGTGATAAAAGTCCACCTAAAGCACACTCTTTTGGTGGTAGAGGGATCTCTTTTCCATACATTTTAAAGCCTAAATAAATACCAAGAAAAAGGCCACATGCAGCAGACTCCACATACCCTTCAACTCCTGTGATCTGGCCTGCAAGATACACATTTTTTAATCTTTTTAATTCAAGATATGGTGTCAACACCTTTGGCCCATTTACATACGTATTTCTGTGGATACTTCCATATCTCAAAAATTCGGCTCTCTCCAATCCAGGAATCATCCTAAATATCCTTTTTTGTTCAGGATATGTAAGCTTAGTCTGAAATCCAACTATATTAAACATTGTTTTTTCTCTATTTTCAGCACGAAGTTGAACAACAGCAAAAGGTCTTTTACCTGTTTTAGGATCCAAGAGTCCAACTGGTTTCATTGGTCCATAAACAAGTGTTAGCTCTCCCCTTTCAGCCATTGTCTCAATTGGGAGACACCCCTCAAAATGTATCTCTTTTTCAAAATCCTTTGGTTTTACCTTTTCTGCCTTGATCAATTCTTCTCTAAATCTAAAATACTCCTCTTCTGTCATTGGACAATTAACATAATCCTTTTCATCTTCCTTATATCGACATCCCCAGAACACCTTATCCCAATCTATACTCTCTGCACTGACTATTGGTGCTATGGCGTCATAAAAATAGAGTTCTTTTTGTCCTATTTTATTAATCAACTCCTTTGCCAAGGGAGGGGAGATAAGTGGGCCTGCTGAGATAACAATTATGTCATATTTAGTTAATCTAGGATCTTGTAATGAAGTTATCTCATCTCTGATAATATTGACTTTAGGATGGGCTAGTAATTTTTGTGTTATGTATTCAGAAAATTTTTCTCTATCCACAGCCAGAGACTTTCCAGCTGGCACCTCTGTCTTTTTGGCTGCTTCAATAATAATAGACTGTAACTTTTCCATCTCATGTTTTAAAAGCCCCACAGCTGTGGTAAGTTCGTTTGATCGCAGGGAATTGGAGCAAACAAGTTCTGCTAATTTTTCAGATTTATGGGCAGGGGAGAACTTCTTTGGCTTCATCTCAAATATGTGAACATCTATCCCTCTATTTGCCAGCTGATTTGCTACCTCACATCCAGCAAGCCCCCCGCCAATTACTGCTATTTTTTTATGACTATTAAAAAACACTTTTTTCCTATCTATTAAGTGAGTTAGTTACATCTCTGAGTCTTTCTCTCACAGTAAGTAAATACCTGGCAAGCTTTCCCCTGTGATCTGCCCAGATAGAGTCATGTTCTCCTCTTAGTACAACCAATGGATCATAGGTACATATCTTGTCCATTGCATCAAATGCCAGTTTAAGGTTGTCTTTTCCTCCCCTGCTCTCTACCTCAGGATATAGATGACATAAGACCGTTAAAAAATCTCTTAAGACCAATACAACTCCTTGAGTATAATATATCCTGTTATCTAGATCTGTATATTTTACCTTTTCATTCTCTTCAACCAGTAGCCCGAGCGGCTGATCTAAAAATTCTGGCCCTATAATAAAACTAAAAAGTGAATATAATTTATCACTCCTCACATTATACACTGCCTCACCCTTAAGAAGCCTTTTTTCATAGTCTCTTATCTGCTCTATACCTTTTTTGTATTGATCTTCTGATGAAGGAAACCACCAACTGTCTGGGGTATAGGCAAAATATTCTTCTCTAGCCTTTTTCAGCGCTTCATCCTCTGCTCCAGCCCCACCATATTTGGCAAAATTTGTTGCAAAAAAATTTGTCAGAAGTCTTGTGGCAAATATAACTCCCTTTTGTCTATTAGCCCTGTTGTCAAGCCATGCTGTGGGGGAGACCCAGAGGTCATTTACTGACCACCCAAATCTAGAATTTAGTTCGTCTTCCAATCTGTTTATCATTGCTTCACAAAGTGCCACACCTTTTTTTGCACTAGGAGATTCAGGCGATGTGGTCTTTAATAATGTTACTATGGTGTTATCTACTGTAGAAAATCTAGTGGGATCTATCATTCTATAAAGACCATTCATTGTCCATAAAAGCCCTAAGCCAAGTGGCCAGATTAAAATAACCACAAGTGCAACTATAACTAAATACTTCGTCCACCAGACCATCTGCTTTGCTGGCAATGGAGCACCCTTTCTTCTTTTAGAGGTAGGCCTTTTGATCTTTTTTTGGTTCTGATTTTGAGAAACATTTTTTTTATTTTTGTCCATAATCCAACCCCTTGAGTTTATATGTTGGTTTTATGTTGCAAGATGCCAATTCTTTATATAGCCTTCTTGGAGATCTTTTTACATCAAATAAAAAAAAATCACAAGGATGCAAATGATGAAAAGAGCAGCCTTAACAACCCAAAAACAAATATTTTTTGTATTAGTGATATTTTTCTATTTATTAACTTCTAAAGCTTATGCCATATATCAAAATAACCATCAGACAAAAGTAATTGCCCCTTCTCATGTTATATTAGGAGATCCATTTCTCATCAAGATCTTAAACCTAGACAAAAAAACAGGTTTTACTATTGAATGGCTTGGCAAAAAAATAGATTTTTTAGAGAACAGTAGCAATAATGTCCAATTGATATTAGGTAGCGATGTGAGACGAAATCTTCCAGGCCTCAAGATCCTTTCGATCTATGGGAAAAATTTTTATATTGAGAAAAAAATAATCTTAAAAAAAAGAAAATTGAGTATAACAAAGATTCAAGTTGCTAAAAAATATATGAACCTTTCAAAATTAACCTTAAAACGATACTTAAAGGAGAAAAAGTTATTAAAAAAAATTCTTTCAACCTTCACACCCCAAAAACTCTATGAACCTCACTTTATTCCACCAATTAATCCTTTTAAAATCACATCTCCATATGGAAGGTGCAGAATTATTAATGGTATTAAAAAATCCATTCACACAGGGATAGATATTAAAGCCAGACCCAACACAAAAGTCCGTGCCATCAACTCTGGAAAAGTCCTCTATTGCGGAGACTTTTTATTTTCTGGAAAATCTATATTTATTGATCACGGGCAGGGAATAATCAGCATGTATTTTCATTTAAATAAGATTATTGTAAAACAAGGGCAAATGATTAAAAAAGGACAAATTATAGGACTCTCTGGCTCAACAGGAAGAGTTTCAGGTCCTCACCTACATTTAGGGATATCTATTTTTGGGAAAATGGTTGATCCAGAAAAACTAATCAATAACATAGTTTTTCAACAGTTTTGAGCTTACATCTTACTTCCATACATCACCCCTTCAACAATTTAACAGATTCTTGAAAGGTTTTCTCCCTCAAGCATGAAAAGAAGTCTCTTCCCTCCACTAGTTGTGACCAACACACCCTTTTTTGCTGGAGTTTCTAATATCTCTCCATTTATCTTGGCATCTTTGCCCAATGGGTCACTTTTTTATTATTTCTAGAGATTTATTTGCATGTTCTGAAGGTACAACAAATTTTCCTTCATTTACTAGATACAAAGGATCAAGACCCAATATGTCACATCCTTATTTTCCACCTGTTTTTGGGGGTTTGTTTTTGGTAGTGTAAAAAAATTTGTGTAAATTTTTTATAGAAAAAATGGGCATCATCCTTTAGGGTGAGGTGAAAGGAAAAATAACTTAAAAACCCATAAAGGAGGATGCCCTATGTCAATATTCGAATGCAAGGTTAGTTTGCCTGAAATTAAAGATTTTATCAAGGACTTAGTTTTAGTTCCTGAGAATATTTTTAAGTTGATAAGAAGAGATATTAAGGAGCCTGTGGGGAAATTTCTGACAAAAATGATGGAAGCTGAACTTACTATTTTTTTAGGAAGGCAGAAATATGAGAGGATTAAAGGAAAAAGGGAAAGGAATTACAGGAATGGATATACAACTAAAACATTTGCAATAAAAGGAATAGGAGGGATAAGGGTTCAAGTTCCGAGAGATAGACTTGGTAGATTTAATAGTAGAATTATTCCCAAGTATAAGAGACAGGAGGAAGAACTTAGCAGAGATATCTCCTTGTTGTTTTTAACAGGCCTAAGCACAAGAACGTTATCTATGATATCTAAGCATTTATTGGGGTATAAAATAAGTCATAGTCAAGTATCTAACTGTACTAAAGAATTAAAGGAAGCAATAGAGAGATGGCGAAATCGGGATTTATCGAGAGAAAAAATAAAGTATTTATTTGTAGATGGAGTTAATTTTAAAATTCGAATAGGCAATAGCATAGAGAGATTACCCATATTAGTAGCAATAGGAGTAGACGATAAGGGAATAAAAAAGGTATTAGGTTTTCAAATGGGAGATAAAGAGAGCGCATCTTCGTGGCGAGAATTTTTTAAGGATTTAAAATCCAGAGGTCTGAAAGGTTCAGATATAAAATTAGGAGTAATGGATGGTCTTAGTGGTTTAGAAAGGGTTTTTAAAGAAGAATTTATAAATTCCAAAATTCAGAGATGTCTAGTTCATGTTATGAGAAATGTGTTATATAAGGTGCCTAAAAAGTATAAAAAAGAAGTAGCAGATGCTTTAAGAGATATATTTTATGCGGCATCTAAAAAGGAATCTTATGATCTTTTTATGAAATTCAAACAAAAATGGGAAAAAATAATTCCTTCAGCAGTAAGGAGTTTAGAAAAAAGTTTTAAGTATTGTACAACATTTTATTCATTTCCTTATGAAGAATGGGTATCAATAAGAAGTACCAATATAATAGAAAGGTTGCATAAAGAGTTTAAAAGAAGAACAAAAAGTATGGAAATAATAGGAGGAGAGAGAAGTTGCTACTTATTACTTTCTTTTATAAGCCTTAAAATGGAACTGTACTGGCAATCTCACCCTATAGGGATGATGCAAAATTCTTTAATTAACCTGAGAAATGTTAATAAAATTTTTACACAAAATTGTTGACACAACC
>Ga0256842_1000995_pt1 | contig 24047 bp, 25 predicted proteins | sample 4559240metaG_FD_185973 | JGI IMG/M metagenome (GOLD analysis project Ga0256842, IMG submission 185973) | Hydrothermal vent microbial communities from Guaymas Basin, Mexico - 4559-240 | ecosystem: Environmental > Aquatic > Marine > Hydrothermal vents | place: Mexico: Guaymas Basin | collected... | reverse complement strand
GCTTATAAAAGATGATTTCAATGGCTGTTTGTTTGAAATAGGGAATGTAAGTGAGTTTGTAGAAAAAATAAAGCGAGCTTTTACTCAAAAAAAGAGGCTTTCTAAAAATGCTCGCGAATTTGTAAAAGAAAATTTTAGTTGGGAAAAAACTGCTCATAAGTTAATAGAAGCAATAGAAAAAAATAAAAATATAATTTTATGAAATTAGCCGTAATTTTTCCAGAAAAACTTCCTTTAAAGAAGGCAAGAGCAATTTCTGTTATAAACACAGCTGCTGCTCTTTCTAAAATAGTTGACACAACTCTTATAATTCCTAACACTTCTCTTTCCAAGGGAGAGTTGGAAAATTTTTATCAGGTAGATTTAAAGAAACTTAAAATTCTTTATCTAAAAAATAAATTTTTTGGTATAGTTAGCAATAAAATCTTTAATTTTCACCTCCTGAAATTTTTGCCTAACTATGATGTTTTTTATGTAAGACATCTTAAATCAGCTCAATTTTTAATCAAACATAAAAAACCTTGGCAAAAAGTAGTATTTGAAGTTCACGAAATTTTTTCAGAAAGTTTAAAAGAGGAAAGGCCTGAAGCTTTAAAAAAAATTGAAAAGTTAAAAAAGCTTGAAACATTTGTGTACGAAAATTCAGATGCTTTAGTTTTTATTAATAAAACAGTTAAAAAATTTTTGGGAAAATTTTTTGATATTAAAAATAAACCCAAAGAAGTAATATATCTTTCTGTAAATTTTTCTCCTCCTTTTGTTCAAAAGAATTTTTCTTATATAAACGAAATTTATTACTGTGGTAGTCTTTATAAATGGAAAGGAGTTGAAATTGCAATTAAAGCTTTTTCTATGTTTAAAGATAAATCTTTGTGTTTGAAAATAATAGGAGGTACTGATAACAAAATTAAAGATTTAAAGAGATTTTCTCAAAAATTAGGTGTTGAAAAACAGGTAGAATTTATACCTTTTCTTCCACCACCTCAGATAGAAAAAATTTTATTAAATAAAGCGAAATTGACATTAATCCCCAATATCAAATCTATTCACAATTATTTTTCTTTTCCTTTAAAAATGCTTGAATATATGGCAACTTCAAATATTGTTATTGCAGCGGATACTCCAGTAATTAAAGAGATAATTAAAGACGGAGTTAATGGATTTTTATTTAAAACAGGAGACGCTAATTCTTTAAGAGCGGTATTAGAAAAGGTATTGTCTTTACCACCTTACAAACTTGAAGAAGTTGCAAGGGATGCTTATGAGACTGCCAAAAATTTTACTTATGAAAACCGGGCAAAAAAAATAATAGAATTCTGTGAGAAGATAAAAAATGAAAAAAGATAAAAAAAATAAATTTCCCTGGGATTTGTTATTTTTGTCAGTTTATATAGCTTTTCTCCCAGTTGCACATGTAGCTACAGTGCAATCAGTTTCAAGTGTGCTTTTTGTAATTTATGTAATCGTTAAATATAAACATACTTTTAGTTTAGAACCTTTAAAAAAATTCAAATCATTATGGATAGCATTTGCAGTTTATACATTTCTTGCGTTTCTTTCCCTTTTTTTTACACCAGACAAAATAGAAACTTTGAAAGAAATAAAAGGCGAACTTCTTGAGCACTTATTTTTTTTAATAATTTTCTTTTTTTACGCCATAAATATAGATGAAAAACGATTTAGACAGATTTTGGGGATAATTTTTTTTGTTTTATTTGTCCACAATATTATAAATATTATAATCTGGACAAAACATGGAGGTTGGCCTTTTAGAGCCGGGGGGTTTCTTGATACACCTGGAGGAGAACGCTTTGGAATCTGGATAACCTATAGTCTTTCCCTGGCTATTAGTTTATTTTATATAAATAAAATTGCTGCTTTCTTTTTACTAATATTGAGTTTATTAAGCTCTATTGCAAATCAGGTACGAGCAACTTTTTTGGGAATTTTATTTGTTATTTTATTCTATGTATTTGTTTTTAATAAGAAACTAATAGTTAAATATATTACCTCGGTTTGTATAATTTTGGCAGGAATTTTATTTTATTCTTTCTCTTCTAAACTGCCTCCAAGATATAATATAAAATCTGTGCTCCACAATCTACATTTAGTTGTAATACTACCTCCTCATGAATTTAATAAAATTCCTATAGATCCAAGTATTTATGAACGATTAAGTATGTGGAAATCCGCACTTCTTTATCGTTTTAAACACCCTTTTGTTCCACAATATTTTGGAAGATTTTTATATAAGAAAAGTATTTTAAAAGAGTTTGAAGGTAATCCTCAAAATATACCGGTACATCTTTATCCTCAGGTTCATAATGACTACATAGGAACACTACATGCTCTGGGTATATTTGGTCTCATCACATTTTTGTATATTTTTTATTTCAAATTGAAAATTTCTTACAGACTATTTCAGTTAGGAGAGAATATTTATGAAAAAGCTTTTGGAATTTTTGTATTTTTAGGAACTATTGGGTATATGATGTCTATAATGTTTGGTAGTTTTTTTGGAGACAGTGAAGCCAAGTTTTTTTTCTTGCTTTATGGGCTTCTTCTTGGTAAGTTTTATCACCTTGACAAAAAGGAAGAAGTTGTTTAACTTTTTAAATGAGGCAAAATTTAAAATTAAAGTCAGGAGGCGGTTATGCCGATAAATAATATAAAAAACATGGGCGAGGTGATGTATATGAAGATTGCAGAACTTGGAAATAAACCAGTGCAGGATGCAAACAGGGCTGGGGATGCCCAGCAGGTAAAAAATAGACAGCAGGTAAGAGGCCAGGCCGGGGCACGAGAAACCCAGCGAGCTGCTCAGACCCAGACTCAGGAGCAGGTCAGGGTTGAATTTGGAACAAAGAGAATGATTGAAGGTGCAGTGAAAAAGGCTGCTCAGATGCCTGAAGTGAGAGAGGAAAAAGTAGCTCAACTTAGAGAGCAAATTCAGCAGGGCACCTATCAGGTTTCAAACAGGCAGATTGCAAGGGCTATGATTGGCGGTCTTCTAAATGAAATTGTTTAAAATAGGGCTTTTGCTGCCTCTCCTGCCTGTAAAAAGAGTTTTACAGAAAAGAAGAAAAATAGTGCTGCAATAATTTTGTTTGTTGCTTTAAATATTCCTCTTTTCTTCTTTATCAAAGAAAGCCGGGTTGAAAAAAGTGCTGCAGTGAGAAAGGCTGCAGAGATACCTGCATAAAGAAATAAAAGACTTAAAACCAGATTCTCTTTTAAAAACGGAGTGAGAACACTGGAAAAAAAGAGAATGGCCTTTGGATTAGAGAGGTTTAAAAAAATTGCCTTGAAAAAAAGCTTTTTTTGGCTCAAAGCTTCCAAATTTTCCTGTGAAAAGTCAATTTTGAGGTCAGAGGACTCTTTCAGAGATATTATTGTTAAGTAAAAAAGGTAGCATCCTCCAAAAAGAGAAGTAATAAATATAAAAAGAGGAATTTTCCCCAGGCTGGCAAAACCAAGGTAAACAAGGCTCAGGTATACGATGTTCCCTGTAAGAATGCCCAGAGCACTTGCTAAAGAGCTGGAAAACCCATAAAGGAGACCATTTCTGACTACAAAAAGACAATCAGGCCCTGGTGTAATGGCAGCAAAATAGCCAAGAAAGGTGAGGGAAAGATATTCTATCACTTTTGGCTCCTTATCTTCTCTATGAGCATGGTTGTAGAAATTTTATAATTAAAAGGAATTCTTACAACTTTACCTCCATAGCTTTTTACAAAAGTTGCTCCCACAATTTTGTCCTCCTCCCAGTCTTCACCTTTTACCAGAATGTCTGGCCTGATTTCTTTTATCAGCCTTTCAGGAGTTTCTTCTTCAAAGAGCACAATAAAATCCACACATTCCAAGGCTGAAAGCACCTTAGCCCTCATTTCTTCGGGATTAATTGGCCTTTGCGGGCCTTTAATTTTTTTGATAGAGCTGTCTGTATTCAAGCCAAGCACAAGGATGTCTCCCAGTTTTCTTGCCTCCCTAAGATAGCTCACATGCCCTGCGTGAAGAAGGTCAAAACAGCCATTTGTGAAAACCACCTTTTGCCCTCTTTTTCTTCTTTTTTCAAGGATGGGCTTTAATTTTCCAAGATTGATAATCTTTTCTGGAAAGTCAAGTAAGGGAGTCCTCAGGGGATAGGGATAAGTTGGAGTTTCCACTTTTAATGTGTGTTCAAGAATTCCTGCTTCTTTTTTCCTTGCAAGGACTTTGCCCTTTGATGAAATTATTCTTGATCCCCCACCAATAGGAACTCCCTGAAATTCAGTAAGGGCATTGACTCCAATTACAGGCATTTGGTTTTCAATGGCTCTTGCCCTGAGAAGAGTTTTCCACTGAAAGAGTCTTGAGGCTGGCCACTGGGCTATTACTATCAAAAGGTCAGCCCCAGCCTTTAGAAGATTCCTTGCCACTTCAGGGCTTCTGAGCTCAAAGCAAATAACTACCCCCAGTCTTAAGCCTTTAAAAATGGGAAGCTTCTTTCCTCTCCCGGGTTCAAAAAGGGGTTCGTCAAATTCAGGATAAAGAAGCACCTTTTCTCCTGCAGGTTTAAGCTCTCCTTTTTCATCTATCAGCATGGCAACATTATAAATTTTATCCTTTTCAAGGACCGGAAGCCCGAGAAGGACTCCTTTTTCTTCTCTTTTGGCCACAAACGAGAGTTCTTCTATGGCTTTTTGGATTCTGCAAAAGTTAAAAGCCTTTTTCTCCTTTTGATACCCTGTCAGCGCAAGTTCAGGGAAAATAATCAGTTCTGCACCTGATTTTGCAATAGATTCTTTTATATAGTTTAGATTCTCTTCAAGCCTTTCTTTCACTGGCATTTGTACTATTGCTATTTTCAGCCTCATGACCGTCCTCCTTTTTTAAAGAGTGCTTTTTGCAATTGCTAAAGCATAAATTTTACTTGCTCCTGCCTTTTTAAGCACTTTTGCTGCTTCATTCAAAGTAGCACCAGTAGTTATCACATCGTCAAAAAGAAGCAACCTCCTGTTTTTAAGGAAGCTCCTATATTTTTGGGGAACTTCAAAAGAGTTTTTGATGTTTTTTAGCCTTTGTTCTCTTGGAAGGCCTACTTGACTCGGAGTATGTTTATGCTTTTTCAAAGCCTGAGAAAATAGCTTTTTCTCCTCAAATCCCATAGCCATAAGAAGAGCCTGATTGTATCCCCGAAAAAAGAGCCTTCTTGCATGGGCAGGGATAGGAATTATAAAATCAAACTCAATCTTTGCAAGGAAAGGGGCTACCATTCTTCTAACAAGTCTGCCAAGAAGTTTGGCCATTACGAAATCTCCCTGATACTTTGCCTGAAGAATCCAGTTTGAAACAGGAGGCTCGTATTTAAAAACAGGCCTTATGCTATCAAAATAGAGCCTTTTCCCTGCACATTTTTTGCATATACTTCCCTCAGGAACAGGGCTCCCTTCTGGTAAGAGATTTCCACACCTTTTGCAGTAGCTTTTTATTCTGGGAAGCTTCTCAAGACAGGATTCACAAATCAGACTCTCAAAGCTCTTAAGTGGCCTTCTACAAAGAAGACAGTGCTCAGGGAAGAAAAAAGAGATGATTTTATCCAGCCATTTCACTTTTTACCTTTATTATCTCCAGAACAAGGTCTGTGGTAAGAATAAGATCTTTAAGATGGATGTATTCTTCTGTGGTGTGGACTTTTCGCATCCCTGTCCCCAGTACAAGACACTTTAAGCCTTTTTCATTGAATACATTGGCATCTGATCCACCTTCTATTCTTTTAAAATTAAGCCTCATTCCAAGATTTTCTCCAGCCTTTTTTACCAGCTGACAGAGGGGATCATCTTCTGGAACAAAGAATGCTTTAAAAACTTTGTTAAAATGCACTTTGGCAGCAGGGAGATTTTCAATTTTAGGATGATTTTCTATTACGCTTTCAATTTTTTCTTCTATCAAATTTTTAAGCTCCTGAAGCTTGTTTTCATTATGAGATCTCATTTCGCCTTTTACTTCGCATTTATCTGGCACGATGTTTACATATTCTCCTCCCCTTATGGTGCCTATATTGAAAGTGGTTTCTTCATCAATTCTACCACAGGGGAGCCCACTTATTATTTCTGAGGCTATTTTTATAGCATTTATTCCTTTTTCAGGTTCAATTCCTGCATGGGCAGACTTGCCAAGGATTCTAATTTCAAATTGATAGGAAGAGGGGGCAGCATTTATTACTTCTTCGGGGTCCTCGCTATCAAGCACAAAGCCCTCTCTTGCATCAATAAGCTCGGTGTCAAGGCACTTTGCTCCAAGAAGCCCAATTTCCTCGCAGGTAGTAAATATGTATTCCAGAGGAGGATGGGGTGGGGAGGTTTCTTTTAAAATTTTTGCCACCTCCACCAGAGCAGCAATGCCGGATTTATCATCTGCCCCGAGAATCGTCCTTCCATCTGTCCGGAATACATTGTTTTCAAAGATAATTTTAGGATTTTTATATGGCCCTACCGTGTCAAGATGGGCACAGAAAAAAATGGGTTCAGCAGGGATACTTCCAGGGATTTTCACAATAAGATTACCCACTTCAGAACCTGTTGTCTCTGCAGATTTATCAAAAAAACACTTATATCCAAGGGCTTCAAAGATAGAAGCAAGGTAATAAGCAAGTTTTCCCTCTTTTTTAGAAGGACTTTCTATTTCAAGAAGGTTTTTGAACTCCAGCACAAGCCTTTCTACATCTATTTTCATATGCAACCTCCTTTAATATCGTATGGAAAAGTCCTCAAACTCCCCCAGATACGGTTCTTCTATTACTTCTACATCTTCTACTCTGGAAAAGGGAGAACCTTTATGACACCACTTTATCATTTTTTCCACTGCGTCGTCTTTTCCCTCAAAAACTGCTTCCACTCTTCCATCAGGGAGATTTCTGACCCAACCTTTTATTCCCAATTTTTTAGCTTCTTCCCGTGTATAGGCCCTGAAATAAACTCCCTGCACTTTTCCCGAGATAAACACTCTTACCCTTTTCATATTTTTCCTCCGGTTACTACTTATTTAATAAAAAGCTTATAAAAATTTAAAAACAAGTCAAGAGATAAGTCTTGTAAAAAATTTAATTTGTATTAAACTTAAGAACAGTTTTGTGGGCGGTTAGCTCAGGGGTAGAGCGCCACCCTCACACGGTGGAGGTCGCTGGTTCAAATCCAGCACCGCCCATTTACTCCTTGGTCCTTCCATTTTAAAAAGGAGGGCCCAAAAGTCCAGAAGGAGGTTGTGTATGTTTGAATTGCCAAAGGTTAAACGCTTTCGCAAGTGGGAAACCCTCTTTATTATCCATCCAGACTTTGTGGAACAGCGTCAGGATGTAATAAACAAGATCAAAGAAATTGTGGAATCAAAAGAAGGTGGAGTTTTAAAAATTGACGAGTGGGGCTTGAGAAAGCTTGCCTATCCCATTGAAAAGAAGACCCACGGTTTTTATGTGCTTATGGAGTTTTTTGGCCTTGCAGAGCTTCCTAAGGAGCTTGAGAACTTCTTTAGAATTGATGAAAGGGTAATTAGGTTTATTATTGTAAAACTTGAGGACAGGGTAAATCCTGAAGATCTTAAGGAGGTAGCAAATGGCTAATGAAAAAAGCAATGTAATTATAAGAAGAAGGGCCTTTCCCAGAAAAAAAGTTTGCAAGTTCTGTGCAGATCCCAGTTTAAAAATAGATTACAAAAATCCAGAAGTGTTAAAGCCCTTTTTGAATGAGAAGGGTATGATCCTTCATAGGAGACAGACTGGCACCTGTGCTTATCATCAAAGAAGGCTTACCACAGCTATTAAAAGAGCAAGGATTATGGCTCTTCTTCCCTTTGTAGCCGATATAGAAGTGGAATAATTTTTCAGATAGGGAGGAAATTATGGAGGTAATTCTCAGAACGGATATTCCCAAGCTTGGAAAGGCTGGAGATGTGGTAAGGGTTAAAGACGGATATGCCAGAAATTATTTAATTCCCAAGGGTTTTGCTATTCCTGCAAATCAGAAAAATTTAAAGGCCCTTGAAAGGGAGAGGCAGATAATACTTGCCAAAGCAGAAAGATTGAGGAAAAAGGCTCAAAGCCTGGCAGAGAGGCTTAAAGAAATCACGCTCACTGTTTATCGTAAAACAATTGAAGAAGAGAGAATTTATGGTTCAGTTTCTGCTATGGATATAGTTAATCTGCTTAAGGAACAGGGCATAGAGATTGACAAAAACCAGGTACTTCTTGAAGAGCCTATAAAAACTCTGGGCACTTTTGAAGTGCCTATAAAAGTTGCTCCGGATCTTGTGGTTAATATCAAGCTTGAAGTTTTGGAAGAAAAGTAGATTTTTAGATGCCTCCTCAAAAAAAACAGAAGGTAAGAGACCCCCTGGAAATTCTGGCTGATCAGGGGGTCCTTCCGCCTCAGGATCTTCAGGCTGAAAAATATATTTTAGCCAGTATTTTTGTAGATCCCGATTCTCTTGTCAGGATAGTTGATTTTTTAAAACCAGAAGATTTTTATTCTCCAGCTCACAGGGCTATTTATTCAGCGTGCGTGTCTCTTTTTGAAAGAGATGAGCCCATAGATGTGGTTACTATACACAGTGAGCTTGAAAAAAAAGGAGAGCTTGAAAAGGCGGGGGGCACCATTTATCTTTCCGAACTTGCCACCCTTCTTCCTACTTCTGCTCATATATTACATTATGCCAAAATTGTAAAAGAAAAAAGCATTTTAAGAGAAATCATCCGCATAAGTCAGGATCTTATTTATCGTGCCTATTATTCAGCTGAGGATTCCCATGAGATTTTAAGCTATGCAGAAAAGGCCTTTTTTGAGCTTGCTTATCACGGAAGGAAGGAAAGTTTTTCTCATCTGAAAGAGGTGGTTAAAGATACAGTCAAGCACCTTGAGAGCATTTATCAACGAGGTGAGCTTATTACTGGAATTCCCACAGGCTTTCACGAGCTGGACAGGATGACAGCAGGGCTGCAAAAGGGTGATTTAATTATTCTTGCAGCAAGGCCTGGTATGGGAAAGACTGCTCTTGCCCTTGATATTGTGAGAAATGCCTGCAAGCAGGCAGGTATTGGGGCTGCTATTTTTTCTCTTGAAATGAGCAAACAGCAGCTCTGTGCAAGGATGCTCTGTGCCGAAGGCAAGGTAAACTTTCAGAAGTTCAGAACAGGGCAGCTTGATCACACTGAATGGCAGAGAATCACCATGGCAGCCAATACTTTAAGCCAGCTTCCTATTTACATAGATGACACTCCAGGAATTAACATCCTTGAGGTGAAAGCCAAAGCAAGAAAGCTTCTTAAAGACATCCCTCTGGGGCTTATAGTGATAGATTATCTTCAGCTTATGAGGAGCATTGAGAGAAAGGAGAGGAGGGAGCAGGAGATTTCAGAGATTTCCTCAGGTCTTAAGGCTCTTGCCAAGGAGCTAAATGTGCCGGTGCTTGCCCTTTCACAGCTTAACCGTAAGGTAGAGGAAAGGCCTGATAAAAGGCCTCAGCTCTCAGACTTGAGAGAATCCGGTGCCCTTGAACAGGATGCCGATGTAATTATGTTTATCTATAGAGACGAATTTTATCACAAAGATAGTCCGGAAAAAGGTATTGCAGAGATTATTATAGGAAAACAGAGAAATGGCCCCATGGGAGTGGTAAAACTGGCTTATCTTTCCCAGTTTACCTCTTTTGGCAATCTGGAAACAAATATGGAATTATAAAAGTTGTGAGGAGGCAAACTATGGCCAGAAAAAGAAAAAGCACCATCAATGAAATAGCCCAGTTTTTGGGAGAGGCAGTAAAGGAAGTACTTGAGATGAATACAGGTTCTCCCATAAAGATTGCCCCCACCTTGCAGAGGATTTCAAATGTTTCTTTAAGGCCTGACATAGGGTGTTTTGTTGAGTTTAACGGAGACTATAATGGTCTTCTCTGCATGAATTTTTCTAAAGACGCAGCCCTTGAACTTTACCAGAAGGCAATGAAGACTCTTGGTTTGCCTGAAGAAGAAATAGCCTCTGATCCCCTTGCTGAAGAGGTAAGCAATTTTGTTGGGGAGATAGTGAATCAAATTATAGGCAACTTCAGGAGAAAAATTGAACAGAAGTATGGGCTTGTAGCTTACAATAACCAGCCAAGGGCTATAGTAGTTTCAAGGACTATAATTATGTACATTGATACTTTCCTTCAAAGCTCTCAAAGCAGAAAAATTGCTTTTAGAACAGAGGAAGGTAAGTTGTTCTATGCTGAAATTTCTCTTGAACAGACAGAATTCATTCCTTACGGAAAACCAGAGGAAGCCGAAGAAGCTTCAGTAGAAGACTTACTTAATGAATTCTTTTAGAAGACTCGGGGAATACATAAATCCAGAGCAGGCTTCTCAGGAAAAAGGGATATTTTTGATTGCCATAAGTCTTTAAGCCTCTTGGCATAGCTGTGTAAATTACCCACCAGCCGGGTTTTTCAAAGTTTATTACGAAATCACCATCTTGAGAAAGCTTTACTTCTTTTCTCAGAATAGGGTAATTTACCTCTCCTTCAGCATCTCTTGGAAGTCTTTGCCAGGGAATAAAATTGGGGGAAAGTAGCTCTGCTTTGACAGTACCATTCTCAAGTGCTTTCCCATAATAGAGGACTTTGCCCCAGAGAATACCTCCTTCTTCTATTCCATAAGGCCTGGTATAAGGCACTATTTCTAAAGGGAATCCGCAGGTATTATGCCATCCCTTTTCTATTTCCACATGAAAATAAGCCTTGGCAAATTGTTGGACCACTTTGTATTGTGGATTGAGATAATAATTTCCCTGTATGCACAGTACATAATCTCCCTTTTTCCGGGGAATAAAGTTGATTTTATAGCCTATTCTTTCCATATTAAGTGCTTCATCAAAAAGGAGCTTTCTAAAAAGAGTGAGTTTTGTTTTGTTGCCATCTGGATCAATAAGGAAGCTTTTTAAAGGGGGTTTTAAATCGTATAATACACCAAAAGCCGGCTCTGCATATCCTAAATAAATAATTTTTTCTTTTTTATATCTGGCATAATTGTCTGAAGGAGAGGAAATAAAAATAAGTGCAGAAAAAAGAGGAAGAGGAAAAAACAAAAAAGCTAAAAGCCAAAAAACGACTTTTTTTCTCATTGTTAGGTGAATCTGTTCAATATCCAGGAGATAATAGCACTTTTAAGCTGCAGTTCCTGTTCAGGAGTTAGGCTTGAAAGCCAGTACTTTATCCACTTTTGAAGCCTGTTGAGATGAATTTTAGGAATTTTTTCTCCATAAACCATTTCAAGAGCCCTCATATACCATACAAAGATTGCCTGAAGAGACATAAACCTGTACTCTATGGTAATGGGGTAGAGAGCCTCGTAGAAGGCACGATTGGAGAATTTTTTTTCAGGTTCATTAGTAAAACGCCTTATGCTAAGCCTTGAGATCTTTTCCTGTGTTTCTTCTTCCTCTTCTGCTTTTTTCTGAAGTTGGGCATCAAGCTCTCTTAAAAACTCCAGATTCTGTTGAAATATCTGCATTTTTTGCTGATTTAGCCTTATTATCTCGTCCTGAAGAGAAAGCAGGGCAAGGGGATTTTCCCTGCCCTTGTAATATTTTGCCATTTTCTGTTTTAAGATAGATTTTCTGGATCTTCCTCCCATTTTCTTCTCCTTAGGGGATTTTTAGAAGAATGTTTAAGAAAACCATTTTACAATAAATCACATTTTTACTATTTTGCAAGATTTTTTGATAAAACATGGTGAGAAATAAGGGACATTAAAGAAATACAGGCAGTCTCAGCCCTTAAAATATAAGGAGAAAGCCTGATAGGAATGAATTTTTCTTTAAGAAGTGCTTCTTCCTCTGGGCTAAATCCTCCTTCTGGCCCCGAAATAAGCACAATATTTTGAGCTTGAAAAGGGATCTCTTGGTTTCCTTTTTCACTTGCCCAGAGAAAAAGCCCCTTTTCTTTTTTCAATTTTTCCAGAAGTTTGGTTAGCTCCTGTGGATTTTCTATTTCAGGAAGCCAGAGTCTTCCACACTGTTTAATTGCTGAAATGGCTTTTTTTTGAAATCTTTCCATCAGATTTTCTTTAGGTTTTGCTTCTGTAAAACGACTGAAGTAGGGCAAAATTACATCAGCCCCCAGCTCCGTAAGCTTTTCTATTAAAAAATCTTTTTTATCTCCCTTTAACAGGGGCATTAAAACCTTTACTTTAAAAGGAGAAGGTGCTTCTTCCCTGAGCACCTTACAGATCAACACCTTTACTTCTATTCTCCTTCCAGACTTTTTAATTCCTCTTATTTCTCCCAAGTACTCTTTTCCCCTGCCATCAACGAGGTGAATTTTATCTCCCTGTTTTTTTCTAAGCACTTTTATTAGATGCCAGGCTTCCTCTTCTGGAAGCTCTGCTTCCTGATTGACTTCAGGCGAGAAAGCCAGAAAAAATCTATTTCCACCAAGCTGCATTTTCTACGATTTTGCGTACTTCTTCAAAGCTATTCGCATAAAAATCTGCCTTTAACTTGGGATTTTTGAAGGCCACCATTTTTACGCCACAGGCTTTGCAGAGCTGTTCGTCCACCTCAGAATCACCTATATAAAGAGTTTCATCTGGAGAAACTTCAAAGTGCTTTAATATATCCTCAAGGGCCTCTTTTGAGCTTTTAGGCCTTTTAAGTGCCGTCATAATAAAGTCAAAGTAATCAAGTATTCCAAAGTGTTTAAAAAGTGGAATGGTGGAGGTGGTTCTATTTGTGCACACTGCAAGCTTGAATTTATTTTTTGCCCATTCAAGAAATTCTTTTAAGCCCTCTTCCATTTTCATGTAGTCAAAAAATAGGGAAAAAGGCGTTTCCTTTTGAATTTTTTCAGCAAGAGGAAGTTTCTCTGGCTCGTTTCTAAAAAGATACTCTAAGCACTGGTTAACAGAGTGCATGTGGACAAATTCCGCTTCTTCTTCCGTCATAGGAGACCTTCCCACTTTTTTTAAGATGTAATTATAAAAAGCCCTATTTGCCTCTTTTGAATCAAAAAGCACTCCATCACAGTCAAAAACAAGAAGTTTAAGTCCTTTCATAGGCTTATTTTTTCCTCTCAAGGAGATAATCTGCAAGAAAGATGAGAGCCTCCCTGGAAGGGCTTTCGGGAAGCCCTGAAAGGCACTCTTTAGCAGCTTTTACATATTCTTCTGCTTTTTTCTTTGCCCTTTCAAAGCCTTTAGCTTTTTGAATTATTCTGAAGGCTTTTTCAAAGTCTTCACGAGAGGGATTTTCTTTTTTAAATAATTTTTTTAATTGTTCTTTTTCTTCAGGAGGAATAGTTTCAAGGGCATAAATTACAGGGAGGGTGATTTTCCCCTCCGCAAAATCTTTTCCTAAATCTTTTCCTGTTTCCGTACTGAGATAATCAAGAAGATCATCAATCACCTGAAAAGCCATTCCTAAATAAAAACCATAATTTTTAAGGCTTTCTCTTTGAGCATGTGTGGCTCCTCCTATAATAGCTCCCACTTCGCAGGCTGCAGAAATAAGAATAGCTGTTTTGCGAAATATTACTTCTTCATATTCTTTTTCGGAAAGCTCCTGGTTATCAAGATTTAAGAGCTGCATTACTTCTCCTTCACTCATAAGGAGAGTTGTTCTGGTGATCACTTCCATTACTTCGGGATTTTTGAGGGCGCTTGCTATTTTAAGAGATTTGGCGTAAAGATAATCGCCCACTAAGATGGTGGCTTGATTCCCCCAGAGATTTCTGGCAGCTTTTCTTCCTCTTCTAAACTCAGCATTATCAACTACATCGTCATGAAGAAGGGTTGCTGTATGAAGATACTCAAAAAGTAATGAAGTCCGATAAAGATCATGGTTAAAATTTTCCGAAGAAAAAAGTTTGGCAGAAAGGACCATTAATAGAGGGCGGACCCGTTTCCCACCAGCAAAAAGAAGATATTCACTTACCTGATTGATAAAGGGATGAGTAGATAATTTTTCGGTTTGTAAAGCTTCTTCAATTTTTTCAATTTCTTCTTTTAAATAGTTAAGCATGATGTCTTACCTTATCTTTTTGTTTTTTTAAACTAAAGCATTTTTCAAAAATTGCAAGATAAAAATAAAAAAAATGGACATTAATTTTAAAATTAGTTCTAAATTAACCATTTTTTTCTGCAATTTTAATTTTTAAAAAGAAATGCCTATTGACTTTCTCGTGCAATTTTTTAATAATATAATAAAAACTAAACTTTAAGTAAAGGAGGTTCCAGATGTCTGAACTTTATTTTAACAGACCTATGCCACACGGAGGGCGTTTGGTTGAGAGGGTGCTTACGAACAAGAAGGCTGCTAAAAAGATTGTGGATTTTTGTGAGAAGGTGGGGGCTGTTTATGAAATTAAACCCACCTTGCACTACAAGAGAGGGGTGCCTGTTAGAAACGTTTATCGTGAGATAATGTCCATTTGTTATGGATTTTTCAGCCCTGTTGAGGGTTCCATGACTTCCAAGGAGCTTGAGCTTGTGCTTTCAAAGAGGAGGCTCCTTAGTGGATGGGTATTTCCTTATCCGCTTCTTTTTGATATTTCTAAAGAGGATTATGAATCCCTTAAGGCTAAGGGTATTGGTGAGGGAGACAGGCTTCTTTTAAAACTTAAAGGCAAGCCTTTTGCTATCCTTGACATTGAAGAAATTTATGAAATTGATCCTGCTGAACTTGCAGACAGGACTTTTGGTACCCCCGAGCAGAATCCTGAGGTGGTAAGGGAAAAGTTTGATGATAAGCACCCTGGTTGGGTAATTTACAGGAGTCATCAGCCCATTATTCTTGCCGGGAAATATACTATTATTAATGAGCCTGTATTTAAGGAGCCTTTCAATAGGTTCTGGCTTCCTCCGAGGAAGTGCAGGGAGCTTCTTGATGAAAAAGGCTGGAGGACTGCTATTGCCCACCAGACAAGAAATGTGCCCCATGTGGGACATGAGATGCTCATGAAGAATGCTGCTTATACTGGTGATGTGGAGCCCTGCCATGGAATTCTTGTAAATGCAATTATTGGAGTGAAGAGAAGAGGAGACTATCCTGATGAGGCAATCCTTGAGGCTCATGAGGCTGTCCATAAGTATGGATATATCAAGCCTGAGCGTCATGTGGTGAGCTTCTGTCTCTGGGATATGAGGTATGGTAATCCTCTTGAGAGCTTGCTCCATGGAATTATCAGGCAGAATATGGGATGTACTCATCACATGTTTGGTCGTGACCATGCTGCAGTAGGTGAGTACTATGATAAATTTGCTACTCAGATACTCTGGCTTAAGGGTATTCCCAGCTATGGTTTTGATAAGCCTCCTACAGAGGTAGAGGGTGGCCTTCAGATCAGGCCTCAGAACATGAGAGAGTTCTGGTATTGTCCCGTCTGTAAAGAGATGGCTTACAGCGAAAACTGTGGTCATACTAAGGAGAAACAGAAGCTCAGTGGTAGCTTGATCAGGGGCCTTGTTGCAGAAGGAGTTCAGCCTCCTGCAATTATTATGAGGCCTGAAGTATTTAAGACTGTGGTTAAGTGGTGGAAGACTTTGGGTTATCCTTTTGTAAATGAGAGATATGTAGAAAGAAAAGAAAAAGAACTTGAAGTGGATGTTCCTGACCTTGATTAGGTCGCAAAAAGAAGGGTATAAAAATTTAAAAAATTAGGGGGTGCAAAAATGGAATATATTTTAGAAGTTTTCTTAGATGATTATAGATTAAGCAAAATAAAAGGGACACCTGTGGAAGATAAAATAGAAGCTGTGTTTGGAGGAGAGCTTAAGGTTCTGAGGGTAAAAATAGGGGAAGAGCTTAAAGATGCTATTTTGAAGGCTTTTGAGACGGCCCGTATTGACTCTCGTTCCTGTATTACTGATACTCCCGTAGCTTTTAAGAGGGCACTTTTTGAAGAGATTGCCAACCAGAAGACGCTTGATGAGAGTGTGGTAAAAGCAGTGCTTGATAGGATTGACGAAATTAAAGAGATGGCTGCTAAGGAGGCTGAGTATCTTCCTCCTCCAGAGATAGACTAAAAAATAATGAAAAAAAGGGGGGATGGAAAGAAATGGGGAATCAACCAAATCTATTCCCCCCTTATTTTGGAAAAACAGACTTGACAAACATGAAATTTTGAATATAAATAAAATTTGAAATTTTTTATAAACATAGAGATTTTTAAAAAATCCAAAAAGGAGGTAGGCTATGCCCAGTTATGTAAACCCTGAGAAGTGTGACGGATGTAAGGGTGGAGACAGGACTGTATGTATGTACATTTGCCCTAACGACCTTATGATTCTTGACCCGGAGGCCATGAAGGCCTACAATCAGGAGCCTGATCAGTGCTGGGAGTGTTACAGCTGCGTAAAAAGTTGCCCCCAGGGTGCTATTTCTATTAGGCACTATGCTGACTTTGCTCCTCTTAATGGAACCTGTCAGCCCATGCGTGGTACTACTGACATTATGTGGACCATTAAGTTCAGAAATGGTGCGGTATTAAGATTTAAGTTCCCCATCAGGACCACACCTGAAGGTTCTGCTGATCCTAATGTAGGCAGACCTGATCCTGATCCCTCTCTTCTTAATACTAACCAGCTTTTTACTGAGGCTGTAGATGGAAGAGAGCCAGCCAAGCCCGAGGCAGTGCTTAATAAGAAGTTTGAGGTAGCTGCACTTGGTAAAACCGCTACATATTAATTTGTATGAAAATTAAAAATTTTAAAAGGAGGTGTAAGTTATGCCTAAGATCTGGAGTTATAATGCAGGTTTAGAGTGTGCTGAGCCTGAAATTGTAGAGAAGGAGACTGATATTCTTATTGTAGGTGGTGGAATGGCAGCCTGTGGTGCAGCCGTAGAGGCTGTAAAATGGGCTAAGCCTCACGGTTTAAGAATTCTTCTTTGTGACAAGGCTGCTATGGAAAGGTCTGGTGCTGTGGCTATGGGGCTTTCTGCTATCAACACTTATATTGGCGAGAATAAGCCTGATGACTATGTAAGAATGGTTCGTTGCGACCTTATGGGAATTGTGCGTGAGGACCTTATTTTTGATGTTGGTCGTCATGTTGATGATACTGTTCAGTGCTTTGAGGAGTGGGGTCTTCCTATCTGGAAGAAGGATCCTAATACTGGTAAGACCCTTGATGGAGCGGTGGCCAAGTCCAAGGGGCTTCTTCTTAAGGATGGTGCCAAGCCCGTGCGTTCTGGACGCTGGCAGATTATGATTAATGGTGAGTCTTATAAGGTAATCGTGGCAGAGGCTGCTAAGAATGCTCTTATGAATTATGAGAATGGTGAGATCATTGAGAGGTGCTTTATTGTAAGGCCTCTTCTTGATGCTAATGAGCCCAATCGTTGTGCTGGAGCTGTTGGATTTTCTGTAAGAGAGAATAAGATTTTCATTATCAAGGCTAAAGCCACCCTTCTTTCTACCGGTGGAGCAGTAAATATCTTCCGTCCCAGGTCCATTGGTGAAGGTAGGGGTCGTGCCTGGTATCCTGTATGGAACCCTGGCAGTGGATATGCTATGTGCGCAATGAGCGGTGCCAAACTCGTTCTTATGGAAAACAGATTTATTCCTACTCGTTTTAAAGATGGTTATGGACCAGTAGGTGCTTGGTTCCTTCTCTTTAAGGCAAGGGCAACCAACGCTTTTGGTGAGGATTATATTGCTAAACACAAGGAGGAGCTTAAGAAATTTGCTCCTTATAGCGAGGCTTCTGTTATTGGAACCTGCTTGAGAAACCATGCTATGCTTATTGATATGGAGGCCGGAAAGGGACCTATTTATATCCATACTGAATGGGCATTGCAGGAAGCTGCTAAGAATATGGATAAAAAAGAATTTAAGCAGTACCTTGCTGAGGCTTGGGAAGACTTTCTTGACATGTGCGTAACTCAGGCTGGGCTTTGGGCATGCTTGAATATTGAGCCTGAAAAAGTTCCTTCTGAGATTATGCCTACTGAGCCTTATCTCCTTGGAAGCCATGCTGGATGTGCTGGTGCTTGGGTATGTCCTCCTGATGAAGATTGGGTTCCTGAAGAGTACAAAGAGCCCTGGAAGGAAATTGGTCTTTATAACAGAATGACCACTGTAAAGGGACTTTTCTGTGCCGGTGATACTGTAGGTGCTTCTGGACACAAGTTCTCCTCTGGTTCTCATGTTGAGGGAAGAATTGCTGCCAAGGCTATGGTGAAGTTCTGTGTGGATAACAAAGATTACACTCCTACTATAAAGGAAGATCCTGAGGCTCTTAAGAAAGAGATTTATGGTCCCTGGTATAGGTTTGAGCAGTACAAAGGTGCCAGTACCCGTTATGACATAAACCCCCATTATCTCATTCCTCGTCACATTCAGGAAAGGCTTATGAAACTTATGGACGAATATGTAGCTGGTACTTCCACTTTCTATAAGACTAATAAGGTAATGCTTGAAAGAGGTCTTGAGCTCTTGAGGATGCTTAAAGAAGATATGCAGTGTGCTGCTGCCAGAGATCTTCATGAGCTTATGAGAGCCTGGGAGAACATTCATCGTGTATGGACTGCTGAGGCTCATCTTCTTCACATCCTCTTCCGTGAGGAGACCCGTTATCCTGGATACTACTACAGGGCAGACTTCCCTGAGCTTAAAGATGACGAGTGGAGGTGCTTCACTCTCTCCAGATGGGATCCCGAGAGCAAGCAGTGGACCCTTGAGACTTATCCTTATGTGCAGATAATTCCTGATCCTCTTGGTCCGTAAGGACCTTAATTAAAGACTAAAAGAGGGGGCTTAATAAAAGCCCCCTCTTTTTTTATTTTTTCAGAATAAAACCCCTTATGACAAGGGGTTTTATTCTGAAAAAAGTCATTTTGTAGGAGGGTAATATGGCTAATTCAACGATTCTGGTGGTAGGGGGAGGTATAAGTGGTGTTACGGCAGCCGTGGAGGCTGCTGAGGTTGGTTATGAGGTGGTACTTGTGGAAAAGGAGCCTACCCTGGGGGGGAGGGTAGCTCAATTAAAGTGGTATTTCCCTAAGCTTTGTCCTCCTGCCTGTGGACTTGAAATAAACTATCGCAGAATTAAGACTAACCCCCGCATTAAAGTTTATACCATGACAGAGGTACTCGGTATTTCTGGAGGCCCTGGAAATTACAAAGTGAGGTTAAAGAAAAAACCTCGTTATGTAAATGAAAATTGCACTGCCTGTGGAGAGTGTGAGAAGGTATGTGAAGGGGAAAGGATAAGTGAATTTGATTTTGGACTCCGTAAGACAAAGGCTATTTATCTTCCCTGTCCATTTGCGTTTCCCATGAGGTATGTGCTTGACAAAGATGCACTTGCTCCTGGTGATTTAGAAAGGATAATGCAGGCTTGTAAATATAATGCTATAGATCCAGATATGAAGGAAGAAGAGTTTGAACTTGAGGCAGGTGCTATTATATGGGCAACTGGTTGGAAGCCTTATGATGCTACCAAGCTTGACAATTTAGGATATGGAAAGTTTGAAAATGTAATAACCAACATGCAAATGGAAAGGCTTGCTTCTCCCTGGGGCCCAACGGGTGGCAAAATTTTAAGGCCTTCTGATAATACTCCTCCCAAGAGAGTGGCTTTTGTGCAGTGTGCTGGTTCAAGAGACGAGAATCATTTGCCTTATTGTTCTTATATTTGCTGTCTTGCTTCTCTTAAACATAGCATTTATCTTGCTCAAAATGATCCTGAGGCAGAATCTTTAATTTTTTATATAGATATAAGAACACCTGGTAGATATGAAAAGTTTTTGAAGAGGGCTCAGGAAGAGGCAAAGATTACTTTTATAAAAGGCAAGGTTGCTAAAGTGGAGGAAGATCCAGAGACAAAGGATCTTATTGTTACAGCAGAGGATACACTTTCTGGAAAGAAGGTTCATGAGAAGGTGAACATGGTGGTGCTTGCCCTTGGAATGGAGCCCAGTATAAAAGGACTTGAAATTTCCGGACTCAAGGTAGATGAGAATGGTTTTGTAATAACAGATAATGGCATAATTGCCTGTGGTTGTGCCAAGATGCCACTTGATGTTATGACTTCAAATGAGACAGCAACTGGTGCTGTAATTAAGGCCATCCAAACCATATTAAGGGGGTAAAAAATGGAGAAAGTTGGCGTATTTATATGTACTTCTTGTGATATTGCAAAGAGGCTTAATATAGAGGATCTTGAGGCTGCTGCACGGGATCAGGGCGCGGCAGCTGTTTATAGCAGGGAGTTCCTCTGTTCCAAAGAGGGCAGAGAGTTTATAGAAAGTAAGATAAAAGAAGATGGGCTTGATGCAGTATGTATTTGTGCTTGTTCTCCGAGGGTAAACTGGGATGTATTTAATTTTGACGGTGTAGCAGTTGAGAGAGTAAGTCTTAGAGAAGGAGTTGTTTGGAGCAGGTTCCCTGTGGGAGAGAATGGAGAGATCCTTGAGGATGATTCTGTAGAGTATGTGGAGGGTGTGAGCTTTAAGGATGAGCTTATGGCTCTTGCCAAGGACTATGTCAAGATGGGAGTGGCTAAACTTCAAAGTTATCAGCATCCTGTTCCTTATAAACCCGAGGACCAGATTTCCAAGACTATTCTTGTTATAGGTGGAGGCGTAGCAGGTCTTACTGCGGCTATTGAGTCTGCCAAGGCTGGTTATGATGTTGTGCTTGTAGAAAAAGAAAAAGAGCTTGGTGGTTTTGTAAGGAAGATGAAGGCTCATTGTGCTATAAAACCTCCTTATAAAGACATTGTTCCTCCTATTGTAGAAGATCTTATTAAAGAGGTGGAGTCAAATGAAAAGATAAAGGTTTATAAAGGTGCACAGATAGAAAAGATTTCTGGTGCTCCTGGTATGTTTGATGTAAAGATTAAACAGGGGGGCAAGGAGATAGAGGAAAGGATTGGAGCTATAGTTCTTGCTGCGGGATTTAAGCCTTATGATGCAAGCAAGCTTGAGCACTTAGGATACGGAAAAATAAAAAATGTGATTACTAATGTCCAGTTTGAGGAAATGGCAAAGGCTGGCAATTTTAAGAGGCCTTCTGACGGAGCCCCTATTAAGAGTGTGCTTTTTGTGCAGTGTGCTGGCCAGAGGGACGAGAATCATTTGCCTTATTGTTCTGGATATTGTTGCCTTGCTTCTCTCAAACAGGCCAAGTACATTCGTGAGGCAGATCCTGATGCAAAGGCTTACATTATTTACGATTACATGAGAACTATGGGAATTTATGAAAACTTTTATAAAAACATCCAGGATGATCCCGGGATTTTCCTTACGAAAGGTAAAATAACTGAGATTTCTGAAGGAGAGGATGGTAAAGTAAAGGTAATTGTGGAAGAGACACTTCTTGGTGAAACTCTTGAGATTGAAGTGGATGTGGTGGTGCTTGCTGTGGGAATGGTGCCTGTTACAGCAGAAGAGTCTGTGCTTAATCTTGAGTACAGGCAGGGTCCTGCTCTTCCTGAACTTGAGTTATTTTATGGATATGCGGACTCTAACTTTATCTGTTTTCCTTACGAAACGAGAAGAACTGGTATATATGCAGCAGGTGCTGTGCACCAGCCCATGACTATCCAGCAGGCTATTGAGGATGCAAGGGGGGCAGCACTTAAGGCTATTCAGTGCCTGGTAGCCATTGAGGAAGGGCATGCTGTGCATCCGAGAACCTGGGATTTTGCATATCCTGAATTTAATCTCAAGATGTGTACCCAGTGTAAGAGATGTACTGAGGAGTGCCCATTTGGAGCTCTTAACGAAGACGAAAAGGGCTTTCCTATTCAATTTGTTACCAGGTGTCGCAGGTGTGGAACCTGTTTTGGTGCCTGTCCACAGAGAATTATCAGTTTTAAAGATTATTCTGTGGATATGATTACCAATATGATACAGGCTACAGAAATGCCTGAACAGGGGTATTATCTTTATAGGCTTCTTGCTTTTGTGTGTGAAAACGATGCCTTCCCGGCACTTGACATGGCTGCTTATAAGAAATACAATTTACCTGTATCTCTCAGGATAATTCCTGTTAGATGTCTTGGATCTGTAAATGTGTCTTTTATAAAAGATGCTATGAGTAAGGGATTTGATGGAATTCTTCTTCTTGGTTGTAAGTATGGTGAGTATTATCAATGTCACTTTATAAAAGGAAGTGAACTTGCCAATCGTAGAATGGAAAATGTGGCGGAGACACTTCAGCAGCTTGCTCTTGAGCCGGAGAGGGTGACGCTTCATACAGTAGCTATTGATGAAGTGGAAGAGGCAGTAAAGAAGATAAAAGAGTTTGAAGAAGAAATGAAAGGTTTTGATGAAAACCCATTTAAAGGATGGTAAGGAGGAGAGACCATGGGAAACGGAGCTCCAATTAAAATTACCGGAGATTTAAGTGCTATAAAAGAGATTCAGGCAGTAGGTGGAGACACACTAAAGAAGTGCTATCAGTGTGCTACTTGTTCTACGGTATGTCCGCTTTCTACGGATGAGATCTCTTTTCCGAGGAAACAAATGATTCTTGCGCAGTGGGGTGTTAAAGAAAAGCTTCTTAATGATCCAGCGCTCTGGTTATGTCATCAATGTGGGGATTGTAGTAAGTACTGTCCCAGGGATGCCAAGCCTGGAGATGTACTTGCTGCATTGAGGCTTCTTGTTATTAAAGAAGCGACCCCATTTAAGTTTATTCACAAATTTTACAATAATGCCTGGGGACTTCCCATTTTGGCAGTGATAGCACTATTTTTTATTTTGCTTATGACTGTATTTGCTTTTGGGGGGTGGCCTAACTTTTTTGATCCCTCCTCTTTCCCCTATGGGGGGCCGGAGTATGATCTCTGGATTTTGCATTTACCTGCAAGAGTGTTAATGATAGACCTGATTTTTTTACCGCTGACGGCTTTTGTGGTGATAATTTTGATGTCTGCGATAGCAAGAGTATGGAATGCTTATGTGGAGACATGTAAAATACCTCAGGCCTACAGGTACGGTATGTGGACTATTTTGAGCCGTTATCTTTGGCCTGCTATTCAGGAAATTCTTTCTCATACAAGATTTACTAAGTGTGATGCCAACCACTGGAGAGCTGCTCCTCACAGACTTCTTTTGATATCTTTTATAATTCTTGCTATTACTACAGCGATAGTCTTTTTTATGGCAGATATTTTGGGTTTCCATACGCCTTGGAATCCCATTCTTCATCCTGTAAAGTGGCTTGGTAATATCGGAGGATTGCTGTTACTTTATTCTACTATCCAGATTATTGTTGGAAGAGGCAGGGCAGAGGTTGAAAAGAGTGTAAAAACAAGCTATCCTGATAGTTTTTTGCTTTATCTCATTCTCTTTATAGGCCTCAGTGGTTTTGGTATTGAAATTTTTAGGTCTATTCCTTCTTTAAGTTCTGTGGTATCTCTTGTTTATATTTCTCATTTGGCTGCGGTATTTATGCTCTTTTTAGGAGTTGCTTATTCTAAATTTGCTCATCTGGTTTTCAGAACCACTGCTGTGGTGTTTGATTTATATTTTAAAGATGTTTCAGAGAAGATGAAGTCTCTTGAGGCAGGGCAGTTAAAGAAAGAACTTCAGGAAGTAGAGGAGTCACAGGTTCAGGAATCTGCTTCTGAAGAGTCGCCTGCTCCTCAGGGAGCTTAATTAAAAAATTTGGATATGCTTTTTTAGGAGGGGGGTTATCCCCCCTTTTTTTATTTTTTATTGTTTTTGCTCCTTGACAAAATTTTAATTTAAGTTAATTTATAGGGTGTTTAAAAGCAAGGGTAAATTACGGAGGGGTACCCGAGTGGACAAAGGGGCCGGGCTGTAAACCCGGTGGCTTTGGCCTTCGGAGGTTCGAATCCTCCCCCCTCCATTTTAATGAGATGTAATATGCGGGCGTAGCTCAAGTGGTAGAGCATCAGCCTTCCAAGCTGAGGGTTGCGGGTTCGAGTCCCGTCGCCCGCTTTTTGCTTTTATGTTTTAAAAGGCCCACGTAGCTCAGGAGGTAGAGCACTTCCTTGGTAAGGAAGTGGTCACCGGTTCGAGTCCGGTCGTGGGCTCTTTTTTTATGGAAGAAGAAAATTAGAAAAATTTTTA
>Ga0256842_1000994_pt1 | contig 24052 bp, 21 predicted proteins | sample 4559240metaG_FD_185973 | JGI IMG/M metagenome (GOLD analysis project Ga0256842, IMG submission 185973) | Hydrothermal vent microbial communities from Guaymas Basin, Mexico - 4559-240 | ecosystem: Environmental > Aquatic > Marine > Hydrothermal vents | place: Mexico: Guaymas Basin | collected... | reverse complement strand
CCCCAGCGGATTTTGAGTCCGCCGCGTCTTCCAGTTCCGCCACCTCGGCTATATTACAATATATATTGTAATATTTTAATAAAATTTGAAATTTTAGCAAGACCTATTATACTTATAGAAAATTCTCAGAAAATAAAAATTTTTATAAAGGGGTGATTTTATGGCAGGACATTCCCATTGGGCACAAATTAAAAGAAAAAAAGCAGCTCAAGATGCTAAAAGAGGTCAGCTTTTTACTAAGCTTATTAGAGAAATTATAGTAGCTGTTAGAACAGGAGGTGGTGGAGATCCAGAACTAAACCCCAGACTTAGAGCTGCCATTCAATCAGCTCGTGCGGTTAATATGCCTAAGGAAAATATAGAAAGGGCTATTAAAAAAGCTCTTGGTTTAGAAGAAGGAACTCATTATGAAGAAGCTACTTTTGAAGGATATGGTCCTGGTGGAGTAGCTATTTTAATTAAGGCTATTACAGATAACAGAAGAAGAACAGTTTCTGAATTAAGACACCTTTTTAGTAAACACGGTGGAAATTTGGCTGAACCAGGTGCAGTAGCCTGGATTTTTGAACAGAAGGGTCTTATAGTGGTTCCTAAGGAAGATGAAGAAAAAGTTTTGGAAATTGCTATAGAAAAAGGTGCTGAAGATACTAAAGAATATGAAAGTGAAATAGAAATAATCACTGAACCTTCTCAATTTGAAGAAATTAAAAAATCCTTAGAAGATGCTGGAATTAAAATAATTTCTGCTAAGGTTACCATGGTTCCTAAGACAACCGTTCCTGTGCAGGATGAATCCACAGCAGGTACACTTTTAAAATTAATGGAAGCTTTAGAAGAACATGATGATGTGCAACAAGTTTATGCTAATTTTGATATCCCTGAAAATATAATGGAAAATTTAAATAAATGAAAATTTTAGGCATAGATCCAGGTCTTAATAATCTGGCTTATGCATTTTTAGAAGTAGAAAAAAGTTTTTATAAATTAAAAGATTGGCAAACCTTTAATACAAAAAATTTGAAAAATATAAGTGATAAGTTAGTTTATTTGTATAATGGTTTAAAAAATATAATAGAAAATTATCAGCCTGATTATATAGCTTTAGAGGAGGTTTTTGCTAAAACTTATCCCACTGCTTCAGCCAAACTGGCACAGGCTCAGGCTATAGTTTTGCTGATTGCAGGTTTATATAAAATACCAGTTAAAATTTATCATCCTTCTGAAATAAAAAAAATTTTTACCCAAAATGGAAAGGCTAAAAAGGATGCTATTTCCAGAGTCTTTAATCTGTTTTTTAAAAATGGAATCCTTGAAGTGGAAACTTTACAAAAAGAGGATAATCATAAAATAGATGCCTTAGCCCTGGCTTTGCTTTTAGCTTTAGAGTTGAGAGACTAAAATGTTTTATGCTATAAAAGGCTTTGTTAGAACAGTAAATCCTCCTAACAAGCTTCTTCTACAAACTCAGAGTTTTTTAACCTGGGAAATTTTGCTTCCTTTAAACATAGTAGAATTAATAAGAAATAATTTTTTAGAAAAGGAAATAGAGCTTTATATAGTTCCCATAATAAGAAAAAATGAATATGTAGAGCTTTATGGATTCTTAGAAAAAGAAGAAAGAGAATTATTTCTCAAACTAAATACCATTTCTAAAATAGGACCTAAGCTTGCTTTAAATATGCTTTCTGTTTTTTCTCCTGAAACTTTAAGAAGATTGATTCTGGAAAAAAATATTCAAGAACTGGCTAAGGTTCCAGGAATAGGCCCTAAAAGAGCAGAAAAACTCTATTTAGAACTTAAAAATCTTTTTATAAAAACTCCTTTCAAAGGGATAACCTTGCCTGTTGAAAAAGAAATGCTTTTGGAAGAGGCTAAGGGTTGTCTTATTAGTTTAGGTTTTAATAGTAGAGAGATTGAAAAAATTTTATACAAAGTCTTTACCGAAGATGATACTTTGGATACATTGATTAAAAAAGCTTTAAAAGAACTTGCACCCAAATTAAAAGAAGAGACTTTTAAATAAAGAGGAGGAATTTATGGAGCCATTTAAATACTTTTTAAAACCTGAAGAAGTAATTTTGGTTATAATAGATATTCAAGAAAAACTTGTAAAAGCTATGCCTGAAGATATAGCGAAAATAGTAATACAAAACAATATTATTCTTATAGAACTTTGCAAAATTTACAATATTCCTATTTTGCTTACAGAGCAGTATCCCAAAGGATTAGGTCAAACTGTTGAAGAAATCAAAAGAGTTTTACCCGAATATGAACCCATAGAAAAAATAACTTTTAATTCCTGTTTAGAGCCTAAATTTATGGAAAAGTTGGAGAAAAATAACAGAAAAAAAGTAATTTTAACAGGTATAGAAACACATATCTGCGTTTATCAAACTGCCTTAGATTTATTAAATAAAGATTATATAGTTTATCTTCCCAAGGATGCTGTTTGTAGTAGAAAAAAACAAAATTGGGAAACCGGGCTTATGCTTGTATCTTCAGCAGGAGGAGTGGTAGCTGATACAGAAACCTTGATTTTCCAGGTATTGGAAAGAGCAGGAACAGAAGAGTTTAAAAAAATGGTGAAATATATAAAATAAAAAAAAATATATAAAATAAAAAAATACGTTATGCTTCTTGAAATTTTTAAATTATAGTTTTAAAATACCAAAATTATGGAAAAAAATATAATTAAAGATTTTTCAAAAACTTGGACAAGACTTAAAATTAAAATATATCCTATATATCGCTGGTTTTTAAATTTATCTTTGTACTGGAAAGTAGGGTTTATTATTGGATCCTGTTTTTTTATAAATCTTTTTATTGCTTTTTATTTTTATTTTTTACTTTATAAAACTACAAATTTACAAAAACAAGTTCCCTACGAATACGAACTTTTAACAACTAAGGCTTTAATTTATATTAATCAACAAAAAACTTCCCGTAATTTTTTTACTCTTAAAGAGAATTTAAAAAAATTTTTACCAGTTTTGGATAAAGCTATTTATGAATATCCTCAGCTTGAATCTCATATTAGAGAAATAAGGAACATCTTATCTCAAAAAACATCTTCCTATGATTTAAATGATTTAAAGACTTTAGAAAAGGATTTTTTAGAAATAAATAAATTTTTCAACAATAGAAGAATCACTTTTGAGAAACGTATAGAAAAGTATAGAAAGATATTAAACTATCTAAAATATATTATGTTTTTGGTAATGATTATATTTTTAACATGGGGAACTTGGGCATTTTATTATATGGTGAAAAAACCTTTAGACAGGATTTCAGAGAGGCTGGACAATTTGATGGAAGAAAGAGAAGATTTTTGGATAGAAGATGCTCAATCTTGTATATTTGAATATCCGGCTCAAGATGAAATAGGGAAATTAATAACCAAGGTGAATGAGATTATTAAAAATTTTAGAACACTTGCTTTGTTTAAGCATACTATTGAAAATGATGAAACTCCAGATCTGGTTTATGAAAGATTGGGTTATTATTTGCAACATATATTAAATATTGATTCAGTTATTATTTACGAGGTTTCCAATTCTCAAAATACTATGCGACCTGTATATGTTTCTCGTGAAGATCTGGATTATCCCTCAGAAAAGCTTTTTAATGCTAATAGATGTAGAGCCAAAAGGACAGGACAAATAGTAACCTCTTTAGAATTTCCTGATATTTGCAAGATTTTTCCATTTAAAGATGAATTTGATTATTATTGTATTCCCATGATGTATGGAGGACAATGTATAGGAATAATAGAAATTCACATTCCCAAGAACAAGTCCTTAGAAGAGAAAAATCAATTAAAAGAAAAACTAAGGAAGGTTAAAGCATTTATAAAGGAAGCTGTTCCTGTAATAGAAGCTAAAAGATATGCTCAGACTTTGAAAGAACAAAGTTTCAAAGATGCACTCACAGGGTTATACAACAGACATTTTCTGGAAGCTACTTTAGAAAATTTAGTGGCTCAGGTTTTAAGAAGAGGAACAACCTTGGGTATTCTTATGTGTGATTTGGATTATTTTAAGTCTGTAAACGATAAATATGGGCATGATGCAGGAGATATAATTTTAAAAGAAACTGCCAGGCTTTTAGCTTCTAATGTAAGAAAATCAGATATAGTGGTTAGATTTGGAGGAGAAGAATTTTTAATACTTTTAGTAGATGTTAAAGAAGGAGAAAGTGTAAAAATAGCTGAAAAATTGAGAAAAATTATAGAAACTAATGACTTTAAAATACCTCAAGGTGTAATAAAAAGGACTATTTCTATAGGAGTATCAGAATTTCCTGTAGATACCTCGGCTATATGGGAAGCAATAAAATATGCAGATGTTGCCCTTTATAAAGCTAAAGAACTTGGAAGAAACAGGGTTGTAAGATTTAAAAAAGAATTCTGGACTGATGAAAATTATTGATTCTTGGTAATTATAGGTATAAGTAAAAAAGCTGGTAAAGAAACAAAAAAAGTAAAGGTAAAAAACCAGGTATATCCCAAGTAAGTAGCTCCTAATCCTGCTAAACTTCTTGATAAGGTAAGAGATAAGCTGAAAAGAGTAGAAAAAACCGCATATTGAGTAGAGGAAAATTCTTTTTTACAAAGACAAGTTAAAAAAGTTAAAAAAGCAGCAGTTCCAAGTCCACCTGTAAAACTTTCAAAAAAAGAAGCAAAATAAACTGTTTCCTTAGGAAATTGAGGCAGAGACGCCAAAGCATAGCCTAAATTGGATAAAGATTGTAAAAATCCAAGGATAAAAAGAGACTTCCTTATACTCCAGAGACTTGAAAGATAACCTCCTAAAAGAGAACCTAAAATTGTTAACACACTTCCTATCATTCCAGATATAAATCCTATTTCAAGCCTGCTAAATCCTTTATCTACCCAAAAAGGATAAACCATGGCTCCAAGAAGGGCATCTCCTATTTTATAAGTAAACACAAAAAGAAGAAGGTAAAAAGCCTTTTCTCTTTTTAAAATCTCTTTAAAAGGTTCTATAAATTGAGCTTTTAAAGAAAGATCACCTTTATTAGCTTGGGTTTTTAAAAAACTGTTTAAAATTAAAAAAATACCAGCTAAAAAAGCAGTAATACTGATTATATAAAAAATGGGTTTAAATCCTAAATAATGACTCAGAGCAACAGCACCTCCTCCACAAATAATGAGAGATACTCTATAGGCAGAAATACGAAAACCGTTGGCTTTTCCAAAGAATTTGGGAGGTATCCATTCTACTACAAAACCATCAGCTGAGGTATCAAATAAAGTAGAAAAAAAGGTTAACCCCAAGAGAAAAAGGAAGAATAAATGCTCAGCAGGAGAAAAAAAAGAAAGGGCTAAAATATTTAAAGAAATTCCTATTAAAGAAATTCCCATCCAAAAATTTTTATAAAAATATCTGTCTATAAGGGGTGCAAAAAGAAGTCTTAAACTCCATGGAAGACCGGCTATAGAAAAAAAACCTATAGTGGCAAGAGATACCCCCTTGGTTCTTAAAAAGACAGGTATAAAAGTATAAAAAAAACCAAAAGGAAGCCCTGAAAAGAAATAAATAAAGCTTATATAAAAAAGTTTTTTATTAAATTTTTCAGACATTTTTTAATTTAAAAATCCGCTAAAATAATTTAAAAAAGACATTATAATACATTTTTTGAAAAAAATAATTTTAAGTTTACTAATTTTGCAGGAGGAGAAAATTGTATTATGAAATTGTTTTAAAAGTACCTAATAAAAATAATTTAGGAGAATTAATAGAAGAATTTTTATATGAACATTTTCCTCAGGGTTGGGAAATCATAGAGGAAAAAAATATGATAATTTTTAAGATTTATGCAAAAGAAAGAGACCCTGAAATAGATAATTTGGAAAAATTTTTAGCAAAACATTTAGATATAGAGGTAGAATATAGACTTATTAAAGAAGAAAATTGGGCAGAGGTTTGGAAAGCCAATTTTAGACCTATTAAATTAGGGAAAAATCTGGTAATTATTCCTCCTTGGGAAAAATATGAGTCTTATTCTGAAGAAATAGTTATAATTATAGAACCTGCTCAAGCTTTTGGAACTGGACACCATCCCACAACCCAGATGATGCTTGAGAATATAGAAAATTATGCAGAAAAATTTGGTAAGGGATTTTTAAAAATACTGGATTTGGGATGTGGAACAGGTATTCTTGGAATAGCCTGTGCTAAACTTATATCAAATTGCAAAATATGGGCTGTGGATATAGATGAAGAAGCTATAAAAGCATGTAAATATAATGTAAAATTAAATCAGGTGCAGGAAAAATTTTTCATTCAAAAAGAGATTCCTGAAGAGAAGTTTGATCTTATTTTAGCAAATATAGGATATAGGGAGCTTAAAAATTTAGCTTCCTCAATAAAAAAGCATTCTAAAAAAGATAGAACTCATGTATTTTTAACAGGTATTTTAAATGAGGATGCAGAGAAAATAGAAAAACTTTATAGAAATTTAGGATATCAATTAGTAAAAAAACAAAGCGAAAAAGAATGGGCTTTTCTCTGGATGAAGCTTTAATTACACAAAGAATGGCGTATTTTTCTTGCCAAGGCTTTAATTTCTTGTATTTTTTGCCAGTCAGGTCTTTTTAAAGCAGGGAAAATAGTATTGTTATGGAAAATAGGATCCTCATCTATAGGATAACGGGAAGTAATTTTGGCTTTTTCAAAAAAAGGAGTCCCTGGAATTGGAGAAAATTCAGCTAAATAAGGAGGAACTCTCTTTTCTGCCAAAAATAAAAGTCCTTTTTTCACCTCTTCAAAATTTTCCTCTGGAATACCATAAAGAAAATACGCCCCTAATTCCTTTTCTTTAAAGCCAGCTTCTTTTAAATAAGCTACAGCTTGCAAAAATTCTTCAATGCTTACTTTGTTATCAAAACGGTTTTCCACCCTTTCAAGCCCAATTCTAATAGTTTTAAAACCTGCCTTTTTTAAAAGATGAGCTACCTCTTTATTAACAAATCTGGCATGAATAGCATTAGGAGTATGAAAACGAAGGATTAAATTATGGTTTATAATATTTTCAAGAATTAATCTGAGATGATTCTCAAAGTTAAATAAAAGGGCATCATCATAAAAGGCGAAATCAACTACTTTATAAGTTTTATGCCAGAATAAAATCTCCTTAAAAATTTCTTCAGGATTTCTTGGTTCAAATTTAGGATAAAGTCTTTTAGAAGCACAATAGGGACAATTAAAAGGGCATCCTAAACTTGTCATTATTATTACATAAGGGATACAGCTCTGTAAATCAAAAATGGGATAGTCATGCTTATGGGGTTCTTTAGAAGGAGGATACAATTTTAATAGTTGATTTAGAAAATCCTCATGATGCTCTGTTACAATAAAGATAGGATAATCAGAGTAATGATTTTCTATCAAACTTTTTAAGTGATTATAACAGAGTTTGGCATAAATGCCTCCTATATAAATAGGGGTTTCAGGATAATGAGAAGTTAAAAACTTTATAAGTGCTATAAGTCCTGGATACCAGTAAGTAAGGGTGCAGGTTATAAGAATAGCTTTAAATTTTATAGATTTTAGAATGTTTTTTAAAATTTTAGGAGGTAGTCCATAGCGATAAAACTTTCTTGGAACATCTTGAAAATAAACAGGCTTTGGGAAGAATTCTTTGTAAAAATGTCCTGTCCCAAAACTTTTTCTTTTAGGTTTTTTAGGAAGTTCTGGATGAAAAGGATCTAAAAGGTCTAAATAATAAATAGAATATCCAAGTTTTCTTAGTTTGCCTCCGATAAAAAGAAGTCCATAAGGTTTAAGCCAGAAATCATAAGCTGCAAAATCATAAATCCAGGGATTAAGAAGAAGGAAATCAAAAGTCATCTAAACTTTTTTTAAACCAAAAAATTTTAAAAATGCAAATTATTTGGGGATGGGAAAGTATTCATAAATAGGGATTTCTTTTTTATAGCCAAATACATATATCCAAAAATGATGAATTAACTCTACAGGGTATATATTATTAGCATAAAATTTTTTACCATTTTTAACTTTTACTGTAAGGACCCACCATCCAGGTTCTTCTAAGGACATTATAAAAAAGCCATTTTTGGTAATTTTAACAGTCTTTTTAAGATAAGGATAATTTATTTCTCCATAAGAATCCTTAGGAAGATCTTCAAGTCTTAAAAAGACAGGACTAAATCTTTCAGCTTCTACAGTTCCATTTTCTAATGGTTTATTTTTATAAAATACCTGTCCCCAGAAAATTCCATTTTTTCTAAAACCATAAGGTCTGGTATAAGGCTTTATTTCTAAATCAAAACCACAGGAATTATCCCACCCCTTTTCAATTCCAACATGAAAAGGGGTTTTTACCAGGAATTTATTTAAAATACCATCTCTGGTAAGGGTATAATCACTTTCAATACAAATATAATAATCGCCTTTTATTTTAGGAATAATCTTTATTTTATACCCTATTCTTTTAGTATTCAGAGCTTTATCAATAAATTCCTCTCTAAGAAGAGTTAATTTATTAAAGGTTCCATTAGGAGAAAGGAGAAAAACTTTTTCAGGGGGTTTTAGGTCATAAATAAGACCAAAGGCTGGTTCTCCAGCCCCTATGTAAAAAACTTTCTCTTTACCTGTCAAACCATAATTATCAGGAACAGAAATAGAAAAAACTTCATAAGCAAAACTTAAATAAGGATTTAATATAAAAAAGATGAATAAAAATATAAAAAACATTTTTTAAGTAAATCTATTTAAAATCCATGAGATAATAGCACTTTTAAGTTGTAATTCCTGTTCCGGAGTAAGACTTGAAAGCCAGTATTTAATCCATTTCTGAAGTCTATTTAAATGGATTTTGGGAATTTTTTCTCCATAAATCATTTCTAAAGCTCTAAGATACCATATAAAAATGGCTTGAAGAGGCATAAATCTATATTCTAAAGTAATAGGATATAAAGCCTCATAAAAAGCTCTGGTAGCAAACTTCTTTTCAGGTTCATTTGTAAATCTTCTAATACTAAGTTTAGAAACACTAATAGGTTGTTCTTCTTCAGAAATTGCCAAACTTCTTAAATAATCCAGATTTTTTTCTAAAGCATTTAATTTTTCTCGATTTAATTTTATAATCTCATCTTGAAGAGCTAATAAAGCTAACGGATTTTCTCTTTCTCTATAATATTTAGCTAACTTTTGTTTTAAAATAGATTTACGAGAACGTCCGCCCATAAAACCCCTCTTTTTGAAATTTATACTCTTATAATAAAATCATACTTTTATAAATTTTCAAGTAAAATTTTTTAAATTCCAAAAACCAGGAAACTAAAAATACTCATAAGGCTTAAAGAAGCTGTTTCTGCTTTTAGAATATAAGGTGAAATAGTAATAGGATAAAATGTTTTTTTTAGTAAAAGCTCTTCCTCTTTTTTACTAAAGCCACCTTCTGGTCCTGATATTAAAATTATTTCCTGAGCTTTTTCCAATTTTTGCATTAAATCTTTTAAACTCGTTTTTTTTCCTGAAGAACCAAAAAATTTTAAACTATCATTAAAGTCATTCTTTAATAAAAATTCTGTAAGATTAACCACAGGAGAAATTTCAGGTAAAAAAAGTCTTCCAGATTGTTTTAAAGCATTTATAGCTTTTTTCCTCAAACGTTCTTGCAATTTTTCTGAGGGTTTTACTACGGAAAAGTCACTATAAAAAGGTATAAATTTACCAATTCCTAATTCAGTTCCTTTTTCTACTAAAAATTCTGTTTTATCACCTTTTAGAATAGGTATAAAAGCTAAAATTTTTTTCAAATGAGGTTTTTCTGTTCTTAAAACAGAGCAGATTTTTACTTTAGCCTGCCAAACTTTTCCTTTTTTAAAAATATCTGTGATTTCTCCTTCAAATTCAAATCCTTTACCGTTTATTAATTTTATTTTATCTCTTTTCTTTTTTCTCAAGACCTTTAATAAATGATGACTCTCTTCTTCAGAAAGAAATCCTTCATCTCCTTCAAAATCAAAGAAGAATCTATTTCCACCTTGAAGATCCATAGGATTATAATACAATTAAAATTAATGTCTGCCAATATAGTTATTTATAATGCCAGTGCTGGAAGCGGTAAGACCTATCAATTATCCCTTAATTATCTTAAACTTTTAAAAGATCTTTCAAATAACAATCTTAAAAATCTTTTAGCCATTACCTTTACTAATAAAGCTGCTTTTGAAATGAAAGAAAGAGTAATTCAATTTTTAAAAGAAATTATAAAGAATACAGAAAGAGGTAAAGCCTTAAAAAAGGAGCTTAACTTCAGTGAAAAAGAAGCAGAAGCACTTTTAGAAGAAATTTTCTTAAATTACGATAATTTTCAGGTAAAAACCATAGATAGTTTTCTTTTAAATCTTTATAAGGCACTGGCTTATGAATTAAATCTTATTTCTGATTTTCAAATAAAAAGATATATAGATGAATCCCTTATAGAAAAAGCTCTGGAAAGAGTCTTTGAAGAGGCTTATCAAAATAAAAATCTGTTTCTTTTTTTAGAAAGTTTTGTAGAGCATCTTTTAAAAACCCAGAAGCAATTAAAAATAGATATCAAAAATAAGCTTGTTAAATCCTTAGAAACAATTTTACATAAGATCACTTACAAAAAAGAACTTATAGAAGCTATAAATATTTATAAAGAAAGAGATCTAAAAGAGATAGCCCAATTTGTAAATCAGGAAGATTTATCTCAATACTCCAAGGACTATTATTTAACCCTTTATTCTTTGGTAAAAGATAAATTGGAAGAGATTTTTTATAAAGAAAAAACTTTATTTATAGGTCTTTGGAAGGAAAAATTATCTAAGTTTATTTCTTCTCAAGATGGATTTATCCCTTGGATTTATGTAAAACTCGGTAGTTTAGAGGGAATAATTATAGATGAATTTCAGGATACAGATAGACTACAGTGGGAGGCTATTTTGCCTATTGTGGAAGATCTGATAAGCAGAAATAAATTTTTAATATGTGCAGGAGATCCTAAGCAATCTATTTTCCAATGGAGAGGCGGTGATCCTTTTCTTTTGCAAGAAATTCTTGATAAATTTTCCAGTTATTCTGTGAAGGTTGAAATTTTAAATAAAAATTATAGAAGTTGTTCCAATCTTGTAAACTTCAACAATCTTTTCTTCTCAGTGCTTAAAAATAACAAAGAACTTAAAAAGGAAATTTTAGCTGAGATTATTTTTGGTAAAAATGATAAATTTGAAAGAAAAGAAGAGGTTTTACAAAAAGTTTTGGAAGAATTTGATAGAAATTTTAGACATATTCAGCAAGAACCAACTCAAAATCTTGATGGAGAGGTTAATTTAAGATTTATAAAATTAGATTCCATAAATTCTTCAGATTCTAAAAAGTATAATAAAATCAGATTAAATGATTTGATAAAAGATGAAATTTTAAACATATTAGAAGAACTAAAAAATAGAGAAAATTTTGAGGATGTAGCAATTTTAGTTAGAAAAAATGAAGAAATTACTGAACTTTCCTCATTTTTATTAACTCAAGGATTTAAAGTAATAGGAACCTCTTTTTTAAAATTGAAAGAATCTAAACTTGTAAATTCTTTTGTTTCTTTGCTAAAATTTTTGAACTATCCCGAAGATAACATAGCTTTAGCAGGATTTTTAAATGGAGGATTTACTCAAAAAGGTGAGGATATTTTTAAGAGCTATTGTGAAGCAAAATTAAGAGGAATTAATCTGAATTTGATAGATTTTGTTAAAACCGAATTTAAAGACTTCTGGAAAGTTTATATAGAGGATTTATTAAATAAAAGCAAAATTCTATCTTTTTATGAGCTTTGTCAGTATATTTCCAATGTTTTTAGATTAAAAGAGAAAGAAGAAGTTTCTTATTTATACAAATTTTTGAGTATAATACTTGATTTATCTTCTAAGGGTGGAGATTTAGAAGACTTTTTAGAATATTGGGAAAAGTATTCTGAAGATGAATTAGAAATTCCAAAAGATAAGGAGGCTATAAAAATTTTAACCATTCATCTTGCTAAAGGATTAGAATTTAAACATGTTATTTTACCTTTAACCTGGGAAGAAAAGGAATATACTGCTGATTTGGGTTTGATATTTTATAATGGAAAGATCTATAAAGGCAAAAAGGAAGAACTTCCAGAAGAGGCTATTATAGGATGGTATTTAGATAAGGCTAAACAAAAACTTGAGATTTTTAATCTGCTTTATGTAGCATTTACAAGAGCTATAAAAAACTTATATATAATTCTTCCAGAAGAGGAATTAAAAAATTTCAAAATGGAAGGTTTTAAGATTTTTAGAAAAGTTTATGCTTTTCTGGAGAAAGAGAAAGATTTTTCAATAAATTCTTTTAATTCTTTATAGCTATTTACATAAAAATCAGCTGATAGTTTAGGATTTTTAAAAGCTACCAATTTTACTTTACAGTTTTTACATAAGGCTTCGTCTACTTTAGAATCTCCTATATAAAGAGCTTCTTCTGGTTCAACTTTAAAATACTCTAAAATAGTAGAAAGAGCAGAAGGATTATTCTTGGGTATTTTATCTGCGCTCATTATAAAATCAAAATATTTTTCTAATTGGAAGTGTTTTATTAAAGGGTAGGTGGAGGTGGTTCTATTGGTGCAAAGAGCAATAAAAAAATAGTTTTTAGCCCATTCTAAGAATTCTTTTAACCCTTCTTCCATAACCATATATTTAAAAAATAGAGTATAAGGAGTTTCTTTTTGAATTTTTTTAGCTAATTCTAATTTTTCAGGATGATTTCTTAGCAAGAATTCTATGCATTCATTTACAGAATGCATATGAATAAACTCTATTTCTTCTTCAGTCATGGGTTTTCTTCCGATCTTTTCTAAGATATAATTGTAAAAATAAGTATTGGCTAATTTAGAGTCAAAAAGCACACCATCACAATCAAATACCAAAAGTTTTAAATTATACCTCATATTATTTTTTTCTTTCTAAAAGATAATCTGTAATAAATAAAAGAAGATCTTTATAGAAATTACTGGGTAGATTATTTAATGAACTTTTAGCTAAATTAATATATTCTTTAGCTTTTAATTTAGCTTTTTGAAATCCCTGATTTTTTTCTATAATAGCTTTGGCTTCTTCAAAATCTTTTTTTGTGGTTTCAGGAGTTTTAAGAAGATATAAAAGTCTTTCTTTTTCATAAGGTGTAGCATTTTCAAGGGCATAAATAACAGGTAAAGTTATTTTCCCTTCCTGAAAATCTTTTCCTAAATCTTTACCTGTTTCAGTGCTAAGATAATCAAGGAGATCATCCACAATTTGAAAGGCTAAACCTAAATATTTGCCGAAGTTTTTAAGAGAAAGTCTTTGTTCAGAATTTGCTCCTCCCAAAATTGCCCCGGTTTCACAGCAGGCAGAGATTAATACAGCTGTTTTTCTAAAAATGACATCTTCATAGTCTTTTTCTGTAAGCTCGGTGTTATCCAGATTTAAAAGCTGCAAAACTTCTCCTTCACTCATAAGAAGAGTGGTGTTAGTAATAACTTCCATAATTTCAGGATTTCTTAAAGAACTTGCAATTTTAAGAGACTTTGCATAAAGATAATCTCCTACCAAAATAGTAGCTTGATTACCCCAGAGATTTCTTGCTGCTTTTCTTCCTCTTCTAAATTGGGCTTCATCTACTACATCATCATGAAGCAGAGTAGCAGCGTGTAAATACTCAAAAAGAATAGAAATTTTATAAACACTTGTAAGATCAGAATTATCACTGAATAGTTTAGCAGAAAGAACAGTTAATAAAGGTCTAATTCTTTTTCCACCAGAAAAAATTATATACTCACTAACTTGGTTAATAAAGGGATGCTGAGCGTCTAAGTAAGTTTGTAAATATTTTTCAATATTCTCAAGTTCAGCTTTTAAATACTCTAAGGGTGTTATCACTTTCATTTTTAAAAATCCTCTTTTTTGCATTATAAAATAAAATTTTTATTTTGAAAGGTATAAAAAATTATGGAGAGATAAATCAATAAAAAATTTAAAAAAATTAAAAAAATTTTGCAAAAAATAGGTTAAAGTCCATTTTTCTCTTATTATTTGCTTTTAATTATAAATAAAACTTTTTAATAGGTTTTGACTTTAAAGGTCAATTGTTTAATAATTTATAAATAAATAATAGGTAAAACAAATTATGTTAAAGGAGGTGTTTCCTATGTCTGAGTTGTATTTTACAAGACCTATGCCTCATGGCGGGAAGTTGGTAGAAAGAGTTATCAAGGATAGGAAAGTTGCTAAGAAGTATTTGAAAGCTTGTACAAAGTATTGTAAATTTTATGACATCAAACCCACTCTTCATTACAAAAGAGGAGTTCCTGTAAGAAATGTTTATCGTGAGATTATGTCTGTATGTTATGGATTTTTTAGTCCTGTAGAAGGTTCTATGACTTCTGCAGAGTTAGAGTCTGTGCTTTCCAAGAGGAGATTGTTAAACGGTTGGGTATTTCCTTATCCTATTTTATTTGATATTTCCAAAGAAGATTTTCAGCAACTTGGAGTTTCTGAGGGAGATAGGCTTATTCTTAGACTTAAGGGAAAGCCCTTTGCCATGTTAGATATAGAAGAGATTTATGAAATTGATCCTGAAGAATTAGCTAATAGAACTTTTGGATCCCCTGAAACTAATCCTGAGGTAGTAAGAGAAAAATTTGATGATAAGCATCCTGGTTGGGTTATTTATAGAAGTTATCAACCTATTATTTTGGCTGGTAAATATACTATTATTAATGAACCTGTATTTAAACCACCATTTGATAGATTCTGGATTCCTCCAAGAAAAGCAAGGGAAATTTTTGAAGAAAGAAATTGGAGAACAGTTATTGCTCACCAGACCAGAAATGTTCCTCATGTTGGACATGAAATGCTTATGAAAGCTGCAGCTTTTACTGGTGATGTAGAGCCCTGTCATGGAATTTTAGTTAATGCTATTATCGGCGTTAAAAGAAGAGGAGATTATCCTGATGAAGCAATTTTAGAAGCTCATGAAATGGTGAATAAAGCTGGATATATTAAGCCTACTCGTCATTTGGTTAGCTTTACTCTTTGGGATATGAGATATGGTAATCCTTTAGAAAGTATTCTTCATGGAATTATCAGGCAGAATATGGGTTGTACCCATCATATGTTTGGTCGTGATCACGCTGCAGTAGGAGAATATTATGATAAATTTGCCACACAGATTCTTTGGTTAAAAGGTATTCCCAGTTATGGTTTTGACAAACCTATCAATGAAGTAGAAGGAGGATTGCAGATCAGACCACAAAATATGAGAGAATTTTGGTATTGTCCACATTGTAAGGAAATGGCTTATAGTGAAAGCTGTGGTCATGACAAAGAAAAGCAGAAACTCAGTGGTAGTTTAATTAGAGGATTGGTAGCTGAAGGAGTTCAGCCCCCAGCAATTATTATGAGACCTGAGATATTTAAAGTGATTGTAAAATGGTGGAGAAAATTTAACTATCCATTTGTAAATGAAAAATACGTCCTTTATAAAGAACAAGAATTAGAAGTTGATTTACCTGATTTAGACTAACAAATTTTTAAAAATATAGGAGGTGATAACATGGAATACATTTTAGAAGTATTTTTAGACGAAAATAGATTGAACAAAATAAAAGGGAGTCCGGTTGAATCTCAAATTGAAGCTGTGTTTGGTGGAGAGTTAAAGGTTTTAAGAGTAAAGATTGGTGAGGAGTTGAAAGATGAAATTTTAAAAGCTTTTGAAACTGCTCGTATTGATTCACGTGCCTGTATTACAGATACTCCTGTAGCTTTTAAAAGAGCTCTTTTTGAGGAAATCGCTAAGCAGAAAACATTAGGAGAGGAGGTTGTAAAAGGAGTTCTTAGTAGGATTGACGAAATTAAAGAAGCTGCAGCTAAAGAAGCAGAATTTTTACCTGCTCCTGATATTGATATTAGTGATATTGATTAATTCTTAAAGGGGGTGTTTCCCCCTTTAAGAATTAAAAAATGTAAAAATGAAAGAAAAAATGAGAGAAAATTTGATAATTTCGGATAATTTAAAGATAAATAAGTTAAAATAGAAATTGACTTATTGGTTGAAAATTATATAAATATCTTAAAAATTTTAAATAGTAGAATAAAAATCAAAAAAAGGAGGTTGGCTATGCCAAGTTATGTAAACCCTGAAAAGTGTGATGGTTGTAAGGGTGGTGACAGAACTGTATGTATGTACATTTGTCCTAATGACCTTATGATTCTTGATCCTGAAGCTATGAAGGCTTATAACCAGGAACCTGATCAGTGCTGGGAGTGTTACAGCTGTGTAAAGAGTTGTCCTCAGGGGGCTATTTCAATAAGACATTATGCTGATTTTGCTCCCTTAAATGGAACTTGTCAGCCTATGCGTGGAACCACAGACATTATGTGGACTATCAAGTTTAGAAATGGTGTTGTTGTAAGATTTAAGTTCCCGATTAGAACTACACCTGAAGGTTCTGCTGATCCTACACTTGGGAAACCTGATCCTGATCCATCTTTAATTAATAACAGCCAGCTTTTTACTGAGGCTGCAGATGGTGTAGAACCTGCTAAACCTGAAGCAGTATTGAACAAGAAGTTTGAAGTTGCTGCTCTTGGTAAAACTGCTAAGTTTTAAATAGTGTATTAAATGATTGGTGTAATAATGAAAAAAATTTTAAAATTTTAAAAGGAGGTGGCAGCTATGCCTAAGATTTGGTTTTATAATTCTGGTTTGCCATGTGCAGAGCCTGAAATTGTAGAAAAAGAAACAGATATTTTAATTGTTGGTGGTGGAATGGCTGCTTGTGGAGCAGCAGTAGAAGCTGTTCGTTGGGCTAAGCCTCATGGTTTAAGAATTTTGCTTTGTGATAAAGCTGCTATGGAAAGATCTGGTGCTGTTGCTATGGGTCTTTCTGCTATTAACACTTATATCGGAGAAAATAAGCCTGATGACTATGTAAGAATGGTTCGTTGCGACTTAATGGGAATTGTTCGTGAAGATCTTGTATTTGATGTTGGTCGTCATGTTGATGATACAGTGCATTGTTTTGAAGAATGGGGTCTTCCTATCTGGAAAAAAGATCCTAATACAGGAAAAACCTTGGATGGAGCTGAGGCTAAGGCTAAAGGTTTGACTTTGAAGAGTGGTGCTCAACCTGTTCGTTCTGGACGTTGGCAGATCATGATCAATGGAGAATCTTATAAGGTAATTGTAGCTGAAGCTGCTAAGAATGCTATTGAATCCTATGAAAATGCTGAATACATTGAAAGATGTTTTATTGTGAGACCTTTACTTGATGCTAATGAGCCCAATCGTTGTGCTGGAGCGGTAGGATTTTCTGTTAGAGAAAATAAAATCTTTGTTATAAAAGCTAAAGCTACTCTACTTGCTACAGGTGGTGCTGTTAATATTTTCCGTCCAAGATCCATTGATGAAGGTAAAGGACGTGCTTGGTATCCTGTATGGAATCCTGGAACTGGTTATGCTATGTGTGCTATGACTGGTGCTAAACTTGTTCTTATGGAAAACAGATTTATCCCTGCACGTTTTAAAGATGGTTATGGTCCAGTTGGTGCTTGGTTCTTGCTCTTTAAAGCCAGAGCAAGCAATGCTTTTGGTGAAGATTATATTGCTAAACATAAAGATGAACTTAAGAAATTTGCTCCTTATAGTGAAGCTTCTGTTATTGGAACCTGTTTAAGAAACCATGCTATGCTTATTGAAATGGAAGCTGGTCGTGGTCCTATTTATATCCATACTGAATGGGCACTTCAGGAAGCAGCAAAGAATCTGGATAAAAAAGAGTTCAAGCATCTTATTGCTGAAGCTTGGGAAGACTTCTTAGATATGTGTGTAACTCAAGCTGGACTTTGGGCTTGTTTAAATATTGAACCTGAAAAAGTTCCTTCTGAAATTATGCCTACTGAACCTTATCTCCTTGGATCTCATGCTGGATGTGCTGGAGCTTGGGTATGTGGTCCTGATGAAGATTGGGTACCTGAAGAATATAAAGCTCCTTGGAAAGAGATAGGTCTTTATAACAGAATGACAACAGTAAAAGGTCTTTTCTGCGCTGGTGATACTGTAGGAGCTTCTGGACATAAATTCTCTTCTGGTTCTCATGTAGAAGGAAGAATTGCTGCAAAAGCTATGGTTAAATTCTGTCTTGATAACAAAGATTATACTCCTACTCCTAAGGAAAATGCTGAAGATTTAAAGAAGGAAATTTATGCACCTTGGTATAGATTTGAACAATTCAAGAATGCTTCTACACATTATGAAATTAACCCTAATTATCTCATTCCTCGTCATATTCAGGCAAGACTTATGAAACTTATGGATGAATATGTAGCTGGAACTTCTACTTTCTATAAGACCAACAAGGTAATGCTTGAAAGAGGATTGGAACTTCTTAGAATGTTGAAAGAAGATATGCAGATGGCTGCAGCCAGAGATCTTCATGAACTTATGAGAGCTTGGGAAAATATTCATCGTGTATGGACTGCTGAAGCTCATCTCTTGCATATTCTCTTCCGTGAAGAAACCCGTTATCCTGGATACTTCTATAGAACAGACTTTCCTGAACTTAAAGATGATGAATGGAAATGTTTTACTCTTTCCCATTGTGATCCTGAGACTAAGGAGTGGACTTTAGAAACATATCCTTATGTTCAGATCATTCCTGATCCACTTGGACCGTAAATTTAAATAATAATATTTAAGAGGGGGCTATTAGCCCCCTCTTTTTTATTTTTTTCAGAATAAATCTCCTTATGGAAAAGGAGATTTATTCTGAAAAAGTGTCTTAGGGAGGGGATTATGGGACAATTACCTATATTAGTAGTAGGTGGAGGCATTAGTGGAATTACAGCAGCTGTTGAGGCTGCTGAGGTAGGGGCAGAAGTTGTTTTGATAGAGAAAGAGCCGAGTTTAGGAGGTAGAGTTGCTCAGCTTCGTTATTATTTTCCTAAGTTATGTCCTCCTACATGTGGTTTGGAGATAAATTTTAGAAGAATTAAATCCAATCCTCGTATCAAAGTTTATACTATGGCTGAGGTAATGGAAATTTCTGGAGAGCCTGGAAATTATAAAGTTAAAGTCAAGATCAGACCTCGTTATGTAAATGATAATTGTACTGCTTGTGGAGAATGTGAAAAAGTTTGTGAAGGAGAAAGGGTAAGTGATTTTGATTTTGGATTAAGAAAAACCAAAGCTATTTATTTACCTTATCCTATGGCATTTCCAATGAAATATGTTCTTGACAAGGATGCATTAGCTCCCGGAGATTTGGAAAGAATAATGGCAGCTTGTAAATATAATGCTATAGATCCCGACATGAAAGAAGAAATAAAAGAATTTGAGGTTGGAGCTATTATCTGGGCAACAGGATGGAAACCTTATGATGCAACCAAACTTGATAATTTAGGTTATGGAAAGTTTACTAATGTAATTACTAATATGCAGATGGAAAGGTTAGCTTCTCCTTGGGGTCCTACAGGAGGAAAAATTTTAAGACCATCTGACAATACACCTCCTAAAAAGGTTGCTTTTGTTCAGTGTGCAGGATCTCGTGATGAGAATCATTTACCTTATTGTTCTTATATTTGCTGTTTGGCATCTTTAAAGCATAGTCTTTATTTAGCAGAACAAGATCCTGAAGCTGAAGCTTTGATTTTTTATATTGATATTAGAACACCTGGAAGATATGAAAAATTCTTGAGAAGGGCTCAAGAAGAAGCAAGAATCACTTTTATAAAAGGAAAAGTTGCTAAAATTGAAGAAGATCCAGAGACTAAGGATTTAATAGTTACAGCAGAAGATACTCTTTCTGGTAAAAAAATAAATGAAAGAGTTAATATGGTAGTATTAGCTCTTGGTATGCAACCAAGTATTGCCGGAATGGAAATACCTGGTCTGAAGGTAGATGAGAACGGATTTGTTTTCTATGAAGAAGGAATTATTGGATGTGGATGTGCTAAAATGCCTTTAGATGTTATGACTTCTAATGAGACAGCAACAGGGGCAGCCTTGAAAGCTATTCAAATTATAAAAAGGGGGTAAAAAATGCAGAAAATAGGTGTATTTATATGTACCTCATGTAATATAGGAGAGCGTTTAGATATAGCAGAATTGGAAAATGCAGCTAAGGAGCAGGGGGCTGCGGTAGTATATAGTAGAGAGGCTTTATGTTCTAAAGAGGGAAGAGCATTTATAGAACAGAAAATTAAAGAAGATGGTTTGGAAGCTGTTTCAATTTGTGCCTGTTCACAAAGAGTGAATTATGATGTTTTTAATTTTGATAATGTTGCTGTAGATAGAACAAGTTTAAGAGAGGGAGTTGTTTGGAGTAGATTTCCTGTGGGAGAAGAAGGAGAAGTTTTAGATGATTCTGCTGAATATGTAGAAGGTGTAACTTTTAAAGATGAGCTTATGGCTTTAGCTAAGGATTATGTTAGAATGGGTGTAGCTAAACTTCAGAGCTATAATTTCCCACAACCTTATAAACCTGAAGAGGAGATTTCTAAGACCATATTAGTAATTGGTGGAGGTGTAGCAGGTCTTACTGCGGCTTTAGAAGCTGCTAAAGCTGGACATGATGTGGTTTTGGTTGAAAAAGAAAAAGAACTTGGTGGTTTTGTGGCTAAAATGAAAGCTCATTGTGAAATAAAACCTCCTTATAAAAACATAGTTCCCCCTATTGTAAATGATCTAATTTCTCAAGTAGAAAGCAATGACAAAATAAAGGTATATAAAGGAGCTACAGTAGCTCAAATTTCTGGAGCTCCAGGTTTATTTAATGTGAAAATTAAACAGGGTGGTAAAGAGATAGAAGAGAAAATAGGAGCTATAGTTTTAGCTGCTGGTTTTAAGCCTTATGATGCAAGTAAGCTTTCTGATTTAGGATATGGAACAATTAAGAATGTGGTTACTAATGTTCAATTTGAACAGATGGCAAAAGAGGACAAATTAGTAAGACCTTCTGATGGGGCACCTATTAAGAGTGTTCTTTTTATTCAATGTGCAGGTCAGCGTGATGAGAATCATTTGCCTTATTGTTCTGGTTTTTGTTGTTTAGCATCTTTAAAACAGGCAAAATATATTAGGGAAGCTGATCCTGAAGCAAAGGCTTTTATAATTTATGATCATATGAGAACCATGGGAATTTTTGAGAACTTCTATAAAACTTTACAGGATGATCCAGGAATATTTTTAACTAAAGGCAAGGTGGTAAGTGTTTCTGAAGGAGAAAATGGCAAAGTAAAAGTTGTAGTAGATGAAACTTTATTAGGAGAAAGATTAGAAATTGAAGTTGATGTGGTTGTTCTTGCTACAGGAATGGTGCCTGTTACTGCAGAAGAACCTGTTCTTAATTTAGAATACAGACAGGGACCAGGTCTTCCAGAAGAGGAATTAAATCTCTTTTACGGGTATGCAGATTCTAATTTTATATGTTTTCCTTATGAAACAAGAAGAACAGGAATCTATGCAGCGGGAGCTATTCATCAGCCTATGACTATACAGCAGGCCATAGAAGATGCTCGTGGTGCTGCTCTTAAGGCTATACAATGCTTGGTTGCTATTGAAGAAGGACATGCTGTACATCCAAGAACCTGGGATTATGCTTATCCAGAATTTGATTTAAAAATGTGTACTCAGTGTAAGAGATGTACAGAAGAATGTCCTTTTGGTGCTTTAAATGAAGATGAAAAGGGCTTCCCAATTCAATTTGTAACCAGATGTAGAAGATGCGGAACTTGTTTTGGTGCTTGTCCTCAGAGAATTATCAGTTTTAAAGACTACTCTATAGATATGATAACCAATATGATAAAAGCTACTGAGATGCCTGAACAAGGTTATGGATTATATAGACTGATGGCTTTTGTATGTGAAAATGATGCTTTACCAGCATTAGATATGGCTGCTTATCAAAAGAAGAGCCTTCCTGTTAGTTTTAGAATTATACCTGTAAGATGTTTAGGATCAGTTAATGTTTCTTTTGTAAAAGATGCTATGAGTAAAGGGTATGATGGTATTCTTTTATTGGGTTGTAAATTTGGAGAAAATTATCAGTGTCATTTTATAAAAGGTAGTGAATTGGCTAACAGACGTATGGAAAATGTAGCTGAGACATTACAACAACTTGCATTAGAGTCAGAAAGAGTTACATTACATACAGTAGCTATAGATGAAGTTGACGAAGCTGTTAATAAAATGAAAGAATTTAATGAAGAAATAAAAGGGTTTGAAGAAAATCCATTTAAAGGATGGTAAAGGGAGGAGAACTATGGCTATAAAGGTAGATCCTAATTTAAATGTTATTAAAGAGATACAAGAAGTAGGTGGTGACACTTTAAAGAAATGTTATCAGTGTGCTACTTGTGCTACAGTTTGTCCTTTATCTTCTGATGAAGCTCCTTTTCCCAGAAAACAGATGATTTTAGCACAATGGGGTTTTAAGGACAAATTACTAAATGATCCTGCGGTATGGTTATGTCATCAGTGTGGAGATTGTAGTAAGTATTGTCCAAGAGGAGCTAATCCTGGTGATGTTATGGCAGCTTTAAGGCTTTTAGTTATAAAAGAAGCTGTGCCTTTTAAGTTCTTGCATACTTTTTATAACAGACCCTTAGGATTGATTGTTTTGCCACTTATAGCTTTATTTTTCATTTTTCTTGGTATGATAGCTACTTTTCAAGGAATGCCCAATCTTTTTGATGCTAACTCTTTTCCTTATGGTGGACCTCACTATGATATATGGATTTTCCACTTGCCTGCCAGAGTATTAATGATAGATGTGGTATTTTTGCCTTTAGCAGCTTTTGTAGTTATTATTTTATTTTCAGCTATTAACAGAATGTGGAATGCTTATGTAGAAACTTATAAAATTCCTCAGGCTTACAGATATGGAATGTGGACTATATTAAAAACTTATTTTATTCCAGCTATTAGTGAAATTTTATCTCACAGTAGATTTGTGAAATGTAATGCTAATAATTGGAGAGCAAATCCTCATAAATTTTTGCTTTATTCTTTTATTATATTAGCTTTAACTACAGCTATAGTATTTGTAATGGCTGATATTTTAGGATTTCATACTCCTTGGAATCCTTTAACTCATCCTGTAAAATGGTTGGGTAATATTGGAGGTATTTTACTTCTTTATGGAATTATTGATATAATGGTTGGTAGGAGTCAGGCTGAGGCAGAAAAGAGTTTAAGAACAAGCTATCCTGATAGCTTTTTAATTTATTTGATTTTGTTTTTAGGTTTAACAGGTTTTGGTATAGAAATTATCCGTTCTATTCCTGGTTTGAAAAATATAACTTCTTTGGTTTATCTTGCACATTTAGTTATAGTTTTTATGTTATTTTTAGGAGTTGTTTATTCCAAATTTGCTCATTTAGCATTTAGAACTACAGCTGTAGTGTTTGATTTATACTTTAAGGATGTTGTTCAAAAGATGTCAAAATAATTTAAGGTCTCTTGACAAAAATTAAATTTAAGTTAATTTTATAAGAAAACTGGAGGGGTACCCGAGCGGCCAAAGGGGCCGGGCTGTAAACCCGGTGGCTTTTGCCTTCGGAGGTTCAAATCCTCCCCCCTCCATTTTTAAATTTTAGACAAAGAAGCGGGCGTAGCTCAAGTGGTAGAGCATCAGCCTTCCAAGCTGAGGGTTGCGGGTTCGAGTCCCGTCGCCCGCTTTTGTTTTTAAGAAGCCCACGTAGCTCAGGAGGTAGAGCACTTCCTTGGTAAGGAAGTGGTCACCGGTTCGAGTCCGGTCGTGGGCTCCATTTTGGATTTATAAGAAATTTGAAAATTAAAAAATTGCTATTAGGAGGAAGGGGAAATGGCTAAGCAGAAATTTGAGAGGAGGAAGCCGCATTTAAATGTAGGGACAATAGGGCATATTGATCATGGTAAGACCACATTAACAAGTGCAATGACAAGGGTATTATCTACGAAGGGGTGGGCAGAGTGGATACCATTTGAGAATATAGATAAGGCAC
>Ga0256842_1000993_pt1 | contig 24065 bp, 9 predicted proteins | sample 4559240metaG_FD_185973 | JGI IMG/M metagenome (GOLD analysis project Ga0256842, IMG submission 185973) | Hydrothermal vent microbial communities from Guaymas Basin, Mexico - 4559-240 | ecosystem: Environmental > Aquatic > Marine > Hydrothermal vents | place: Mexico: Guaymas Basin | collected... | reverse complement strand
GAAATACCGAAACATTCATTATCAAATATTCCAAATAATAGCCCTATGAATCATAACGATTTCGTATATAATTTAGGTGAGGCAACCAAATGATATTTCATATAGAAAATTATATGAGGCAACACGACGAACTAATTGCTTTACAAAAATCCGTATAAAACCGTATCCCCCCTTTTTTACGCATAAAAATTCTAATGGCAACGATACAGGATAAAATCAAACTTTGAGCCGCGCCAAAAAGGCTATTATATACGTTCTTTGTCACCCCGAAATGTTTCACTTCTGTCACCCTGAGATGTATTTATTCAGAATCTCCGTTTTTTATTCCCTTATTCAAAGTGCAATTCGTAAGTATAAAAAGGCGAGACTCTGAAATAAATTCAGAGTGACTTTTTATCCTGTCGCCCTGAGATGCTCCCGCTCCCATCACCCCAAAATGTCTCCATTTTTGTCACCCTGAGATGTCCCCCATCCCGTCACCCTGAGATGTCTTTACTCAGGGTCTTAAATCGAGGGAACACATTTCCCTCGAAACTCCTATTCTCCTCTCCTGTCACCCTGAGCGTTTTTTGCGAAGGGTCTATAATTTGAGGGGTTAAAATGTATCCTCTTAATGGTCCCTCAAAAACAAAATTCAAAATACGAGATTCTTCTGTCGCTACGCTCCATCAGAATGACGGCCTTTTTGTCACCCTGAAATGTCCCTTGCCTCGTCACCCTGAAATGTATTAATTCAGGGTCTCGTTTTTTGTTCCTTTATCAAGGTGCACCCTAAAAGCGGAAAAATACAAGACTCTGAAACAAGTTCAGAGTGACAGAGAAAAGAAGAAAGTGGAGATGCTGAAACAAGTTCAGCATGACAAAGAGAGATCCTGAAACAAGTGCTCGCCTTCGGCGAGGGAAAGGAGTGCAGAGTGACAAAGCATTTCAGAACAAATCAAAAAGGCGGGCAATTGCCCGCCTTGAATTGTGTGTTTTGATTTTTGTTTTTTACGGTGTGTATGTTATTGTTATTGTTTTTGTTTTAGGATCCCAATCCACATTGCAGCCCAAGTTTTCCGTGACAAATCTCAAAGGAAGCATTGTTCTGGAATTTATGATTATGGGTTTAACATCGTGATTGTTTTCGTCTATCCATTTAGTAACACCGTTTACTCTTGCTTTCGGATTATCTATCCATAGTTCTATTGTTGTTCCGTTAAAGTTTATTGTAACTTTTCTTTCTTTTCCGTCCCATTCTATTGTTCCTCCCAATGCTTCTACTATTGCACGGATCGGGACAACCGTCCTTCCCCATTTGGGAATTATAACAGGCTTTGTTCCTCTGCCCGGGTCTATTTCTTTTTTAACCCCGTTTACCGTCATATAAGGGTCTCCGGGTTTGAGTGTTATTATTATCTCGGGTTTGTATATCACGGTTATCGTTTTTGTCGTTTTGTTGCCCGCTTTGTCGGTTGCAACTAATGTAATTGTGTTTTCACCTTTGCTAAGGGTAACCGCATAAGAGAAAGAACTGTCATTAGACACGGATACATTTTCTCCGTTTATTGAAAGAGAAGCAATGCCTGAACCCTGATCTGTAACTGTGCCTTTAACGGTAATTTCAGGATCTGTTACCGTAGCTCCGTTCTCGGGAGAATTAACCGTGATAACGGGCGGGACCGTATCGTTAGGCTTGATTTCCACTTTAACTTCATTGGAAGGTGTAGAGTAATCCGGAGGGTTCTCGTTGTCAAACGCTTTTACCACATAGTAATAAGTGTTTCCGGCTTCCACGGAAGAATCCGTGTAAGTGGTTTTGTCTGCGTCAACCACCGCAATCGGAACATCGGGCTCCGCACCGGGCTTTGTTCCTCTGTAGATCGCAAATCCGGTAATTTCCTTTTGACCTTTCTTGGGCTGATCCCAAGTGAGCACTACCTTTCCGTCTTTAACTTCCGCTTTAAGATTTGCGGGAGGATAAAGAAGTAAGGAAACGGTTATCGAAACTTCCTCGGATTTTTCTCCTTCTCCCGCAGAGTTCACAGCAGTAACGTAATAGTAATATGTTTTTCCTTCTTCGACTTCTTTGTCTTCAAATTGCGTATCGCTCACTGATTTAAGGAATTCTTCCTTCCCGCTTTCCGTACCTTTGTATATCTTATACTCCGTTATCTCCGCACCGCCGTTGTCCGCAGGCGGATTCCATTTCAGCATAACGCTCAGGCTTTCAGTAATTTCAGCGGAAAGATTTTCAGGAGCGCCGGGTTTTGTAACGGCAGCTGCTTTCTTAATGTCTTCCTGTCCTCTCGGGAGAATTTCATAATAAGATTTATATTGAGAAGAAAATCCTACTATCGTGAGTTTCTCACCGAGCTTTATGGAAGACATATCAAAATGCACATACTTTTTCTTGTATATTTCACATTTCCCGCTTCCGTCGTCCACATAGAAATAATAATTCTTTTTAATAACTACCTTGCCCGTTACTTCAACAAGCAAACCGTTTGTCTTTGCTCCGATTTCTCCGGTTTTGAAATGTTTCGGTTCCACGGGAGATTTATGCCCGAGAAGTTTTACATCCGAAGAACTTGCAGGTTTTACTTCAATAAGCCCTTTGTAATTATCAATCTTACCCGTTACTTGAACTTCGTCGCCAAGTTTGAAAGAGAACTTACTTTGAGGATAAACATATATTCCTCCACTCTCGTCCTGAATTGCAAAACCCTTGTCAAACGTACCGGGTTTTACCGTAACAATTCCTTTAACCGTGACGCTTGTTCCCGTAGGTTTTGTCCTTGCTTCGCTTATAGGAATCACATCCGCCGCAAGTGCATTACCCACATAAGCGAGCGATAAAACCATAAGCGCCACCAATACCAGCAATAAAACTTTTTTCATACTTCACCTCCTTATGGTTGAATATTTCCTTCTTGATTTCCTTCTCCGTATTTAGGACTTTTGGCATACGACTGCCATCTAAAAACCTTGTTCATTGTCTTTCTCTCTCTTAGCAATTCCCCAACAGGCCCTCTAAAATAGAGATTAAACCCTTTATCAATCATTACCAATTCACCAAGCCCAAACCTTCCTTGGCCGATGAGACTGCGGTTTTTGTCTATTATAAGATTACACCGAACATTGGAATACTCTTTAAATTTGTCAAGAATATTTTCTACCTTTTCAGATTCTTCTGACGAGATTACAACAAATCTATCTAATTCCATATTTCTGGGTATAGAAATAACAAAACTCATAAAATTATCAAGGCAAGAACCACAATAAGGATTTACAGTAATAATCATGACTCTGTCCCTATTAAATGCAGAGAAGTCTATAACGTGCCCCTCGACATCTCGGACTTTTAAAGATTTGATAAATCCGATGAGTTGCTCAGAAGCGTTTTTCCCCGGCGGAGGTAAAATCGAATACAAGGCTTGTTTACCTTTAAATTTAGCAAGCATTAAAATGCAAGCATTCGAGATTTTCCTTTCCGCATCAAGAACAACTTTGTTTTTGGTATTGTAAAAAAATCCCGTATGCAAAATTAAATATTTGTAATCTTTCTCATTAGCGGTCTTAAGCATTTCTTTGAAATCTTTTTCGGGCACTGTTTTCGGACTAATAAGGAATGTACCTTTATATATACCGTCTTTGTCAAAAAATGCAACCATTTTTATATTGCCAGACGTTCCTATCACAAAATCCGTAAAAGAAGTATCCCCCTTACGATTAACATTGATGTAAACACCGTGTCCCAAAATATTGCTTCCCTGAGTATTATTTTTCGGTAAAACATCGAAATAATCAAAACTGTAAGGAGAGACAGAGATATCATTGAGTTTTTTAGCCTCACTCAATGAAACTTGTACTTTAAAAACCTTGAAAGCTAAAGAATTAACATCGTACGATCCTGAAAAATGAATATGTACACCTGCAAAAACAAGCAGCAAAATGATAACTACTCCTGATATAATTGCAACTGTTCGTTTGCTATTTCTACGATTATATTTCACAGATTCCTTTGTTTCTTTCTTGTTCATATTCTCCTCCGAAAAGAGAAGCAGGGCTTCTTCACTTTAAAAGCCCTGCTTCTCGATTAGCAAGATAAACTATGACGCAGGATAAGTAATGGTAATGGTTTTTGTCGTGGGATCCCACTGAACGGAACAACCGAGATTTTCAACAACAAACCTGAGAGGAAGCATCGTTCGGCCATTTACAATAATTGGTTTTACATTATGATTCTTCGAATCTATCCATTTCATCTCTCCGTTAACTCTTGCCTGGGGTTTACCTATCCATAGTTCTATTGTAGTTCCGTTGAAGTTTATCGTAACTTTTCTCTCTTTTCCGTCCCATTCTATTGTTCCTCCCAATGCTTCGACAATTGCGCGGATAGGAACAACCGTTCTTCCCCATTTTGCGATAATAACGGGTTTTGTTCCTCTGCCGGGGTCTATTTCTTTCTTAACACCGTTTACTGTCATATAAGGATTCCCGGGCTGCAACGTAATCACAGTCTTACTTTCCAAAATAACGTGCATTACAAGAGTATTTTTTATTCCGTACTTATTTGTCGAAACAATTGTGATTGTGTTCTCTCCGTCATTCAGATATACATTTCCGACAAACCCGCCGTCTTCATTAACAGTAACTGGCTCTCCGTTAACAGTTACCGTACATCCGGGATCCGTGGTTCCTGAGAAGTAGAACATAGGATCGGTTACTTTTGTTCCATCCGTGAAGTCAACTTCAATCTTCGGAGGCGTTGTATCGTAAATTATAATGTCTTTATCTGTCTGCTGGGTCTTTATTGCTTCGCCTTTCGCATCCACCATTGAAACTTCCGCAAACTTCAAAGTTGTCGTTCCAATTTTAAGGCCGGTAAACGTAATTTTCACAACAGGTCCTACAATTGTAGCACCTTCCGCTTTTCCTTTGAGGGTGTACCCTATTACGATGGTTCCTGCTTTGGAATGATCTTCCAGGAATATCGCATCGCTTCCGAGAACACCTGTAGGCTCCACTTTATCCACTTTAAGCATAGTGGAATCGTAAGCAAGCGTAAGTGCAATACCGTAAACACCTTCCGTTTTTTCGACATTAACGGTAAGTGTCCCTTCCTGATTGTAAGGAATCTTGTCTCCGCCTATAGAGAAATTGACGGGAGGCCTTTCCGGAATTTGAACAATTACATCTGCCGATTTTTTAATTGTAGGATCTCCCTCGGAAGCCACATTCAAAGTGAGAGTACCTTTTTCTTTGGGAGGAGAATCCGGAGTGGTGGTAACGGTAACCGGAATAAGAGTTTGATCACCTGCTTTAACGCTCACTTTATCTGGGACGGAAGATACCTTCCACCCGGAAGGAAGATTCGATGCGTCAAGGGTAAGGTCGTATGTATCGTCCGCTTTACCTGTATTCTTAATAATGAAATTAAAGCTTCCTTTGCTTCCAGCTTTTACTTCAAGAACGGAGAGAGAAGGTTTAACGGTGAAATTGTAGTCGGAAACTTTCGGAGGCTTTGTGCTCAATACGCGCACAACGCTGTGGAAACCGTCCGCAAGATAAAGGTTGCCGTCAGGCCCCCAATTCATCATCATAGGTTCGTAATAATCGCGAGGAGTACTCCAAAGGAACTGCCCGTCTTTGCTGTAAGCCTGAATTCTTCCGTTTTCCGTATCCGCAATGAGAATTTCTCCGTCCTTTCCTATTGCAAGCCCTTGAGGATACCAGAACCTGCCTTCTCCTCTTCCTGTCCCTCCAAAAGATTTTCCTCTCTTTCCCTCTTTTGTATAAACGTAAACTTTGCCTTCATCACTTGCAAGGCAGTAGAATGTTCCGTCTTTGTCTATTGCAAGCCCTGTTGCCGCTTTCGCAAGGCTGAACTGCTTTATAAATGTTCCGTCAGGTTTGAAACCGACAACGGTTTGCGTTCCGTAACTTGCCGCCCACAAATTTCCGTCCGGGTCAAACGCCATCTGGTCAACACTGGATACTTTGCCCGCACCGATTTTGGCAACAAAGTTTCCGTTTTCGTCAAATTTCGCAATGTAGTTTGCAAGCCCTACATAGATATTTCCTTTGCCATCAGATATAATTCCGCCGATTGCAGAGAACTTTTCCTTGCTGTTTATGCCTTTAATAGCTTTCACGAATTTCCCGTCTTTGGTAAAGATATCCACTTCGCCGGTATCCGAGAAATTGTTCCAACTTGTGACCCAAACTTTTCCCTGGGAATCAACCGCTGCGCTCCAAGAGCCGACAAGCCTTCCGGGTGCATTAACATCGAAATCTTTTTTGGCAATATAGTTACCCTGAGAGTCAAAAACCGTAAGCCTGGCACCTATCGGGTATCCGAATGGGTTAGGGCCACCTTTCGGGCCGCCTCCGCTATTATAGAAGTATCCTGCGTCAAACACCCAAACATTACCGTCTTTGTCAACCGCAAGTCCCGAAGGAGTAAGGAAAGAACCGTTCGGGAAAGGAATTGCAGATGCTTTGTGCCCGATTCTCGCAACGAAATTCCCTTCTTTGTCGAATTTTTGAACGGAGGGTTTCGCTTTGCCTATTCCTCTATCCACCACGTATATGTTTCCGTCTTTGTCAACAGCGATGTCAAACGGGTCTATGAATCTGCCGTTAGTAGTGCCTTTTCCTCCGAAAGAAGACAGTATGCTCCCGTCTTTTACGGAAACTTTAAGGACTTTGTCAAATCTCATTGCCACAATAAGTAAATTACCATCATTATCAAAAGTAATTGCTCCGGGATATGCAATAAGAGAATTGCTTATCTTTTTTACAAACTTTCCATCTTTTGTGAATACTTCAATTCTGGAATTAAGCTGGTCGGATACGTACACATTGCCGTCAGGACCTATTGCAATTCCGGAAGGCCCGTTAAATTCTCCGTCCTTTGCACCTTCTTTACCTACGTTCATTAGCCATTTTCCGGTTTTGTCAAATTTCGCCCAATAGTTATTGAAGAAATCAGCAACGTAAAAATTACCGTCGGAATCAACGGCAACGTCCGCAGGATACTGTAATCTTCCGGGGCCTGCACCCAATTCTCCGAATGTAAGTTTATTCTGTAAAGTTTTGTCAAGTACGTGTACTCTTCCGTATTCTGGATCGGTAACAACAATATCACCATTGTTATCTAGCGTCATTCCCTGCATAGGGAAGGCCCAATCGCTTACGTAATCGTCCTCAACCGTATTTGCCGTATTAAGTGTAATTGCACCGATATAGTCGTCCGGCATTACACCTATCGTGCCGATCTGATAAAAATGTTTGGTGTTTTCCGCTTTTGCAGTTTTAGCAAAACTTCCCGCATACACCACGTTAAGCGCCATCAGGACAACTATCAAAACGCTTAACCATCTTTTGGAACTTCTTTTCATAAAGCTCTAATCCTCCTTTCGAATTAGTCTTTCTCACCGAAGTGAGAGGAAAATATGCTTAAGTCTTTCATATCTACCATTCCGTCTTTATTAAAATCGCAAGCCGGGTTAAAATTGCTGCCTCCCTTCTTCGTTCCCAAATACCGCGCAAAAATAATCAGGTCTTCCCCGTTTATCACACCGTCTTTATTCAAATCATAAGGTTCGTACTGATGAAGAATCACGTGTATGTGAAGAGGGATGGAAACAGTAACACCTGACTTATTCGTTCCGCTTATCACCACCGTATACTCGCCAGGATCAACATCAGGCGAAACCTTCACCGTTGCAGTAACTTCACCGCTCTTATCAACCTCAGCCTTGTCAAATGCGACTTCCACACCGGCAAGGTCGGTATTAAAAGATAATTTTACACTTTCCTTTCCTGATAATGCAACCACGACTTTGAATTGTGCGGAATGTCCGGTTTCCACGTCAACTTTTTGCGGGTTGAGTTTCATTTCGAATTCGGAATACTCGAACGGATTAACTCTGAGCGAGGGATCACCATAAAGATTAAAGTCGTAAAGGTTTACAAAATCCGGTTGAGAAGAATGCGGAATCTCGAACAGAGAAAGGTCGAGAGATTCACCTACCGAGAAATTGTCTAAACTGTAATGTTTGACAAATCCTTCAAGTAGAGGGTCTATCGTTCCGCCACCGTAACTTATCCTCGATGCTCCTATGAACGCGGCACCACCTCTTAAAAGTGTCTCGAACCCCATATTGTTCTTTTCCGGCCAAGCAGTTTCACAACTTGCACTATAAGATATGGCAGTGGGATATTTTATGGAATCGATGTCGGAGATATTAAGAAGGGTTTTCCATTTTATTTCACCGCCGTCAACTTTTCCGTTGCGGTTGCTGTCCACCCAGAATTTCCTTGCAACGGAAGTAGGACTTCCGTGCGCATTCCACAATACAAGCCCGTACTTGCCGGTTGCCAACTGTTTCTTAAAATTCTGTTCCGTAAGAGGAGCGTCGCATTCGAAATATGAAGCGTGAGTTCCTTCTTTTTCATACATACTGTATTTGGTAAACCCGGCGGGTTCGAGGTAATTACTCCATGCAAAATCAAGGGCAAGTCCGCCATCTTGTCGGGAAGTTTTCTCCTCGCCATAATACAGCATCGCCCCTGCAAGCAAAACTGATTTCCTTATCTTCTCACTCTGCTTCTGATATTTTACGTCATTTGCAAGAACGGATCTTACCTTGGTGGAATCCGAAAACGGAATTCTCCCTACGAACACATCGGGATAAAAATCCTCCATAGACTTTGTATCTTCACTAAATTCTCCGGGAAGCCCGTCTCCGTCGCAGTCAAGTTTTGAATCAAGTTCCGAATAGAAGAAATCGGTAGGTGTTCTTCCAACGGGCCTTTTTATTCCAATTTCATCTCTTTTTTCATTAGGCTTGGGATACATATACATCATCGGAATATGCCTCAAATCACCTACAAGTAACACATATTTAACTTGCCATTCTTCGTAATGTTTTTTTATAAATTCTCTAATTTCCGAGGAATTCAAGACACCTGACGCGCCCAATTCGTTAAGTATGTCAGAAGAATTTACAATCTTTACGGTAAACCCCTCTTTCTGCTTGAACGAGATAAAATCTTTAAGCGCATCGTTAACATTGGAAGTAGTAATTACGAGATAATCAAATTTATCTTCCGGATTAGGAAGAGGGAAAGGCGTGTATTCGGGAAGCATCTCTTTATAGTTAACGAAGAGTTTTTTGGCAATATCGTCAAATGCCCTATCGGAAATCTCCGTTCCGCTTACGGAAACGTTTTTTTTGTAAACTACCTTAAAGTTCAAATGTTCGCAAACATTCAGCTTTCCGTTTCCGTACACAACCGGCACATAATAGAGTTTAACAAAACTCCATTTTCGCATCTTTCCTTGTTCCCAATAGAGAAACGGGCTTTCCGTCTTATGCAAAAAAGTCTCCGCTTCTCCGAATGTGGGAGAATAGTTTTTCTTATAGAACTCGTTTCCTTTTAAAACACGCTTTGCCACTCCGGAAACCTCTATTTCCTTCACGGAGCATCCGGGAGGAAGTGCATAAAAAGAAACTTTCACCGGTGAATTTCCGAAAGCTGTCGGAAACTCTTTCATTCCCATAGGGAACGAAGCGGGGATTTCCGCTTCGTTCGAAGGAACCGCAAAAGAACCAGTGTTAAAACTTCCGTTAATCGCATTTTCTCCGAATGCCCTCACCACGCCGGGAGCAGCACTCAGTATCAATATTACAGCAATTGTCAAAGCTAATAACTTTTTACGCATTATGCCTCCGTATTATGGATAAGTTTCGCCGTAATGTTCGGCCAAAATCAAAAGGTCTTTTCCGTCTATAACTTCATCGCCGTTAAAGTCGGCGAGAGGCAAGTAATTCTGGTCGCCCACATGAGAGCCGAATGCTTTTCCGAAGATCGCAAGGTCTTTTCCGTCAACTTTCTTGTCCCTATTCAAATCCCACGGATTGGGTGCCTTTTTGACTTCCAGGGATGCAGGAACAAATACACAAGGTATATCTTTCCCGGATTCATCGCCAAGCATACTGCCCTTGAAGCTAAGGTTTGTTTTACCATACATAACGCCATTGAACGTAATCTCCGCAACTGCGCCTTTTCCGGTAAAGAACTTTCCGTTCTTCGCAGTAACGGTAATTTTGATTTCTCCCGCAATATTATCGACTTTTGCACTAAAATCGACATCGGAACCGAGGTCTTTCACAAGTTTTCCGGGTTCGACTTTTTTTACCTTAACGACATTCGGGTTGAATATAACAGTTGCGTTCAAAGAAGAGACTTTCTTACCAGTTTCAATGTAAAGAGCCGCATCGGTCGAATCCGCTTGAACTATGGTAGTTGAAGGAAGAGTGAACGAAAGCAGTGTCGTAGGGGCATTTACTACATTAAACGTACCTTCCACCTTCGCTGCATCGTCAACCACCGGGTTGTTTTCATTGTTATTCGACTCCACAGCCGCAACAACCCACTTATATGTTCCATCTTTGAGGAAGTAATTTCCGTATATATCCTTTCCATCCCACGAGAATTTGTACGTTCCGAGAAGAAGCAACGCTTTTTCGTAAACGATACCGAGCTGGTTACCATTCATATCTTCTATCCTAATTTGCATTTCGTCAATAATGTTGGAGTTAGTGGGCCTGTCTTTGGGCTCCGCAGGAGGAATTAAAGAACCGGAACCAAGAGTAAAAGTAAATGTAATCGTATTATGGTCTTTACTGAGAGGAGAAAGCACATCCGACGAAGCGCTTACGTTGGAAAGTTTCTTCGGAATTTCCACATCGCCTTTCCAGAAAATAAACGGAACATGAAGTTTCGTGTCTCCGGATTCGAAGAATACCGCACCTTCGTGAGGTCCGGGAGCAATCTTATCTTTATCGAAATGGAATGTAAGTGTAATCTCCTTTTTCTCACCTTTCTTCACAAGAACCGTTTTTGGAGAAGGAAGCCCTATACCCGTATTGTCTCCGAGCGTAAATTCCGCTTTAACTCTGAAATTTACGGGCCTATCGCTTAAATTCGTAATAGTGAACGTAATAGGTTTTGCATCGCTTATTTTCATAAGAATATCATAGGGAGTAATTACCGCAGGCGTCGTTATCGCAGCAGGGATATTTATCCTTCCGCTTCCTTGAAGTGTCCACGTAATAATTTGCTCGTTCTGGTAATTTTTCAATATAGTTGCGGTATTCATAAGCGCCGCCTTCACCTGTTCGGAATTCCAATCTGGATGCACTTGCTTAATGAGTGCAATTGCACCGGTAACATGCGGGGTTGCCATCGAAGTCCCGTCCAACTTTGCATATTTACCACCAGGTATAGTGGAGTTAATGGCGACTCCGGGCGCCGAAACTTCGGGCTTAAAGAAGAAGTCTGAAGTAGGCCCCATTGAAGAGAACGGAGCAATTGTCCCAAGGCCTGAAACTTTTGTAAATTTAATTTTCAGCCCTTCGGTAAGAAGACTCCTCAAAAGCATTCCTTTATCCTGAGTGATGAATATGGCGGGAATATATTTTTTGTTTGCATCTTCCGCCGTGACCTGGAACGTAGGAGATACAATACCGGGAAGATTGTTGTAAATAATAATCCCCGCGGCACCCGCCGCTTCCGCGTTCAAATCTTTATCCCTGAAATAAAGAGCATTGGCACCTATGGGGCCTCTACTCACAAGAGCGATTTTACCTTTTACGTCAACACCTTCGAAATCGGATTTTCTTCCGTACCCGCAGTTCACAACTTCGAATTCTTTATCCGTCGGGAAATCGGGAGAAAGATCCGCATAATTTCCGAGAATAAGTGTCTCATTTTGAGGTACATCCTCCGGAGCGATAATATTGATTGCAGGGTGCAGACCGTCATCGGATGCAGCAACCGCAATAACTTTGGGCGCACCTGACGGGGCTCCGAGGGGATAAGGAGTGGACGCACATCTCGAACCCTGGTTTCCCGCCGCAACAGCAGAAAGAACGCCCGCATCGGCAGCGTTGTCAAACGCTTTGTTTTCGGGATCGTCAGGGTTTGCAGTTCCCAGTTGACCGGAACCGAATGAGAGGTTAACCGCATTACACTTATCTTTTACTGCACGTTCTATCGCTGCGATTATTGTGGAATCGGAAGCACTGGAATTCCCTCCTGAAACAATTTTATAAGCCATAAGTTTTGCTTCCGGTGCAACGCCCTTTACCTTTCCGTTTGCCGCGGCAATACCTGCAACGTGAGTTCCGTGCCCTTGCAGGTCCATAGGATCCGGATCGTCGTCTCCGAAGTCGTATCCGCCCACAACTTTATACTTCGGGCCGAAACCTCCGCCGAGGTCGGGATGCGTATAATCTACGCCGGTATCAATAATTCCTATGAGCATTCCTTTACCGTCAACAGGGTTGCCGTTTTTATCCTTCATCTTCCACACTTCCGGGGCCCCAATTATCTGATCGCTAAGGTTACCGGAAATTTTATAAACATGCGTGGGGTATATTTTCTCGATGCCCTTAATAGACGCTATTTTTTCAATCTTATTTCCGGGAACGGTAACAGAGAATCCATTGTATGTAAAGTGGTAGCGATAACCGAATTTTGCCTCTGGGCAAACTCTCTTTATCTCCCGCATCACTTTGAACTGATTCTGACTAAGTTCTCTCACGTAAGAATTAACTCTCGCATTTCTTCCGCTAATCACTTCTCTCGGGTTCAGCCCTATATCTTTCACATAAGGAATGGCCGGCGCCCCTTTGAGTTGCACTATTATCTCCTGAGGCTCGCTCGTTGCAAGCTGACTGGCTTTAAACTCAGAAGAAATCTTATTGCGACTAACAGTTTTAGCAGGTGCGGTTGGAACGGCAGTAAACGAAACAGCGGATAAAAGTCCGATTACAATCAGCAACACAACTGCCAAATTCAATCTTTTCTTTGCCATCTTACTTCCTCCTTTCGTAAATTTTCAATCACGTTAAATTATATATCAAAAATGTTCAAAGCAAAAACAAAACTTACTTATGGTTTAAAAACTTTTTCTTTTGTATTTCCGGCAAGATCCGTTGCTTCAACAATCAATTTTTCGGCTTTACCAGAGAGTGTTACATAGAATTCTTTGTCAAATCCGCAAATCGTATAATATCCGTTTACGTAAACAGAAGAGAGAACTTCATTTGAGCCGAAGATATATTTCTTTTTGTTTTTTCCTAAATCAATAATTCTTTTGAGCGTGATTTCCGGAGCAACCGTGTCTATATAAACTTGCACATTTTTTGTATTCGTTTTCAGGCCAAGAGTGTTCACCGCGTAATAGCGAATTGTATGCATGCCCTCCCCTTTTACGGTAAAAGGCTTTTCGTAAGGCAAAAACTCTTTCGAATTATCGATCGAATACATTATCGCCGTTTTCACGAACCCATACGTAGAATCCGCGCTAAAAGAAACTTGCGGTTCAAAATTATACAAGCCTTTTACGGAAGAATGGTTTTCGGGTAAAATCGCCTTTACTTTGAGTAAAGGTTTGTAGCTTACATACAAAGGAATAGATTTCACGGTAAGTATGCTGAAATTATATATTACTCCTCCGTTGTAATATCCCTCGTACGGAGGAAGCGTTATACCCGCATTTTTCGAAACATTCACGATAACTGTCTCACCGGGAGAAAGATCAAAAGGCAGAGTTATAACGTAAGTCCTCTGATTCCATTTCGTAACAACGGATCCTTTCCATAAAACATACCCGTTAATTGAGAAATTACTTGCGTTCGGAAAGTCGGGAAGAAAAGAACCGTAAGGAAAAACAAGTCCGAGAGGGGCACCTTTTTTCAATGAAAATCCTTTTAGTGTATGAAAAACGAAAACAAAATCCGAATTTCTCCTCGTAAACGAAGGAAAAGCATACAGTTTCGGGGTATCAATGAGATTGCCTATCTTTTGGTAATTCGAATAATACATATAAGGATAAGGGGATACGGATACCCCCACAAGGAATTTATCGTCTCTCATAGGATTCAAAATTCCTGCGCTCTCTTTCACATAAATCGTAAATGTATCGTAAGGATTTATCGTAAAAACGGATTTAAAGCCAAGAATATGCCAGAAACCGTCGCAACTCAGAGAAGGATTTCCTAAAAGCGGTTTTCCATTTATTACAATATCCGTATTTATGATTTTCTTATGGCACGGACAAGGGAACAATACACTCACAGGGAAATACAACTTTATAAGGTCGCCTTTTTCAATTAGTTTTCTACCGTTCTTAACGGTAATTTTATAACCAGAGTTATGCCTGAAACCCGTATTTGTGGCTTCTAGCCCGACAAACAGATAATCCCGTTTGCTTTTTGCTACGAAAACATTCGCACTGGTGAAAGTATTTCCGTTCTTAAACACAACTTGGCATTCGCCTTCACCTGAAAATACAAACTTCCCGTCTCCTATATATTTCCCGTAAGCAGAACCTTTTATATTGTCGACTTCAACGATTGTCCCGGGAGATTGTTTCGAAGAATTGCCATACGCATCGTTAAATTTGACATTAAATTTATAAACCTCCCCCGGATAAACTGTAATTTCCTTGGGTTCGATTATCACATCAGTTACAGGTCCTTTGGAAACAAACACTTCGTATTTTGCAAAAACTTCCGGAGTATTTAAATCAAAAACTTTTATCTCGGCAATTCCACCTTTTGTGAATTTTACGTCAAAAGTCCTCGTGCCTTTGTTTCCGGAAGAAAATTTGAAAAAAGCGGGAATACCACTAACTCCCCGGCTCAAAACTACTCCTACCGAGTTCTCCGCAGAAGGAACAATATTGCCAGCATCGTTAGTAATAGATATTGTAATTTTGTATGTTCCGCCGGCAACAACTTTGTTAGGGCCTGATATTTTTATGTGGAAGTTAGCCGATAGTGCCCTGAAAGGTAGCAAAAAACCTCCCGATCCGAAGACCAGAGAGGCTATTAATATTATTATTAAAATACGTTTAATTTTCTTCATAAACTATTTTTACTTCCCTTGTTTCGGGGAACCATTGAACATCCGCACCGAATGCTTCGCTTATGAATCTCAACGGAACCATCGTCCTGTTGTCTTTTATGATCGGAGGTTGGTCAAGTTGTACTTTTTCCCCGTTAACAATAGCAATACTGTTCCCGACTTGCAACTTAATCACTGTATCTTTCAACGTTATTGTTACCACCTTAAACTCCGGTTCCCATTGAACATCTGCACCGAACGCTTCGCTAATAAATCTTATCGGGACAAGAGTGCGTCCGGTTTCGGGTTCTATAAACGGAGCAACGTCCATTTCTTTCTCTTTGCCGTCAATTGAGATAACTTTGCTTCCTATTTTAAGTAAAACGGTGATTTTTTTAATAGGTTTGTAAACGACAACGACAGTCTGTTCAGTTGTTTTTCCGGAAAGTTCGTATTCCGCAACTATCTTGATTCCATACATTCCCGGTCTGTCCACGGTGAGTTGATATGTAAAACTGCCGTCTGCCATAACATCAACCGGATTTCCGTTTATCGTAAGTTTCACATTTTCCACGGGGGTTACTTTTCCACTTACCGTAACTTCGGGATTCCTGAATTCCTGCCAATTGTACGGAGAGATAATGGAAATTTTCGGCACGGTCGTGTCGTAATTCACCGTAAGGTCTTTCTCAACCGTATTTCCGGCAAGGTCTGTCGCAACTATCTTAAATTCGTTTTTGCCGGGATTGAGAGACGCATCGTAAGTGAAACTTCCGTCGGCACCGACAGAAACCGAAGTCCCGTTTATCGTTAGAGTATCAAGATAATCTTCTTTTACTGTCCCCTTTATTGTGCACTCTTCGTCCTTTGCATATCCGCCGTTTTTCGGGGAAGTTATCGAAAGTACAGGGGCAACATTATCGTATTTAACAGTTACGGAGTTTTCCTGTTCATTAAGTCCGTTCACAGAGCTGTAATACGTAATTTTATGGATTCCGTAAGGAATTATTATCTGCGCTCCTGAGGCGGAGAGGGTGAATTGTCCGTCGTCTATTTTATAATAAGTGGAAACCGGTTTTCCCGTGTTGGTCTCTCCTATCAATATAACAATGGGCTGAGTTATGTAGAAATCGTGTTTTCCATCCGGAAAACTCGGTGTTATGATAAACTTTGTTCTCACGTACGGTTTGTCTTTGATTTCTATTACGTTGGATTGTTCTTTCGTTTTTTCTCTGGATGTCCATACTTCCAATCTGTAAAGTCCCGGTGTGGAAGGAGTCACAATGCCGGCTTTTTCCGAAATTTCAACGGTAACTTGCGTATTCGCCGCAACATCTTTTTTTATCGTACAGGTTATCGTGTTGCCTGCAATATTTGTTTTGGAAGGTTCACTGTTAACCCCGTTCACTCTTACGTTAACATCGGAAGAAGATATAAAGCTCGGGACTTTGAATTCTCCGGGAAGGGATATCGAAATTGTATCCGGTATTGTGTGCCCTTCCTCGCTTCCAGCAAGGTTTCCCAATTCTCCGGTTGTAAAGGAAACCGCAACACCTGTGGTCGTGTTAATAATATCGGAACTCAAAGATGCGACAACGCCTTTAACGTGGCTGTAAACAATCTGAAAAGTCGGAGAATAAAACTTGGTTGTCTCCTCCGACGTGTAAACTCCGAGCTTGTAAAGGCCGGGATCCGGAGGATTCTTTACTTTGGCGCTCTTTTTTATAATAATATGCACTTTTGCCCCGGCGTTTATGGTAAGAGAAGAGGGAAGTTCTATCTGAATGTGTTTTTGATTGTCCGTATTGCTCCCTTCAGGTTTATATGTAGGAGACACACCGTTAATAAGAAAATCACTGGGAGACCATCCCGTACCTCCGCAATTGCACGGAAGCAGGAAATTGTTAGGGAAGTCTATCCTCACCCAATCCCCGGAAGAACCTTTAAGTGTTTTTCCGGTAATAAACGTAATATCATATTCCGCGGCAAGAGTTACTATGTTCGGAGTCACTTTAACGGTTATTGAAGTAACACCCAAAGACTTATGCGCCGGAATCGCAAATGAAAATAGTAATGCAAAAATAATCAAAGGAATAAAAATCTTTTTTTTCATAAAACCTCCTTACTAAGGTTTCGGCTTCGGATATATAATCCTCACCACGCGGAATTCCGGATCCCAATCCACTTCGGCACCGAAAGCTTCCGCAACAAATCTAATCGGGACAAACGTCCTATTCTTAACAATGATTGGAGGAGCATCGAGTTTAACAGGTTTTTCCGCATATTTTCCGGAAGCATTCGTCACGCCGACAGCTGCAACGGAATTTCCGACCTGAAGCCTTACGCGTTTTCCGTTAGGCATAGTTATCGTAACGATTTTGAATATGGGATCCCATTCAACCTGCGCCCCTAAGCTTTGAGATATAAACCTTATTGGCACCATTACCCTATTTTTGTAAATAATGGGTGCCGCGTCAAGCATAACTTTCTGGTCGTTCACGTATGCCGTTTTCGAGTCAACCTTCAACATAATCCTCTTCTGGGATATAAACTGGATCGTTAAAACTTTTAAGGAAACATTTCCGGCTTCGTCTTCCGCCGTAAAGTTGAACGTGTAGAAACCGTTTGAGCTGAATATGTAGGAATACTGGAATTTTCCGTCAGAATTAACGTTTACGTTTTGAACGCTTCCGTTAACCTGAACTTTCAGGCTAATACCAGGTTCGCTCTTTCCGTAAATTGTTATATTAGGGCTGTTTACCGTTGTGTTGTCTTTGGGAGAGAGGATTTCGAAAACGGGTTTTACGGAGTCTACTTTGAAAACCTGTTTATGCACCGGTTCTTTGTGCTGGAACTGGTCCACAGAGTAATAATAAAGAGTATGCACACCCTGGGAAGGTTCAAGCTTTTCTCCGTTCGTATAAAGAGAAAAGTCTCCGTCATCCCATTTGTAGTAAATTTTATAGGAAAGGTGAGAGGGATTGTCCACGTTTATTGTGATTTGCGGAACGGTTTTGTAATATCCGTTTTTCCCGTCGGGAGCCGGCGGGTTTACGGTAAGTGAAGTGGTAACGCCTTTGTTTATTGAATACGGTGCGGAAGTTACGTCGGCTGTCTCGCTGTCCGTGTGCACCTTTAACGTGTAATTTCCGGGAGAAGGCGGATTCTTAATGCCCGCTCCTTTTCCGAGTATCACGGCTATCGTGCTGCCGGAACCTATTATCGTTGGAACGGATATCGCAACTTCCCTTGAGCTTTGGTTTACCGTAACGCTTCTTGTGGACGCACCGTTCACCTGGACGGTGGTCTGCGGAATACTCGCAGGAACATAAGTTCCTTGCGGGAATGTTATGTAAATATTGTCTCCCGCTTGAAGCGCACCGGAAGAACCGGTAGCAAACGTTATTATGTAAGAAGCGTTCATATTCACGATAGAGGGAGTAACTACAACGGACGGACGGCTTATCTTGGAAGTCGAAATAGAGATCTCCGGAGTTTCTACCGCCTCCGGGTCTGCGCTTGTCCATACCTTAAGTGTATAATTTCCCGGGGAGTCAGGCGTTTTGATTCCCGAAGTGTTCTTAAATTCAAGCGTAACAAGAGAAGAAGATGAAATATTTTTCGGAACAATGACGTTCACAAGATATCCGGAAACTTCCACTTTATATGCGGAAACCCCGTTCACGAGCACACTACTCTTAGACATCATCTGAGGAACGTAAAAGTTAGGTGTATCTTCGGGGAATTTCACTGAAATCGTTCCGCTGTGCGCGGTAAGTGCGCCTACTGAACTCGTCTTGAAGCTTATCTTTATGTCAGGTGAAGCGTTCACCTCGTTCGGCACGACGGAAACACTCAAATCGGTTATTGCAGAAGCGGAAATTTTATATTTTGGAGATTCCGTGGGGGAATCGATATAAGTTCCGTCGCTTTCCTCGGTATCCACAGTAAGCGTGTACTCTCCGCTATCGGAAGGGTTTTTAATTCCGCACGCTTCCGGAAGGGAGATATGAACCAAATCGCTATTTCCTATGTTTAAACCGGAAGGAACCGTAAAAATCACTTCGTTGTTAATGGTAGGAACAATAGCAGAAGCAACTTTCTTAGTTACGTTGTTCGCTGTAACCGAAATCGTGTTCTGCGGAATTTCCGAGGGAAGCTGCGTTCCGTCCGGAAATGTGATTCGTATTCTATCGGAGCCTGCGTCCAAACTTCCGAAGTTGCTCGTCTTGAATGAAATTTCGTAATCCGCAAGCGCATTCACCAAAGCGGGAGAAACATTCACCGTGAGGTCGGAAAGTGTGGGATTCCCTATAACATAGGAGTTTGTTAAAATAGGTTGTTCAGTCTCTTTAGAAGTTTTTATATAAATTGCATAAGTTCCGGGTGAGGGATTCATGAAACCGGATTGAGGCAAAATAAGAACTGTGATTCTGCTTATAGGGTCAGAAACGCTATCCGGAACTACAAATTGAATATGCCCTGTCGTAGGTGTTGCAAAATTTATATGTTGGCAAGGATATCCGTTAATTTTAATAGTATAAGGACTTCTGGTTATGCCTTCATTAACTGTTTGCTGGTTAGTAATCCAGCTTGTCCCGGACTTTTTCATAAACTGTAAATCTATCCAATCACCGCTTACAAGAGATTTATTGGAAGCAGTATTAAAGGTTATCGTATATGTAACATTGCCTATATTAGGCCTGTAATCGCTCAATTCCACGTGGGCGTTGCTCAACGCAAGCGCCGTAAAATTCACTGGATTTACTTCGAAATTAATTATTCCGAATAAAAATGTAAAGACAATAGTAAAAATCGTAATCTTAAATTTTATATTCATGCTAACCTCCATGCACATTTTGTTAGTTATTATAAACCTTTAACTCAAAAAATCAAGGAGGCGCCATTAGGCAAATAGCCACTTATTTCCACATCATTTTGATAATTAACAATTTGTGGAAACAAAAAAGCCCCTGCGTAATGCAGGGGCTTTGTATTTACCTGTCCGAAAACTATTCGGAAGGCTGAACGAGAGTAATGGTTACTGTTCTCGTGACAGGATCCCAGGTGACCTGCGCACCGAGACCTTCGGCAATTACACGGAGAGGAACCATCGTTGCCGCATAAGTTCCGTCACCGTAAGGCTGTAAGTACGGCGGGAAGATCTCGATAACGTTGCCGTCAACTACTGCGGAGGAGTTACCGATCTGGAGTCCGACTGTGTGTTTGCCGAGCGTAAGGGTTATACCCTTGGTTGCAGCAACCCAGTCAACCTTTGCACCGAGTGCTTCTGCAATTGCACGAAGCGGTAAGTAAGTGTGGCCGTCATGGATTACAGGAGCAACATCAAGCTGATAGACCTGGCCGTTAACCGTCATAATGTCGGAGCCGATCTGGACTGTTACAACAGTCTTCTTGACAGCTGCTGCTTTCTTATAGGTAACGGTGATGTCTTTTTCAGCTTTGTTGCCAGCAGCATCGAACGCAAATACTTTAATTGTGTTTTCGCCTTCGGCAAGTTCGACAGTTGCGGAGAAGCTTCCGTCAGGTGCAAAGTCGATCTTCTGGCTACCGATGTAAAGAGAAGTGACGCCTACGTTATCGGTTACGGTACCTTCAACTTTAACCGTATCGGTATCAACTGTTGCACCGTCTTCGGGCGCTGTAATTGTGATAGTAGGTGCTTCGGTATCTTTTTCGGGTGCTTTGTAAACTGTCTCGAATCCGAGTTCAACACTCTTAAGGAATGTTTGCATCCAGCCTGCAGGCCAACCGTAGCTCATTGCGTCTGGACGTAAGAACGCACCGAACATACCTGCATACGGAGGAGCAAACGGATAGATTACCGTGCCTTTGGAGCCGGTAACTCCGGTATGATAACTAAATGAGCTGGTAATCTGATACTCGTAAACTTCAACCATTGTAGGAGTATTAGGAATGGGTACCGGATCGAAGTCACAGGACACGAGATCACTTGTGTCAGCCTTACCGGATTCGGAAGAGCTGAAGTTCATCGTGTTGATATCGTAGATATCGAACGTCTTTCCGCACATAGGCTTGCCGTGAGCATCGATTGCGGAGAACTTGAGCATTGTGGTAGGCTGGCCGGCTGCTGTGAACGGAATGTCTTTGTTAGGATCAACGGAAATCGTAGGAGGTGTTACTACCATCTTGTAATCGTCAAGGAATACAACCACGTTGTTGATCTTAAGGTAAGGAAGGATCGTAGGATCCGCCTTAACGTTCGGGTTGTCAAGCGCAACCACGTTCACACTGTACGTGTCGCAGCCTTCGCAAGGAGAGTAGTAATAGAATACGGTGGGAAGGTAGCATTCATCAGGTGAAGTGTAGTAACCGATTCCGAGTTTCTGGACCTGATCAAGAAGATCGGAACTGTCTGCGGGGTTCGTCAAGCTGTTAAGCGTGAGAGTTTCCGCAAAGCCTTCCGTGATAAGGCCGTCAACAGGAATCTTCTCTCCGCAGCCTGTGCCAATGGAGAAGTCTGCTTCGGGTGCATTGATTGTGAGTTTTGCAATCTGCCTCAAAGTGCAGCCTGTTCCATCAAGCATAGGAGTATCAAATTCAACGGTTAATATGCCGTCACCAACGTATTCTACACCGTGGCGTGACGGAGGCGGTGTGAAGTTGACGGTTACAGTTCCGTCGCCGTTGTCAATGAATGTGTAAGTGGAATCCGTAGGATACCAAGGTCTTCCAAACCAGTAAACGCTCATTGTAGAGTATTGGTTGAGTTTAAGTCCGCTGAACGTTACCGTTTCGGGTACACCGGCAGTAAGCCCAGTGTCGTCAACTGAAGAGGTGATGCTTACGGAGTCAAGAGAAACACTTATTGCTTCGGGATTTCTGTAAACAAACGGATAAACCGTGCAGCTTCCGTAGCAACCGCCGCTTCTCTTTGCCGTGAATACTTCGACTTTAAGGTCGTCGCAGTAATTTGCCGTTACGCCGGGGAATGTTACCACTCCGCCAACATATGTTGCATCGTCGTTTGTGGGCTGGAAGTCCACATCGATGTAATCGGAGCTGTAAGGATAAGGATAAATGTGATGGACTTTTCCGTCAACATCACAAAGTTTGTAGTTTGCCGCAGCACCGGTAAGGTTATACCAAAGGTCGGGTGCCGTTGTTCCGTCGTTGAGCGTGAAGAAGTCATCCTGAGGATTGTTGGTGGGCGTAATGTGGACCACTACGTCGCATCCGCAATTCATTGCACCGGAAGTAATGTCAATCTTGAGATCTTTCTTTTCTCCGGGTTTAAGGCTTGTGGTTTCAACCTTCACATCGCATGCCTGAGGCTTGCAAATGGTGAAGTCCTGAGATTTTTCAACGCAGCATGCGTTGTATGAGCTAAGGTCAGCATTAGGATTAACTCTCTTGAGGATTTCCGCAGAAATCGTGTAGTTAATCTCGCCCTGACCAGTGATCATATAACGTTCGGTTTCAAGGTAATTAGAAGCAATATTATAAACCGCTGGAGGATTGTATGCATCACCCATATCCCAAACGGGCGCGTCATTGTTGAATCCGTAATCTACCCAGTTAACTTCATAGTTTGTGGTGTCCGCGGGATCGAAGTAACCGCTCTTAACAATGAAAGAGTATCCGATCTGGCAAGGAAGCACATCGTAAGTGTACTGCCCGACATTGTCAAATACGTGTTTACCCTCGGAGTTATCCGCATCAACGGAAACCACCGGGTTGAAGTCCGTGAGAGTTTTGTACGGAATGGAAAGAATGTTAGATTTTACAGAAAGAGCACCAATAACTTTTTTTGCTACAAAGGAAGCAATGGAACCTGCTTGTTTGAAGGCAAATTTGTAAACGCCAGGTGCAATTTCGCTGTAATGGATACTTGTCATACCACTGAGATCCCAATCAGCAAGAGTGAGCCCGTTTACAGGATTGCCGTAACCATCTTGTGCATAAACAACAATTTCCTGATAATTTGCTCCACCGTCTGCATAAATAAGGGTAGGTTTTACGAGAGTATCAATCTTAATCTCGGTTGTTCCGGTTGTTCTACTGTCGTATGCAATGTCGTCTTTACCGGCAATAAGATCGGTTGTTCCACCAGCACTGTTATCTACCGTATAAGTGTCGCCAACGGCACTGAAATCGCCTGCATAGGTGTCAGCTACCCAAATGAGGTATCTGCCTTGCTGGTCAATAACTACGGACATTGCCCAGTTACCGTCTGTCTGAACACTGGAAGTGTTCGCAACAGACTGGTCGGGATAGTTAACCGTAACGGTGCCTTTTCCTGTACTTGCACCTTTGTTACTTCCGAAACGAAGATAACCGCTGAACGTTACGGACTGGCAATTCCACTTGATGCTTGCGGGATTGTCAAGTTCCCATACATATTTTATGAAGATGTACTGTGCAAAGAGGTTATTTCCGCCGTCTTTGATATCGTTTGCCGTGAGGGTGTCGCCCACATTGTGAGTGCCCGCATCGGTGTTGAGTACAACTACTTTGTAAAGTCCATCGTACTGAACATTGGATGTTGCAAGGGAGAAATGTCCCAGAGCATCTGTCGTGGTCATCTGTACAATGGTGTAATTGCCATCGGGAGTACCGTCGTTATTGTAGTCGTAATCCGTACCGGTAACAAGTGCAACTTCTTTTCCGGCAGGTACACCGGAGCCGGTACTTACGATGTTTTCACCCATTGTATACTGAACTACATAGTAAGACATATACTGTGCGCCGTCGTGGTCATTTGTTTCCATCCAGCTCGGCCCACGAGTAAGCCTATAGGTTGCTGCTTTTGCAACGGGTGAATTTGCAGGTGCCATTGTAAACATTCCTGCAAAGGACACTACCATTGCTACAGCAATAAAAATACTTAGAAACTTTTTCATTAAAAAGTTCCCTCCTTTCGTCTTAAATTTTTGGATTTTCAATTTCTCTTTCTTTTTTCAAAAAGGAAATTGAATTTTTAAACGTTTAAAAATTCTTACTGCTTTTTTAAAACTTTTCTCTGCTTTTTCTTTGAAGGATCACCTCCGATTCTGCCTTTCGCACGTGAATGCAAAGGCTGTTTTATATATTGAAACAAACCGCTCCGGAATATGTGCAAAGGTCCGGGTTGTGCGGAACGATTTCCGCATCCTCCGGTGACTCACTTCGCA
>Ga0256842_1000992_pt1 | contig 24071 bp, 17 predicted proteins | sample 4559240metaG_FD_185973 | JGI IMG/M metagenome (GOLD analysis project Ga0256842, IMG submission 185973) | Hydrothermal vent microbial communities from Guaymas Basin, Mexico - 4559-240 | ecosystem: Environmental > Aquatic > Marine > Hydrothermal vents | place: Mexico: Guaymas Basin | collected... | reverse complement strand
TCAACGAATTGAAACAGTATCAGGCGTCGCCAGAATCTGCTGAGGCTCAGTATTATATTGCATTAATAGCTTATGAAAGACAACAATATGATACTGCTGAAACTTTGGCTTATAATGTTATTCAACAAGAGCCTTCATATGAGAAGTGGGTAGTGAAATCATTTATTCTATCTTCTGATATTTTTGTTAATAAAGGTAATTTGGTTCAGGCAAAAGCTACACTAGAGAGTATAGTTGATAATTATACAGGTGATGAACAAATACTACAAGAGGCTAAAGATAAGTTAAGTAAGGTGTTAGAACTACTTAATAAGAATAACATAAAGGAGAAAAATCCTGAAATGATTATCGATTTAGGTAAAGACAGTGATTTGTTTATAGAAACTGATGGTGATTTGTCTAATTTTAATGAGGAATTTGAAGAAGAAGAGATTGATGATTAACGTTTCAAATGCATTTGTATTAAAATATAGGAATGATGTTAAATTATAGTTTAAATTTCAAGGAGTGTATTAGAAAGCATTCTTTTAATATTGAAAAAATAGGACATATGAAGATATATAAGTTTTTATTGGTTTTTGCTATTGTGTTTATTTCCAGTATCGTAGCTGCCCAGCCGGGAAATAATAAAATTATTATTCAGGGTAAATTTACTCCATCAATAGATGATGCTTCAAAAGTAAATACAAGTCCTATACTTAAAGATACTGTTTATAAAACTCCAAACTTTGATTATAAAATTAAAGAGAGGAAATTAGATATTCCATTTAAGATTGTGCCAATAAGACCTGCAAAATTGGTAGGGGAGCCTCTCAATAAATTGTATGCTAATTATGTTGCACTTGGAATAGGGAATTATCTAACTCCATATTTTGAGTTTTATCATAGCAAATTGCGATCAAGAGATATTAAGTACGGTATACATTTAAAGCATTTTTCGTCGGCGGGAAAAATCAATGATTATGCTTTTCCTGCATGGAGCCAAAATATTGCTGAAGTATATGGTAGTAAATTTTGGAAGAAGTCAGTTCTTTCGGCTAATATCGGCTACAAAAGAGATGTAAATCATTTCTATGGTTTCAAGCCAGAACTTTATCCTGATTCTCTATTGCCTGAAGATGTTGATATTGCGCAGCGATATAATTTTGTAAATGCTGATATACATTGGTATAGGTACAGAATGCGTAAGTCTGAAATGAATTACGATATTAAAACATCATACTATTTTTTAAATGATTTTTATCGAAACAGTGAACATAATGTTGCTGTAAATGGATTTTTCGATTGGGGAACATCATTTTATAACAAATTTAAAAAAGAACGTTTGGGGTTTGAATTGAAAGAAAGCTTTTATAGTAATATCTGGGACACTCTTCCTACTCATATTACGAATTTGATAGATATAAAACCTTACTATAATTTTGAATTTGGGCAGTTGTCTGCTCATATAGGTGCTAATATGCAGGTTAAAACAGATACTTCTAGTATTATAAACTTTTTCCCTGATGTTAAGTTAAATCTTGCTGCTATCCCTAATGTATTGTATTTCAATTTTAATTTAACCGGAGGCCAATACAGGAATACTATGAAAAGTTTCAGTGATGAGAATCCATTTATTATCAGTCAAATACCATTGGATTTTACAACTCAAAAGTACCAAGTTAATTTCGGTTTAGGAAGCTCAATTAGTAAGAGTTTAAATTTTGATTTTCAACTTTACTATTCTCAATATGAGCATGCTCCTTTATTTATTACTGATACTAATACAATGTACAACAATCAATTTACAGTTGTATATGATGATTATGATGAACTTAAATTTCAAGCTGCTATAACCTACAGATTGCATGAGAAATTACAATTCCTATTACGCGGAAATTATTATGTTTATAATATGAACTCTGAGCTTTTCCCTTGGCATAAACCATCTTATGATGTTAGTCTTACTGGTAATTATAATATACAAAATAAGATTTTTATAAAAGCTGCTTTTATCTCTTATGGTGAGTCTTATGCTCCGGTGTGGGAAAATGGTGTTCAATCAACTGCAACTATTAAAGCCTGGATGGATCTTAATTTTGGTATTGAGTATAGATATCGTAAAAAACTTGGTATTTTCGTTAATTTTAATAATGTAACAGCTTCTAGATATTATCGATGGTATAATTACCCATCATATAAATTTAATGTCTTGGGTGGATTTAGTTATATTTTTTAATCTGAATAATACGCGTCAACAATACTCTATAAGCTAAAATACAGTGGTGTATCCAAAATGAATTTTAGCTTGTTTGAAAACATAATGCATATTTGGATATTTTCCAACGGCATACATAAGTCTAAAAATACCAGCTGTTGTGGCAATGCTAAAACTTATTCCGAAACTTTGATATAACCCATTTAAAGTACTATTATTTATATTTTCTATCCACGAAAAATCATAGAAAGGGCCTATGTAGGAATTTTTGTTTAATAGAAAATGATATTCTAATGAATTTATAGAATATAAATTAGCGAAAATGCTTTGTTCATCAAAGCCTCTCAATTTCTTAAAGCCACCAATTCGATAAAGCTCGTTATTATATAATTGTGGACTGATTACTAAAGCCGACTGATTTGAAAAAAGAATAGTATTTCTATTTCCAATGGGGATAAAAACTTGTAATTTCATTTTACTATTCAATCTAAACTCATTATTGCTAATACTATTTTTTATCGAATTATCGAGTTCTGAATAATTTCTGATAGTTTTTTTACCTGCATCAACCTGTAAAAGTATGTCATAACCTTTCAGAGGATTAAAAGGGTAATCAAGATGATTGATATTTGTAGCAAGCCCAAAAGCGGTGTAGTTTAAATCAATAATGCCATTTATATAGCTGGTATTTGAACTGGAACTTAAAGGCCTGGAAGAAATAAAATTACCATAGGCACTTACACTGTTATTGGGGTTCCACGCAAATATGATTGCCGGTTTAGTTTCAATATTTAAAAATGAAGTATCTCGTTTGTTAAGTTCAAAATCTAATGCTACACCAAATGGGCTTCCCATTAGATAAGGATAATTTAGCTTAACATCAAGGTTTTGTGATAGATTTCCAGGGCTTTCCCAATTTATATAAATACTCTCGCCATGTTTTGTTAGGTTGTTGAGTTTTAAGTTTAATTGGCCTGTTATCATCATTTTTTCTGTTGAATTTGTTGCTGGTTGAAAACCTACTATCCCATCAAATTGGTTACTGCTTTGTCTTTGAAGATGGATCTTTATTATTGCTTTATTATCTAAAAATTCAATTTCTGTACTTTTTGATTTTCTTGCAAAATTTAATTTATCTAGTTGTTTGTCAATATTTCTAATATTAGATTCATTGTATTCTTCTCCAATAAAAACACCTATGTTTTGTTGTAAATAACCCAAAGAAATATCTTTGTATTCACTTAGAATGACTGTATCTATCGTGATTAGTTTGCCTTTATTAATTTCTAATCTTCCTGATATTTTGTTATCTGCAATATTGATATCATTGAGTTTAACTGATGCAAAAGGGTAACCTGAGTTTTCCAATGAAATTATTATTGCTTCTTCTAAATCTAATAATTCTTGATAATTAAATTTATGCAAATTGAAATCTCTGTATTTATAATTTAAATTTGGTAAATTGGCCCAAGTAGTTTCTCCTTCGCTTATAGTTCCCCATTTATATTGCTTATTTAGAGTTATATAAGTGTTGCATATTTTATCATTCCATTGTAATGAATCTATTGATGCTTCTATAAAACCTATACTTTGTAGTTTTGTGTTAAGTGAGTTGATTTCAGATAATAACGAAGTACTATCAGTAAATTCCTTTTTTAAATCCAGCCTCAATATATCCTTGGATTTTTTATCAAAATGTGGTTTTAGCTCAAAATTAATTTGGCCGATAGAAATATTCGCGATAAACACAACTATTAAAAATGTAAAACCATATTTTAAATAACTATACATAGACTATAATTTCCAGTTGATTGGTTCAATATTATGTTCTTTTAGCCAGTTATTAGTTTTTGAAAAAGGTTTTGAGCCAAAGAATCCTCTATAAGATGATAAAGGTGATGGGTGAGGAGATTTAATAATAAGGTGCTTGTTTTGGTTTATAAGTAAAGATTTTTTCTGAGCATAACTACCCCAGAGTATGAATACAACATTGTCTTGTTTGTCAGAAACAGCTTTAATGGCTGCATCTGTGAAATTTTCCCAACCTTTGCCGCTATGGGAATTTGCCTGATGTGCTCTAACCGTTAGTGCTGCGTTAAGCATAAGTACGCCTTGCTTTGCCCAAGAACTTAATTCCCCACTTTGAGGAATTGGGAAATTGAGATCGCTATTATACTCTTTAAATATATTTACTAATGAGGGAGGGTGTTTTGTTCCTTTCTGAACCGAAAAACATAATCCATGAGCCTGGTTATCTCCATGATATGGATCCTGCCCGATGATAACAACCTTAGTTTTGTATAATGGACAAAGATTGAAGGCTTCGAAGATTTTTGAACCCAAAGGAAATACTTTGTACTTACTTTTTTCTTCAATTAGGAAATCCCTTAGCTTTGTAAAATATTCTTTATTAAACTCTTCCTTTAATGCTTCTCTCCAAGACGCTTCAATTTTAACATCCATAATTCTTAGTTTTGTTAATCTTCCAAAATTACAGATTTTTTATGATACAATTTTTTTGCTTATAAGCTTATTTTTGGCGGTATTTTTGCTTTTTAGCATAAAATAGTGACAAAAATTATCATAGTTTTATTCTACATAAAGTACAAGCCCTTTCAAATATTCTCCTTCTTTATGATAAATACTGGCGGGATGGTCTGCAGGCTGCGATAAATGATGAAGAATTTTAACCTTTCTGCCACTTTGGATTGCTGCAGAAAGTACTGTTGATTCAAAAATTTGTCGATCAACTACTTGTGAACAAGAAAATGTAAATAGAATTCCTCCTGGTGCTATTTTATTTAGTGCAGTAGCATTAAGACGTTTGTAACCTTTTATTGCTTTATGTCTTACATCACGATGCTTTGCAAATGCCGGTGGGTCAAGAATAATCAAATCATAAGTTTCCTCCATTTCTTGTAGAAAACTCATTGTGTCTATTGCAAATGATTGGTGATTTTTATTCTCAAAACCATTTATAAGAATATTATTATTAGTAAGATCAATAGCTTTTGCTGAGCTATCAACAGAATGAACTAATTCTGCGCCTTCTTTTATCGCGTAAATGCTAAAACCTCCTGTGTAACAATAAGTATTTAATACTTTTCTGTTTTTAGAATATTTACCTACTAGTTCACGATTGAATCTTTGGTCAATAAAAAAACCGGTTTTTTGCCCATTAACCCAGTTTACTTTAAATTTATTTCCATTTTCAAGTACTATTTCTGATTCTTTATTTCCAAGAAGGAATTCATTTTCAATGTTATATTCATTATTTTTTGGTAAGCTTTCTTTGCTTTTAGAATATACAGTATGTAGATTGTTACCATAAATTTCCTTAAGAGCCTTAGTGAAATCATTGCGTAATAAATACATTCCAAAAGAATGTGCTTGAATAACAGCAGCTCCGTTATAATAGTCAATTACTAAGCCTGGTAAACTATCTCCTTCTGCAAAAACTAATCTGTAAACATTTGTTGTTTCGCTATTTGTTAGTCCAATGGCATTACGTATTTTATAAGCAGCTTCAAGTCGTTGCTTCCAAAAGTTATAATCAGGTTCTATCTGTTCAAAACTAAAAATTCTTACAGCAATACTGCCATTTTGCCAATGTCCGCAGCCAAGAAACCTGTCTTTGTTATTATAAACATCAACAATTTCACCCTCTTGTGGATCGCCATTTATTTTCTTTATAGCTCCAGAAAACACCCATGGATGTTGTCGTAATACTGCTTCGTCTTTTCCTGATTTTAATATTATTTTTATCCTTCCCATATTCTTGAATGCGTATAATTTCTCTTTAATAATTGATATTGATATCGTTTGCAAAAGTAGCCAATTTTAGCTTTGATTTTTTCCACATTTTATTGGTGAAAAGTCAATACTAATAGTAATGTTTTTTGTAAAAGATTAATTACTTTTACATTATTATTTGTAGATTTGTTTATTATATTAATTATTTTTAATAGATTGATAATCATCAAAATACAATATATTTTAATTTTTTTAATTAAACTCACATTAGATTATGAAAAGATTTTTTAGTTTAGCAATGATAGTAGTGTTATCATTTGTCCTTTTAACTTCACTAACCTCAAAGAAAAAGAAGAAATCAAAACAATTTAGAGGTATTGTAACATATAGTGTTTCTTATGAAAGTGATCAGTTGAGTGACGTGCAGATAGCAAAAATGCCTACTACAATCACAGTAAAAATGTATGATGGTATGAGCTCATTTGATATTGCTTTGGGCCCAATTATTCAATCTTTTATTATTAATCCTACTACTGATAAATATATTGTTATGATAGAATATGGATTAAGGAAGGCTGCTATGGTTAAGAAATATAGTGAAATGACTAACGATTCTCTTGAGAAATATACTACTCAAATTGACTATTCAAGTGATACAAAAATAATTGCTGGTTATACTTGTAAAAAAGCGGTTGTTACTTTCACTCCAAAAGAGGGAACTGAAGATGAAGAAAGAATGTTCTCTGTGTATTATTCTGAGGAATTAGGTAGTGCAAAGGATAATATTGATGGGCCTTATAAAGGAATTCCTGGATTATTATTAGAATCTTATGATGTAAAACCAGACTTGATTACTAAAATGGTGGCTACTGAAGTGAAAAAAGGAAAAGTAAAAGAGTTGGATTTCTTTATGCCTAGCGATTATAAAGAATTTACTGATGGAGAAGAAATGCAAAAGTATTTAATGGAACAATAATATAATAAATGGCAAAGGGAAAAGGAAAAAAGGCAGTTAAGAATGCCAAGGGAGATGGATTTACTGATGGTAATAAGGTAAAGAAATCTAAAAAAAAGTCTGTAAGTAAAAAATCTAACTCTAATGGATTTACTAATATTAAATCTTCATTGAAAGATGTTAGAGTAAGAAGGTTGACAGGGTTATTCCTTTTGCTGTTTAGTTTATTTCTTTTTGTTGCTTTTGTATCTTATTTTATTAGCTGGTTTAGTTGGGACGCTGATGATATTTTCTCTAATATTAGTTTTAGCCGTGTCCTTTTCGATCAAGATATTGTTGTACATAATATTACCGGTAGACTTGGAGCCGCATTGTCTCAGGTTTTTATTAAAAACTGGTTTGGAATATCATCCTTTTTCTTTCTTTATGTGGGTGTGTTAGTGGCATTGCGCATGATATTTGATGTTAGAATACTATCTTTAAAAAAAGCTATAAAACATAGTTTTTTTGCCATTATTTGGTTTTCTATTAGTTTGTCATTTTTCTTTCAGGGAGATAAAGCATCTATTTTTGGTGGCATATTTGGTTATGAAGTGAGCCAGTATTTTGTTGGTTTAGTGGGAAATATCGGTACGATTATCATAATAGTATTTAGCCTTATTTCTTTCTTAGTATTTGGATTTAATATATTTGAATATTTTGGGAATAAGCAAGATAGCGATAGCTCCACTGAAAGCGATGAATTACATAATTTAGATGATTATGAGGTTGATGGACTAAATATTGACCAATTGGCAAAATTGGAGACAGAAAATGTAGATAAGGAAAATACTGAAGAAGATGAGTTTGAGTTTGAACTCAAAGTTGATGAATCAGTTAAGAAGAAGAAATCACAAAAAGATGTAAATACTAGTTTTGATTTAGAAATAGAAGAGTCGGTACAAGAAGAAAATATTGAGAGTGATGATGTTAGTAATAATGTTAATACAGCTGATGAAGTTGATGGAGAGGGGGTGGATTTGGATATTAATGTATCCACTGAGGAGGAATTATTAACAGGAAAACAGATAGAACACTCTCATGGTATTGATACACCTTACGATCCCACCGAAGATCTTCATGATTTTAAAAATCCCACTTTAGACTTATTAAAAGAACATAGTGTAAATAATACTATATCTATAAATAAAGAAGAGTTAGAAGAGAATAAGGATAAAATTGTTACTACTCTTGCCAATTATAATATACAAATTGATAAAATAAAGGCTACCATTGGACCAACAATTACTCTCTATGAAATTGTTCCTGCTCCAGGTATTAGAATCTCTAAAATAAAGAACTTAGAAGATGATATTGCAATGTCATTGGCAGCCTTAGGAATACGAATTATTGCTCCTATTCCTGGTCGTGGCACAATAGGTATAGAAGTGCCAAATAAGAATCCGGAGATAATTTCAATGCGGACAATTATTGCAAGTGAAAAATTTCAGAATTCTAAATTTGACTTGCCTGTGGCTATTGGAAAGACTATTTCGAATGAGACATTTGTTTTTGATTTAGCAAAAATGCCTCACCTTCTTGTTGCAGGTGCTACCGGACAAGGTAAGTCAGTTGGACTAAATGCTATTATCACATCTCTACTTTATAAAAAACATCCGGCACAACTTAAGTTTGTTATGGTTGACCCAAAAAAGGTGGAGTTTTCTTTATTCTCAAAAATAGAACGTCATTATTTGGCAAAATTGCCCGGTCGTGAAGATGCTATTATTACTGATAATAAAGAAGTTGTTGCTACTATTAACTCTCTTTGTGTGGAGATGGATGATAGATACGAACTTCTTAAGTTGGCTAGGGCGAAGAATATAAAAGAATATAATGCTAAGTTTATACAAAGAAAATTAAATCCGGAAAATGGGCATAGATTTATGCCTTATATTGTGCTTGTTGTTGATGAATTTGCGGATCTAATAATGACAGCCGGTAAAGAAGTAGAGGGGCCTATTGCGAGATTGGCACAGCTTGCCAGAGCTATAGGAATACACCTGATAATTGCTACTCAGCGACCTTCGGTAAATGTTATTACTGGATTGATAAAGGCGAATTTCCCTGCTCGTATTGCTTTTAGAGTCACATCTAAAATCGATTCAAGGACGATACTTGATGCTGGTGGCGCCGATCAATTGATTGGTAGAGGTGATATGTTATTTAGCAAGGGCGATGGTTTGGTACGTTTGCAATGTGCTTTTGTGGACACCCCTGAGGTTGAGGATATTGTAGATTATATTAGCGGTCAGAGAGGTTATTCTTCAGCTTTCAATTTGCCTGAGTATATTGGTGATGAGGAAGGAGGAAAATCGGATATAGAAATTGGTGATCGTGATGTGCTTTTTGAAGATGCTGCCCGATTGATAGTTAATAGTCAGCAGGGTAGTACGTCTTTAATTCAGCGCAAAATGAAGTTAGGCTATAATCGTTCGGGAAGAATTATTGACCAACTAGAAGCTGCGGGTATTGTTGGTCCTTTCAGCGGTTCCAAAGCTAGAGAAGTTTTGATAAAAGATATCTTGAGTTTGGAACAGTATTTGGAAGATATGAGGAATGGAAATTCTAATTAGTTTTTTTTGACTAATTTTACAGCCCGAAATTTTATAAAAACTTTATATTATGACTAAAATTCTAATAAACGCATTTTTGATATTATTCTTTTTTACTCAAAATTCTTATGCTCAAGTTGTTGATGCTAAAGCAAAAAGTATCCTTGATAAGGTAGCCGCAAAGGCAAAGACATATGATAATATGAAATTTGACTTTTCTTATCGAATGATTGACAAGGCTCATGACGTTGATAATGAACTTAAAGGAACTATTGTGATGCAAGGCGATATGTATAATTTACATATGATGGGGAGGCAGGTTGTTTCAGATGCAACTACAGTTTGGACATTCAGCCCTGATGATGAGGAAATTCAAGTTAATAATGCTGATGCTTCTAAAAATGCTTTTAGTTTTCTAAAACTTCTAACATCAGTAAATGATGATTATTCTGCTAAATTAATTAAAACTACTAAAGAAGGTGGTAAAGCGTTTTATATTATTGATTTAGTCCCTGTTAAAACTCAATCGTACTATAAAATCAGATTAATGATTGACAAGGAAGCTAATTGGGTAAATAAAGCTACAATTTATCAAAAGGATAATCAGATGTATATTTTTACCGTTGTTAAATTTATGTCAAATCTTAAATTACCAACTGATTATTTTAAATTTGATGTTAGTAAATATCCTGATGCTGATGTGGTTGATTTACGATGAAACTTTATATACATTAAGAAACAAAGCCGGAATTGTTAACAATTCCGGCTTTGTTTCTTAATCAGACAGTTGTTCTATTATGGAAGAATACCAAATGCTAAACCTGCAGAAAATGCAATTGGAAATTCATTTCCAGCGGGGATAATATGACTATAATAATATCCGGCATCTGTTCCAAAACCGTATCCAAAACCAATATGCCACGACATTGAATATTTATCATCCATTATCCATTGTTTTCCTATATTTATTATCAGTGCTCCAGAATAATTGTCAACTCTCACATGCTGATAAATATCACCACCGGGTACTGGTGAAGTAATATTCTTGTCTTCAATTGAAGAGAAGTATGAGAACATTATATCAGGACGAATATAGAATCCCTTGAGAATATGAGAGTAATGCATTGCATTGAAATATACTTCCGGACTTCTTATCATTTTATAACCAAATCTAAAGAATACTCCACGTGGGCTTTCTCTAAATAAATTTGAGCCTGCTCCAATAAAACCTACACTCATTTCCAAGCTTTTTTGTACTCCTAAACTGTGCTCATATCCGATTGTTAAATTACCGGAAAGAGGTGAGAAGAAATCAAATTTAATAATGTCTTTTTTCTGATTGCTATAATCTTCGGGTGTTCTATATTCTTTAACAAGGTCTATTTCATTACCATTTTCAAAGATGATTTTTTCAACCCTATCCTTAGCTATGGTAAAGGTTACTTTTGAATTGTATTGAGGTTGAGTGTATTCAATAATTTTAATATCAATTTTAGAAATGCTACATTCAATAACCTCTTTATTCTTTTTTATTATTTTATCTTGAGCTTGAATGCTAAAACTTATTAATAAAAGGCTGACTAAAAGTAATGATATTCGTTTCATATATATAATTTTAATAATTTGCTAAAAGCAAACATTACCTTCACAAAGGTAGTTTATTTTAATAGTATGCCTGCATTTTTTTTGATATTTTTTTAAATTTGGATTATTTATTTATAAATAATTCTGACAATTAAGTCAAATTAATAAATCTAATTATTTTTAAAATATCAAGATTTGAGTTTTCTAAATAAGGTTTTTTTCGATAAATCGGGACAGGCTACGTATTCCAATGCATTATCCATTGTTTATTTAGATAATTTGCTTCGTTTTTTGTTTGAATATTGTGGGTTGATTAGTGGAGTAAAGGTCTTATAGAATTTTTGGAATTATATTTTTGTGCATATTTTATTACACTTTGCTTTTATTAATCTTTCAACATATCTGTAAGGGCTTTAATTTCATCTCTATATCCTGCAGCAGTAATAAAATCTAGTTCTTTAACAGCTTTATTCATACTTTGTTTAGCTTTTGTAATAGCCTTTTTAATTTGTTCTTGGCTCATGTATTTAACAACAGGATCTGCAGCAATGTCAGGTCCTTTAGTGTTATTATTATAATACGAATCATTTTCATGACCTATAGCATCTGCAACTGTTGTTTGTCCTATAATTGAATCAGTGGAACGAATAATTTGCTTTGGAGTAATATTATGTTTGTCATTATATGCCATTTGTTTTTCTCTTCTGTTATTTGTTGCTTCTATTGTTCTTTGCATAGAATTGGTAATCTTATCAGCGTACATTAACACAATACTATTTACATTCCTCGCTGCACGTCCTGCTGTTTGAGTTAATGCTCGTTCAGACCTCAAAAAGCCTTCTTTATCAGCATCGAGTATGGCTACCAGAGAAACTTCCGGTAAATCAAGTCCTTCACGTAATAAATTAACACCTACTAATACATCAAAACTTCCCAATCTTAATTCTCTTAATATTTCTACTCTTTCTAGTGTATCTACCTCTGAATGAATGTATTTGCTTCTAATATTTAAATTTAATAAATATTTATTTAGTTCTTCTGCCATTCTTTTTGTGAGAGTGGTTATCAGTACTCTTTCTTTCTTTTCTATTCTAATTTCAATTTCATTAAGTAAATCATCTACTTGATTTAGACTTGGGCGTACTTCGATTATTGGATCCAGTAATCCTGTAGGGCGTATAACTTGTTCCACTATAACACCTTCAGATTTTTGAATTTCATAATCTGCAGGGGTAGCAGACACATAAATAGTTTGTGGTGTAAGTTGTTCAAATTCGTCTATAATGAGAGGTCTGTTATCCATTGCTGATGGTAATCTAAAGCCATATTCTACAAGGTTTTGTTTTCTTGATCTATCTCCTCCATACATAGCTTTTATTTGAGGTATAGTAGCATGGCTTTCATCAATAATGGTTAAAAAATTATCTGGAAAATAGTCTAAAAGAACAAAAGGACGTTCGCCTTTCTTTCTACCATCAAAATACCTTGAATAATTTTCTATGCCTGAGCAATAACCAAGTTCTTTAATCATTTCAAGGTCATAATTTACTCTATCATCAAGGCGTTTTGCTTCTAAATTCTTTCCTATAGATTTGAAAAATTCTATCTGACTAACAAGGTCGTCCTTTATGGCAAATATGTTTTCTCGCATTTTACTTTGGTCAGTAACAAAGATATTTGCCGGAAATATTTTAATAAAATCATGGTTCTCAAAACTATTACCAGAATTAGGCACTATACTTTTTAGCGATTCTATTTCGTTGCCCCAAAAACTAATGCGGTAAGCAAAATCAATATTTGCCGGGTGAACATCTACAGTATCTCCTTTTACTCTAAAAGTACCTCGCTGAAAATCAATTTCATTTCTTGAGTAAAGACTATTTACTAATTGTCTTAGAAAAATATCACGCTCTATTTTTTGTCCAACTTTTAAAGTAATAACATTATTAGTAAAATCATCAGGGTTTCCAAGAGAATAAATACAAGAAACTGAGGATACTACCAATACGTCTTGGCGTCCTGATAGAAGTGATGAGGTGGTGCTAAGTCTTAGTTTATCTATTTCGTCGTTTATCTGTAAGTCTTTCTCAATATATGTGTTTGTAGTAGGAATATATGCTTCTGGTTGGTAATAATCGTAGTATGAAACAAAATATTCAACGGCGTTGTTAGGAAAGAATTGTTTGAATTCACCATATAGCTGTGCTGCTAAAGTCTTATTATGACTTAATACTAAAGTTGGCCGGTTTACTTCTTTTATTACGTTGGCAATTGTAAATGTCTTGCCCGAGCCTGTAACTCCTAAAAGCACTTGAGCTTTTTGTTTGTTATTTAGCCCTTCCACAAGTTGTTTTATAGCTTCAGGCTGATCACCAGTAGGTTTAAAATCCGATACTAATTTGAAATCCATTTAGCAAAAATACTTAAAATACTATTGCAGATATTTCAAAAATAAGTAATGAGGTGATATCTTTGATATGTTGAAAATATAATTGTCAGTAGTAAAAATATCCTAATTTATCGTATTATAATATTCTATATTTGCGCTCTTATTTTTTATTAATAATATTTTATGAGATGATAGAAATTGATGAAGCAATTGTAACAAATATAATTTTCCATAAATTAGGATCTGATTCTGTTAGTTCGCATATTAGTACCTCTGAATATGAATTTAAAAGCGAAGAGGAAGAACAACTTATTAATAGTATTTTTCTCAAGCCTTTTATCAACAATATTACAACCTATGAGTTTAGCCATAATGTTGATATTGAGATGAATGTATTGTTTAATATTGCTCGTAATATTAAGAATGATGATAGTTTTATTCTTAGATCTAAAGATATATTTCAACACTTAAAGGATATGTCAAAACATCCAAACATAAAGGATGGTGATTTATTTGTTATAAAGTTTGATAATGTTAAATTTGACAATAATTATTATGCCGGACTTGGAATTTATAAAGTTGAAAATAAAGAAAATTTTATCGATACCAATAGGAATATGGATGGCGATATTTTTATGAATTTCAGAAAAGGTATTGGTACAAAAAAGCTTGATAAAGCCTGTCTTATTTTATTTGGGGAAGAGCCTTATACAGTTTTCGTTATTGATAACACAAGTCGCGATACTGAATATTGGCTTAATGATTTTATAAATGTTTCTTTAAGAAATGACTATGTAAATAATACTAGTCAGTTTATGAATCTTACTAAAAGTTTTATAACAGAACAAATTCCGGAAGAATATGAAGTAAATAAGGCAGACCAGATAGATCTATTAAATCGTTCAGTGAAGTATTTCAAATCTCATGATTCATTTGAGAAAGAAGAGTTTGAGAGGGAGGTCTTTCAAGAGCAATCAGTTATAGAATCATTTAGGTCATTTGATGAAGGTTTTAGTAGTAAAAATGAGTTAAGCATTGATGCTAGTTTTGAAATTTCTCCTCAAGCTGTAAAAAAACAATCACGAATTTTTAAGAGTGTATTGAAATTAGATAAGAATTTTCATATATATATTCATGGCAATAAGGAGCTTATAGAGCAAGGTGTTGATACTGATGGCCGTAAATTTTATAAAATATATTACGAAGAGGAGAATTAGCTCGGCCTATTTTATGGCAAACTCATACTTTAATATTTAAAACCTTCATTCGATATTTCTCGTCCTATCCAACTTTAAGTCCTTTTGTCAGTAATGCTTTAATGAATCCGGCTAGCGCTGATTTGCTATACGTGCGTATAATAATATGAATATCCTCGCTATTCATTACTTATTCATACAATCAGCTTTGCTTTTGTATGAATAATGCGGGTTAGAAAACATAAATGAAGACTTTTTCTTACTAAAATTATTCGTTGCTGATATTTATTCTTTTATTCCTTGGAATACTACTTAACAATTAGTTGACTCTTATTTAAAAAAATATTTTCGCTTTGATTTTGATAAAATGGATATTTTTATATTAAACTCAGTTTACTAAGCTAGCTATGTTTTTGAGGTATCAAACTCATAGCGTGTTCGGTAATAGCTGTGATGCTTAGTGATGGATTTACTCCTGGATTACTAGAAATCATTGAGCCATCGCAAACCATTAAATTTTTATACCCAAAAACGTGATTTGTCTTGTCAATAACCCCCGTTAGAGAAGAATCGCCCATTACAGCTCCTCCAAGAATATGTGCTGTGGAAGGCATATTGAAAAGTGTTTCTGTTAGCAATACCATAGGTTTTGCATTATTTATTTCGCTATATTGCTCTGCAAGTTCAAATGCTAATGGAATCTGTGCGCTAGGTTTTTCTCCTTTGCTAATAGATGATTTCATTTTAAAAAATCCATGCTTAAATTGCAAAGTAGTGTTTATTTGTTGCATAAATAATAACACCGTCGATTGTTTTGCAAAATCTTTTACCGTGGCAACTTTAATGTATTTAATTGGATTTTTTACAATTTTATAAAACATATTGCCAAGTCTTTTAAAGATATTATTACCGATAACAATTGGTAATACTCCCAATCGCCAAAATCCTGAGCCTTCACCATATCTGACTATTTCAAGGTGAGTTCTTTCATCAACATCAAGTATTGAGCCTATTGCAATTCCTTTGCTGAGGTCTTTTGATGAATCTTCACTTACGCTAAAAATTAGTGCTTCGTTATTTGTTAAAATATTATCACCTAACTTGTTACTAATATTGGGTAAACTCTTTTTCTTTAGTTTTAAAAGTAGTTTAACTGTTCCTAAAACACCACCGGAGAGAATAACTTTCTTTGCTTTAAATGTAGACTTTGTTTTGAAAAATCGTGTTGAGGATTGTGTTTTTACAATATATCCATTCGAGCCGTCATTTTTGCCATCTGGCAATATATCAACAACTTCATTTTCAGCAAATATTTCCACTCCTAATTTTTGTGCCAAATAAAGATAATTCTTGTCTAATGTGTTTTTAGCATTATGTCTACAGCCTGTCATACAAGCACCACAGAATGTGCAGCCACTCCTGCGAGGTCCTTCGCCATTAAAATATGGATCTTCAACTTCTACTTCCGGCTCTCCAAAATAAATAGAAACATTTGTAGCATCAAATTTTTCATTTTTAGCTCTTTTCTTTGCCAACTCTTGCATTATTATATCACCAATTTCAAGATGTGGATTTTTTGTTGCCCCAAGCATTTGAAGAGCTGTTTTATAATGTGGTTTTAATTCTTCTTTCCAATTTTTTAAATCTGCCCAACTACCATTTTTATAGAAACTATCTTTTGGCTTTGGTAATGTATTGGCATATACTAACGATCCCCCACCAACACCAGTGCCACTGATAATGCCAACATCTTTGAAGAAAGTCATTTTCATTATTCCATGAAAACGCAAGGAGGGAAGCCAAAGCCATTTCTTTATATTCCAGTTCGTTTTAGGAAAATCATTAGAAGAATACCATTTGCCTTTTTCTATTACCAATACAGTATATCCTTTTTGAGCAAGACGTAGAGCAGAAACAGAACCTCCAAATCCACTCCCAATTATAATATAATCGTATTCTTTCATGGTATTAGTATATGTTTTTTAGAGCTGATAATCATACTGTAAATAAAAACGAAAAATACTACTCCTGCTTGAACATTAAACATGGATTCAAACAGAATATTCGTACCAATAATAATTGCAAATAATTGACTAATTAACTTATGGTTCTTATTTACAAATAATGCAATAATTAATAATAATAAAACTGTCAGGCCTATAATTCCTTGACCAACAAGGGTCTCTAAGTATTGGTTGTGACAATTCATTTTTAGTTCCAATGGTTTTTTGTAATTTTTTTTGGTATATATAATAGCCAATTCATCTTTAATATCACCTGCTCCTACACCGATAATGGGGTTTTCTCTAATTATATCCAAACTTGCCTTCCAAGCCAAAAGTCTTAATCCTGTAGATTCAACAACCTTCTCGGGATGAGCATATACTTTCTCAAAGTTAAATGTTGTAGTTATTAAGGTTTTAAATCGTGGCACAAATATAATTATACAACCTGCTATTATGGTAAAAAGAAAAATAATAGATATACTTAGTTTTTTGTTTTTATGAAATATTACTTTATAAAGGAAAAAGACAATAATAGCGAAAGTGGCTATTAACCCTGCTTTTGATTCTGCTATATATAGTATTGAAAATGAGATTAATATTGATATTATTTGAACCCAAAGGAATTCTTTTTTCTTTAATAATATTATTGCTGCAAATGCAATATTTACAGTGAAATACAATGCTAAATATGAAGGGTGTAAAGGGTGCGAGAAGACCATATAATGAGGATATGAGCCTGCATGGAAGTAGCCTTTTATAATATACGCAATACCAGCTATCAGCGCAATTATGGTATATGATTTTATAAGTTTAAAAAAATCAGTTTTATCTTCTTCTTTTTTAAGTGCGAATATTATTGGTAGTGCAAGAAAAGAGAATTTTACTTGTAAGTCGAAATTAGCTTCAGCTATATTTTCAGAATAAATCAATGATATTATATGAATTGCGTAAAATAAAATTGGAATTATCAGTAGTTTATTGATTTTTCTAAGTGGATTTATGCCTTGTTTGATTAGCAGAAATGTTTGAATAAGAAAGAATAAACCTATAGCTTGAACAGAATATGGTAAGCCAAAAAACATAAAGATAAAATATATCAGAAACGATATTAAGTTTAGGTTTTTTAAATTCATGAATCTCAGTTTATAGTAAGTATTCCGTTAAAAGATTTATTTATAGTAGAACACACTTTTTACATTGTAAAATTAGTGTATTTTCTTAATATATGAGTTATAAAGTTTTATTTGATTATCAATATTATCAGTCCAATTGTAATTTTCTATTACAAATTGACGTGCATTTATACCAAAATTTGTCAATAATTTATTGTTGAGTAAAAGCTTAGAAATTGCTTCAGCTGCTTGTTTAGGATTCTTGCTTTCAACTACATAACCTGTTTTATTATTTATAACAACCTCCGGGAGTCCTCCTACATTAGATACTACTGCAGGAACTTCACATGCTGCTGCTTCAAGAACTGCTACGCCAAAACTTTCTTGCAGCGATAAGGCAATAAAAATTGATATCCGTTGATGATATTTTATAGTTTCTTCTTTTGAAACAGCGCCTGTAAATTCAACTTTATCACTAATGCCTAGATTATCAACTAATTGTTTGTATTCTTTTTCTTTAGAGCCTCCTCCTACAATAAGAAGTTTTAATTTCTTATTGCTGTGTTGTTTTACAAGAATATTAAATGCTTCAATTAGATATTTAATGCCATATATTTCTTCAAGCCATTTAATGGTGCCAATAACTATAGTATCGTCTTTTTTATTTATTATTTTAGGTTTAAAATGTTCTGTGTCAATGCCAAAGGGTACAATTTCTAGTTCTTTATTAGTATATTTTTTTGCTTCAATAGCCATGGTTTTTGAGGTGGATTGAAGGAAATTAGCCTTTTTAAAATTTAATTTTAGAATTGATTTATGCAAAAATGATTTTTTAGGAAATTCGAATATATCGCTTCCCCAAACAGAAATAACTAAAGGTTGGAAATTAGATAGTGCTCCTATCAATCCATAGCTGCTAGCATAATATGAGTGTAAAATATCAGGCTTAAAAGTAGTTATTTCTCTTTTTACAATAGGTAAAAGCTTGAGATACGAGAACTTACTGCCTTCAGAATTTAAACTGATATTTATAATATTATGATTATAATTCTCATTTATGGCTTTTCTAAAACTTAGAATACAAATTTCAATGCCTTGATTAGAAAGTGCATTTGCCCACTTTATTGTATGTGGACTTTTGGCATCAGCAAGTATCATTAACTTCATCGTTCAATAATTTGAGTTAATAATTTTAGACCTTCTTTTCTCGCATACTTATTAGTGTCAATTTGTAAGTTTTTATGTTTTTTGATTTTGCTAAATGCTTGTAAAATATCTTTTATATTATTCTTTGTCCAGAAAACATTGGGGTAAGCATTAGTTATTTCATGCAAGCTGCCGGTTTTTACTTCTCCTTGAGTGATTATTAGAATAGTTTTGTTAAGACCTAAATAATCAAATATTTTTGTTGAAGATTCAAATGCTTCACCTCCTGTAAATAAAATACAAAAATCGGCATTGTTAATAAATTCCAAAGCTTTAGAGTATTCAAGCACTCCTCCATGGTGGTATTTACCGGAATATTCTTTAAAATCATGATTGCCAATATATCCAAATGAGATATTGGTATCTTTTTCTAATGCATGGAAGAAGGGCGTAATATCAAAGTCTGAATCTACTCTTCCTGTTGCTATCCCGTTGTGGATTGACTTATTAGTATTATTTTCTAATCTATTAAAGCTTAATGTGTTTAATATCGTTTCATCAAAACCATTGTCAATTAATTCAATATTATTATGATTTATTAGCTTTTTACATTCGGAATTTACAGTGATTACCACGTCAGCATATTTTAGAAATCTATTTTGAAAATAAAGTTTAATAAAATCCTTTATCTTGTTTTTAGGGAATCTGGGATTCGCATAAAATGGATCTCTGAAATCTAATATTACCTTTGTGTTAAAGTTGTTTTTTAAGAATTTAGATATAAGCATTTGCATAAATGGTCCGCCAGATATCAATATAATATCAAAATCTTCTTTGTTATATTGTTTTAATCTTTTCTTTAATGGATTAATCCAAGCAAGACCTTTGTCTTTAATTAATTTAGATAATAAGCTGTTGTTGTTTTCTGGCGCAACATAATGAATGTTTTCATCTTTTTTAGTTTGTTTTATTGCAGTAAAAACAACTGCTTTATAACCATATTCGCTAATATTGTTATACCAATAGGCAATGCGTTTTACTCCAACCGACTCGAAAGGTGGGAAAAAATAACTCAGAAATAATATTTTCTTCTTCTTCATTATTTTTATTTTTTTGTTATGGTATTCAAATATAAATCGTATATAGTGTTTAATACTTTTGTTGCGCTAAATACTTTTGTTATTTCCTTTGCAATTTCGGTATTAGGAGTCAACTCATTATTGTCAAAACTATTTTTCTTGTCTTGAATATATTTAACAAAACTATCAGTTGTAGTACATTTGTGACTATATTTAAAATCCTGATTATAAGCTACATATCTACCATAAGCAAGTGATTCTAAAACAAAGAAAGACAGCCCATCTGTTTTAGGAAGTCTTAAACATAGAGTGGCTTTTTGTATCCAATTATTTATATTATCTACCCAGCCATGGAGTTTAATATTTGGCGGTAATTCTTCTTTATAGCTTTCTATTCCAACTAAGTTAAATTGTATTTGTTGCAGTTGAGTAGCAATTTCGATAATTTGTTTTATTCCATAGTATTCAGCTCTGTGTTGAGAGATATAGCATAGGACGTTAAATTCTTGTGTAAAATCATGAATTTTATATTCCTTTTCAAAACCTTTTAAAGCAATAAAACGAGCATCCATCCCTAGCTTTGCTAATTTTTCAACATACCATGGACTATCCGTAATATGAGTAGGATAGCTTATAAATTTTGGGTTATGCTTATTCTTTTTAAATAACTCTGTTGATTTTATTAAGTCTGTTCCTACCCAATGAAAAATGATTTTCTTTTTTAACATCATGGCTAACTCTAAGACTTTGCTTTTACCTAAGGTGCCATTAATTGAGTGTACAATATCAGCATTTATTATGTGAAATAGAAATTTTATTTGATCCTTTTTACTATAATAAGTGTCAAGGCTTATAAAAGTATCATCTGGGAAATTTAAACTTAAATTCTTAGCTAATTCTTTTGAAAAATAGGGTAATCCAACTAATATTACTTTCATAGCTGTACTTATTCTGTAATTTTTTTAATGAATTTAGCCGGAGAACCACCCACAACAGTATTATCTTCTACATCTGATACTACCACAGAACCTGCAGCCACCACTGCATTTTTTCCAATTGTAATTCCTGCCAGAATAATAGAATTAACACCAATCCAACTACCGGAACCAATTTTAACAGGAGCAACTTTTCGAGGGTAATATTTACTCATTTTCCTATCTCCTGTATCTTGATGTGTTAATATTTTTACACCGGCGCTTATAATTGATTCGTCTTCGAGAATTATTCTATCAGGTAAATCAAGAAAAACATCTGTTCCGATAAAGCATTTGTTGCCTATAATTAGATTCTTAAAAGGAGTTTTGCTGTTTTCAAAATTATCAATAATTATGGAACCATTAAAGTTAATTGGATTGCCAATTTGAGCACCATATTTTTTTAATATACTGGCGATAAATACATTATCTGTCGTTCTAATGTAATTCTGCATAGAAGCCACAGACCCAAAATAATATTTAAAACCCACTATAAGGTGAACCAAAGGAAGTCTGAGGTAATAATATAATGCTTGTAATGAGTTCTTCATAAATTCTATAATTATTTAGAATGTATTCTTCTTTCGTATTGCTTTATCATATGATAATACCAGTAGAGCAAAAGTAAGTAAAAAGCAGGTAATATCAAGCCTATTAATTTGAATACTGTTTCGGCATTATTGTATAGATTGGCAAAAAGGTAAAATAAACCCACTAGAAGTAAATTGCTAAAAACACCTGCCCACATATTTAGTTTTACATATCCCATAGTAAGAGGGGTTTGTGATACTGGCGATGTAATAGAAGTTACAAAAAGCCAAGGAGTTAAATACTGGGCGTAAATTCCTGCTATACGCCATTTTTCACTAAAGACAAAAGCAAAAATATCCGGGCCCCATAATAAAATAAGGATGAAAAAAGGTGAAATAATCAATGTTACTCTAAAAACAGTTTTTTTAAATAGATTGATGACTGATTTATTCTTAGCTACTTCTTCAGATATTTGTTGATAATATACTTGTCCTAAACTAGCTGATAATATTCCTAAAGGCGCCTTTAATACTCTTAGCATAAATCCATAAGACCCAAGTACAGTTTCAGAGAATAATGTTGCAATTAAGATTGGTAAACCCGTAATTGAAATCATATCTACCAAGCGATGTGGAAAATTATACTTTGGATATTCAATATATTTTTTTGCATTCTCCTTTATCCTTTTCTTGCTGATATGTTTAAATAATCTTTTATCTCTTTTTATTAATAAACGTAAAAAAAGTATAAAACCAACTCCCTGCCCACTTAATGAACCAGGTATTAATCCTCCTGAAGTAAAACCCGCAAAACCATCTGCAATATTTATACTTGCTGATGTTGATGATTGTACTATCATATTGGTTGATATGTTCTTATATTTCTTTCTTCGGTTAAACCAAATAGTTAAATTCTGAATATTGCTAATAAAAAATACACTTATCCCCATAAAAATAAGCCATGGTTTTATATTCTCAGAGGATAATATGTTTGAAATATGGATTGGAAAAGCAATTGTTAATATAAAGACTAAAATGGAAACTATAAAACTAATTCCTGAAGCAAGAAGTAAAAGGTGAAAAGCATCAATGTTTTTCTTGGGAAGCATTATTGCTAGTTCGTAACGTAGGGTAGAGGCTACAGTTAAAAATGATACTACACTGGAAAAAAGAGTGAAAACGCCAAATTCTTCAGAAGTATACAGCCTGCTTAATATCAGAGAAGCAATAAGTGGAATTAATTGCGAAACACCTGAACCAAACATCAAAATAACTACATTTTTAAAGTAGTTATTATTTGAAATTTTTTCCTTAAAAAATTGATTTATAGACTTCAAATAGTATAACTTTTACTAACAGAATTGCTGTATAATAGATTCTTATATTAATGGCAAAAGTAAAATAAAATTGCCTTATCCTGCATTATTCATATAAATAAGTTGGTTGTTTTAATGTTTTCTTTCCTCTGTGACAAAATAAATTACTCAGCATGACCGGTTGATTGGTTTGTTTTAAGTTTAAAGATTTATTATGGTTACCAAATAATTAAAAAAATTAGTCAATTAAAATTTAAAAAAAAGTTGTGTTAAACCGAAAAAGGTTTATTTTTGCATCCGCTTTTAGATAATTATAGTATTTGCTAAAAGTGAAAGGAGAGGTGGGAGAGTGGCTTAATCCACCAGTTTGCTAAACTGGCGTACGGGTAACCGTACCGGGGGTTCGAATCCCCCCCTCTCCGCATAAAGGGACTTATCCAAAATCAACTGGGTAGTCCCTTTTTTATTTTCCATATAACTATCTCTGTAGTAAAGAATAAACTGAATCAATTTGCTTGTATTATCAGTTCGAAGTAAGCCTATATCTGATTGAACGAGTATTCCATGAGGAAATACTAGTTTTTGTATATTCTTTTGTTTCTCAAAATCCTCAGAATCCCATGTTTTATGAAGCTTTTGAAGCTTTTGCAATGCAGTATTAATCTTTTTTTGGGAGTTCGATGTAGAATAATCGCTATCATCACTTTTTTGCTCTAATTCAAAAATATTATCTATTAGTTCTTTTGAAAATTCATCATATAATTCTTTCTCAAGTTTTCCAAATGCGTGTCTTCTTTTTATATCTTTAAGCTCCTTTTTCAGTTCGGTAATTTTCTTTTTAAGTATAGTTTGTTCCTGTTTATATTCTTGACTTCTACTATTTATTATTCTGAATAAAGTTGCTCCTAATGGCTCGATATGTTCGTCTTCAATTCTTAACGATTTCAGCAAATCAACAAATTGATTATGTACACCAATATTTCTTACTGTTGTATTAGCATTTACATGAACTTCATTACAATGGTAGCACTTATAATAATGGAAGAACTTTATTTCTCCTGTTGTTTTAATCTTTTTTCTCTTTTCATACCCCACAAGCTTATTACCACATTCTCCACAAATTAAATATCCGTTAAGAGGTCTAGCAATCTCTTTTGTTTTTTTATCATAACCAACTTGCTCTCTTTTATTCTTGTCTAAGTTGTCGTTTATTTTTAGAAAATCCTTTTTTGACACAAGT
>Ga0256842_1000991_pt1 | contig 24093 bp, 21 predicted proteins | sample 4559240metaG_FD_185973 | JGI IMG/M metagenome (GOLD analysis project Ga0256842, IMG submission 185973) | Hydrothermal vent microbial communities from Guaymas Basin, Mexico - 4559-240 | ecosystem: Environmental > Aquatic > Marine > Hydrothermal vents | place: Mexico: Guaymas Basin | collected... | reverse complement strand
CGGAGAGCTATGGGAGTACAAGAGGATCATGCAGAAGGAGGTAGGGGAATGGGTTCATAACGCTTGGATGAACGCCACTGGAATGCACATATGCTTCTACGAAGGCTGGTGCGCTGGAGAGGACGTGGAGAAAGCCCTCGAAGAAATAGCGAGGCTTGTGGAAAAAGTAGAAAGAAAGATTAAAGCCTAACGAGATCACGCGGAGCCCTTACTGAAGACCTCCCCTTAACCTGCGAAACCACGAGAAAGTAATCAGGGGGAGTCACTCAACTCAGTTTTACAGGGACTTCACCCTAACCCTGCAATACCTACTCAGTAGGTAGGGGCCGCGCTTAAGCTTCCTTAACTCCTTATTCAGCTCGCAATCACTGTCCAGTAGCGCTAGGGCTGTTGCCGTAACGCCCGTCTGGGGGAGCTTAATCACTGGTGACCCATCAGTTCCTTCCTCATACTTTATTCCGTGTAGTTCGAGTACTTTGAGTGCTTTCCTCACTTCACTTTCTTCTCCCTCTAGGGTGAAGGTTCTTGAGGATGCTTTGTTGGTTAGTGTTTCGTCGTGCTTGAGCCATGCTTCCTTGACTTTTATGAAGGTTTCGGCGTGCCTAGCTACGTACTCTAGGGTGGCTAAACATGCGTTGACATGTGTTGTTACGCGGTCGCACATCATCCATTCCCCGAGCCCGACGCCCCAGGTCTCGACGAGGAGTTTAGTGCTTCCCTCCAGCGCGGCGTGGGTTCCTAGGTAGTTTGGCGGCGCCCACACTACTTCCTCACCGCTTCCCCCGCCGGAGAAGTGCCTGGTCTTCACGGGTCCCCACGGGCTTAGACCCTTGTCAAGAACCTTCCCTACGTAAGTCATCAGGTCATGGCTCACTCCCCTGATTTCGGGGGCTACCCACGCGTATGGAGCGTCCGTGAGCGTGACTAGGAAGCCCTCCGTCTCGTTAGCCCACCTCGGTGGGCACCCTCCCCTGGCGTAGAACTCGTGCAGGTCTAGGACCACATGAGGCTTCACACGTGTTAGTAGGGAGTGGAGGACACGGGTCTCGGGTTGCGTTAAGTATGCCCAGTCCCTGTTCAGGTCCACGAAGGACGCGTTGACCCTGCAGGACTCACACGCCCTCTCCCACCCAGGGGAGCGCCACTCGCCCGAGGAGTAGTACCTGAATAACCCGTCTGGGTTAGTTAGGGGGACTATGCTCACCTCCGTAAATCGCCTCAACTCACGTAAGTCAAAGCTAGGGTTAGGCTCCCCGATCCCCAGGAGTTCGCGGGCTAACGCGAGGGACGCCTGCACCGGTGCGGGCTCATTGCCGTGAATGCCGGCAACGATAAGCACCCTTACCAAGGGTTCCTCGGTAGCTGGAATCATGACGTGCCTTATTGTTCTGCCCTCTATGCTTCTCCCGATGACGTTTACTTCTGCTCCCGCCTCCCTCAGCATATCGGTGACGATCTCCACATAGGCAGGGCTTGCTACGCGGTAGTAGTGTAAGCGGTAGGGTGGTAGGCCTTCTAGGGAGACATTACTCATTAGTACCTCACCGTCAGACGTAATTACTATATACATCATAATTAGGCGTACTTACTAAGATTACTAACCTACAAAGAAGTTTAGTTAGGGACTACTTAAATGAGGCATGCGTGATTCTTGCTTGGATAAGAAGGCACTCACTCTAGGGCTAATGGAGAGTGATCGCGTCATGGGAGGTATTTTCGGGGCGTCATCCCGGTCAAGGGAGGACGTGGTTATGGATGTTTTAACGGGGCTTCTTCGCCTAACTCACCGAGGTAACGACTGCGCTGGCATAGCGGCGGTAACACGTGAGAGTCTGAAGGTGCTTAAGGACGGCGGGAAGGTTGAGGAGATATCGAAGAGGCTGGGCTTTCCAAGCGTTAAGGCACACGTCTGCTTAGGGCACGTACGGTTCTCCACTCACGGACGCCCTCACCACGACAACGCTCACCCCCACACGGACTGCTCAGGGAGCATCGCCGTCGTGGGTGAGGGCGTAATAGCTAATTACGAGGACCTTAAGGACGAGGAAGTCATCGCTGGTCACTACTTCAGGTCTAGGTGTGACTTCGAGGTGGCAGCCCACCTAATAGAGGACGGGATTAAAGCGGGGAAGGACTTCATCAATGCATTCGTGGAGGCGTATGCTAAGCTCGACGGAATATTCACGCTCTCAGCCATAAACGCTAAAGGCACGATCCTTACTGCCTCCAAGCTCCAAGCATACTACGCTGCACGCTCACCCGATGGAGGAACGATCTACGTGTCATCAACGAAGTCGGCGTTGAAAGGAATGGCTGGTGACGTGTGGCGCGTCCCTGAAGGCGTGATAGCGGTGATTTATGGTGACGAGGTTAAGTTCCTTAACGCGGTAACGCTAAGCCCCATCGACCTGCGACCTGAAGCCATCGACGTGCCGGACGACCTGATCCTTAAGGACGGATATCCTCACTTCATGTTGAAGGAGATCTACGAGGGGCCGGACGCAGTCCTCAAGGCGTGGATGGCGCTTCAACGCAGGTACAGGTCCTTAGCCGCGCATCTAGTTGCTAACGCTAAGGAAGTGTACATCATCGCCAACGGGTCCAGTCTCCATGCTGGTTTAGTCGGTAGCTACTACCTAGCGGAGATAGCGGGGGTCTCACCCATAGTGCTGAGCGCGGCTGAATTTCCACTTTATCACGTCGATAACGTCACGCCGGGAACACTAATCATAGCTATTTCCCAATCCGGAGAGACGGGAGACGTGCTCCGAGCAGTTTACGAAGCGAAGATGAGGGGCGCTACTATACTAGCGATAACGAATAACGTTGATTCTAGGCTAGCTAAGCTCTCAAGCATCTACCTACCCATAGCTGCAGGCCCCGAGATAAGCATCCCGGCAACGAAGACCTTCGTCGCCACCCTAACCACACTCTACGTCCTAGCCCTCGACACGGGTGAGTACGGCGGGAAACTAAGTAAGGCTGAAGTCAGTAAGAGGCTCTCAGCCCTCAAGGAATTAGCGCTTACGCTCAGGGAGTACGTGCCTAAGGTCGACGCCCTAGCCAGGGAGGTGGCGGGGGAGATAGCCTCGAGGGCTAGGAGCGGGTACGTCATATCGAGAGGCATCAACTACCCCCTAGCCCTTGAGGGGGCGCTGAAGTTCAAGGAGGCCGCGTACTTCCATGCTGAGGGTATGGAGGCAGGTGAGTTCCGCCACGGCCCCATAACGCTTGTTGACCCAGGGTTCCTCACAGTCTTCATAATCCCTGCGGAGCAGAGTGCTGCCAAGGCAACGCACCCGCTAATAGCTGACGCGTACGGCAGAGGTGCGGAGGTCGTGGTGATAGCATCCAACGGCGAGGCATCGCTCGTTGAGGTACCGGTAAACAAGCTCGCCACGCCGGACGTGCCGCGCCACCTAACACCGATAGCCTATGCGATCCCTTTACAGCTCTTAGCCTACCACCTAGGCGTTAGACGCGGGTGCCCCATAGACACACCCAAGAAGCTGGTGAAGGCCGTGACGGAGGCCTCTTGAGGCGGAGGTGAAGACATGGATACTGAGTCATCACTGAGGCTCTTCGCCGGGTACGGTGAGGCCAACATAACTCCTGAACCTGGAATGCCTATGGCGGGCTACATAAACAGGGTAGGGAAGGCCATCGGGGCCCACGACGCCCTCAAGGCAAGGGTGGCATACATTGATTTCGGTGGGGAGGAGGTGGTCCTCGCGGTCCTCGACCTGATTAGGGTAGACGACGCGTTATGGGGCAGACTTGCGTCAGCCATATCCAAGGCAACAGGTGTTAAGGAAGGGAGGATCCTCATAGCGGCAACGCACACGCATAGTGGCCCGGAGGTCAGCACGGGGATCTGGAGCACGCAGGAATTAATGGTTAACGATAGGGAAGCCATTAACGAGTACTTGAGGACACTGGAATACTTGGTCACCTCCGCCTCACTAACAGCTATGGAGCGCTCAGCAAGGGTTGCTGAGGTTAAGGTAGGGATTAAGGAGGTGTCGGGGGTAGCGACGAATAGAGTGAGTAGTGACGGCATGGTCGACAAGGAGTTAACGCTAATGTCCCTTGAGTATGCCGGTGGTGGGAGGCTACTCATCATTAATTATGCGTGCCACCCCACGGTGCTGGGACCAGACAACGTCCTCTACTCCGGGGACCTAGCAGGGCTCACAGCAGAGCTAACTCGGACGTACTTAGGGGCTGACGTGATATACCTTAACGGCGCTGCCGGAAACGTCAGCACGAGGTTCTCAAGGAACAAGCAGGACTTCGAGGAAGCCCTCAGGAAGGCATCAATACTAGCGGACTCGGCCGCCTCAGCCTACGTTAACTCACGCCCCATCCACGTGGGCCCGCTACACGTTAAGTCCAAGGAAATGGAGCTTAGGTTAAGGCCTCCCATAGACGAGTCCCTAATAAATAAGCTGAAGGGAGAGCTGCTGAAGAGGCTTGAGGAGGCCAGGAAGTCGGGGGCGTCGCCCTCAGTCATTAGGTCGCTGGAGAGGGACGTCTACGCAGTCAATATAGCTGAGAGGAGGAACAAATTGCTTAAAGGCGTTAAGTCCGTTAGAGCATCGATCACCGCATCGTGGCTAGGTGATGAGGTCGCCCTACTCACGTTCCCAGGAGAGCTATTCGTCGAGTACCAGTTAGACCTGAAGGAAGCCGTTAAGCCCTCGACACTACTGCTGGCGGGGTACGCGAACGGGTACGTCGGATACGTTCCCTACCCAGGGTACTCGGGTAAGGGGTGCTACGAGGAACTCGTCTCGATAATCGATGAGGGTGAGTACCCCCGCATCAAGGAAGAGTTAATCAAGCTCCTCACGGATGGTTAGGGGGAGGTACTGAGGATTAGTGTTCAGCTAAGGTGGTGGGTGCGGTGCCCCGTATTCTGGGCGTGTGGGTTCACGCGTGGGACGTAGCTGACGTAGGTGCGGAGACCATCGCGGAGGAACTCTCGAGGCTGGGCTTCACCCACGTAAGCATGTGCGTCAGGTACGTGGAGGAGAGGCAGTGCTGGCCAGGCCCGAACATTCTTTTTAGGAACCCCCGCCGCCTGACCTACACGAGCGAGGAGAGCCCGTTCTACTGGCCCGTGAGTGAGGAGAGGTACTCCAAGCTACCCCCGCCCCTCAGGCCGAGGACCTCGAGGGAGTACTCGGGTGACGTGGTCGGCGAGTTCATTGAGGCGGTACGGGCAAGGGGTCTCAAAGCGATTCTCTGGCTCCCTCTACTCAGGTTCGAGGCGGCGGTCAGGGAGGACCCTTCCTTAGCCGCCGTCGATGTGTGGGGATCCGTGGCTGACTACAAGCGCCTCTTCCTCTGCCCCTCCAGGAAGGAGGTGCGGAATTTCATCGCGGTGGTTGTTGAGGACCTGCTCAGCAGGTACGAGTTCGATGAGCTCGAGTTAGACTACATCAGGTACCCGAGGCCCCCAGTCACTTACGCCTACCCTAAGGCCGTGTTATCAATGCTCGCGTGCCTCTGCCCGCACTGCGTCGCTAGGGCTGAGGCAGCAGGCATAGACACGCGCGAATTGATCAGGAGGTTAAGGGCTTACGGAGAGGAGGTTAGGGAGCTGATCAATAAGGTGGCAACGTACCCGCTACCAAGTGACGCGGACTTCACGACCTCCCTCCTACACGACCTAATGAGGATCCTTGCGGAGGACCCCCTCGTGGTTAGGTGGCTGGAGTTCAGGGCATCGCTAATAGAGGAGGTCGTGACCCTCATAAGGGATAAGGTCAAGGAACTTAACCCCAAGGTGACTCTGTCCGCGGACCTCTACCCGCCCTCAGCATCCTGGCTCGTTGGGCAGGACTACCGCAGGCTGGGCAAGCTCCTCGACAGGGTTAAGACGATGCTGTACACCAGGCAGTTCGGCGCGTCACCCTCAAGAATACCTTACGAGGTAGCCCTAGGGCTGAAGCAGTTACGCGGGTGTGGGGCTGACCTAATCGTGGGTGTAGGGTCATGGCCTCCCGCCACGGTGGGTGACGTGGTTAGCGATGCTGAGGCCGCGCTACGGGCGGGCGCCCACGGCATCTACCTCTACTCCTACGGCTGGACGCCTAAGGCAGTCCTCCACGAAGCGGCTAAGCTTTTGTCGGGTTCCTTAAGAGGTGTTAGTCATGAGTGAGAGGAGGTTCGGCGCGAACATCTGGTCCGTGCCTAGGGAGTTAAGGATACCTTCTCAATTCATGCGTAAGGTCAGGGACCTCGGGTACGAGGGCGTGGAGCTCGCGATCGACGACACGGACCTCAGCTTAAGTAGGAGTGGGCTGAGCGCTAAGTGGCGCGCCATCAGGGAGGAGGCCGAGTCCCTCGGGATTAAGTTGCCGAGCGTGGCGTCAGGCCTGTACTGGAGGAGGAACTTCGTGACCGACCCGGACGCCGCGTTAGAGGTTGTTGAGGTCGAGTGCATCGCCGCGAACGAGGTCGGCGCTAAGGTCGTGCTCGTCGTCCCCGGTGTCGCTGTCCCGAGCATACCTTACCGCGAGCACTTCGGGAGAGTCGCTAACGCCTTGCGGAGGGCGGCGAGCATCGCGAGGGAGTACGGCGTCACGATAGGGTTGGAGCCCGTGTGGAACAGGCTCTTCCCCACGCCCCTCGAGTTCAAGCGCCTCCTCGACGAGGTGGGGGAGGATAACGTCGCCCTATACTTCGACGTGGGTAACACCCTACCCCACACCCTCCCCGAGCACTGGATCAGGGAGTTAGGGGACAGGATAGTGCAGGTGCACGTCAAGGACTTCAGCATCGAGGCCTTACGGTTCGGCCCTCCGGGAACCGGTAGCGTGAACTGGGGCGAGGTCAGGAAAGCGCTGGACGAGATAGGGTACTCCGGATGGGTCATCGCGGAGGTCCCGTGGGGTAAGGAAGACCCTTACGCCTCCTTAGCCGAGACAATTGTTAAGGTCAAGGAACTCCTAGGGTGAGTAAGCATGAGTAAGGTCAAGGTCGGGTTAATCGGCGCCGGGTCCATGGGTGGGCTCCACCTGAGGCTACTCAAGACAGACCCAAGGCTTCGCGAGGTCTCCGACCTAGTGGCGGTCTGCGACGTGGACGACGCCGCCCTAAAGCGTGCTGAGGGACTAGGGGTTAAGAGGCTGTACAGGGACTACCGTGAAATGCTTGAGCGTGAGGAACTAGACGCGGTGATCGTGGCCACACCCCCACACCTCCACAGGGAGCAAGCAGTTGAGGCTCTGAGGAAGGGGCTTTACGTCCTTGTGGAGAAGCCCATGGGTGTTAGGCTTGAGGACGCGTTGGAAATAGCGAGGCACGCTGACGGGAGGGTGATGGTTGCCTTCAGCCTAAGGTACCACGGCCTATACAGGCTAGTCGCCAAGCACCTCAGGGAAGGGTTAGGCGACGTGGTGATGCAGTGGCACGTAGCCCTCGGCAAGGTGCCGCCCACGCCGTGGGTCCGCGACCCTAGGCTATCGGGAGGCATGGTGAACGAGAACACCATACACGTGCTCTACATCTTCTACTGGTACGCGGGGAAGGTACGGGAGGTCTTCGCAAGGACATGGCGGGTGAGGGATGACGTGAAGATAGAGGACAATGCCCTCATAACACTAACCCATGAAGGCGGGGCAGCATCAACGATCCTTCACTCCTGGAGCGCGTCCCACAGGTGGAGGAAGTGGGGGCTGCAGGCAAGGAACGGCACGGTAACATGCGAGGCGTACTTAGGAGGGCCTTATAAAGTATCGATTAGGGGTGAAGTGATTGCTGAGGGAGACTTCAACGAACCCATCGAGGAGATGTATGTGAGGCAGCTAAAGCACTTCATCGACTGCATCATCAGCGGCGAGAGACCCGAAACCAACGAGGAGGACGGCGTCCACATACATAAAGTGATAGACGCCATCTACAGGTCAGCTAGGGAAGGGAGACCGGCAAGCACTCAAGCTTAAACTGCTTAACTAGGGATCTTTCCTTTTAACTTAATTCTGAACCCGCATTCCAAGCATTCGTAACCCTCGCTATCAACGGGCTTGAGGTTAACCTCACTAACCCCGTAGTGGTGCCTCCGTATGAGTAGGGCGCCGCATGACGGGCAGTAGGTATTGATTAGCTCCTCACCACCCCAGACGTTACCCACGTAAACGTACTTGAACCCGAGTTCCCTCGCACGCTCCCTAACCCATGCTAGGGTCTCGAGAGGGGTGGGTGGTTCGGAGTACTTGTACGCCGGGAAGTACCTGTTCACGTGTAGGGGCACATCATCACCTAACCTCTCCTTAACCTCCCTCAGAACCCACTCAACACACTCACGCAAGTCATTAGCCCCTGGAACCACGAGGAAAACCACCTCAACGTGCCCGCCCTCCTCCAGGACGTACTCAGCGTTCCTCAACACGACCTCCTCACCTCCCCTAGCACCCATGAACCTAGCGTAGGTCTCAGGGCACCCCTTAACGTCGATGCTGAACCCATCGCACCCAGCATCGAGGAGGGCCCTCAACGCGTCCAGAGTGAAGAAGGCGTTAGTCACGACACAGCAGTAGAGACCACGCCTAGAACCCTCCTCAAACACATCCAACACGTAATCCAGGATCACGCCCGGCTCATGGAAGCTAGCACATAACCCTTCAACCCCCTCCGTGAGGGCTAACCCAACCAACTCGTCAGGACTGAAGTAACTACCCATCCCACGCCCTCCACGCCCAAACCTAACCTTACTGAGGTGCCAGTTCTGACACCACGGGCACGTAAAGTTACATCCCCACCCACTGAAGGTCAACGCCCTCGAACCCGGCCAGTAGTGAAAGAAGGGCTTAACCTCAGCAGGCCTAACCTCAACAGCACTCAACCAGCCATAACTCCCCAACACTAACTCACCATCAACGTTAACGTAATTACCGCAGAAACCCCACGCGCCTGGCTTCAAAACACACCTACGCTCACACACCCCACACTGCACAGCATCACCGACAGGGATGCCGAACCTAGAGATACGGCCCAACACACCTACCCACTTACTGTCTACGTTAATCTCCAAGAAATGATTATTGAGCGATTAATTGAGAGTAAGTACTGCCGTGTCATGGCCGGAACCGCGGGTAACATCCCTCCTTCACCCGCGGGGGCACTCCACGGCAAGCCCGCCGCCTCACGGCTAAACCCGGCGGGGCATCCGGCACTTACCGCCGAGTGCCTCTCCGCGGCGAAAAGCATTGCTTTTAGTACATAACCTTTTAGTATATAACATAAGTTACTGTTCTGAAACGCATTATAAGGTCTCCGTGCTTTTACCCCTAAAAGCAGGTGGTTGAGGAGCAACGTTGTTACTGATGATACCGACAGTATGATACTGACAGTCTTAAGCACTGAAGAGTCCCATGAGTTCTGAGTAGTGTTTAGGCGGGCATATTGCGCGGAGCTTGCCTAAGCATTTATGGATCGGGGTGTCCTCGCATAGTTCTTGGAGCTTAAGTATTATTGCCCACCCAGCCACCTCCTCCCTACTGTCTAGGCTCAAGTGCATCACCATTGATTTGGAGGCCTTATTAATTGTTCTAATTTGGCTCTCCAACAATTTGAGAGACCGTTATTAGGGGTGCGTGGACTTCGTTATGGGGTGCCGTGAATGGTTACCTCGCAGGATGATCTGTTTGATGAGCTCGTGGATAGTCTAATGCGTGAGTTCTTCAAGCGTGAGCCCTTCACCGCCACCTTCTTGGGCCTGCACCAGTATGACCACCTAGTCCCGGATCTCAGTAGGGACGCCATACTCGAGGTAAGGGGTCTGGTTAAGGAGTACGTGAGGAAGCTTGAGGGCGTGGATCCCTCAGCCCTGAGTGGTGAGCGCGTAGTGGATTACCCGGTGATCCTGAACTGGCTTAAGGCGAAGCTGATTCGTCTGGAGGACTGGCCTACCTGGGAGTCCTTCCCCACAGGCATCCCTAGCCTAGGCGAGGGACTGTTTCCCCTACTCATGGATGAGTCCCTACCCAACGAGCATAGGGTGGAGGCCCTCAAGTCTAGGTTAAGGCAGGTTGATAAGTTTGTCACGGCTTCGGTGAGGGCGGTCAGTAAGCCCTACGCGCTCTGGCTAAGCTACGCGTTAGTTGCTGGTAAGGGCTCCTTAACTCTTCTGGAGTCCGTTAAGACCCTAGCAAGAAAGGTTGGGGACACAGAGCTTGAGGAGGTCGCTGTTAAGGCTGGCGAGAAGGTTAACGCCGCGTTGAAGGAGGTTGAAGCACTAACCAGTAAGGCGGAGCCGGGCTTCAAGCCTCTTGGGAAGGAGCTCTTCACGAAGCTCCTCAAACTACAGTTCATCGAGGAGGGCCCGGAGGAGTTAAGGAGGGTCGGGTACGAGGAAGCACGTAAGTATAGGTCGCTAATGGAGGACGCCGCGAGGAGGGCCGGAGCAGGGAGCATTGTGGAAGCCTTGAGGATGCTGAGCAACGCGAGAATAAGCGACAACGTTAGCGAGTACTTCAGGAAGTACGGCGAGCTAGTGGCTAGGGTAAGGGAGTTCGTGAGGCGCGAGGGTATAGTGGAGTTGCCGGAGGGTGAGCGTGTGAGGATCGTTGAGACCCCCGAGTACTTGAGGCCCGTTATACCGTTTGCTGCCTACATGCCTCCAGAAACCTTCAGCCCCTCCCTCACAGGCACGTACCTACTCACCCCACCACCCACCCCTGAGGCCCTAGCCAGCAGGAACTACTATGACGCCCTAAACACGATAGTGCATGAGGCGTACCCAGGGCACCACACGCAGTTAGTCATAGCTAAGCTAGCGGCGAAGCACCCTAGGCGCGCGATATTCGCGGACGCTACCGACCTGGTTGAGGGGTGGGCCCACTACTGCGAGGAGTTAATGCTGGAGGCAGGCATAGAGAAGTCACCTTTCTACGAGCTTAAGGTGTGGCACGACGCCCTCTGGAGGGCCGTAAGGGTTTACTTAGACGTGGAGCTACACACGATGAACCTAAGCTACGAGGAGGGCGTGGCTAAGCTGGCTAAGGACGCCCTACTACCCGAGGACGGCGCTAGGGGTGAGGTGCTGAGGTACACCCTCAACCCAACCTACCAGCTAATGTACAACTACGGCAAGAGGAAGATCAAGGCGCTGAGGGAGGGGGTCAAGAAGATCCTCGGGCCGAGGTTCAGCAACACCCTATTCCATAAGCTCCTCCTGGAGGAAGGCGGGCTACCCACAAACGTCCTAGCGAATATAGTGCTGAGGAAGGCCCGCGAACTAGCCAGTCATTAGTTATACGGTACTACTCAACCCTCGTAGGCTACGGACGTGGCGTAAGCACCCATAATCACCGCAAGGAACCACACCTCAAGGAACACGAAGCCCAGGTTAACAGGGCCAACGCTAGTGATGATTAACCAGGCAACACCTATGGCGTAAGCAATAACCGTTATGACGCCGTGAACTATGCCTGCACGCCTAACTAACGGCGACTTTAAAGGCCCGCCGATCCTCATCCACCCCGTAGGCAGGGGTAGCCAGCCACAGCAACGCATGCGAGTGTCTTAGTGATGTTTGAAATCATTCTCGCCACTGTATGTATATTGAATTAATTGGTTAAAGAGATTTAGCAAGACACATTAAATGCGTTAAGGAGATAAGTTAGGGTCGGGTGATTCTGCATGAACGAAGAAGACGTACGCATTACTAGGGCTACTGCGGGGGACTTCAACGACGTGCTTAAGCTGTACTACGAGTTCTACGTGGAGTTAAGGAGCAAGCAGGGCTGGAGGCCCCACCCCATTGAGGAATACGCTGAGGACGTCATGAGGTACTTGAGGAGCGATGCCGTACTCATCGCTAGGGTCGGCGGTAAGGCCGTAGGGTTCACGCGGATTTCGATGCGTGAGGGGTCCTACTGGATCGAGGAGATCTATGTTAAGCCGGAACACAGGGGTAAGGGAATCGGGAAAGCCCTAGTTAGGGCAGCTGAGGAGTACATAGCTAAGCATGACCCGGCAGCGTACGTGATGGTGCTCCCCCAAGACACTGAGGCGATAACGTTCTGGGTCAAGGCAGGCTACTCAACCCTCAACACGATCGAACTCGTCAAGTATTTGGAGCCAATCTCGGGAACTGAAGCATTGAGGTACGTGGAGGTCTTCGGCCACGTGTTCCGCATGGTTGCGTGGGCTAAGGAAGGGTATGGTGAGGCTGAGGCGGAGTACCTGGAGGCGCTGAAGGAGTTCGTGGAGGCCAATGGAAGTAGGGAGGAATTCTTGAGAGTGGTTGCCTCCGCACTTAAGGAGTGGGTTAAGGGAAAGAGAGGTGCTTAGGTTTAAGGCCTGATCGGGACGAACTTAACTACCCTCACTAACCCCTCAGCGACCTTGATGGCGGCCCCAGCAGGGTCTATGACTGGTGCCTTAATGGCTTCCTCAACTTTCTTCGCTAGTCCCGCTAACCCGGTGCACCCGAGTATCACGGTGTCTGCCCCGTCCCTTAACGCCTCCTTTGCCTTGCTGATAACTTCCTTAACCGTCACTTCCTTGTCCTTGTCTAGGTCGAGCACTCCTAACCCTATGCCGTAAACCTTCTTGACGAGGTCCCCGTACCCTGCCTTCCTAACGCGGTCTTCGATCATCCATAACGCCTTATTACCTACGGTAACTACGGCCGCCTGCCTGGATCCCAGGACCTTGGCTAGGGCTAGGGAAGCTTCGCAGGGCCCGACGACGGGCACTGGCACTAAGGCCTTGAGGTTCTCTGCCCCGGGGTCTAGGAAGCAGTTAGGTATTATCGCGTCGTACGGCTTCCCCTCCGCCTCGGCCTGCCTGAACCACGTTAGCCCGTATTTAACTACTAGGTGCTCCACCCATGCATGGGCCTCAGGGTCCTCGACGCTGGGTGGGCCTTCCGGGAATGACTTAACAGTGATTTCAGTGTTTGGGGACGCGAAGGACTCGTAGATCGCTTTATCTACTTCATCCCACTTCGGGTGCCCGACCGGGTTTATCACTAGCACCCTTACCTTGCTTGCGGGCGTACTACCCTCACCTCACACTAACCCACGCTTCCTGAGGAGCTCCTCAACAGGCACGTAGTCGTATTTGAAGCCGAAGTGCTTGGGGCCGAAGTACTTCAGCCCTTCTTCAGTTCTCCACACCTCAGGCGCCCTAGCCGCGACTACCCTGACCTCGTCACCGACCTTCAGCACGGTGTTAGTTATTGGTTCGCCGTCAGGCCTTAGGAACATGTATAGGTCGGGAGGCATGACTACGGGTTCACCATCAAGCCAAGCCATGATATGCTCATTCATGATCCATGACTTAAACTCCTTACCCTCGAACCTATCCTTACCAGCAACTATGATCTCTCCCTTCAGGAAGCCCTCCTCATCCCTCCACTCATAGGACTTAACCACGCCCTCAAATATCACCCACCCGCCAAGCACGTCAGCAACCGCCTGCACGGGGTCCCTGCCCTCCTCCCTAGCCTTCAGCACGGCCTCACCTACGCGCACGCAGAGACTTATCGTGCCCTTAACCGCTGCCCTTCCTGCCTGCTCGGGCGTCATGGGGGCGTCCACGACTGCCGAGAACCTCCCGCCAAGCACCGAAAGGTACCTGGCTATGGCTTCGTAGTCATCTATGTCGGCGTACTCCTTAACTATGACGACATCGCCTGTCTCGGTGACCATGGCTGAGGGACTCATAGGTATGCCGTACACGTGGGTCGTGCACTGATGTAGCTCCGGCCCTGCCCTACCCATTAAGTCACCATCGATCGCGGGCACGCCTAACTTAGCAGCGATGTTTAGGGCAGCGGGGGTGTTGGCACCGCCTAACTCGGTCGCCACGACCGCCCCAACCTTCTTGCCTAGGAACGCCTCAAGCTCCTCAACAGCCTTCCTTATTGGGTCCTTGATCTTGACGGGCTTCCTTGTTTTGAGGCCTGGAGCGACTGACCCGACGAAGTACGGCTGAACCACGATCACGTCCTTAGGCAGTTCCTCTGGGTTAACTATCTTGACGCTTAAGCCCTTCTCGAGCACCTCACGCATGAGGTCAAGCCCTTCCTGAGGGTCGCCGCCACCTCCTGTGCCGAGGATCGTTGCGCCGAGAATTAGCTTACGTGCTTCATCCATAGACTTAATTTCCCACATCGGGTTAAACCCCCGAATACTTATTCCAGGTTCAGGAAATAACTTTTTACTCCTTAAGTAATATTATTAAACGTTAGTGATGAGACATGAAAATTCTCGTAATAAATCCCGTAGGTACTCCCATATGGGATGAACTAACTTTAAAGCACCTTAAGCAGATAGCGAACCCGGGCACGGAAATAGTTGTGAAGTCTCTCCCGCAGGGCCCGGAAACCATAGAGTCGGAGTTCGATAAGGCCCTAGCCGAGAAGCACGTGGTGGAGGTCGTCGCCCGCGAACTCCTGAGTGGTAAGGGAAGGTACGACGCAGTAATAATTAACTGCTTCGACGACCCCGGAGTCAAGGCACTCCGTGAGGTTGTGCGCGACGCCCTAGTCCTAGGTATCGGGGAGACCTCAATAACCGCGGCGCTAATGCTTGGCTTCAACATAGCGATAATCTCAACAGGTAGGGAATCAAAGGCGATCTACAGGCGCAGAGCCGCCGAGCTAGGTCTGCTAGACAGGGTAACGTATACTAGCGGCATTGAATTACCTGTGCTGAAGCTCAGGGAGGACGAGGCAGCCACGCTGAAGGCGCTGGAGGAAGAAAGCAGGCGCGCGGTTAAGGAGTACGGCGCTGAGGTAATAGTGCTCGGGTGCGGCGGCATGATAGGGATGGCTCAAGAACTCTCGAGAAGGGTAGGAGTTCCCGTAGTGGACCCAACCATAACGACGTTCAAGGTGACTGAAGCGCTGGTAGCTGCGGGGCTGAAGCACAGTTACGCGTACGCGCCGCCCCACGCGATCAAGCGTTTTCAATCCCTTGTTAATGAGTAGCAAGTGAGTAAGCGATAAAAACTTGTGTTTACAATTACGTTTTTCGTAAAACAATTAATAGGTAAGTAACTTTACTACGCTTAAAAATTTTATTCGCAATAAAACATGATTAAACAACTTGAACCAGAATTGCAGAAAGTGCCGAAGATAAGTTGATTTATCTTGAAAATTTTTTAGAAGGAATTTACACCATCTGATTAATACGCGCCGAATTTTGGGTAACTCATCCAAAAAATTTAATTACCTTCCACCGATATTGAAAAAATCGGTAGGTGTGTTCGAAATGTTCATACCTCTACATAGGAAAGGAATTTCAAAAACCGTAGCCGCCGTAATAGCCATAGTAGTGATAATAGGTGTGATTGCGGCCGCCGCGTACTACATAGGGCAAAGATCCGCGCCCTCCACTACTACATCCACGATGAGTTCCTCCTCAACAACCTCGGCCTCCTCATCGTCAACGTCCTCAACCTCGCCGACCTCCCCCATCACATCGCCGACCTCCTCCACGACTAAGCCTTCGGAGAAGTCTGTGGTGGTGTACGCGTCCCTCTCGGAAATGACTACTGCTGACCCCAGCACGGAGTTCTCGAACTCGATCCTGTGGATGTGCCTGGTGTACGAGCCCCTCCTGTGGTATGACCCCGTACACGACAAGATAATACCTGCACTAGCCACAAGTTACGAGGTAAGCAAGAACGGTACGGTCTGGACGTTCCACTTAAGGCATGACGCTAAGTTCCATGACGGCACGCCAGTCACGGCGCAGGCAGTTAAGTTCGCTCTTGAGAGAACCATTAAGTTAGGGCAGGGCGCTGCCTTCATCTGGGATCCTGTGAAGGAAATCAAGACACCCGATGAGTACACGGTGGTATTCATACTGAAGTACCCCGCACCTCTAGACAAGATAGCCGCATCATCCTACGGTGCATGGATCTTCAGCCCGAAGGTTGTTGAGCTAGCTGGCGCTAAGGATGCCACCGATAAGAAAGTGGCTGACTGGTTCAACGCCGGCCACGACGACGGGTCAGGACCTTATAAGCTCGTGAAGTGGGATCCGCAGAACGAGATCGTACTTGAGAAGTTTAAGGACTGGTGGGGCTGGAGGCTCGCCGACTACCCGATGAAATCCGACAGCGCACCCGACGTATTCATAATTAAGATAGTTAAGGACGCCGTTACACAGGAGAGGATGGTTCAGTCAGGCGACATCGACATAGCTGAGTACGTGCCCTTGGAGGACGTGCAGACCTTAGAGAAGAACCCGAACTTGCAGGTAGTAATGTCACCTTCATTCCAGAACCTATTGATGTTCATCAACACTAGAAAGCCGCCACTGGACAACGTGCTTGTGAGGAGGGCGATAGCGCACGCTATACCGTATGAGGACATAGTGACCGTGGCTAGGAATGGCTTCGCTAAAGTCGCTAGTGGCCCCATACCCCACGGCATGTGGGGCCACTTCGATAACTTAACCTACACCTACGACTTAACGCTGGCTAAGGAACTACTGACTAAGGCAGGCTATCCGAATGGCTTACCGAGACCACTTCTCCTTACCTACACTGCAGGCGATATTTACGAGCAGAGAACAGCTGAGTTGATTAAGGCATCCCTGGCTAAGATAGGAATAACGGTGAACATAAGGCCAATGAGCTGGCAGGAGCAGTGGTCCCTCGCTCAGAGCGGGTGGAATAATTCGAAGGCCGCCCAAGATCTCTTCATAATGTACTGGTGGCCGACCTACATAACGCCCTTTGACTTCCTTTACAACATGTTTGATAATGAGAGCAAGTCCTTCGATCTCTGCTACTACGCTAACCCGAAGTTTAACAAGCTTATCGAGGAGGCCCACTACTATGAAGGCATAGACAAGGCTAAGTCCCTACGCCTCTACTACGAAGCTCAGAAGATACTCTATGACGACGTACCCGCAATACCGCTCTGGGACATGGTCGACATAAGGGTGGCGAGGGCGAACATAGGTAACTTGCAGACAGCGATTAATCCGGCCTACCCGACAGTGATATTTGCTCAGGTACTGCACGTTAAGGCCGGAGGGTAACCCTGAGATATAAGGGTTAAAGTGATTGTTTTTCTCTTAATCCCCTCACCCCCACATCAATGCGTGAGGAGGCAACAGTGGTGTGAGTCATGCCCGTGAGTAAGGAGTACATCGTGAAGAGGGTTACGCTCCTTATCCTTGTTGTTTTCGGTGTCCTAATCATAACCTTCGTGATAACTAGGTTAATACCCGCGCATCCAGAGCTCCTATGGGCCGGGCCCCACGCAACCATGGAACAGATAGAGAGAGCTAGGAAGGAACTACACCTCAACGACCCCATACACGTTCAGCTATATTATTACCTGCTGAACTTCGTCCGCGGCGATTGGGGGGTTTCATGGAGGACTAGGTCGCCAGTACTGCATGATGTCCTCTCAGCGTTGCCGACCACGCTCGAGTTAGTCATAGTCGCTTTCATCATAGCGGTGATCATCGGCATGCCCCTCGGTGTTTACGCTGCGTTAAGGAGGGACAGGTTAGCTGACCACATAATAAGGATATTAACGGTCCTCGGGGCCTCGGTTCCTGTATTCTGGTTAGCCCTCATCGTGCAGCTAGTTTTCGGTAGCTGGCTCCACGTACTGCCAGCGGCGAAGCGTGTTGACGAGATGCTCGTGCTGAGAACAGGGTTCCACCCCATAACGGGGTTCTACCTGCTCGACTCTTTAATCGAGGGTAACATACCTGTGTTCCTTGATGTGTTGAGGCACATGATACTCCCGGCAATAGTTCTATCCCTTTACCCGTTGAGCCTCTGTGCTAGGATGACTAGGGCGTTAATGGTTGAGGTGCTGAACGAGCAGTACATTAGGGCGGCTAGGGCTTGGGGCTTGCCGGGGAAGTTAGTTACGTTCAAGTATGCGTTGAAGAACGCTATAGCACCAGTAATAGCCTCGTTGGGCTTGTCCTTCGGCTACACGATAATAGGTGCGTTCATGGTTGAGTTGATTTTCGTGTGGCCCGGTATAGGATTTTACGCGGCGATGTCGCTCCTTAGCTTCGACTACCCAGCGATCGTGGGGGTAATCGTGATCGTCGCGATATTCTACTCAGTCATCAATATGGTCGTGGACATAATCCACGCGATAATTGACCCAAGGGTGAGGCTGTAATGTCGTCTCCGTCAGAACTCAGGATAATGTTCCGCATGATAAGGCGGAACCCTGTCTCTATGCTGGGCCTCATAATAGTTGTTGCGTTCGTAGTGGTGGGCCTCGTAGCCCCCTACGTACTGACGAGGCCTGATGAGGCGTGGGGGATAGCGTATAATGTGAAGGATCGCTTCCTCCCGCCATCCCTTCAACATCCCTTCGGCACGGACGAGTACGGTAGGGACATGTTCAATCGAGTCCTCCTAGGCACGAGGTTCTCCCTAATGATCGCCGTGGGTGTTGTGGGTTTAGCTCTCCTCATAGGGATACCTGTGGGCTTAGTTGCTGGGTATGTTGGTGGTAAGGTCGGGACGGCTCTCATGAGAATAACCGACATGTTTCTTGCCTTCCCGCCTCTCCTACTAGCAATAGCGTTGGCGGCCACCCTAGGAAGGGGGTTAACGAACACGATCGTCGCGCTGGCCATCTCGTGGTGGCCGTGGTACGCGCGGCTCATTTTCGTGCAGGTGAACTCCATAAAGAACTTACCCTACGTGGACGCCGCCAGGGTGATGGGGTTAAGGTCGGTGACGATAATGTTCAAACACATACTACCCAACGCACTCACACCCATAACCGTGCAGGCAGCCCTGGATATGGGATCAGCAATTCTTGAGGCAGCAGGTCTAAGCTTCCTTGGTGTGGGTGTCCCGCCACCAACCCCTGAGTGGGGCTTACTGGTCAGTATGGGGTGGCAGTCGATCAATAGGGCGTGGTGGATCTCCTTCTTTCCTGGCCTGGCCATCGTGATAACCGTGCTGGGCTTTAACCTGCTCGCCGACGCCGTCAGGGAGGCGATGGACCCGAGGCTCAGGAAGGCCCTAATAATGAAGGGGGTGTGAAGCATGTCAGGGCCTAACGGAAGGAAACCTATTCTTGAGTTAAGGAACCTCACCATCAAGTACTACACGCTAACAGGGATCGTGCATGCCGTCAGGGACGTCTCACTAGTGATTAGGGAGAAGGAGTCCGTTTGCTTAGTGGGTGAGTCAGGCAGCGGTAAGTCAACGATAGGGTTGGCGGTAGCGCATGCCTTACCTCCTAACGCGAGGGTCTCAGGCCAAATACTGTTCAGGGGCGAGGACGTGACTAAGCTGAAGGGCGACGCCCTAAGCAAGTACGTCGGTAAGAAAGTATCGATAATATTCCAGGACCCCGCAGCGACCTTCAACCCGCTATTTACGATAGGCGAGCAAATGAGTGACGTGATCAGGCACCACAGGGGAGTGAAGGATAAAGAGGAGGTTAAGAGGATAGCGATCGACCTGCTTAAGAAGGTCGGGCTACCGGATCCGGAGAGGGTCCTCAAGTCGTACCCGCACGAACTTAGCGGCGGGATGCTTCAGAGAGCATCGATAGCGGTGGCGCTCTCACCGAACCCCGAGCTACTCATAGCCGACGAGCCAACAACGATGCTTGACGTCACTCTCCAAGCACAGATACTTGACCTACTCACGAAGCTCAAGGAGGAGTTAGGGCTGTCAATGCTCTTCATAACCCATAATTTAGGAGTTGCTGCTGAAGTATGTGACAGGATAGCTGTGCTGTACGCGGGCAAGTTACTTGAGGAGGGAAGTGCTGAGGACGTACTCCTCGATCCCCTACACCCCTACACGAAGAAGTTACTTGAGTGTGTGCCCCGCGCCCACGCCAAGGTGCAGAAGCTGAGACACATACCTGGCACGTTACCAGACCCTAGGAACCCGCCACCCGGGTGTCCGTTTCAGCCTAGGTGTGATGAGGCTAGGGACGAGTGCAGTAAGATGCCGCCCCTGACCGAGGTGAGGTCGGGACACAGGGTGGCGTGCGTGAAGTACTTAGGTGAGGGAGGTGAGTGAAGGTGGCGATGCTCGAGGTTAGGAACCTGAAGAAGTACTTCCCCATAAGATCAGGCATACTGGGCAGGGTCGTCGGGTGGGTTAAGGCGGTCGACGGCGTAGACATTAACATCGAGGAGAATACCGTGGCGGCGTTAGTGGGTGAGTCAGGCAGCGGTAAGACCACTACCGCCAGGTGCGTACTGAAGCTACATGAGCCCACATCAGGCAAGATACTCTTCATGGGTGAGGACATAACTAAGCTCAAGGGCAAGCACTTAAGGAGGTACAGAAGGAACGTACAGGCAGTCTTCCAGAACCCATTCCTATCCCTGAACCCCAGGATGAAGGTTGAGGACATAGTCGCGGAGCCCCTCAAAACACACACGAGCATGAGTAAGAAGGAAATCGCCGAGACTGTTAAGGAGCTACTCACGAAGGTCGGCCTACCCAAGGACGTGTTAAGGAGGTACCCCTACGACCTAAGCGGAGGGCAGGCTCAGAGAGTAGCGATAGCCAGGGCCATAGCCCTCAAACCAAAGCTAGTGGTTCTCGACGAACCCACTTCAGCCCTAGACGTGTCGGTTCAAGCCCAAATACTTAACCTACTTGCCGACCTGAAGGAGGAGATGAAGCTCTCCTACCTCCTAATAACTCACGACCTCTCCGTAGTGAGGTACATAAGCGACTACGTCTACGTCATGTACCTAGGCAAGATCGTTGAGGCCGCTCCTACGGAGGAGCTCTTCACGAACCCGCAGCACCCCTACGCCCAAGCACTCCTCTCAGCAGTACCTGAACCCGACCCTAGGCTAAGGAAGCTCAAGAAGAGGATAATACTGCCTGGCGAGCCGCCTAGCGCCGTGAACGTTCCTCCAGGATGCAGGCTTCACCCTAGGTGCCCTTACGCTGAGGAGCGCTGTAGGCGTGAGGAGCCTGAATTAGTCGATATTGGTAATGGCCACCTCGTGAGGTGTTGGCGCGTCAGTTCTTAAGTGAAGGTACTCCCCTCCCTTAGTTCAGTGTTTTTCTTGAGTCCCCCAACATCTTAGTTGCTAGTGGTGCTTGGTTTAGCAATGCTTTTATATCGATCGATATATCTCTCAAGTAGGAAAATCGAAAATAACTCTAGAGGCGTGAGAGTGTTGCCTGGCGTGGAGTACGTGAATGTCTGGAAGTACTACGGTGGTAAACCCGTGGTTAAGGGAGTGAACCTGAGGGTTAAGAAGGGGGAGGTCAGGGTACTCCTAGGCCCGAACGGTTCGGGGAAGTCAACCCTGTTCAAGATGAGTGTAGGTGTCGTGAAGCCTGAGCAGGGTGAGGTAAGGGTCAACGGCGTTAACGCGGTTAAGGATCCGATCGCTGCTCGGAAGATCGTTGGTTACGCGCCTGAAGATCCCTTAGTGTACGAGTCCCTTGAAGTCACGGAATACTTAGAATTCATTCTGTCTATCTACGGCGTTAGGCCGAGTAGGGAGAGGTTCGCCGCAGTGATTAAGGCGTTGGGGCTTGACGAGCACGTAGGTAAGTTGGTTGGTGAGTTGAGCCACGGGAATAAAAGGAAGGTAACACTTGCCGCAATAATGCTTAGAGATCCGGAGGTGCTCGTGCTTGATGAGGCGTTCTCAGGGCTTGATGTTGGGAGTGCGAGGGCCGTTAAGGCGTGGTTAAGGAGTAAGGCGGAGTCCGGGGCGGCGGTGCTAGTCTCTACTCACATACTCCCCATAGCTGAGGCAATAGCGGATAAGGTAACGATAATTTATGAGGGCAGGATAGTCGCTGAGGGAACGCCTGGGGAGTTAAAGAGCCTTGAGGGTGGGAAGGAGCTTGAGGACGTGTACCTCAAGCTAACAGGGTACTCAAGTGAGGTGGAGGAACTAGTTAAGGCGTTAACCACGTGACGAGGGTTTGAGGCGATGCCTGACTCACTAACCTTGAAAGTAGCGAAGAACTTAACTAAGGAGGTCACGTACAGGGGCTTCAGAGGGGTTGCCGCCTCAGCTTTCACGCCAGTCGCTAAGCCATCCGAAGGTAAGGGTAGGGTGAACGTATCGATAGTTAGATCTAACGTGCTTGGAGCGATATTCTATTCCATAGTATCGCTCTCAGCCAGTACCCCCCTACTGGTGACTGACTACATGAAGGTTCCCGCCACTGACGCATTCTCTGTCTCCCTAACTGTGTTGGTGGGCTTTGCCTTCGCCCTCTCTCTCATGCAGGTGACGCCCTTCACGTCCACCTTCATCAGGGAGGGCTTAGTGGATCTCCTCCGCCTCCTCCCACTAACGGACTCCCAGATACTTAAGGCGTACTTAACGGCCCTAATCCTGTATTGGGGCGGGCTATCACTTACGTTTATCTTCATACCGTTCTTCATAGTCGCAACATACGTCACGGTAAATGGTATCCTGCCGGGGACATACTTGCTGTTAGGGCTCTTCGCTGTGGTAGCCACCCTCACCTTCAGCTACTCCCTAGGGATAGCTCTAGGCTCCTACTCCTACGCCGTAAGGAGGAGGGCATCGTTAAGGCTCATGTCAACCGCTGCTTGGCTACTTAGCTTCATGATGATGTTCCTCCTCTACAGGGCCTCATCCATAATGGCGGAGGCTGCGAAGACGCTGGAGCCCATGCTACGTACTTGGGGCGCACTCATACCCTTCGTGGGTCCCCTCTTCAGCGCAGCCAACCCGACCTTAATGCTGGGGTCCATAGGTGAGAGCGCCTTACTGGTTATGATTGCTTATGTGTTAGCGAAGAGAAGGATCTCGAAGGTTTTCCTCGGAGGCATTGAGTACGCAGTGGCTGCTAAGGCGCAACCCGTGAGGAAGGTTAAGGTTGGTGAGGCCGGGTTAAGGATCAGCAGCTTGATCGGTGCGATGATCCGCAAGGACTTCAAGCTCCTGTCGAGGGAGCCTAGGAGGCTGGCCAACATGCTGTTCCTTGTGCTGCTCCCCGTAATAATGTCAGTGCCCGTAGGTTCCGGCTCCTTCATGACTAAGTACCCCACATACATGGTACTCTTCATATCCTCCTTCCTAGGCGCGTTCTCGGGCCTCGCAAGCGAGTACGTGTTCTATGCTGAAGGTGCAGGCGCGTTGCTCCTCTACCACCTGCCCCTCAGGAAGTGTGACGTCGCCTTAGCTAAGGCCTTAGCGTGTTCGCTAATAACCCTACCAATATCCGCCGCAGTCGTCGGCGGGTTAGCCGCGTACTTCACTGGTGACGTCATGCTGACCGTGATTGGTGTGGCGATAACGGCGTTGCTTAACCTGGGGTTCTCTTTCATTAACTCAGCCATAACGATGTCCATGCTACCGGGCACCCCCTCAGAGTGGAGCGAGTACTCCTTCAGGGCGAGCATGGGTACGAGGTTCGTTAGGAGCGTGGTTAAACTTGTGGTGCTCGGCATAGGTGTCGGCGTGCCACTGGTGATAATACTGCTCGCTCCTCTTATGGGTGCATCTCCGACAATGGCTAGATTACTCACTATTATCTATGCAGTGGCGTCCTTCATCGCCGGCCTAGTGTTCCTGCGCGTTGTTGCTGGCTCCAAGCCCCTGTGAATGGCTTGAATTACGTTCTAGACGTGTTTACGGGCGGAACGCACTTTTTGTTGGGAGCACTAAATCTTATTTGGTGCTCAACTTGGTCAAGCCCCTTAAGGAGCTGATTGAGGAGATCAAGCCCGCCGTCATCAACATGTTCCGCGTCAACATGGGCCTCAAGGACGGTGAGGGAGCCCTAGTACTCACGGACTACCCGCACGGTGAGTTCTGGCGTAACCTCGTGCCTGAGGAGTTAGAGGACGCGGTCACCAGAACCCTACTCGCCCGCGCCGTGTACGAGGTCGGTAAGGAGGCCTTCCCGAACAACAGGTTCGAGTTCCACGCGTACCCAATGACAGGGAGGAACGGTGCGGAGCCCCCGCCGGAAGTAGCTGACCTGATGAAGAGGTTCGAGGTCGTGGTAGCGATCACGACGTACTCCCTATCACACACCAGGGCTAGGGAGGAGGCATGCAAGGCTGGCGCGAGGATAGCGAGCATGCCTGGCTTCACCGCCGACATGTTCGCGCCCGGAGGCCCGATGGCTGCCGACTACAACAAG
>Ga0256842_1000990_pt1 | contig 24102 bp, 15 predicted proteins | sample 4559240metaG_FD_185973 | JGI IMG/M metagenome (GOLD analysis project Ga0256842, IMG submission 185973) | Hydrothermal vent microbial communities from Guaymas Basin, Mexico - 4559-240 | ecosystem: Environmental > Aquatic > Marine > Hydrothermal vents | place: Mexico: Guaymas Basin | collected... | reverse complement strand
TGTTCTTGATGGACTACCTCCAACGGAGTATGGACCACTAACGGTTCCATCAAAGGTATTGATTTTAGATAAAGAATTATCACCCGCATTTGCTATCCACATGAAATTATTTTTTATATCTTCATAGGGTGTTTGTAATGAAGGTATTAGCTTTTTAGCTATATCAGATTGGTAAAAGATATTACCCCACATAGGAGCAGTTACGATTGCGGCATCATCATTATTACCAAAACTAACAGCCCCTTTTGCATCTACAAATAGTTGGTCATAAACTCTTCCTTTAAATGAAAAATTATAGTTTTGAGAATTTAAATCATATATTGTATATGGTTTAGAACCATATAAATCTTCTAAATATTCACCTTCTCCAAATCCAGAATGTTCTATTGGAATATCAATAAAATCTGCATTTGTTTCTTTATCGAAGATATTTCTTGCCTCTACATAGTCAGAAGATGGAGGAGACCACTCATAACACTCATTAGAGTTTAATATTCCATTATTATACGATAATTGAGTATAATTCGTTTTTGTTTTTCTAACTCCAATTGTAGCATTATCACCTGTATGGTAAGCTCCTGACAAGTCTCCATAGCAGTATAAAATATTAGGGCTATCTTCTTTTATTACTAGTTGAGTTGAAATTCTTGAATTTCCATTAACTCTACCATGAGGAACAGCATTGTATGAAAGAATAAATTGTCTATTTGGAGCAGTTCCTGTTGTTGTATAAAAAATACCAGAAGCAGGGTCTGGATTATCTAGAGGATTTAAATCATCCCAGAACAATGCTAATGAGTTGTCATAGGCATTAATGCTAGAAAGTTTTTCATTGTGCCCTTTTAAATCATTTGCCGGAGCATTTTCAAATCTTGCTATACCGTTACTTCCTATTGTTATATGATTAAACATAGTTCCCATAAAATTATATGAAAATCCTAAAGCAACATTCTCTTCACCACCATCTTTGCTACTTGTAGTTGAACGAGTTGCTACAATATGATTAGGAGGGTATTTATAAACAGGAGTATAGGCAACACAATTACTAGTTGTGGCTAGGTCCTGTAAGGAGTATAAATTTTCTTTATAATCCGTGTGATTTTTTCTAACACCACTTAAATAGCTTGTATTTCTATTTCCATTAATCATTTCTTTATAGCACATGTATATTTGGCCCTTTTCATATATTTGAATTTGAAAAGTATATTTACTATTCCTTATGATTCCATCTCCTCTTGCAGGAACCTGATTCCATTCAAAGACAAGTATTGCTTCTGAACCCCCAGTATAAACAACACCTCTTATTTCACCTTCGGTTGGATCCAAATCATTCCAATATGGAAATAATCCAATCAACGGAGAACCACTGTACCCTAAAGAACTTGGTTCAGTATAATCAATTACACCACTCTCAAATGTTACTCCACCATTAGATTGTAGATAAAAAAGAGACCTAGGATTTCCATATACATCAAAAGTTAATCCTAAAGATTGGGTTGACAAAATAAGATAATTATCATCTTGGAACCCATCTATAGAATATCCGTCAGTATTTAACCAATGATCAGGAACAACTGTTTTATCATAGTTAACAAATTCAGTTGCGGGCTGGTCATCTATTAAATACCATTGTGATGGAACTTTTTCAAATTTTCCATTTACTCCATTTGTTGCATTTGAATTTCTGAACTGATTACCTATTCCAACCCAAGTATAAGAATTTGCTAAATTATCATTTGGAACAAAAATAATAGACTTACCTTGTTTTATAACAGGATTATTGGCTACTATTGATATGTAGTCCGTATCATCCTTTTTTAAGCCTACACTTGAAGCAAGGCCATTGCAAAAGCTTGAATTATTGTTTGTTCCGTATATAAATTCGATTATATTAGATGTTTCATGTAGTTTGATTTCAAAAGTACAAATATGAGAAGTTTCTTTATTTGCTGGATCTATTACTTTAACTTTATCATATAAAAATATTGCTTTTCTATTTGGCGATTCACCAATAACATTATAAAGAATGTTGCCTCCACCAACAGATTTTAATTCAATATTAGAAAATAGACCTGCAATAACATAGTTTAGCCCCATTTGATTTACAGGCATTGCAGTATTTTTTGTTGGTTTTTGTGAATAGTAATTATAATTTTCTGAATCAAAAAATAAATATCCATTTTCATGAACTTTTATATCGTTATATGAATTACCATAGAAATTAAAATTAAAAGGTAAGTCAACCTTTTTAGCATTATCATACAACAAAGGTACTGTTAATATATTTGCTGCACATTTAGTATTATTGATACATTTATTTGAAATTCTACATTGTGAATCTGAGCTACAATCTTGTGATTCTTCTAGGTATCTTGAAATATCAATAAAATCAGTAACTAGATTACCATCAAGTTTTTTAGTATATTGGGTAGTATTTAAATCAGGAGCTTTGAAAGTGATTACTGTACCATCAAATATTATTGGTTTAGGATCAGTATTTGCATCTTCAGGAGAAACAATGTACTGCTTATTAGGGCTATAAAGACCAATGACTGCATTCGTTCCTAGGTGTTTTTGAGTGTTATCTGAAAATGAATAAGATAAACCATATAAAAAACTAATTCTATTAGAGCTTTCATAGATTATAACTTCAAAGTTTTGACTAGCTTTAGTGTCTGTTGTTCTGTGCATATTTTTAAATTGTACTATAAGCATTCTTCTTGGTTGAAGACCTCTTATTTGATAATAAATTTTAGAATCTGTTCCTTGAACTAATTCTGGGTCTGCAAAAGGAGCAATGATATTATTGTTATTAAAATCGCTTGAATACGAGCAATCATTACCATCTAGCTTTAAGTATCCTTGTTGGCAAACTCTAACACTAGAAATCCCTTGATTATAAAATTTAAAAAAATCTTTTGCAGGTGATGATGATAAATCAATTAATTGATTGTTGTCTATAGTGTTAGAATGTACACTTTTAGATAAATCAATAAATGAGCGAACATCTTTATAAAATAAGATACTATCACCAATAGAAATATTTACAGGACGAATAACAAGTGGTTCGCCATTTTCTTCTGATTTTATGGCTATTTCGAATTTAAAATTACCTTTTTTAACAGGAGTACCTGAAATAACACCAGTTTTTTCATTTAATTCTAGACCTTCTGGAAGGTTATCTGAGTAGATATAAAAATTTTCTCCACTAAGATGTGCTTCTGACTTCAAATCGTAGGAGTATTCTTTATTTAAATAACCCTCGAATAAAGTGATATTCTTATTAATTGTATTATTCTTAGCATTAATAGTGTTATCTATTAAAAGATCCTTTACTTTGATAGAATTTGTATCTAAGTTTTTATTAGATAAATCATTACTATTACCACAAGCAACAAAGAATATTGTTAAAAGTACATAAATCAATAACCTAAACATAAAGCCTCCTAATAACTTTCCATTAGATATAGAAAGCAATTTTTTTTCCTTAATAAGTTGAAAAAAAATAGAAAATAGTTAGTTTTATTATAACAATGTTTTATGTTTTATGTAATATTATACATATATGTGACAAAAATTGTCTATTTTTGTAATTCTTGGTATAAACTAAAGACTAGGTTTCTTAGTACATTAAATCTATAATTTCCTGATGACCTAATGTCATCAAGTGGAGAAACATCTTCTTTTAAAATAATTTCAAAATCTTTCTTCGTTAAATCTTTTTCAAAAAATCTTTTTTCAGTTGCAAATAATCTTTTAGGGTAAGCAAAAGCAGAACCTGCAGAAAGAAATATGTTTTTATCTTTGTAAGCATAGGCTAATGAAACTTTTGTAATACTCATGGCTTTTCTTGTTCCAACTTCTATGAAATCAGCTTGATAATCACTAGTTGGGATAATTATATTTGAAATAATTTCATTGTTTTTAATTTCTAAATTTTTGTATCCTTTATAAAAATCCTTTAACTCTATAATTCTTTCACCATTGCTAGATAATAAAGTAACTTTTGCATTTAGAGTCAGTAAAGAGGGGAGGGAATCAGCCGCTGGAGATGCATTCACTATGTTTCCTGCAATGGTAGCCATTCCTTGTATTGTATAGCCTCCAATTAGCTTTGAAGCTTTAATAAAAGAAGGAAAATGCTTATTTAAAAGCTCGTCTTTTTGTATTTTTGCAAATGTAGTCAAAGATTTAACAATAATATTTGTTTTATCTCGATAAACACCTGAAAATCCTTTTTTTAAGAAAGATAAATCAATTAAATCTTCTCTTTTTTCTATTCCTTTTTTAATAGAAGGCATTATGTCTGTTCCACCAGCAAGAAAAAGATAGTTTTTATCTTCTTTATCTAAAATTTCAAATAATTCCTTGGTTGTTTTTGGTCTTAAAACTGAAATCATTTTGCCTCCTTGTCATTATGTCTAACAATTGCTTCTTTGACACCATCAACAATTTTAGCATAGCCTGTACACCTGCAAAAATTACCACTTAAAGCTTCTTTTATTTTTGTTTCATCATTGCTTCCACCATCTTTGATATATTTATGAGTTGCCATTACAAATCCTGGAGTACAAAAGCCACATTGAACAGCTCCTTTGTCAATAAATGCTTTTTGAATATAAGAAGGCTCTCCATCTTTATCAGAGATACCTTCTATGGTTAAGATTTCTTTCCCTTCTAGTTGTGTGGCCGGAGTAATACAGGCCAAGCTTAATTCTCCATCTATTAATACAGAACATGCTCCACATTCTCCTTCACCACAACCTTCCTTGGTTCCCATTAACTTTAAATCTTCTCTTAATATATCCAATAATCTTCTTAAGGGTGTTGTTTCAATTTCATAATCTTTGTTGTTTACTTTGAAAGATACTTTTATTTTATTCATTTTACCTCCTTAGAGGCATAGTAATACTATGCCTTTATATACTATTGTGTTCAAAGGCGAATACTAGGATTCGCCCTTACATCATTTATCTTTCCATTTTGTCCATGATTTGTTCTGGTGATAATGGTAAGTTAAATAAATCAACTCCTATAGCATTTCTGATTGCATTATTAACGGCAGGAGCTCCTCCATCCATAGGTAATTCGCCTAAGCCTTTGGCTCCATAAGGGCCAAATTCGTATTCTCTATTGTAGAAATCTATATGCATTTTAGGAACATCCATAATTGATGGAATAATATAATTTGTAAAATCTGCATTCCAATATTTACCTTTTTTATCGAATACGATATTTTCTGTTAATGCATAACCAAATGATTGTATCATTCCGCCTTCTACTTGACCACTTGCAAGCAATGGATTAATTACTTTACCTATATCAAAAACACTCCAAGCATTAATTAGTTTAACATCATAAGATAATGTGTCAACTTCGGTTAATACTCCATAAGCTGCCCATGCATAAGTACCATAGGCGTCTCCCCGGTAATTTTCATCATCCCAAACGATTTTTGGAGGTTTATTATATGTTTCATAGAAATTTTCACTATCTTTGTTATTTAAGTAAGCTTTAACTTTTTCTAAATAATCTGATTCATTATTGTAGTTTAATGTTTTTTTGATTTTTTTACCAACTCTTCGTAAAATTTCACCAACTATCATTGTTGTTCTTGAGGCAACAGTTGGCCCTGAATTTGGAACTATAGAAGTATCAACTTTTTCTGTTCTGACATAATCCATAGGTAATTCTAATGCTTCTGCAACAATTTGAGGTAATACAGTATGTGCTCCTTGACCCATTTCTGTATTGGCAACTAGTACAAATACTTTACCGTCTTTTTGAAGTCTTACGCCAGCTTTAGAAGCAACCATCACTTCACCATTTCCCGTAAAACCTGCTCCATGAAAGAAAGTTGAAAACCCAAAACCTCTTTTTTTGGTTTTGTTATTTTTATTAAATTCAGCTATTTCTTTTTGTAAATTTTCATAATCAGCATTATTTAACATTTGCTCAAATACTTCTGTTATTAAAACATCATCTCCAAGTAGTTGTCCTGTTGGAAATGTGCCATTTTTCTTAACAAAATTAAGTTTTCTTAATTCAGAAGGAGACATATTTAATTTTTGAGCTATTAAATCTATTTGACTTTCTATTGCAAAAAATGATTGAGGCGCTCCAAAGCCTCTAAATGCACCATTTGGAGGTGTATTGGTTGCAACAATTACTCCATTTATCCTTACATTAGCAAGCTCGTAAGGGCCAAAAGCATGAAGCATTCCTCTTGCTAAAATAACAGAACTCATTGTTTCATAGGCTCCACCATCTAAGATAAAATCCATGTCAAGGGCTGTTATTTTACCTGATTTTGTTACACCAATTTTGACTACTGATTTAGAGGGGTGTCTTTTGGTTGTAATATTCATGTCTAAATCTCTATCGTATATGATTTTAACAGTTTTACCTGATTTTAATGACAATAATGCCGCATGACCAGAAATAACAGTAGGATAGTCTTCTTTTCCTCCAAAGGCTCCTCCAACTGCAGATTGAGCAATAATTACTTCATCATCTTTTTTATCAAAAAGAACTTTTAAGCCACCATGAATATAGTAGGGGCATTGCATAGTTCCTTTAATATATACTTTGTTGTTTTCCCAGTGAGCAGTCATTGCAAATGGTTCAATATATGCTTGTTCTTGATGAGGAGTGTAATAAGTATTTTCAAAAATAAAATCAGCATTTTTAAAACCCTTTTCTAAATCACCTCTATGAAGCAATTTAGTTCTAAAAACATTATCTTCTCTTGCCATTATTATTTTTTTAGATAGTGACTCATCTATTGTTGTTACATAAGGTAATTCTTCTATGTCAAAAGAAATTCGTTTAATACCTTCTTCTAAGGTCTCTTTATTTTTATGAGCAAGTAAAAGAATTGCCTGACCATGATATCTAATTTCGGATTCTACTAAAAAAGGCATATCCCAAACAACAGATTCTACTTCATTTTTCCCGGGAATATCTTTATAGTCAACAAAAGTAAACCCCGTCCAATCAAAATCTGGGTCTTTTTTTATAGCTTTTAGTATTCCTCTTGCAACAGGAGAACCTACTTGTGCTCCGTATAGAAAATCATTAAGCGGTATATCATCTGCATATAAAGCAGTGCCTGTAACCTTTGATTTAGCGTCAAAGCGTTCTATGTTTTTTCCAACAACTTTTTCCATTAATAACCCCAACTAAAAATTTGACCTAAATTCTAATCTTTTTATTGGCTAAAGTCAATATTATTTCTGCCATTTCAACTGCTAAAAGCATTTTCCATGGAAAAAAGTAAAGCTACCGTATTAATTACGGTATAACGCTTTCTTTTTTTATAAGTGAAATATAATAAATTAAATAAATAAACTCCATTTTATTCAACAATAGAAGCAAATAGAGGAGAATATAAATAAAATTAAAAAATAAAATCAAAAAATTGAGAAATTGAATCTAAAAAATATATAGTTACTATAGCTTTTTATGGTGTTATTATGAATGAAAGTAAAAAATTGAAAATTGGATTATTACTTGGTGGTTTAAGCTCAGAAAGAGAAGTTTCTTTAAAAACTGGAGAAGCAATATATAATGCATTGATAACTCTAGGTTATTCTGTAGACAAAATTGACCCTAAATTAGATGATTTATACAATAAATCTAAAGATGTTGATGTCATTTTTAATGCTCTTCATGGAAGGTTTGGCGAAGATGGTCTAATTCAAGGGTTTTTAGAAACAATTCAAAAGCCATATACGGGAAGTCCTGTCGTTTCTAGTTCTATTGCTATGAATAAAGTATTTACTAAGCAAATTTTATCTTTTTATCAAATACCTATAATTAATTTTAAAGAAATTAGTTCATTAAAAGATTTGGAAAGTATTAAATTTGATTTCCCTATGGTTGTAAAACCTGCAAATGAGGGCTCAAGTGTTGGAATTACTTTAGTAAAAAATAAAAAAGCATTGCTTAAAGATGTAAAAAATGGGTTATCAAAATATGGAGAGCTGTTAGTTGAACCTTATATAAAAGGTCAGGAAGTACAAGTTGCTGTTTTGAATGGAGAAGTCTTAGGAACAGTTGAAATTCAGCCTGAAAATGAATTTTATGACTATGATGCTAAGTATGTATCCCATGGAACTAAATATTTAACTCCTGCAAATATTTCTAATAATGTAAGTAATAAATTATTTGAATATAGTAAAAAAATAAATGGTATTTTGAAGTGTAATGGAGTTATTAGAATAGATTATATCGTTAAAGGAAACGAAATGTTTTTATTAGAAGTAAATACTCTCCCAGGAATGACTAATAGTAGCTTAATTCCTAAAATTGCTAAACATAATGGAATAAGTTTTGAACAGTTGGTTGAAAAAATTGTTGAATCTGCTAAAATTCATGGTATTTGATGAAGTATATTAAGTATTTTACTATCTTTTTATTCGTTTTGGGCTTAGCTTTGCTATATTATTTTAGAAATGATATTAAAAAAGCTCCTATATTTAAACTAAAGAAAATAGTTATTACTGATATCTCTCATTACTCCTTTAAGGATTTAGTTGATAGAGTTGCTATTGATAAAAATATATCTGTTTTTGATATTGATTTACAAGGAATAGAAAAAAAACTACTAGAATTATCATGGATAAAAAAAGTAAGGGTTACAAGAATTCTACCTGATAAAATATCTGTATCTATTAAAGAACACAAAGTAAAAGGAGTAGTTTTATTAGATATATTATATTTTTATAACACGGAATATTCAATTTTTTTGAAAGCCTATCCTTCTGAAGTAAAAGAACTTACTATTTATTCTGGTTTAACTATGAATGAATATGAAACTAATTTTAGTTTATTTAAAAAAAAGCTTAGAACAATGGAAAATATAAATATATTATTTAATAAATCAAAATTAAACAAAAATTGTAATTTATCTGAAGTTAGTTTAACTGATTTTAGAGGATATGAAAGCATTTTAAAATGTGATGATAATGATAAATATATTAAAATAATACTTGGTTTTGATAATTTTTTTAAAAAATTAAATAGAAGCCAAATTATCTTAAAAGAAAGCAAAAAAAGAAAAGAAAACTTAGATTTAGTTATTTTTAATGAATTTAAAGCAAGTAATAATGTTCTTGTTAGACTTGAAAATGACGAAGAGGAGATATAATGACTAAAGAATATGATAATCAAATAGTTGCTATTGATATTGGTAGTAAAATGGTTAAATCTATTATTGGTGAAATTGATGATGATGGAATGATTAACATTATTGGAATAGGTAAGTCTAATTCTGGTTCTGGTATGAAAAAAGGAAATATAGTTAGTATTTCACATGCTGTTGAATCAATTAGAGCCTCCATAGAAGCTGCAACAAATATGGCTACAACAGAAGCTAGAGAAGTTATTATTTCTATTTCAGGAGACCACATTAAAACATTAAATTCAAAAGCTGTTGTTGCTGTAAATGGAGAGGAAATTAAACAGCAAGATATAGATAAAGTTTTACAAAAATCTAAAGATAGTTTTATTTCTCAAAACAAAGAAATAATACATATTATACCACAAGAATACAGTGTTGACGAACAAAGTGTAAAAAACCCTATTAATATGACAGGAAGTAGCTTAGAAGCAAAAGTTCATGTGGCTTTAGCAAATAGTTCAAATGCAAAAAACTTAGTTAGTTGTTTAAATAAAAATGATTTAGAGGTATTTGATATAGTTTTTGCTCCTATTGCATCTTCTTATGGTGTCTTATCTGAAAATGACAAAGAATTAGGTATAATTGTAATTGATATTGGCCATGGTACAAGTACTGCTACTGCGTATTTAAATGGTAGTATTGTTTTTAGTACTATTTTACCGGTTGGTGGGTACAATATTACCAATGATTTGGCTATAACGCTAAATATTGATAGTCAAACAGCAGAAAAAATAAAACTTAAATATGGATACATTGATGTTACAGAAGAAGACAAAGAGAATTTTTTAGATTTAGAAAAGTATGATGATATTGATATGTTTACTGTATCTAATATTATTGCAGATAGGGTAGTTGAAATTTTTGAATTACTAAAAAAGGAACTAGAAGAAAATGGGATATACGATAAAATACATTCAGGGGTTATTTTAACTGGTGGTAGTGCAAATTTAAATGGTATTCAAGTATTAGCAAATGAAGTTTTTGATAAAAATATCAAAATAGGATTTCCTCATCATAATATAAGAGGCTTAACTGATTTAATTAAGCAACCGGAATATGCAACTTTAGTGGGGTTATTACATTTTGCAAAAGAATATCATTATTTAAATGTTAATAAGAATAAAAAAAGAAAAAAATCAGATGGCTCCAATTGGTTTAGGAAAATTAAAGATGCTATTGCTAAAAGGTTTTAAAATTAAAGATAAAACAGCCTTTACAACGGATCACGGTCAATGATTACGGAAATATTTTTATGTAATTTAATTCTGTTTATAAATTTTAATATAGAGGCTATTTCTTCTGATATTTTTTTGGGAGAATCTGAAGATAGAGTCATAACATAACGATATCTGTTTTTAATTTTATAAATATCAGCTTCTCTCGCTTCTTGATAAGATGATGATATAGGCTTGTATCTATTTATTCTAAGCATTTCATCTTCAAGTAATTCTTTTCTTTCTGATGAGAAAATTATTTTAGTAATCTTAAAATATGGAGGGTAGGAAAGAGCTTTTCTCCATTCAAGTTCGTGTTTCCAAAATTCTTCAAATTCACCGTTTTTAAAGTATTCTATTGCATAGTGTTCGGTATTATATGTTTGTAAAATAATTTTGCCTTTTTTATCTGCCCGTCCTGCTCTTCCTGAAACTTGTATTAAATCTTGAAATGTTTTTTCTGCAGCTCTAATATCTGGAAAATGCAAGCTTTTATCTGCAATTAAAACAGCAACTAAAGTAACAGAAGGAAAATGATGTCCTTTTACTATCATTTGAGTTCCGACAAGTATATCAATTTCCTTTTCTTTCATACTTGAAATTGTTTCTCCAAGAGCTTTGTGGGTAGAGACTATATCTCGGTCTAGTCTTTTTATCCTTGCTTCTCCATCAAATAGTTCATTTAAATCTTCTACAACTTTTTCTGTTCCAACTGATAGATTTGTAATTCTTTTGCTTTGACATTCAGGGCAAAAATCTGGCTTAGGAACAATGCCTCCACAATAATGACATTTTAAAGAGTTATCATATTTGTAATATGTATATGAAATATCACAGTTATCACATTTAAAGACATAGCCACAATCTTTACATAAAAAATGAGCATGATAGCCCCTTTTATTTAAGTATATTATTGCTTGTTCTTTTTTGGCTATAGTTTCTTTTAAGGCCCAGTATAGTGGCTTTGATATGAGGGTGTTTTCTAAAAGAATTTCCTTTTCTCGTAAGTCAATAACTTCAATATCTGGCAAAGGTTTTTGATTTACTCTATTTAATAAAACACCATGATGGTATTTACCATTTATTATGTTAAATTTAGTTTCAAGAGATGGAGTTGCAGTACCTAAAATAACAGGAATTGATAAAAAATTTGCTTTTAACACAGCTAAATCTCTTGCATTGTATCTAAATGCTGTATCTGATTGCTTATAAGAGCTATCTTGTTCTTCATCAACTATAATTAACCCCATGTTTTTTAATGGAGCAAATAAAGCAGAGCGAGCACCAATTACCAATTTTATTTTATTTTGAGCTACTTTATACCAATAATTACTTTTTTGAGAAGGTGTTAAATGGCTATGTATTAATGCAATTTCTGAAAAATCAACTAGGTCAAGAAAATATGCAACGGTTTGGTCTGTAAGAGCTATTTCTGGAAGTAAAATCAATACAGTTTTACCTGCTTCTATAGTTTTTTTAATTAATTGATAATAAATCTCTGTTTTCCCGCTTCCTGTTACACCCTCTATTAAGTAAGTCATATACTTGCTTTCTTTTATAAAAGGCATAATTTTACTGATTATATTTTTTTGTTCATCTGTTGGGATAATATTGGGAAACCGAGATGGCTTTAACACATTGTTTACTGTTTTAAATACGGTAATATCTTTTTTTTCAATGAAATTTAGTTCTAATAATTTAGGAACAACTGTTTTTATTCTTGATTTATATTTTTCTTTTAATTCTTTTAACGATACTTCATTTTCTGAATCAATAAATTGAACAACTTCTTTTTGAGAGAGCCTATTAAAGGCATTTAAAGCTAGAGATATTTCGAAATTATCTGTTTTTTTGATTAAAGTTTCTTTTTTTAGAGAATGATTTACCTTTTCTTGTTGATTTAGTTTTATAGGGAGCATAAACTCCAATACTTTTCCTTTAGGTAAAAAATAATAATTAGAAATCCAACTTAAAAATTTTATATAGTCTTTTCCTAAATTAATGTTTTCATAAATTGAATGAATATCTCTTAATTTATATGGAGAATTTTCAATAAATTCAGTAACAAGCCCTAAAAAACTTTGATTTCTTACTTTTACTATAACAAGAGAGCCTATATTAACATTGTTTTCAAATTCTTTAGGTACTGAATAGTCAAATGGATCTGTCTTTAATGGAATTGCAACTCTTACAATTTTCTTATTCACAATCCTCCTAATTTTTTTAAATTATATATTGGATTAAGCTATGTTTTAAAGTGTTGTTAATTCGTAAATAGTTTTTTCACCATTTATAGTTAGTGTTACTTTACTTGGAAACATATATTTATATTTTACATTGTGGTATTCATTAAATTCTGCAATTATAAGTTTATTATTTAGTTTAAATATAGCTTTAACAGGGTAGGCATGCTCATTATTGAGCCATATTTCTGATTTTAGGTTGTCTATATCGTAATTATTAGTTTTTTTATTATTACCATAAACAATAGTTGGAGAGTCATTAAATAAAATATAATGTTTTTTAGCACTATTAATATGATGTTTTTTTAAAAACTTAGTTAAAGATGTCTCATGATATATAAATAAATTTGACAAAATATAAATAAGAGGCTCTTCACTTGATATAGTAGATTTATTTATTTCGTATTCTTTATCATTTGCTTTAAATCTTACAGTATTATGAGTTTTACTTTTAAGAGTTTCTTTAGAGTAAATTCTTTGTTGTTGAAAATATGGCAAGATGTAAGAAAATGAATTTAAGGATATAAATAATAGAATGAGTATTATTTTAATTCGCACTTTTTTCCTCTTTTTCAAGTTCTATTTTACACTCTATACATACTGTTGCTACTGGTCTTGCTTTTAGTCTATCAAAAGAAATTTCGTTATCACATTCTTCACAAATACCATAAGTGCCATTATCAATTTTAGATATAGCTTTATCTATTTTTTTTAGGTATTTTCTGTTTCTTTCTGCCATTCTGATTTTAAAAGCTTGCTCATATTGAACACTTGCAACATCATTATCGTCTGGTAGGTGATTTTTTGTAGCATCTATTTCTTGATCTTCTTCAAGTTCTTTTAGGGTTTCTAACTTTAAATCTTCAAGTAATTTCCTGAAATATGCTAAATCTTTTGTATCCATAATTCACTCCTAAAAATAATATTATTATACTTATTAGAAATTGAATTGTCAAAGGTAAAATAAAAAATTAGTTATAAAAACTATTTTTATAAAAGTTTATAATTAATATTTACAATATGCAGGGATTTTTGTATTTTTATATGATGTATCTGTGTCTATACATTCTTTGTAACCATTCGCTACACAATCATAATCTTTAACTACACCATTTACAGTATATTTTAATATGTTTCCTTCACAATATGCATCTCTTTGCCAAGATACAGATACTGATTTATGAACACAATTATCATCTCCATCAAGATCAATATTACATTTATAATCATCTCCATAATTTACTTTACAATCTTGATAACCAACCTTTCCCGCTATACAAAGCATTATTTTAGTCCCCTCACAATGGGTTTTATATACGTCATCATCACAGTTTTCTGCTGTTTCTGGAGGAAAACAGAATGCAAAATTACTTGAACCTATATTCATGTTTTTACAAATTGCTCCTGCTCCTGCAATAAGCTCACAATTGGTTTTAATAATTTTACCATCAACACATGTCGTAAATTTATCATCAACACATTGAGGTTTATAAGTATCATCATCGCATTCACCATAATCAATTTCACAACTAGCTTCTTGTTCTCCGTTATTCCAAGCAGAAAGTGATGTCTTTACTTTACAAATACCATATCCTGTATAATCTCTAAATTTACAATTACTTTCTATAACTTTTCCAAAAATATTACATGATTTTGCAATATTCCCATCACAAGAGGCCTGATAACTACCGTTACAATCTTCTTTTATTTCTTTTAATCCTTCACACTTTTCTATATCTCTACAGTTTTTAGCTTTGTGTAAACAATCCAGCACTATTTTTGTTGTATCAATTTGATTTTGCATATCAAGATACTCTATAACTTTAGAATTTTTAGGCAATTGAGTAACTGTTACATATTCTCTAACACAAGAATTTAAATCATCATCGGTGTCTCCCCAAACATTACAAGCCATTTCCATATTACAGATTTCAAAAAATTCATCTGTTGTATAATCTATTTTAGGAACAGCAGGTTTAGTTACGGGGTTTATACTAGGTTCTTTATCTGCATCACCTCCACACCCAATAAATAAAAAACTTAAAAATAATGCTAAAATAATTTTTTTCATACTTTCTCCTATTAAAAAACAAAAATATCTTAATTTTGAATTTAAGTCAAGTTTTTATTGACAAAGAAAATATATAGTGATATAACCGAACAGTCGTTCATTAATGTAGTGGGGCGACCGTTCGATTTGTTTTGTGGAGGCATATGGATGATTTGAGATTTGAAAAAGGTAAAAAAACTAAAATGCTAATTATTAAAACAGCATTGAATATCCTATTTACAGAAGGAATGTTAGAGTTAACTGCAAGAAATTTATCTGAAAAATCAGGAGTTTCCAAAGGTAATTTATATCATCATTTTAAAAGTATGGATGAAATAATGGAAGAAGCTTTTTTATTTATTATAAATGATAATTATAAATCAATTACCGGGATAAAAACAGATAGTTTGTATGATTTTTTGGTAGCGATTGTAATTAATTCTGTAGAAAGAGCTGATTGTGAAAAGAAAAAGATAGAAGGCAACACTGTTGTTTTTTGGGAAGTTATAATGAGGAATGAAAAATTATTTAATTTTTTTAAGAATATTGATAAAGATATGACAAACTGGATAATTAAGGAAATAGAAAATTTTATTAAAAAAGAACTATCAATAGATTTAAAAAACTATGTTATTAATGTAGTTATGACTTTTCTAGCTGGAACAAAATCTTATATATTTTTTATGAATGAGGATATTGATAGTTATAAAGAAGCTTGGAAAATTTTAGCTAAACACTTAGAAGAAAGAATATTGGAGGAAAACAAATGAAAAAATATATAATGTTAAGTATTTTAACTTTATTATTCGTAAATTTAGTATCTTGTGGAGAGAAATCTAAAAAAATTGAAAAAATAGTAGTTCAAAAAGATGAGCCAACAAGAGTTGAAGCAATGGTTTTAAAGAAAAAGTCTTTTGAATCCTATGCCGTTTATCCTGGAGTTTTTAAAGAATGGGATAATTTTACAATTTCAAGTGAATTTGCAGGAACTATAGAGTATATGCCTTATGAAATTGGTGATTTTATTAAAAAAGGTGATATTGTTGTTAAAATAAATACTTCTATATTAAGAGCTCAAATAAAACAAGTTAAAACTGCTAAAAATATTGCAAAAATTAATTTTGATAGAGTTAAAAAACTTTATAGTAAAAACTTAACAACAAAGTCTCAATTAGACAATATTAAATTTCAAGTTGATAATGCACAAGCTCAATTAGATATTTTAAATACTAATCTTAGAAAATCTGTAATTCGTTCACCTTTTAATGGTTATGTTGTAAGGAAAATGAGAAAAAAGGGAGAATTATCTGCTCCGGGCTTACCCATAGTAACTGTTGTTAAGCTTAATCCAATTAAATTTATTCTTCCTGTTCCTGAAAAAGATGTTTATAAGTTATCTAAGGGTAATATTCTTGATATTAAATTAGAGGCAAATGGTAAAATGTTTAAGGGTATTGTTTACAAAATAGGTCAAATGTCTAATCCTAGTAGTCATACTATTAATGTTGAATTAGAAGTTAAAAATATAAAAAACTTTGATGGAGAGTTTATGTTAAGGCCGGGAATGCTTGCAAGAGCTTATGTTCCAACTATAAGAGAAAAAAATGGATTTGTTGTTGCTCTTGATCCTATTATGAAAACAGAAAAGGGCTCATTTGTATTTATAGATAACAATAATAAGGCAAAAAGAGTTAAAGTTGACATAGTTTCAACATCTAATAATAATGCTCTAATTAATTCAAATTTACTGAAAGAGGGAGATAAGCTTATCACAAAAGGAATGTTTTCTTTGATAAATGGTGGCGATATTAGTATTGTAAAGCTTGATAAAAATGAATACAGAAAAGACTATTCCTTTATTAGATTTATTTGTAAAGACATGCATAAGGATAGTTTAGATATTGTTAGAGAATTATTAAATATGCAGAATCTTGAAATATTTGATTTATATAGAGATAAAAATGGTTTTAATATGACTTATAAAGGTGAATTGCCTAAATTTTTATCTAAATGTTTATTAAAGGATTAAAAAATGAAAATAACAAAGTTATCTATAAGGTTTTCAACTGCAGTATTTGTATTGCTTGCATTGATTATTATATTAGGAATCTCTTCAATGAAACACTTACCAAGAGAGTTGTTTCCTGAAATTAAACAACCAACTTTTTTTGTTTCTACTTTATATGCAGGTGTTTCTCCTGAAGACATGGAAACATTAGTTACTAACAAAATAGAAAAAAAATTAAAAGAATTACAACATATAGATGAAATAACATCTAGTTCTGCCGAATCATTTTCTACTGTTTTAATAAAATTTGACCCCGATGTTGATACAGAATGGGCTTTAAATAAGGTAAAAGATAAAGTCGATTTAGCTCAACCTGATTTACCAAAAGATGCTGAAACACCATTGGTTAAAGAGTTTTCTGTTGATGAATTTCCTGTTGTCGTAATTAACATTAGTGGTGATTTATCTTTAGAAAGATTAAAAAAAATAGGAGATAATTTAAAAGATGAACTTGAAACAATTAATGGTGTTTTAAGGGCAGATTTAACTGGTGGTATTGAGAGAGAAATAAGAATAGTAATAGACCCTGTTAAACTAGCAGGGTACAAAATTGATTTGAATTCTGTTTTAGGAGCAGTTCAAAGTGCAAATATGAATATTCCTGGTGGTATTATCAAAATAGGGGATATGCGCTATAGTGTAAGAGTGCCAGGGGAAGTAAAAAATATTAATTTATTAAATAATGTAATAGTTAAAAATCAGCAAGGCGTTATCGTTTACTTAAGGGATATTGCTAAAATTGTAGATGATTACAAAGATGTTGAGACTATTTCTAAGTTTGGAGCTAAAGAATCTGTTTCTTTGGCTATTGTTAAAAAGTCAGGTGTTAATATTATTAATGTTATTGATAATGTAAAAAAAATGATTCAGGAAGAAAGTAAAAAACTTCCAGAAGGTATCAAAATTAATTTTTTATTTGATCAATCTACTCAAATTAAGGATATGCTTGATGATTTAACCAATAATTTAATTACGGGAGTTTTATTTGTTGTAATATTTTTATTTATATTTTTAGGTTTTTTAAATTCATTGTTTGTAGCAATTGCACTTCCTTTGAGTATGCTTATTGGTATGATATTCTTTGATGCTTTAGGAATTACTTTAAATATGGTGGTTCTCTTTGCCCTTATTTTAGCATTAGGAATGTTGGTTGATAATGGAATTGTTGTTATTGAAAATATTTTTAGGCTAAATACCTTAAAAGTTCCACGGCAATATGCGGCCTACAAAGGAACGGCTAGTGTTGCATGGCCTATTATTGCTTCAACAGCAACAACGATAGCCGCCTTCGTTCCACTATTGTTTTGGAATTCTATTATGGGTGAATTTATGAAATATTTACCTATGGTTTTAATTATTACATTATCTGCATCTCTTTTTATTGCTTTGGTTATAAATCCTGTATTAGCTGCTACTTTTATGAGGGTTAAGAAAAAAGATGTTGAAAAAGTTGAGAAAAGTGAAAGTTTTGATGATTTAATAAAGAATTCAAAAACTATGGTTTTGTATAGTAAAACTTTAAAGTTTGCATTAAAATACAAATACTTTGTTGTTGTTTTTATGAATATTATTTTAATTGCTGTTTTTATGTTATTTGGTCAATCAATTAAGACAGGGCGAACTAATGTACTCTTCTTTCCTGAAACTACTCCAAGAAGAGCAGTTATAAAAATTGATGCTCCTGTAGGTACTAGATTAAAAACTGTAAATGAGAAATTTGTAATTCCCATAGAGAATATATTAAAAAAATATGACGATATTATATATATACTATCTGATGTTGGTGCTGATGTTAATGGTAGTAAATTTGCAAAAGGTAGTGCAACTCCACATAATGCTAAAATTACAGTTAAGTTTAAAAAAATAGGTGAGTTTAAGAAATCTCCTTATATTATTATGGACGAATTAAGAGAGAAATTTAAAAAATTTAATAATGGTAAAAATACTTTAATTGGTGCTAAAATTACTATAGAAAAAGAAGTTAAAGGTCCTCCTAAGGGTAAACCTGTTCAGTTATATATTAGTGGAGATAAATTTGAAATAATAAAACCATATATAGATGATATAAAAGAAATTATTAAAAAAAATGTTAAAGGTGTTATAGATTTAAAAGATGATTATTCAAGTGGATTGCCCGAAATTAAAGTTATAGTTAACAGAGAAAGAGCTAGATTATTATTTTTAAATGTTAGTGATGTTTCTTCTTATGTTAGAATGGCTGTTCATGGAACAAAAGCATCGGTTTATAGAGAAAGCGATGATGAATATGATATTACTGTTACTTATGATAAAAAAGACAGAAATAGCATAGAAAATCTTAAAAATATATTAATCCCTGTTAGAGTTTTAAATAGACATGAAGTGATACCACTTAAATCTATTGCTGATTTTAAAATAGTAAAAGGTTCTGCGACCATAAAGCATAAAGATTTCAAAAAAACTATAACTTTAGGTGGTTATGTTAATGGGATTACTTCTGATATGGCAATGAGGCAGGTTAAAAAATTACTTGCAAATTATAAGCTTCCTGCGGGGTATAAATTAAATTTCGGAGGAGAAAGCAAAGAGCAGGCTAAAGCTAGTAAATTTTTATCAAAAGCATTTACTATAGGCTTATTTTTAATTATTTTTATACTAGTAATGCAATTTAATTCAATTTTGATACCAACTGTAATAATGTTTTCTGTTGTTTTATCTATGATAGGAGTATTGGGGTTTATTTTGATATCAGGAAAGAGTTTTGTTGTTATCATGACAGGAATAGGAATAATTTCACTTGCAGGTGTTGTTGTTAATAATGCTATTGTTCTAATTGATTATATTCAACAGTTAAGAAATTCAGGATTAAATAAAAAAGATGCAATAATCCAGGCGGGAATTGTGAGATTTAGGCCGGTTATGTTAACCGCTGTAACAACAGTTTTTGGTTTGATGCCTATGATGTTTAAATTTGGTATAGATTTTATTCATGGAGGATTAGTTTTTGGAACAGAAAGTGCAGAAATGTGGGCACCGATGGCAAATACAGTTGGTTATGGTCTTATTTTTGCTACAATTTTAACATTGGTTATTGTTCCTATTACTTATTCAATTATGGATGATTTTGGTAATTTTATTAGAAAATTATTCAGAAGGCCAGAGCAGAAATTTATTGAGGCAGAACTTGCTAAATATGATGATATTACATGATAGAAATATTTATTATATGGGCTGTTTCAACCAAAGCAATGCTTTGTTTTACACAGAAAATTTAGCCTAGGTCTAAATTTTAAGAAAATGTAGGAGATATATGAGTAATGATTATAAACTTGAAAAATCGTATCACCACCATGAGGTAGTCTATAGTTATCTCAACAAGGGGTTGCAATCTCTTGTTGGGGGTGATACTGGTGATATCATGAAATTAGGAGGAAAACAATGAAATTTATGAATATATTACTAGGGATTTTTTTTACGATTTCTCTTTTTGGACAATCTTTATCTTATAATGAAATCGTGAAAAAAACACTTAAGCATAATAACAAATTAAAAGAGCTTCAAGAGCAAATAAATCAAGCAAATATATTGATAGAAAAGTCCTATACTTTTTTGCAACCTATATGGGATTTAGGGGGGAGATTTACTATTAATAACGAAGAAACAGCAATGTCTGTTCCTACAACTAACCCTGCAGGTGGTGCTCCAATCATGAAAAAGGTTGTTTTAAATGAAAAATATGCTTGGGAAGTTAATTCAACAGTAAAATATACTCTTATGAATTTAAGAGCATTACCGCTTGTAAAAGTTGCTAAGGAAATGAAAGAAGTTAAATTGTTAACACAAAAAATAGCAAAAATCGAAATTAAATTCGCTATTGCCCAACTTTATTTAAATGCTCTTACAATAAAAGAAGCAATAAAAGTTAAAAAATCTATAGGAGAAAACTTAAATGAACATTTAAAATATATTGACGCAAAACTAAAGCTAAAAGAAGCATTAGAAATAGAGAAGACAAGATTTGAAATAGAAATATCCACCAATGACATAGAAATTAAAAAGTTAGAAGGTTCTTTAAGGCAATTAAAATCAAGGCTTGCCATTTTAATGGGTGTAGATAATTATGATTTTGAATTAACTGATTTAAGTTTTGAGTTTGAAGTAAATGAGTTAAATAAAGTGTTTAAAATTGCACAAAAATCAAGAATAGAGAATAAATTAAATTTAAAATCTTTAAAAATAGAAAAATTAATGTTAAAAAATATTTATATGAAATTTTTTCCTACACTATTTTTACAGGCAGGTTGGAAATATGGTAATTCAGCTAATTTTGCTGGTGATAAAAGTTCATGGAATATAAATATCTTGTTAAATTTTCCTATTTATGATGGTGGAATTAGATACAAGGAACTTGCAGAAGAGCGTTCTAAGATACGAGCTGTAAATTACAAAATAAAGCAATTTAATGATGATTTAAAAGGAGAAATAAAAGATATTTTAATTGATATAGACAATACAAATTTAACTATTGAATCTATTAAAAAACAGGAGATTCTTGTCAAAAAGAATTTAAAACAAACAGAAGAAGCATATAAATTGGGTGTTAGAAAAAATATTGATGTACTAGATGCAAGTCATAATTTACAATTAATATCTAATAATCTTGTTATTCAAAAATTAAATAAAAATTTATTATATTTAAAACTTAAAAAAGTATTGGGTAAATTGTAATATATTTATACTTTTAGTAAAGAAAAATAAAAAAATAAAAAAAATACTTGATTTTTCTAAAAAAGCAAGTTATCTTATTATTAGTGGTAGTAGTGGTGTCGTTGACACGAGTTATTAAAAGTGGTGCCAAAGGATTTGGCGAATTTACAATTTATTTTATGATTTCATGGAGGAAATTATGGCTTTATCAGTTATTAACAACATTTCTGCGTTAACTGCAAAATCAAATTTGCAAAACGCATCAAAAGCGCAAAGCACATCAATTCAAAGATTATCAACTGGCTTAAGAATCAATCATGCTAGTGATGATGCTTCAGGTTTGGCAATTAGTGAAAAAATGAGAACTCAAATAAGAGGTCTTAATAAAGCTAATGAAAATGCTCAGAATGGCGTTTCTATGCTTCAAACAGCTGAAGGTGCATTAAATGAAACACATTCAATTCTTCAAAGAATGAGAGAATTAGCAGTTCAAGCTTCTAATGGTACTCTTACTTCTAATGATAGAGTTGAAGTGCAAAAAGAAGTTGATGCTTTAAAAGACGAAATTGATGGTATTTCAACAAGAACAGAATTTAACACTAAAAAGCTTTTAACTGGAGATGCATCAGGCTTTGCATCAGCATCAACAGATAAAATAGAAGCTGTTTTTAATGGTGGAAAAGTTCAAGATGGAGAATACTCTTTAGAAGTAAATGCTAAAGCAGGAACAAACCAAGTTCAGGCAACTTCTATTTTTAGAGTAAAAGAAGGGGTTCAGTCTGTAGATAGTCAAGATTTAAATGCTTCTGCCGCAGAACATAAATTAAGCTTTGATTTAAATGGGGGCGGAAATGGTAATACATCTGATCTTAATCTTGATTTTAAAGTAGATGGAGTTGATTATTCCCTTACTTCAAGTATCGATGAAGATAGTTTAGCTACTACCCAAAGTAACCTTCAAACAGCTTTTTTAGCTGCTGGTGGTGGCGGATTAGATGCCGGATTAGCAAGTAAAATGAATTTAGTATTTAGTGGCTCAACTGCAATTTTTACAATGAAAGACGCTTCAAAAGATTTTACATTAAAAATAGATGAAACTGGAGTGGGAGCAAATGCTGCAAATAATATTGATGCAAGTCAAAAAGGTGATTTTACTGTAAATCATCGTTCTTCAGAAACTGGAGTGGCAGAATTTACTAATTTAAATAATCTTGTAGCAAGTCCTACAGCAGATGCTAAGTACAACCTAATTGTTGATCAAAAAGGTGATGGTTCTATGGTTTTAGATAGACTGGAAACTGTAAGTGGTCAAGATGCTCCTAGTGGTACTTATGAAGATGATATTTATCATATTATGGGAAGTAACCTTCAGGCTGGTTCAACTGGATTTGCAGATGCTAAACTTGATTTAGATATGGATATTGCTGGTGGTGGTGCTGGTGATGTTAGTATAGATTTTAATCTAGATGGGGATCCAAATAACACTATTACATTTGCACATACTTTTGCTGGAGTAACTACTGCTGATGCAACATCTTTTGCTGATGCTTTTAATGCTGATAATAGGCTGAATGAAAGTATTAGGGCTGAAGCAGATGGAACTAAATTAAATTTTTATGCACTTGATGAAGGAAAAGCATTAGATTATAAAGTTCAAATAGATGCATCTACATCTGGTAACGCAACAGTGTTTACTACACAAATGCCTAGTGGTGATGAAGTTTTTGATGCCCAGTTTGTAACAGGAATGGGTAAACTTGGAAGTGGTGTAGATGCTGCATTTACTGCTGATTCAAATTCACATCATGGAACGGCTGCTATCGTTGAATTTACTACAAGTGGTAATATCGGCGAAGCAGGACTTGATGCAAAAGTTAGTTTTGATGGTGGAGATAATTGGACTTATGTAGAGGATATTTGGGACGGATCTGGTAATGACAAAACTGCAACTGACGGTTATTATTCTTTAGATTTTAACAATGCTTTCACTAATGATGGAAATCCTGGTAATTTTCAAGCTGGTGATAAAATTATGATTGCAATGAATGATAATGCTAATGCTGTTCCGAATGCATCTACCTACAATGAATATAATGCTGCAACCATTATTGATGGTGGAGGAAAATCTAATGTATCTATGAATATAGATGTTGCAGGAGAAACCTTTAAGTTTGATATTGACCTTGATACAACCGGTACTTTAACAGCAAATGATGCAGGAGCTTCTTTTGTTAGTCAATTTAATTCGCAGGTAGGTAGCAATGGAACTGCTTTATCCGATGTTATGGGAGTAGAGTGGGATGGATCTAATATTAAGTTTTCTGCCCTTAAAGATGATTTTACTATGAGTTTGGAAGAAGGTGGAGCTGTTGATAATATTGGTGCAGGTACTACAACAGGAATTACAAAAAGGTTCCAAGATACAGAAGGTGATTTAACTAGAATTGATAGCTTTGATCCTACTAGTGGTAGTTATCAAATGGGTGTAGTTACTTCTCATGTTAATGGTGCATTAAATGAAAGTACTACTACTTTATCAGTTGCATCTATGGATGAAGCTAATGGTCAGGTTAGTTTAGGAAGTGTTGATGCAAGATTTTCTTTGGGTGATACCGGTACTTTACCTACAGATGGTTCAGCAAGCTTTACTGCAACTG
>Ga0256842_1000989_pt1 | contig 24129 bp, 23 predicted proteins | sample 4559240metaG_FD_185973 | JGI IMG/M metagenome (GOLD analysis project Ga0256842, IMG submission 185973) | Hydrothermal vent microbial communities from Guaymas Basin, Mexico - 4559-240 | ecosystem: Environmental > Aquatic > Marine > Hydrothermal vents | place: Mexico: Guaymas Basin | collected... | reverse complement strand
GTCTGGATATCCACGATCTCTTTTTCGTTTTCGGACCACAGATCGTAGACTCCTTCCGCGAGTTCCATGTGAATATGGGGTTGTTTGGAGAGGATATACTCCTCTGCCCAGGTCGTTCCGGCAAGAACCAGAAGAGAGATTCCGGCATATAGAAATATTTTCGCCACGGCCTTCCTCCTTTGCTTTTTAGGCGATTCGGGTCTGTAATCAATATAGAACGGGAGTGATAAAACGGCGCTTAAAGAGAAGGATGGCTTGCCGGGTTGAATATACTATAGGGTAATTTTTGCTTTTCTGTTCGGCTTTGAAGATATGCTGGCTGATATACTCCGGTCCGTTGTAGCATTAGAGCGTTTTTAGCTTGCCCTGCCATTGTATGATTTGCTCCAAGGTAAGAATCACGTGTTTGGAAGGAAGTGAGAAAGAGAGAAGAGTTTTTCTTCTCTCTTTCTATGGAAATACCATTAATACTCGAGAAAAATCGAAGAATTTTCTTTATTCCACGTTATGGTGCAAGTTTCAGCATCGGAAGTATTTCCATTCGTATCCACCGAAACGCGGATGACCCCATTTTTATCTGTGTGTAGGGAGCTGTTTGTTGTATTGAGGTCACAAGCTTTCACTGGTGTCGCAAGAATACTCTTTGGATTGATGTCAACATCCATTAAATGTTGAGGTGAATTTCCTCCTATGCCTAATTGTAAATATACATCATGCTGAAGACCATCGTTTTCGATATTTTCAGTCGACGATGTGAATTCCCCCCACCTTAATTGTGCAATCATCGAAATTCCCATACGTTTTTCGTCGGATACATAAGCTCCCAGTGCAACCGTATGGCCGGAAAGGACCGGATCAAAAGATACCTCCAGTTCCACTGTTCCGTTTTCGTTCGTTACATATTCACCGCTTGCATCTTTGATATGTGCGGTTGCAGGGTTGTTGTCAATCATCATGCGTGTTTCGTTACCGATGATATAGTTCAATCCATCGGTCGTGACACCATCATACGTTTCATCCAGATTCAGTGTATCTGTATCAACATTCGATATGGTCCATCCTCCCAAATAAGTCGGATCAAATCTATTTTGATTCGGAACGACTACCAGTCTGTCTTCAGTCGTGACAGAATCAAAATTTCGGGAATTATCCTTAAATCTGGCAGGAACTCCAGGCTCCACAATACCTGTACCACTTGATCTGGTTGGCGATACTATAAGTTTTGTTCCATTGATGAGGGTCGGCGACACTTTTAGCCCTGGTCTTGCCGGGTTGGCGTATTTGTCCACAGCATGAAGAGTATATTTGTTGATATGCAAACCGTTGTTCGGATCGGTGGTGGTCCCATTGTAGAAAAGAGATACGGAAGTGACCGGTCCGGAAAGAATGGTGACAGGGATCTCTTTTTGTAATCGTACATTTTTTGTGCCGTCGTTGATCAATGCGCTGACTTCGAGGACCGCGATGCCCGACAATCTTTTTGTATAGACTCGGATATTGCTTGTAGCCAACTCTTGATAGGTTATTGAGGTATCGTTATTTTCGAAAGTCAACATATTGGGAAATTTGCTGGTGACATTGACTTCGAGAACTTGGGAATTGGGAATCAAAACCTCTTCTTTACCCAGCTGATGAATCGTCAATGTCAAAGTTCCGCTTCCATCTACGGAGAGTGATCCCGGAGTCTCTGCTTTTATATCGTAGTTCGTACCGTTCATATCTATAGATTCACGAAATTGCAGAGTCAAGGTCTTCTTGATGCTCTGTTCCGTCTCTGTTATGGTGATGTTGCGCTCTTCGAGATCCGTGATATTGCTAGGGGATGTGTAATTGACGGTTGCACGTCCGTTTGTGTCGGTCGTGACGATCGATTTATCGAATGTGCCGTAGTCGACACCTTCTAGTGCAGGGTTTTCCAAGACGATTTGGGAAGAGACTCCGATATTGTCTTCGTTTACGGTCACAAGTGTAATCGGTACGTTTTGACCACTTTCAGTGATGGTGATATGATCGGGAAGCACATAAAGATTGGCAACATTGGCGATATCCTGGCTGAATGTCAAACTGGTATTGTCGTGAATGGAACGGTCTTCCTCGAAATAGAATGTGATATCCGTAGTATTGATGTCGGTAAATCTCGTTGGAGCTTCGTACGTAAAAACTGCGATGCCGCTGGAGCCTACTTCGGCTTCATATGAACTCAGTGTACCGTACTGCAAAGGTAAGACGTTCGCGACCACTTTTTTGCCTATGGCCGGTGTAGTGTTTCCTCCATCCATGATGCGGTAAAGTGATACACGGATCTCATATGTTTTGCCAGGTTCTTTGACTACGACTTCATTGGTTGCATTGATTCGATATTGCCCTGTCGTCACTCTTTTCAGTGACAACTCTACATCGATTTTGACATCCCGATATGTATCGGAATAGACTGTGAGGGTTACTGTTTTATCTTCGTTGATGCTGGCTGGAGCGGTGTAGCTAAATATCAGTTGCCCATTGATATTCGCTGTTTTGCTGTAGCTGTCCACCATTCCATCCGACGGATCAATCGGAATGATCGAAACCGAATGTTCGGCCGCTGGTTTCTTGGGCGTAACGTTCAGATCATTGACCTGTACTATGATATTGGTCGATTCATTTGGACTCAATACGGTTTTTTCCGCCTGAACTACCATTTCGATCATTTCGTTGCTTGCCCCTTCCTCTTCGGAAGGAACTAAAGAGGTCACCGTATTTGTCTCTTTTTTGAGAATGGTGGAGTCGGAATATTTCGATTTCAAGATTTTCGTGTATGAAATCGAAATATTTTCGATATTGCTGTCTGCAGGGGCATAGTCGAAAGAGATAACGAGTTTTTTCGTTCCGCTTCTCTTGAATTCCAATATAGAAGGGGTGGCTTCTAGATTATATATTTGCAGATTCTTCAAAGCTCTTGTCGTATAGTCTGCCGTTACATCGAAATCTTCCAGTCGAACTACAATATCATTATCCTGCTGGCTCGTGACATCGATGGTGATTTCTGCGTGAGTGCCGTTGGTGTCTGTAGAAATCGATTTGAAAGTCAAAGTACTTTTCGGTTCGGGACCGTTGCCATTGGCATCGCCACCACCACCACATCCAGAGATTGTCAGCATGGTGATGACAAGAAGAAGAGAATAGAGTTTTTTCATGAAATTTCCTTAAGATTCAAAATGGCTCTCAGAATTTATAATTCAATCCTGCACCAACTTGCGCATAATCGTCGACAGTATCGTGATTTGACCACAAATAGCGCCCGAAAAGATCTATATCGATTTTTTGATTGAGTGTAAAAATAAGGCCCGCTTCCGCTCCATATACGGAATCGTCTTCGGAATGTGAGTCGAATTTATATTCGGAGTATCCGAGGCATACGCCAAAAAAGGGATGAAACGATTGACTGTCTATCGGGATTTTATAGTCGAGGCTTGCCAAGATAAGGTATTGGGAGATATCTCCCCCATTTTCTTCGCTGTCATCGACCACATCATACATTAGGGAAACTCTAAAATCCTCGTTCTGCGCACCGATACGAAGCCCCAATGCCGCGGTATCGTCATCGAAACTTTTACGTGTTCCAGGATCTTGCGCTTCGATGCCGTGATATTTGACTTCCACTCCCACGAATCCATTTTCAGCAGCTATTGCACTGCTACTGGCGAACAACATTGCCGCCATAATAGCTCCCAAAACCACTTTTTTCACACTGAAATACCTTTTTTCCACTTTCCATTCCTTTGTTTTTTATTCGAATTGCAGAAAAACTTTACACGATAATCGACAAAATATCGTAAAAGTTTACTGAATAAAAAGAACTGAATCGGATACGATCAAGATAAATGTATTGTTGATTTGTGTTTTTACAACTCAACTTTCGTATGTAGCTTCCAGTGAAACCCTACGCTGATACATATCTACGAACCCCCTCCGCATAGCTGTCTTTGACTATAATACTATAACGACAATCTTCTATTAATTAAAGCAACAAAGGCTTTTCTATGGGCCTGATAATGATATCAAATAAGCAATGAAAGGGATATTAAAGAGCCCGATTCTTTCTGTTTTAAAAAATGAATGTCAAAAAAGGTCAGTCACCACCTTGAAACCTCCTAAGCAATCAAAATCTCTCCAAAAAGTTCTATTTTGTATTGATACATAAGCTTTGTACCATTTTTTTTCTTTTGTTTGCCCTAGTGTCTTGGATACATATCAGGATCGCAACGTTCGTCATTTCTGTACAGCGAAAAGGCCAACAGTATCGATTTTCTCACCACTGCAATCTGTACGGCGGCGCCATGCTTGCCGTTTTGCCTGAGCCGCTTACAGAAGGCCTTCATTTGCGCATTGTCTCAGATGGCGACCAGTACACTCATGAAAAGTGTTTTGCGATAGTTCGTTGGCACAGTCATCTACGATATGCCTATGTGATCCGCAAACGGTTGCGCATGACTTTACCTCGTGAAATCCGATCCGACTTGGCATCTGAAACTCTGTGGCGAATATGGTAGCCAACCACCGGCATGCGAATCGATCGTTATTGTACGAGGGCTTGAATTTTGCGGATTTTTATTATCTTTGAAATTGACGATACAGATCGCCATGGATATTGATTGTCTCACTTGTTGGTAAAGCATCTCTGCAGGGCCTGCTTATTCAAAATTCAAGTCCCGGCCCTTTGGCCTTGGTTTGGTCTCTTTTGGCATCGGCCTATTGCTCGCTACATTATTGAATTTTTAATTATTATTAAAGTACACTTGTATGAAGAAGACAAAAGGAGGATGCCATGAAAAGAACAGTTTGTATACTGATGGTGGGTATATGGGCATTGTTGAGACCCGCGTTCGCAGATATTCAGGTGGCGGGTGTCTGGGAGACCAGTTTCGGCAATTTGTCATTGGCTCAGCAAGGTAAAGCTGTAAAGGGTCACTACCCATACCACAACGGTAAGATCAGTGGAGAATTAAACCGGAACGTTTTGACAGGTTATTGGCTTGAAGAGGGCAGCGGTACATGCCCAACGGCCCTTCAAGGCTATAGGAAGTGGGGACGTTTTAAATTCATCTTCTCCTCCGATGGCAAACGCTTCGACGGAACCTGGGGATATTGCGACAAAACCACCGGAGGGACATGGTCCGGCAAATTAGTCAAGGCAGAAAAGAAGGTGCGCCTTCCTGCTCATTCCACGCCCTCGACAAGCAAAAGCTCGTCGGTGGATATCGGCTCGAAACTTTTTAAATACCCAACTATTTTAGGTGATAGGATCTACTGGTGTACGGCAAGGGGGCACAAATGTGGCAAAGTGGTAGCCGATAACTTTTGTCATATGCGCGGTTACGACCACGCCGTGGACTTCGCCATGGATCCCGATGTCGGACATCGCTATCCTCTACGCATCATCGACACGGCACTGACCTGCGAAAAGGCGTTCTGCGACAGCTTCAAATATATCCGGTGCAGCGCCAAGCGCTGGCACTCACCGGGGCCCGTCATGCACATCGAGGCTGGTGGACCCGTACAGGTAGGCAAGATGGTACCTCTGCATCTTAAATTGTCCCATCTGCCCCAGGGGCGTATCAATATTTGGTGGGAAGTCGATGGCAAGATCAGTAAAGGATGGCTTTCGCCTGACCGAAAGACTTACAAAGTGGCTCCAGCCACCAAACAGCCAGTGATCGTAAGAGCCCATGCTACTGACTCCGACTGGAATATGCTCAATATCACCAGTATCAAATTGGTGCCCGGCCAGACCACTTCGCGCCACACGTCGCACTCCGCCCACACAACTGGAAATGTCCCAAATATCGAAGGCCTATGGAGCAAATCGGATTTCGGCAGAATCGTATTTGCCCAGAAAGGCCGAAAGGTGAAAGGCTCTTACGACTATAAAAACGGCAAAATCTACGGCACATTAATTGGCAACGTTTTAAATGGCTACTGGGTGCAATCCAGCTCTGGCCAAAGGTGCTCGACACCCAAATACGGTTCGTATTACTGGGGAGGAGTCCGTTTCGTATATAAAAACGGAAAACTGGTAGGCAAATGGGGCTACTGCGACAAAAAGCTATCTGCTCCATGGAGTATCTACCGATAGACTCCTGATCGTTGCCCAGGTAGCCAGGAGATATGGGAAGCTTTGTCGGGGTCGGCCCGATGTGGCTGATCCAAGATGTCGGCCGCAAGCGCGACAACGGAAAAAAACCTTTTTTCCGTTGTCGCATTTCCGGTGAGAGCCGCAGCCAAAAAAGTCAATCGTGACCTTGAAATCAAAAAGGGCTTGAATTTTGATTTTTAGCTATCTTTGCAAAATTCAAGCTGATCCCTTTTGGCGATTTGATAATCCAGTGCCGAATGTATGCCGAGCTGGGGTTTGCTTGGTTTCGAATTGCCTTGAGGCTTAACCCCGCTCTTACGAAAAATTCGATAAACTATTGCAAAACTGCATTAACGACAGTTGAAAATCCATTACCCGGACGGTTTCGGGCAATAAAGCAAAGGCGCGTAGATGAGACTAAGTGAAGCACATGCCCCCTATATCGCCAACAAGATCGCCATAGATCTGGCGAACGCACCTTTTGTAAGGATCAAACACGGGCTCGAGCCCGTGATAGAAAAAGCCAAAGAGGTGATAGAAAAAGATATCGAAAAAGAGCGGGCGTTAGAAGAGCGCGTCAACGAAATGCTCGAAGAGAAAGAGGATGAAATAGAGTTCATGCAAGCTGACATAAGGCAGCTTTTCTGGATGATCAAAAAGAAGCTCGCACCCGAATATGGAGTCATCCTCAACAAAGAGGAGCGCTTTAGCGACCTTTCGCACAAGATTCTAAACGAGCTTTGGGAGGAGGATCTGATCGATTACGACGTGCCGGAAAACCAGGTGCGCAGCGTGATTTTGAAAGCGATCGAAACCTATATGGACTCTTTCGACAAGATCGAAGACGAAGTACTTGAAAAAATTTCACACTACAAGCGTAAGCTTATACCCGGTACGGACGAGTACGAACTGATATTCCAGCGCCTCTATGAAGAGGAGCTTAGAAAACGGGGGATGATGTAGTCATGTATGAGATGGAAAAGATCTGGGTCTATCTTGAAAACGGCACCTTCTTTGAAGGCAGAAGCTTCGGCGCATCCGGTACGCATACGGGTGAAGTCGTATTCAACACGTCGATGACCGGCTATCAGGAGATCGTGACAGATCCCAGTTATGCAGGGCAATTCGTTACATTTACCATGCCTGAAATCGGAAATGTCGGATGTAACGATGAGGATATGGAGTCCAAGGCGGCATGGTGCAAAGGAGTCATCGTCCGTCAATATCAGCCCGAGCCATCCAACTTCCGCAGCCAGGAGGCTCTGCACGAACTTTTGAAACGCTTCGATATACTTGGAATCTGCGATGTGGATACTCGGTTTTTGACTCGCATGATCGCGGAAGAGGGGGCGATGATGATGATCGCATCCACCGAGGTTAGCGATAAAGAGGAGTTGGCGAAGCTTTTAACTGACTCCGCGCACATCAGCGAGATAAACTATATAGAGCAGGTGAGCACCAAAGAGCCTTATTTGCACAATCATGGCAGTTACGATGCCGTAAACTTCAGATACAACGACGCCCCTGCGCCAAGAGCGAAGATAGCGGCGCTCGATTTTGGAGTGAAGCGCAATATACTCAATGAATTGACCGAAGCCGGGATGGAGGTCGAAGTGTTGCCAAATACGACAGATGCCGCCTCTTTGGTTGAAAAATACGAAGATGGCGATATCGACGGAGTGTTTCTTTCCAACGGCCCGGGAGATCCGCTCATTCTCAAAGAAGAGCATGCGAAAATCAGGCAGCTTATAGAGGCGAAAGTGCCGATGTTCGGCATATGCCTGGGTCATCAGCTTCTGTCGATCTCTCACGGGTACGAGACATACAAGCTGAAATTTGGCCATCATGGCGGCAATCATCCTGTCAAAAATATCGAAACCGGCGCGGTGGAGATCACCGCTCAAAACCACAACTACAACGTTCCAGACTCCATCGAAGAGGTCGCCGAAGTGACCCATGTCAACCTTTTCGACAACACGATCGAAGGGGTGCGCTATAAAAACGCACCGATTCTGTCCGTGCAGCACCACCCGGAAGCTTCGCCGGGCCCGCATGAGAGCCGATATGTTTTCACGCAGTTTCTTCAAATGATCGAGCGGTAATTTGCCGCTGGGTTAACTCCCGCTTAACACTCGTATCTTATAATTTCCTCCAAGAACCGCTTCAGAGTTGTCTATTGCTCCCTTGATAGGCAGGAAGCGGGGCTGTAGATAGGGTTTTGAACCCTGAAATCTTATACAGGAAAACAGAAAATGATAAAAATCAGAAATATTGCCAGATTCGGCATGCTGTCGGTTGCCGCTACGCTCGCTTTGCAGGCGCAGGAGTTGTCGCTCTCCACCGTAGAAGTCGAAGAGACCGTCGATGCCACAGTCGTAAAAGATGTCGCGGGTGAAGAGGTTCGATCGGCCGATCTTGCCGAGGCGCTCTACAAGCTTGATCCCGATGTTCAGATCGTTCGCAGAAGCGGCATCGCAAACGATATCATCCTACGCGGAATGAGAAAAGACAATATCAATGTTCTGATCGACGGCGGCAAGCTCTATGGCGGTTGCCCCAACCGAATGGATCCGCCCATATCGCATGTACTCGCAAGCAATGTCGATCATATCGTTATCAAAGAGGGTCCTTACGATGTCGAGCATTTCGGAACTTTGAGCGGCCTTGTCGATGTCGTGACGAAAGCGCCTGAAGCCGGTTTTCATAGCGAAGGGGATCTGAACATCGGCAGCTGGAGCTACAAGAAAGTGGGAGTGAGCGCATCTGGCGGAAGTGACAAGGTGCGCGTATTCGTCGGTGGCTCCGTAGAGACCAGCGGACAGTACGAAGATGGCGATGGAAGAACGCTCGCGGAGCAACTCGACGAGTATGTAAAAGCCAACCCCACACAGGCAGGGCGTGCTTTCAAACCCCAGGATCACGATATGAACTCGTTTAGAAAAGATACGGCGATGGTGAAACTATTCGCCGATATAACCGACTCTCAAAAAGTCGAAGCGAGTTATACGATCAACCGAAGCAAGAACATACTCTATCCCAACACTCCTATGGACGCCAAAAAAGACGACTCGGATCTTTTCAATATCGAATATACCGTTGCAGATCTTGGCGAATGGTCCAAAGAGCTTAGTCTCTCTTTTTACAATTCGTGGGTTTATCATCCGATGGGTACATATTTCCGTAAAAGCTCCAATACCGCTCTTGTAGAAAACGTGATGGATTCGCGTATATATGGCGGAAAGATCAAGAACGGTTTGGATCTTTTCAATGGAAGGCTCTCTTTTGGCATAGATGCGAGCAAGCGCAGATGGGATGGAGACTATCGCAAGAATGGCGCCTATTGGGGTAAAAGCATAGACGATGCCGTAACGAAGAATGGCGCTTTTTTTGCGGACTTTAAAAAAAGTTACGATCGATTCGATATGGAAGCCGGCCTTCGTTACGACCATACGAAAATCACGACGGATGAAGCGGGGATAGAAGGAAACGATTACGATGCTCTTGGCGGGTATCTTTATGGTACATACAATATAGGCGAGTCGCTTAAAATCTTCGGAGGGCTTGGAAAGGCGTCACGCGTTCCCGACGGCAAAGAGCTGTATTTCAGGACCAATCCCAAAATGGGCGCCAAAATGAAAGGTACGCCCACTTTGGATCAGACTTCCAACTATCAGGTGGATGCGGGAGTGGAAAAGATGTTTGGGGATACGGCATCTTTGAAAATGAAACTCTTTTACAGTAAGCTGAAAGATTTTATCGCCTACAACAAAACCAAATCGGAGCACAATTACGAAAATGTCGATGCGAAGATATATGGCCTTTCGCTCGAGGGAACATATGCGTTTACCGATACGCTATATCTCGATGGCGGCGCATCGTGGATGAAAGGCAGAAAAGATCATCCGCTAAGCGGGCAGAGCGATAAGGATATGCCCAATATTCCACCTCTGAAAGGGACTCTCGGGCTCAACTGGGATTATAGCGACAACGGCACGCTAAGAGCGTCGATGGTGGCTGCCGACAGTTGGGACGACTACGATGCGGACAATGGAGAGCAAAAGATCCCGGCTTACGCCGTTTTCAATCTGAAAGCGATGCATCAGGCCACAGATCGTCTGGAGGTGACCGCTGGTGTGGACAATATCTTCGACCGCACATACGCCGTGACGAACACATACGCCGATATGACACTTGTGAGTGGAGGAGATCCGATGTTACTGAATGAGCCTGGACGCTACATTTACTGCAATGTAGCCTATAGATTCTGATATTTTTTAGAGGCCTTTGATAGAATATCAAGAAATGCAAAGGATGGAAGATGAAAAAAATAGGCATACTCTTTGGCAAACTGGCTGTTTTTGCCTCGTTGGCCGTTGCTGGTGAACATGCAATTCAGTGGGGATATACCGGACATGGCGGACCGGAGCGATGGGGGGAGCTCTCCGATGATTTCAAAATGTGCATGCTGGGACGAAACCAGTCCCCTATCGATCTGCGTACCGATATAGCGTTTGAAACGAAACTGAAACCGATCGTGTTCAGCTACTATTCAGGTGTCAATGAAATCATAGATAACGGACACACGGAAAAGGTGGATATCAATCCGGGAAGTTTCATTATGATCGATGGTATCAGATTCGAGCTCAAGCAGTTTCATTTTCATACTCCCAGTGAAAACAAGATCGACGGAAAATCCTATCCGCTGGAGGCGCATTTCGTTCATGCCGACGAGCAGGGCAATCTGGCTGTCGTTGCATTGATGTTCGAACTTGGCAAAAGAAACGAAACATTGCAGAGGATGTGGAGAAAACTGCCCGAGCGGCCCAATGAAAAGGTAGCCTGCAGTATGACCGCCGCCGATGTCATGGCGCTTTTGCCCAAAGATAGATCATACTACCGATACAACGGTTCGCTCACGACCCCTCCATGCTCCGAAGGAGTGCGCTGGCTTGTACTGAAAAAGCCTGTGACAGTCTCCAAGGACCAGGTGTATAAATTTGCGAAAATTATGGGGCATGCCAATGTCCGTCCGGTACAGCCTCTGAATGCCCGCGTGATTTTGAAGTAATTTATGGGCACGAATGTGCCCTTGACGAATTATTTGGTTTTTTTGGCAATATTTAGCCGAACAAGAAAGCTATAAATCCCAGCCAGACTTAAGCATACCTTCATATAAATGTCATTATTATGTCACTGTCATGTTTTCTGGATCGATCGGTGTTCTTAAAACATCGTTCAGGCAGAAAATACATTTTACAAGGAGGTTTGCATGCAAAATGCAGCGTTGGAATACGATTATTCCGTTGCTAAATGGTTTACATACCTGGCCATTATCTTCGGTATTGTAGGTATGGTGGTAGGAACCTATATAGCTTTTGAGTTGGCGTTTCCGGAGCTGAACAATTTGTTCGGCCAATATGGAACTTTCAGCCGTCTTAGGCCCATTCATACCAATGTAGTGGCGTTTGGATTCACGTTGAGCGGCACCTTTGCCACATTCTATTATGTAGCTCAGAGGGTGCTGAAAGTATCCATCGCGGAATCGAAAACCGTTCATGGAATTGCAAAGCTACATTTTTGGCTCTATCTCGTCCTCGCCGCGTGGATGGTTGTTTCGGAATTGATGGGCTATACGACATCCAAAGAGTATGCGGAGATGGAGTGGCCTCTCGATGTGCTGACAGTCGTTGTCTGGGTGCTTTGGGGTATCGCCATGTTCGGTCTGATCGGCATGCGCCGTGAAAAAACTCTCTACATCTCGATGTGGTACTACATAGCCACTTTCCTCGGCGTGGCCATGCTGTATCTCTTCAACAATATGGAAGTGCCGACCTATTTCGTAACAGGTATGGGTGACTGGATGCACTCCGTTTCCATGTACGCCGGAACCAACGACGCTCTGGTACAGTGGTGGTATGGACACAATGCGGTCGCATTCGTATTCACCGTTCCGATCATCGCCATAATCTACTACTATCTTCCCAAGGAGTCCGGACAGCCGGTGTTTTCATATAAGCTTTCGCTTCTTTCATTCTGGGGACTGATGTTCGTATATCTTTGGGCCGGTAGCCACCACCTGATCTATTCGACCGTTCCAGACTGGATGCAGACGATGGGCTCCATCTTCTCTATCGTCCTGATTCTTCCGTCATGGGGTTCTGCGATCAATATGCTGTTGACGATGAAAGGCGAATGGAATCAGCTCAAAGAGTCTCCACTGATCAAATTCATGGTATTGGCTTCTACGTTCTACATGCTTTCTACACTCGAAGGTCCTATTCAGTCGATCAAATCCGTCAACGCGCTCGCGCACTTTACCGATTGGATTCCAGGACACGTTCACGACGGTACGCTTGGCTGGGTCGCTTTCATGATTATCGCAGCGACCTTGCATATGGCGCCACGCTTCTACAAGCGAGAAATCTACAGTAAAAAGCTGATGGAGATGCAGTTTTGGATTCAGACTACAGGTATCGTACTCTACTTCTCCAGTATGTGGATCGCCGGTATCACCCAGGGTATGATGTGGCGTGCAGTCGATCAGTACGGAAACCTCGCCTATAGCTTTATCGATACGGTAACGGTTCTTCATCCTTACTACACGATCCGAGCCACAGGTGGTCTGCTCTTCGTTATCGGTCTTTTCATGTGGGCCTATAACTTTGTCAAAACAATGCAAAGCGACAGGGTGCTTGAAAAAGAGCCTGCATTCGCATCGCCTATGGGCGCATAAGGAGGTATAAGATGTTTCATTGGTTGGAAAAAAGACCATTTCTTTTTTCGGTAGGGGTTTTCCTCGTCATCGCATTCGCGGGACTGATAGAGATCGTACCGGATTTTGCACAGGCTTCTCGCCCCGTAACCGGTAAAAAGCCCTATACGGTGCTTCAGATAGCAGGACGTCAGGTATATATCAAGGATAGCTGCAATGCTTGCCATTCACAGCTCATTCGTCCGTTCAAATCCGAAACCGACCGTTACGGCCCATACAGCGTAAGCGGTGAGTATGCATACGATCGTCCGTTCCTCTGGGGCTCCAAGCGCACCGGCCCGGATCTTCACCGAGTCGGAGAGTATCGTACGACTGACTGGCATGAAAACCATATGTGGGAGCCGACATCCGTCGTTCCGGGTTCGATCATGCCCTCATACAAGCATATGTTCCACCAGAATGCAGACCTGGAAACGGCATTCGCCGAAGCGTTGACCGTCAAAAAAGTTTTCAACGTTCCATACGATAAGCCCGGTATGCCGAAGGTCGGAAACAGCAAATCTGATTTTGAGGCAGCCAAAAAAGAGGCACTCGAAGAGGCGAAAAAAATTACCGCCGATATGAAAAACCAGGATGTCAAAGATGCGGTAAACCGCGGCGAGATACCTGAAATCGTTGCGCTGATCGCCTATATGAACAGCCTCCATTAGGAACAGATATGGAGCAAATCAGAGAGCTGCAGGCATATGGCTACTTCTTTTTCACTGTCTTTTTGACAGTGGTTTTGTATGCCTATATTGTGCATCTCTATCGTGCAGAAAAAAAGGGCACGAGAAACTATGAAAAGTATGGGAAACTGGCTCTTGATGATGAATTGCATCGTGCGCCCGTTGAACCCAATGAAGATGAAGACGAGATGAAAGAAAACAAGGAGAAAAAATGAACTGGTTAAGCGACAATGTCAATCAGCTCTCACTGCTTGGAGCCGCCGTTATTTTGATCTTGACGGTCTATGTGGCGGGAAAATATATCAAGCAGATGAAAACCGACAAGGCAACCGGTGAGCTTGCAGAAGAAAACTGGGATGGTATCGGCGAATATAAAAACGAGCTCCCGAGTGGATGGGCCTATACATTTCTGGGTACGATGGTTTGGGCTCTTTGGTACTGGACGGCCGGCTATCCTGTCGATGCCTATTCTCAAATAGGAGAGTACAATGAAGAGGTTGCAGCCCATAGCAAAATGTTTGAAAGCAAATGGGCCAATGCGGACTCACAGACATTGCAGGAGATGGGAGAGGGTGTCTATCTCGTACAGTGCGCGCCGTGTCACGGCATTGCTGGCGACGGAATGGGCGGCAAAGCGGCCGATCTGACTGTCTGGGGATCGAAAGATGGCGTTTTGGATGTGATCAAGAATGGCTCCAAAGGGCTCGGTTTTCCGATGGGAGAGATGCCGGCTGGACTGCTTAGCGGTGAAGCGGCGGAAAAGGTTGCCGAATATGTCGCAGGAGGCATGAAGGGTGATCAACCTGCCGAATTTGCCACATGTGCAGGATGTCACGGTCAGGATGGAAAAGGAATGGGCGGAATGGCCCCGGATATCAGTGAGTATGGGACACCGGAATTTGTCAAAATGGTTCTCGATCATGGAAAAAAAGGATTTATAGGAACGATGGTCAGCTTCAAAGGGCGATTGTCTCCTGTCCAGGAACAAGCTGTCGGAACCTATATCCTCAGTCTCTCACATGGTGAATAAGGAGTAAATGATGGAAAAACAAGGAAGCCCGTTCGGGATAGATGGCATTACCGGAATGTTGATAGCTACAGTGTTGCTGCTCACCATTCTTGGTGGCTTGACCTATGCTGCGATTGTGACACAGCAGGCAACGGCTCAGCAATCATACGAGATCAAAGATCCATTGAACATAAAGATGATCGGTCCTGATCTGGAGAACGAAACGCATGTTATAGTTCATGGATCTCCCGTAGGTGGTGATACGCTGCATAAATACAAGTTCGAGAAGTAAAAAGTGATGGCAGACGATAAAATCACATCAAAAAAAGGCGGCAAGATGAACCGTGCCAAAGAGTACTTGAAGAACTGGGTTCCATACCGACGCAAAAGGTACTGGCTCTTCGGCATCGTCACTCTCGTCGCGCTGGTGCTGCCATTTATCAAGATTAACGGAAATCACTTCTTCCTCTTGAATTTCGACCACAAACAGCTACATTTCATGTTTGTGCGCTTCGATATGCAAGAGCTATACCTGATGCCATTTTTGCTGATGCTGCTCTTTTTGGGGATCTTTTTCATGACCACCCTGGGCGGCAGGGTCTGGTGCGGATGGGCTTGTCCGCAGACGATATTCAGAGTGATCTATCGAGACCTGTTCGAGACGAAACTGCTGCACCTGCGCAAACGTATCACGAACAAGCAGCAAGAGCCCGACCTTTCAAAACCTGAAAACAAGGCCAAAGAAGGGATTGCCGTTCTGCTCTGGTCGATCCTCGCGCTAATCGCGGCGGCAGATTTTCTGTGGTACTTCGTACCCCCGGAAGATTTTTTTCAATATATTCAAAACCCTGCCGAACATCCTGTCCTGATAGGATTTTGGCTCGGCATAGCCCTCTTTCTCATCGTAGATGTGATATGGCTGAAAGAGAACTTCTGTATCTATATCTGCCCCTACAGCAGGGTGCAGTCAGTCATGTACGACGATGATACCATTATGGCGATCTACGACGTAAAAAGGGGTGGCCATATATACGATCACGAAGGCCAAGACAGCAAAAAGCTTGTACATAATATAAAAGAGTTGAGGGCAAGAGAGCCGGAAGCCGAATGTACAGCGTGTGAAAGCTGTGTCAAGGTCTGCCCGACTCATATAGATATCCGCCAGGGTATGCAGCTAGAATGTATCAATTGCCTCGAGTGCGTTGACGCCTGTACCAAGGTTATGGGCTCTTTGGGAAAAGAGAGTCTGGTCAGGTGGACAAGCCCAAGAGAGATAGAGACGGGCGAAAAGACCCACTACATAAGACCAAGAACCATCGCGTACGCTGTCGCTTTGACGCTGGTACTCGTAGCGCTGCTGTGGATGGGCACGAAAAAAGAGCATATGTTGCTGAATATCAACAAAACGGCGCAGCTCTATCGTTTTACCCATAATGGAAAAGTGGTCAACGATTACACTTTCTTGTTCCAGAATACGGACAGCAAGGATCATACGTACTACTTCGAAGTGGTGGGCCATCCTGATATCAAGATCGTCAGACCTAAAAAACCTTTCAAGCTGGCAGCCGGAAAGAAAGCGAAAAAGATCGTGCAACTGGAAGCCGTGAAACCTTTGGTGAAAGATGCTCGAAAAGACACGCCTATTCCTATCACGATCAAAGCGTATGCAGTGGACGATCCCGAAAAAATCGTCGTAGAACGCCATACCGTTTTCGTCTATCCAAGATGGGACATTGTGCAAAAGCATCTGAAAAAGTGACCTTTTAAGGTTCGAAGGATAGGTGGGACAAAAATCCCTTATCAAATCATGGGCTTGGCCCGTGATAAAAAACTGGAGGATTGTAATGATTCAAATTATGGATAAAGTGCTGGGTTGGGGTTTGGTAATTTTGGCGGCATTCACTCTATGGGCCGTTTTGACCCCCAACCATGCATATGTTGGTTGATTGTTGAGTGCCATGATGGGCTTTTTCAAAAGGGCGTTACGCCCTTTTGCTCTTTTGGTGATTTCAACTCCGCTCCTGCTTTTTGCCCAAAATCGTTTTATACTCGTCAACGACGGCATTATGCCGCCCAAAGAGGTCAAAAAGATAGAACAGATGGGGCAGGAGCTTTATGAAAAGACGAAAATCCCGGTATTTGTAGCCGCTGTTGCAGATCTGAACAAGACCCGCCCCGTCGATCTTCTTGAAAATATCAAAAAAGATTATCCTACGTATATACTTCTTTATTTCTCGACAAAACCGATGGCCGTCAATATCTTTGCATCAGACGATGCTCGCAAGCTGATCGATATCGATCAGATTCTCAGTCCATTGCCATGGAGAGGAACGATCAGACCCGTTATGAGCCCGGCTTTTAGTAAAAATGAAAATGTCAAATACGAAGTGGCGCTTTTTAATGGATACGCGGACATTGTGGACCAGATTGCCAAAAGCATGGGAGTAGAGCTTGAATCCAGCGTAGGAAGCAAAAGTAGAACGACTTTTCAGATCGTGCGCGCGATTTTCTACACCATATTCGCTTTCGTGCTTTTGCAATTTATTATAAAGAGGAAGAAACGTGCAAAAGAGTGAAGAAAAAAAGGATATCAACTACTGGCCCTACGCAATAGTGGGGATGATTCTGACTGTTGTCGTTCTGGGGGCATGGACGATAAAGATCGCTGTAAACAATCCCGTCCAGGAGTCGCGGACATATATGATGAATTATCAAGACGTTGAAGAGAATATAAACGAACTCATCGCCAGACAGAAAGCTTTCGAAAAGAAGTTCACCATCGACATGAGTCAAAACAGGCTCCATCTCGGAAAAAATGTCTTGCGCATCAGGATTGTCGACAACGAGACCCATAGACCTGTACCCAATGCCGAAATATTGGCGATCGTCACAAGGCCCACTACATCCAGGCAGGATATCAGGCTCGAAACGTTCACATATAAAAAAGATGGATTTTATGTAAGTGAGCCTTTCGAACTGACCCGTGAAGGCAGGTGGAACGTCCAGGTGAGGGTGACCATAGGAGACAATGTCGGCTTTACAACCTACAAGAGTTTTGTAAAAAAAGATTGATCTCAATTCCTTTTTAGCTACCGCTTTGCTTTTGTAAAGCGGTATAGAGCTTCGCTGAATCCAAAAACTTATAGAACACTGAAATTAAGCGAATATTAAAGTAACTTACCCTACAATCCCCTCGTTCAAATCTTTTTAAAGGTCAGCTACCATGAAAATGACAAAAATGGTAAACAGCGCTCAAGTAGAGCGTGACTGGATCGTAGTCGATGCAGATGGAAAAACTTTCGGACGACTGGTGACTGAGATTGCCACCTATCTTCGCGGAAAACATAAACCCTATTTTACCCCTCACGTAGATTGCGGCGACCATGTGATCGTCATCAATGCGTCAAAAGTGAAGTTCAGTGGCGGAAACAAGCTCGAAGACAAGCAGTATCACCGCCACAGCGGATACTTTGGTAGCGTAAAGAGTGAAAAACTGGGCGAGCTTATTCATAAAAACCCTGAAAAACTTTTCAAACTTGCTGCACGTGGCATGCTTCCCAAAACGAAGCTAGGACGCCAGATGCTGAAAAAGCTTCGCGTCTATGCCGGCAGTGAGCATCCGCATACAGCGCAAGTACAAGCAAAGGAAAACTAAGATGGCAAACGTTTATGCAACAGGAAAACGTAAATCTTCCGTCGCCAAGGTATGGTTGAAACCTGGCAGCGGCAAAATGACGATCAACGGTATGGGCCTCGACGAGTGGCTTGGCGGACATGAAGCAATCAAACGCAAAGTTATGCATCCTCTACTTATTACAAAGCAGGAGGCTTCTGTGGATATCGTAGCGCAAACTCTTGGAGGCGGTTATTCCGCACAGGCAGACGCTCTCAAGCATGGTATCTCCAAAGCCCTTGTAGCTTTCGATGAAGAGTTCAGAAGAATTTTGAAGCCTCATGGTCTGTTGACTCGTGATTCACGTGTGGTCGAGCGGAAAAAATATGGTAAGCGCAAAGCACGCCGTAGTCCTCAATTTTCCAAACGTTAATCTCTCTTTCCGGGATTTTTTCCCGGAAAAGTGCAGAGTTGTGAAAACCATGAAAAAACTCTTTTTTCTATCTCTTTTTTTACCCCTCTACCTGATAGCCGATGTCGTCTCTCTCGATATAAACGAATTTGAAAAATCTATCAAAAACCGAACCTACGTTGTCGATATACGCACACCGGAGGAATGGAAACAGACAGGAATCATCGAAAACAGTGTGCCGCTGACATTCTTCAACTCCGACGGAAGCTACAATGTGAGTGCTTTCATTCAAAAGTTGAAAAAGATGGGCATAGACAAAAACAGGCCTTTGATTCTCGTATGTCGCTCTGCCACGAGGACGAAGATGGTGGGCGATTTTCTTTCGAACAAACTGGGATATAAAAAAGTCTATCAGCTTAAAGGCGGCATCCTCAACTGGATAGCGCACAATAAGCCTTTGATTAGATACCGATGAATATAGTCCAAAGGAGTGTTTGGCTCCTTTTTCTATCGTTTGTCGCGATTTCGCAGCTACCGGCATCCACTCTTCATCTCTCTTTGAGCGCCAATCCCAGCAGAATCAACCCGTTGCTCGCCACGGACAGCGCCAGTGGAGAGATCACAAACTGGATTTTCAATGGCTTGGTCAAATTCGACAAAGATGGGAAAATCGTCGGCGATCTGGCCGATTCATGGGAGTATCTTTCGCCCAAAATCATCCGATTTCATCTGCGCGAAGGGGTAAAGTGGCACGATGGCCGGCCGTTTGGCGCCGAAGATGTGGCGTTCACCTTTCATCTTTCACAATCTAAAAAACTCTTTACCCCTTATAGCAGCGAATTCAGATACGTCGGCAGCGTACATATCGTCGATGAGCGGACGCTAGATGTAATTTATAAAAAGCCTTACTACAAAGCTCTCTCTATCTGGATGATGGGAATATTGCCTAAACATATCTGGCAAAACGTAAAAGATCCGATGACTTCGAAATTCAATCGCAATCCCGTCGGCACGGGACCATACAGGCTCGAATCGCTCGATCTTTCAGGCGATGTTGTCCTGAAGGCGAACAAAGAGTATTATCGACATAAGCCTTTTATCGAAAAAATCCACTACCACTTCATCCCGGACCCCACAACGCAGTTTATGACACTCAAAGCCCACGAGCTGGATATGGGCTCGCTTACGCCCCTGCAGATCGAAAAGCAGATCGATGATTCTTTCAAAGAGTATTACCGTATCGTATCGATGCCCGGACAAGGTTATACATACCTTGGGTTCAATCTGAAAAGAGAGAAATTCAAAGATGTCAGGGTGCGGAAAGCGATAGATATGGCGATAGATAAAAAGATGTTGATAGATATCCTTTTCTTTTCGCATGGCAAGGTCTGTCATGGTCCGTTTATGCCCAAAACCTTCGCCTATCCACACGATATAGCTCCTGCGATATACGACCCCAAAAAAGCGAAAAAGCTTCTGGCCGAAGCGGGCTATGACGAGTCCAATCCGCTTTTGTTTACGATTTTTACAAACGCCAACAACGCGACACGCCTCTATGCCGCCCAGATCATCCAGCACCAGCTCGGAAAGATCGGCGTGAAGGTGAAGATCCGGGCTATGGAGTGGCAGGCATTTTTGAATACTGTGGTGACGCCTCGCAGGTTCGATGCCATTCTTCTGGGTTGGAGCCTTGGATTGATTCCAGACGCCTATCCTCTGTGGCATTCGGAATCAGACAAGCTGGGAGGTTTCAATCTCGCAGGCTACCACAACGAAAATGTCGATCGCCTGATCAAGGAGGCGGAGCGCCAAACCGATATCGATGAGGTCGGCAGGCTTTACAAAAAGATATTCAAGATGATCGTCCATGACAAACCCTACGTTTTTTTGTATATTCCCGACTCTATCACTGTTGTAAACAGAAAGATCAATCCGATCGAACCTTCGATTGTCGGCATCATGCACAATCAGATCGACTGGATAAAACCATAGGAGTCTATTTGAAAGAGATAATCATACTTTTCGATCTGGATGGGACGCTGATCGACTCTACCGATGCGATTTTGGAGAGTTTCGCCGCAGCGTACGAGAGTTTCGGATCGATGTCGCCGGAGCGTGAAGCCATAGAAGCGCTGATCGGATACCCGCTCGATGTAATGTTTTCAAGGCTCGGCGTATCCGAATCGCTCGTAAAGGATCATGTGGATGCCTACAAACGGCATTATCGTGTAATAAGTCGTGAAAAGACACGTCTGCTGCCGGGCGCGAAGGAGGCGATAGAGGCGGCCCGTTCTTTTGCAAGGCTTGGAGTGGTGACCACCAAAACTGCGCGTTACTCGAAAGAACTTCTAGAACATATGGATCTTATGCACTACTTCGAAGTGCTGATAGGAAGAGAGGATGTAGTCAATCCCAAACCGCATCCGGAGCCGATATGTCTGGCGCTGAAAAAGATGAACGCCTCGGTAGAGAACGTCTGGATGGTGGGTGACACTCTTCTAGATGTAGAAGCAGCGCGTGCAGCCGGAGTGGAACCTGTCGCCGTTGCATGCGGCTATGGAGAAACTAAGCTCCTTGCCAATGAGTGCAAGATGGTGTTTGACGATGCCAAAAGTGCCATTGACGGGATTGCACTGAAGGTTTCATTGCCCAAAAAGCTTGCTTTAAGAGCGGCTGGATTACAATAAGCGTACCTTACAAGATCAACAAGAAATACAGCACCTGAAATGGGTTGCGTATTTTGAAAGGGAGAATCGATGTTAGAAATTCGCTGGCACTCGCGTGCAGGGCAAGGAGCGGTCACAGGCGCCAAAGGTCTGGCCGATGTGGTTGCACGCACAGGCAAATATGTCCAGGCGTTCGCTTTTTACGGATCGGCAAAACGTGGTGCGCCCATGACGGCATACAACCGCGTCGATGAAGAGGAGATCCTCATTCACGAAAAGTTCATGCGTCCCGATTATGTTCTGGTGATCGACCCGGCGCTCGTGTTTGTCGCAGATGTAACCGCCCATGAAAAGGATAGTACAAAATATATCATCACAACCCACTTGAGTAAGGAAGAGCTAATCGAGAGCCAGCCGAAACTGAAGGGTAAAGAGGTGTATATCGTAGATTGTATGCAGATATCTTTGGATACGATCGGGCGCGCCATCCCCAATACGCCCATGCTGGGTGCATTGATGAAAGTTTCTGGAATGTTCGATCTGGAGTATTTCCAAAACGCGATGAAGAGCGTGCTTTCCAAATTCCCGCAAAAGATCATAGATGCCAATATGGCCGCGATCGAACGCGCATATAATTCAGTGAAATAAGGAGGATGCAATGAAATATCTTGGATGGGATGAACTTCTCCCCGGAGCGATCCTCTTTTCGTTCGATGAAGAACTGGATAAAGATCCGGCCGAAATTCTTCCGGAAGACAGACCCTACGCCGAAACCAATTCCCATGAAGCGTATGTCGGAGACTGGCGAGTGCTCAAGCCGGTTTACAATCGAGATCTCTGCATAGACTGCCAGTTTTGCTGGGTCTATTGCCCGGATGTTTCGATCATCTCACGCGACAAAAAGATGATCGGAGTCGATTACGACCACTGCAAGGGGTGTGGTGTATGTGTGGAAGTGTGTCCGACCAACCCAAAATCGCTCTTGATGTTCGAAGAGCGTATCGATAATGACGAAGCGCTGGCCCAGTGGCCCGAGAAACAGTAACAGGAGTGTTAGATGGCTGAAAAAATGCAATTGAATGAAGTAGAAGTTTGGGATGGGAATATGTCGGCTAGCCAGGCGCTTCGCCAGGCACAGATCGATGTGGTAGCCGCCTATCCGATCACCCCGTCAACCCCGGTCGTCGAAAATTATGGCAACTTTCTAGCCAATGGATATATCGACGGCGAGTTTATCATGGTGGAGTCCGAACATGCCGCGATGAGTGGATGTGTCGGTGCGGCTGCTGCGGGCGGGCGCGTCGCAACCGCGACAAGTTCGCAGGGTTTTGCTCTGATGGTCGAAGTGCTCTATCAGGCCAGCGGTATGCGTCTGCCTATCGTTTTGGCAGTAGTCAACCGCGCACTTGCAGCGCCGCTGAATGTCAACGGAGACCACTCCGATATGTACCTTGGACGCGACAGTGGATGGGTTCAGCTGGACGCTTTCAATTCACAGCAGGCGTACGATTTGACGCTGATGGCTTTCAGGATCGGTGAAGACTACAATGTGCGTCTTCCTGTCATGGTCCATCAGGATGGATTCATCACATCCCATACGGCCCAGAATGTCAATCCTTTAAGCGATGACGAAGCGTATGAGTTTATCGGAGATTACAAAAAAGTGAACCCTATGCTCGACCTGGCCAAGCCTGTTACATATGGTGTCCAGACGGAAGAGGATTGGCATTTCGAACACAAAGCGCGTCAGCACCACGATCTTATGACCAAGATTTTTGGAGTTACGCAGGATGTATTCGATGCGTTCGAAGAGAAAACAGGCAGAAAATACAATCTTGTAGAAGAGTATTTTATGGATGATGCCGAAGTGGCGATAGTGGCGCTTGGATCTACAGTAGAGACAGCTGAAATGGTGGCGAGAAAGATGCGTGAAGAGGGCATCAAAGCCGGTATAGTAGCCCCGAGAATGATTCGCCCGTGGCCGCATGAGCAGATCAAAAAAGCCCTCTCGAAAGTCAAGGCGATCGCATGTCTGGACCGCAGCAGTCCCAACGGCGCGCTGGGTATGCTCTATAACGAAGTTACGGCTTCACTGTATCAGGGTGACAACCGACCGATCATCAGCAACTATATTTATGGACTCGGTGGGCGAGATTTTACGATCGAGCACATTACGGATATATTCAAAGAGTTGGATGCCAATGCCAAAGAGGGCAAGCTGACGACACCACTGCAGCAGTTTATAGGTCTTCGCGGGCCAAAACTGAGCTTTTATTAATAGGAGTTCACGATGAGTGAAATGAAAAAGATAAAAAACCTGAAAGAATTTTCCACATCTGCAGATCGTTTCGAAGGAGCGAACCTGCTTTGTCCCGGATGTGCGCACTCGATCATCGTTCGCGAAATTCTCAACGCTACGAACGATCCTGTGGTCCTCGCCGCATCTACCGGATGCCTGGAGGTATGTACCGCCGTCTATCCATATACATCCTGGGATGCATCCTGGATCCATATCGGATTCGAAAACAGTTCCACGGCAATCGCAGGTGCTGAAGCGATGCATAAAGCGCTCAAGCGCAAGGGAACGCTGCCCGAATCGTGCAAAGGTAAAGATCCCAAATTCATCGCATTCGGCGGCGACGGTTCGACGTACGATATCGGTTTCCAGTGGATTTCGGGTTGTTTCGAGCGCGGCCACGATATGATGTATGTATGCCTCGACAATGAAGTCTATGCAAATACCGGCGGCCAACGCTCCTCTTCTACGCCGATCGGAGCGAGTACGACTACATCGCCTGCCGGACGAATCAGCTATGGCGAAAAGAAGAACAAGAAAGATATGGTGCAGATTATGGCAGCTCACGGCGCGCCTTACGT
>Ga0256842_1000988_pt1 | contig 24158 bp, 25 predicted proteins | sample 4559240metaG_FD_185973 | JGI IMG/M metagenome (GOLD analysis project Ga0256842, IMG submission 185973) | Hydrothermal vent microbial communities from Guaymas Basin, Mexico - 4559-240 | ecosystem: Environmental > Aquatic > Marine > Hydrothermal vents | place: Mexico: Guaymas Basin | collected... | reverse complement strand
CGTCGAGGCGGGGGCGGCGGGCGTAGGATCCTATCTCGTAGCCGTAAGGATGACCTTCCGCTCATCAGGCAGGAACTACACCCTCGCTAGCCCCGGTTGGTTCCCGGAGGAGGTCTTCCGTTCCGCAGTCGTCCACGGGGTTGTGGATTTGGAAAAGCTGGGCGTAGACGGCCTAATACCGGATCTCCTCGTGTCGGTCGTATCCAGCACGTGGTCCAAGGTGAGGTACGCCCTCCTGGCAGTCCTCGTTGCCGCTTACGCGATCGTCTCCCTTAGGCCGCCGAGCAGGAAGGAAAAGTACCTCAGATACGTGTGCGAGAATGGCCACGTCTTCTACCACAGGGAGGGTCTTGAGCGGTGTCCGGTCTGCGGCTCCAGGGTCACTCCCTCAGGATCCTCAGGGTCCCTTTCTTCAGGGCCTCGATGATCCTCTTCCCGACCCCGGAGCCCTTCCTGATCCTCACCTTGTCTCCCCGGGTGAAGAAGGATGCAAAGGGACCTGACTCGTCCTCCAGGACCACCTTTGAGGCCCCCATGGCGTCCACGTAGATGTACCTCTTCTTCACCTCGATCCCCTCCACCCTCTGCCTGCGTCTTCTGGAGACCCTCCTTATGGGGACCACCGAGACCTGCTCCCCAAACATGTAGATCTCGTACTCCAGCTCCCCCGTCTGGAAGTCCCTGACCTCTATCACGGGCCTGGCCAGCTCCTCGTGCATCATGCCCGTTGGAACCTTGACCGTGTACTCCAGCGTGTATATCTTCGTCACCCTCCCTCCGTCGATGAAGATCACAGTGTCCACCACCTGAGGAATCACTCCGAGCTCGACCCTCCCTATGAGCCTCTGGATAGCGTCTATGGGCCTCGTGGCGTGGACTACGCCCACCATGCCAACGCCCGCCAGGCGCATGTCCGAGAAGACCCTGAAATCGTCGGTGGTCCTCATCTCGTCGAAGATCGTGAAGTCCGGCCTCAGGAGGAGGAGAATGTCCCCCGTCCTGTCCATCCTTCCCCCGAGGGCCGTGAACTGGGTGACGAGGTCTGAGAGCTGAAGGTCCCTCGGCCTCTCCATGGTCTTCACGATCTTCCCCTTGGAGGCGTAGAACTCCGCCAGGGCCTGGGCGAAGGTAGACTTCCCCATGCCGGGGGCGCCGGCTATCAATATACCCCTCGCCCTGTTCAGGAGCCTGTCCATCACCTCCTTGGGCAGCCTGTAGTAGTCCAGCGTAAGCTTCACCAGGGGCCTCACGGCCGTGATCTCGATCCTGTCCGAGAAGGGCGGCCTAGCGATCACGATCCTGTACTCCCTGAGCTGGACCACGGTGGCGCCCTCCTCGTCGATCTCGATGAACGCCTCAGGGGCGGCCCTCGCCCTCTCCACCACGTCGGTGGCTATGTCCTCGACCTCCTCGTCGCTAAGTGGTCTGTCGCCCAGCTCGACGAGGCGGAAGTTGGCGGGCGTCCCCTTCTTCGCCACCGGAGGCCTCCCGGCCCTGATGTGCACGGACATGGTCTCGGAGTCGAAGAAATCCTCTATCTTCGGGGTCTCCGGGCCTGCCTCCAGGAGGAGGTAACTGGCCCCCTTGATGGCGGCGACCCTCGCCTGAACCGAATCCGAGGTGAGGAGGGTCACCCCCAGCTCAAGGGAGGCCGTGATCGCGTCCCCCTTCGCCCTCTCCTCGGGCACCCCCCTGTATGCCCAGTCCCTAGGCCTCTCGCCGTGGATGAGAAAGGGTATACCCGCCTCATCGCAGTGCCTCCTAATGGCCTCCAGCTCGGCCAGGGCGGCGTAGCCGACGGATTGCCCCCTCCTGGCCTCGAACTCGAAGAGGGCCAGGACCGAGTCGGGGAGCACAACCTCCTCCACCTCGCCCTCCTGGAGGAACCTGAGGGCCCTGCCAGTCACGATGGTCGATGGGTCAAGAACCACCCTCATGGCCACCACCCCTAAGCCTGAAGACGTTTAAACTGACCTCCTCCACCAGGCCTGAGGATATGAGGGAGTCCAGCGCGGAGTCCACGGACACCCTGTCCAGGCCCTTCCTCGAGGCCTCCTGCAGGATCTCCTCATAGGAGGCCTCCCCTCCCAGGGAGCGGAGGACCGAGAGGACCAGGGTCTCCGGGTCCGCGGACTCGGGCGTCGGCAGGGGTAGCATGGTCCCGGCTTCCCCCATCAGGGCCATCCTCGTGGCCGCCGCCAGGCCCCTGTAGTACTCCAGGTCCACCGCACCGTAGGCCTCCAGGGCCCTCCGGGCACAGGAGGCCGCGAAGGGCGAATACCCTAGATCCACCAGCCTCTCCACCCCGGACCTCTCGGCCTCCACCAGGGCCTCCAATCGCTCGACCAGCAGGAGTAGGGCCTCGGCGGTCCACTCCTCCATGAGGGACCTGTCCGCCCGCATGACGTAGTCGGCGAAGATAGTCTGAGCCCCCTGCACCCTCAGGTTGCCGTGCACCATGACGTAGCCGGGAACCTCGAGATCCCCCACCTCAGTCCTCCGGGTTATCGTGAACACTATAGAATCCGTGTGGTCCCTGACCTCGATCCCCCTGTCGGTCTTCATGGTCGCAATACCCACCATGAAGAGCCTGCCGGGGTTTGCCCCCAGCTCGGTGATGAGCCTCCCCCCCGCCACCTGGGTGGCCCTCCTGAGCTCAACCGCAAAAAGCCTCCAGCTGGGCTCCCCGCTCATACTGCACCAACCCTCATGCCCAGGTCGACAACTCCGAGATCCTCCATGATGGGGTATGCCTCGAAGCCCTCAAGCCCGAACTCCCTCAGGATCGGGGAGAGGAGGTCCTCCCTGCTGTAGGCGGAGACGTCCGTGCCCGAGGCGTAGATGCTCTGTGGGGGGAGGACGAGGATCCTCCTCTCCCTCGAGTAGAGGAAGGCGGGGAAGCGGTAAACCGCCCCCACCTCGTCCCTGATGCTTATGGACGGGTGCTCGTGCCCCATGATCAGGGTCCCCTTCCAGTCCTCCAGCATCTCATGCCCGTGGACGATGGTCCACCGCCCCATCTCCAGCTTCCTGACGAAGGGCACGCCCCGCTCCGCAAGGATCGCCCCTAGGTAGTTGTCGTGGTTCCCCCTGACCACAATGAGCTCGACCCTCTCCAGGACGAAGTCCAGAAACCTCCTGACCTCGCTCCACTCCTGTGAAATGTTCTTGGAGAACTCATGCTTCAAGTCCCCCGCCACTATGAGGATATCGGGACCCATTTCGGAGATCAAGGCCTCGAGGTTCTCGATTATGGCCTCTAACTGCACCTTGGGCAGGAAGAGGCCCTTCTGGGCCATGACCCCCTCAAAGCCTATGTGGAGATCCGCAATCACGGCCGCAGAGACGTCTTCCAGGACGGCCGCCCCGTGCCTGGTGATTATGAGGCTTTCATCCAGCCTCAGGGCCTTGGCCATTCACTCCACCACTATCTCCTTGATCACGAGGTCCTCCTCCCTGAGGACCATGCCGCAGTCCAAACACCTGTAGAGCCCCTCCCCGAGGTACAGGAAGCGGACGCCCCCGCAGGAGGGGCAGGCCCTCACCCTTACGACCCTCCTCCTGGCGGCCTTCGGCTTCCCCAGCCTGGAGACCAGGGAGGCCAGGATCACATAGATCCCATATCCAGCGAAGGCAACCAGCAATATTCCGAAGGGGATCGTGAAAATGCTCCCGTGGGGGCCGGTCATCATGGCCGACATGAAGTCCACCGCGAAGTGAAGGGCAATGGACGCCCAGATACCGTAGTAGACGAAGGCCAGGGAGAGGGCCACCCCCGCCGGGATGGCCGATATGAGCTTTAGGAGCCCCCATCCCGGTACGTGGGCATAGCCGAAGGTGATGGATGAGATGGCCACGAAGATCCAGAGCAGGGGTCCCCTCCTGTCCTTGGGTATCTTCCCGAGGATGAGCTTGTACCAGCCCCTATCGCGGATGCTCAGGAGGGCTACGGGTACTCCTATCAGGAGCACCCTGGATACCACCTCCTCGTAGAAGGAGGCGTTGAGGAGATACATCCAGATCTTCCACGTCTCCATGCCCTCCATCGGGTTCGGGAAACGCTCGAAAAAGAGCCTGATCACGGCCTCCAGCATGGAGAAGGCAGCTATTACCCCCATGAGCCTCGCGAGCCCCCTCCTGCACTCGGAGCAGCCGAAGAAGGAGTAAGATGCCGACGCGGATACGATTACGGAAACGGACAGGATGTATGCGAGCAGGGCCACGCCGCTGATGAAGGTCAGGAGGATGATGGGGTTCGGTAGTGGGGCGAGCAGGAAAAGGGGGAGGCTCCCGAACTTGAAGATGGAGGTTGGGTAGAAGACCAAGCCGTAGAAGATGTAGAGGATCTCGAAAACTACTACTGTTGCGAGGATCCAACCGAAGATGGAATCTATGATCCTCCTCATAGCTTCAGCCTGCCGTAGTACCGGACAGAGGGGCAGCCCTCCCTGGACTCGGGAACCCTCCTCAGCGCCGCCAGGGCGTACTCGGTCATCTTCTTCCCCTTCTCCTGCATCATCCTGATGTGTTCCTCGTGGCTGACCCCCCTTGGATCAGCGACGTAGTTGGTCACCAGCGTTATGGGCTGGTAGCAGAGGCCCAGCTCCCTTGCAAGCTTGGCCTCCTTGCCCACCGTCATGCCCAGGACGTCACCGCCAAGCATCCTGTACATGTTGGCCTCGGCCGCCGTCTCGAACCTGGGCCCGGGAACGGTGACGTAGACGCCCCCTGCGGGGACACCAGCCTCCTCCGAGAGGAGTTTCCTGAGGACCGGGCAGAAGGGCTCCGTCATGTCAACATGGAAGACCTCGTCGTCGTAGTACGTCAGAACGCCAGTGAAGTCTATGAGCTGGTGCGGGATCACTATGGTCCCGGGGGCCAGGTTCTCCCTCAGGGAGCCCACGGCGCTGATGCCCACTATCCTCTCGACGCCCAGCTTGTACAGCGCATAGAGCTTAGCCTTGTAGTTTACCCTGTGCGGCGGGACCGGGGGGTCACCGTGCCTGGAGACGAAGATCACCCCCTCGTACTCGGAGTACTCGACCCTTCCGAAGGGGGTCTCAACCTCCTTCGGCTCCCCGAGAAGCCCGTAGAACCCGGTACCTCCTATGATGGCCACCTTTCCCATGGTGCCTCATAATCCTCCCTATCATATTACTTTTGGGGACCACTAAGAAATAGGGCCTCACAGCTCTAGGCACGATGAGGGGGGCCAGGTTCTGGCTGGACACTTCCGTCTTCACCGTCCTGGTGTTCGCCGCCACGGCGGTCATAGCGGTCTACCAGCCCTTCACGGGGGGCTACGTAAACCTCGGTGAGTCTATGATCTACCTGGCCGCGTTGATCTCGGGCCCCCTGGTCGCGGGCCTCGCGGGTGGGGTGGGTGCCGCACTGGCAGATCTGGCCCTGGGATACGCCATCTTCGCCCCCGGAACCTTGGTCATAAAGATGGCCGAGGGGATCGTGGTCGGCCATCTGGCCAGGAGGGGGGGAATGGCCCCCTTGGCTGCGGCAATCTACGCCGCCCTCTTCCTCTCCATTTCCTACCTCTCCTGGGGCTCCTCCCACACAATATCAGTCGTTTCGCTGATCCTGGCCCCTGCCGTGGCCGCAGCCGTACTGCTGGCCTCGAGGAGGGAGGGCTGGGACAGGCTCCCTTCCCTCCTGGTCGGGGGCCTGGTCATGGTCCTCGGCTACTTCCTCTACGAGTTCTTCCTCAGCAACCCCCTCCAGGGGAGGCCGAGGATCGGGGCCCTCTGGGAGGTCCCCGGGAACATGATCCAGGTCCTGGTAGGGGCCGCCATCGCGGTGCCCGTCTACGCCTTCCTCAAGAGGGCTGGGTATGTACGTGATTGACGCTCGCATAGAGGACGCCTCCTATCCCTCGAGGCCGGGGGCCCTGAGGGGGGTCGGGCTGAGGCTCCGGCCCGGGGAGGCAGTCCTCGTGCTGGGCAGGAGCGGGTCCGGGAAGACCACCCTCCTCAGGGCCCTCTCCGGAATCCTGCGTGAGGCTGGGGGGAGCCTGAAGGGGAGGGTCTCCGTGAGGGGGAGCATATACGTGGTCCCCCAGGAGCCGTGGGACGGCATCCTGGGCTACACCCCATTGATGGATGTGGCCCTCTCGCTCTCCGCCTCCAACCGGGACCCCCGGGCAGCCGATTCCTACCTCGGGCGCGTGGGAATTGGAAGCCTGTGGGACAGGCCTTGCCACCTCCTCAGCGCGGGGGAGGCCAGGAGGCTGAACCTGGCATCCTCCTCCGCCTTCGCCCCCGACGTCCTCCTCCTGGACGAGGCATCGGCCTTCCTGGATGAGGGGGGTAAGGGGATCCTCGTCGAGCAGGTTGAGGAGTTCCTCTCCAGCGGGGGGAGCGCGGTCATCGTGGACCACGACCCCACCCCCTGGAGGGGGGTCGTCTCAGAGACCCTGATCCTGGAGGACGGAGCCCCCACGGACGGCATACCCCCCGCCCCCGAGCCCAGGTGGGAAAAGGCCCCCAAGGGCGACCTGGTGGCCGAGGTTGAGGACCTTTGGTTCAGGTTCCCTGGCTCCCGCTGGATCCTCAAGGACGTTTCCCTGAGCGTCTCAAGGGGGGAGGTGGTCGCAGTTCTGGGGCCGAACGGCTCGGGGAAGACGACCCTACTGAGGATCCTCCTCGGCGCCCTCAGGCCCAGCAGGGGAAGGGTGTGGGCCTCCAGGCCCCTAATGGTGCCCGAGAACCCTCTCCTCTTCCTGAGCGGCGCCAGGACCGAGGACGAGGCCCCCGAGGAGCTCCTCTCGGAGTTCGGGCTTCCTAAGGGGAGGGCCTGCAGGACCCTGAGCAGCGGCGAGAGGAGGAGGTTGGCTATAGCGGCTGCCCTGAGGGAGGGCGCGGATCTCCTGCTCCTGGACGAGCCAACGGCCGGCCTGGACCCGTGGAGCCGGTCCGGGGTCGTCGAGGCCATCGGAAGGGCGAGGGAACACTCCGGCATCGTCATCGCCACGCACGACCCGGGACTGGCCTCCATGGCAGACCGCACGATAGAGCTGGGGGGTGGATGATGGGGATCCTCTCCGCCCTCTCCCAGACCATCCTGAGGTCCGTCTTCCTCACCGGGGAACGGGGGTGCAGGAGGTGCCCGTGCTGGGCGAAGCTCCCGACCATGGCATTCATGGTCCTACTCCCCTACATCCTGGGGCCCTGGGGCTCTCTCGCATCTTCCTCCGCCGCCCTGTACCTTTACCTGATCACGGCTCCTGAGGCCATTCCCGCCGCACTACTCATCTCCGCCATGGTGACCACTTGGTTCTCGGCCACGGGAGCCCTGACGGCCCAGCTCCTCGGCGGTGGCGCGGTGGAGACCGGGGTGACCATCGCCCTCAGGACCCTCCCCCTCTCCCTGGCCGGGCAGGCCGCGATCCTCTGCTTCAGCCCCTGGGCCGCGGGGAACATACTATCGAGGCTCTCACCCACTGCATCCGTCTATCCCATGCTCGTGTGGAGACTCGCACCCCAGGCCCTCTCCGACGCCACCCTGGCCATGGAGGTCCAGGCGGCCAGGGGCAGGGGGCTGAAGGAGGCCCTGTCCGCCGCCCTGGCCGCCTCCATGGACAGGAGGGACGGCATCCTGTGGGCGAACCTGCCCAGGCTCAGGCTCGGGGCGAGGAGGGGCCTGCCTCCCCCCAGGAGGAGCCCATCCTGCCTCCCCCTCCTGCTGGCCCTCGCGGCCCTAACTTTAATAGGGCTCCTATGATGCGATAGCGTGATCCTCTCGGACAGGGACATCAAGGAGCTCCTTGCCAGGGGGGAGCTGGTCATCGAGCCTCTGGGGGACGGACAGATCCAGCCGGCGAGCGTGGATCTCAGGCTCGCCGACGAATACCTTGTCATAGACCCCCTGGCCACCGGCGTCCTGGACGTGGCCGGTAGACCCACCTACAGGAGGATCAAGAGCGACCGCATAACGGTCCAGCCCCACTCCTTCATCCTCGGGAGGACGGTGGAGTACGTGAGGATCCCCAAGGGGTACACGGCATTCGTGGAGGGCAGGAGCTCCATAGGGAGGCTGGGGCTCTTCATCGAGAACGCAGGATGGGTGGATCCGGGCTTCGAGGGGACCATAACCCTGGAGCTCTACAACGCCAACGCGGTCCCCATCGTCCTCAGGGCCGGGATGAGGATCTGCCAGATCGTGATCGTGAAGCTCCTCTCCGAGGCGGAGAAGCCCTACTCGGGGAAGTACCAGGGCCAGCGCTCCGTCACCGAGAGCAGGATCTACGAGGAGATCGGGCATGGCGGTGAGGCGCCTCCCTGAGAGGGTCGTATCCCTCATCGCCGCGGGGGAGGTCATCGAGAGGCCAGCTGACGTGGTCAAGGAGCTGGTGGAGAACTCCCTGGACGCGGGGGCGAGGAGGATCAGGATAAGGGTCTCTAGGCCCGTCCTGAGGGAGATCTCCGTTCAGGACGACGGCTGCGGTATGTCCAGGGAGGATGCTGTGCTGGCCGTTGAGAGGCACACGACCTCCAAGATCTCCTCGGAGGAGGACCTCCAGGGGATCACAACCCTAGGGTTCCGGGGCGAGGCCCTGGCCTCCATAGCCGCGGTCTCCAGGATGGAGATCCTGACCAGGAGGGCCGAGGACCCGGTGGGCACGAGGGTGCTCGTGGAGGGTGGCAGGCTCGTGGCCGTGGAGGAGGCCCCCAGCCCCCCGGGGACCAGGGTCACCGTCAGGGACCTCTTCTACAACGTCCCCGTGAGGAGGAAGTTCCTGGGACCCGATAGGAGCGAGTTCGCGCTCGTGGCGGAGACCGTCTCCAGGCTCGCCATCCCGAGGAACGACGTCTACTTCGTCCTAGAGAGGAATAGGAAAATCTCCCTGGCCCTGCCCCCCTCCTCCCCCTTCGAAAGGGTGTCGAGGATCCTCAGGCTGAGTAGGGACGACCTCCTGGAGTTCTCCAGAGACAACGTCCACATCTTCCTCTCCAGGCCCGGTATATCGTTCCCAAGGAACAGAATCTACACCTACGTTAACGGGAGGTACGTCAGGAGCGAGGTCCTCAAAAAGGCCATCCTGGAGGCCTACGGCAGCAGGATCCCCAAGGGGGAGTTCCCGGCAGCCGTCCTCCTCCTCTCCCTGGACCCCCGGGAGATGGACGTAAACGTGCACCCGAAGAAGTACGAGATCAGGTTCAGGGATCAGGAAGCCGTCTTCAGAGCGGTTTTCGAGGCAGTCTCTGCCGCTTTGGGACCCGAGATTATACCCGAGGTCTCCGGGATGGGACCCTCTTCCGGCCCATCGGGCACCTTCCGCGTCGTGGGCCAGGCCCTGAACACCTACATCATCCTCGAGGACGATGAGGGAATTCTTCTGGTTGACCAGCATGCAGCCCACGAGAGGATTAGGTTCGAGGAGCTGCTGGACCGGGTCCGCAGCGGGGAGGGCTACTCGACACCCCTCCTCGAGCCCATGGTCGTGGACCTACCCCCGGACCTCGCCCCCCTCCTGGGGGACCCACTCCTCCGACGAATAGGGTTCGAGGTCGAGCCGTTCGGGGAGGGGGCCGCCCTGGTCAGGAAGGCCCCATACCTCCTTACGGGCAGGGACGTGGGGGAGGCGCTGAGGGAGGTCCTGGAGATGCTCTCCTCCAAGGGGGATGCCGGGCTCGAGGACCTCCTGATCGAGGGCGTGAAGCTGGCCGCCTGCAGGGGGGCCATAAAGGCTGGGGAGCCCCTAAGCAGGGAGAAGATGGAGGACCTGGTCCGTAGGCTCATGCAGTGTCGGGAGCCCCAGACCTGCCCGCACGGGAGGCCGACGATGATCAGGATCAGCAGATCTAGACTCGAGGCCTTCTTCGGAAGGCACTAGGCTTGAAGCCCTTGGCCACGAAGTACAGCTCCGAGCTAGACCTGGGGGAGGCAGCCGGCTTGGTCAGCCTGACGAACCTGAAGAACCCCCTCAGCCTCCGCCTCCAGTCCTCCAGCATGTCCCCCTGGAACACCTTGCACACCATGACCCCACCGGGTAGGAGGAACCTCTCGGAGATCTGGAGGACCCTCTCGAGGATCTCCAAGGACCTGGCGTGGTCCAGGGAGGGGTGACCCGAGACGTTGGGAGCCATGTCGCTGAGAACCACGTCGAAACCTATCCGATTCCCGAGGGCCCCCTGGACGGCGTCGAACACCTCATCATCGAAGACGTCGATCCTCAGGAACACGACGCCCCTTATGGGCTCCATCCTGCTCCTGTCCACCGCCACGACCAGGCCCCCCTCGCCCACCCTCTCCCTGGCGTACTGGGACCAGGAGCCGGGGGCGGCCCCCAGGTCGAGGACGGCCTGACCCTCCCGGAAGATCCCAAACTTCTCATCCATCTCCATGAGCTTGAAGACCGCCCTGGACCTGTACCCCCTCCTCCTGGCCTCCCTGTAGTAGGCGTCCCTGATCCTCTCCGAAATCCACCTACTCATGCCTTTCCCCTCCACTACCTCCCCCGATAGCTACTATCAGGGGAGGTAGTTAAATGGTATATCCCATTATAAATGGTAGGTGGTGGTCCTTGTACTTTGACCCCGGGATAAAGAGGAGGAGGGAGGACCTCTTCGACAGGGAGGGGGAGCTCCTCAGGCTCAATGAGGCGGTGCGGAGGGGGGAGAGGATAGTCCTCGTAACGGGCCTGAGGAGGATCGGTAAGAGCAGCATAGTCTCCGTCTTCCTGGCGGAGTGGGGTGGTAGGGGCATCATGCTCGACCTCAAGGGCCTCTACTTCGAGTACGGCTCCGTCCCCAAGAGGCTGTTCGTGGCCGAACTCCTCAGGGCGATGGGGGAGGAGCTGAGGAACGCTGATCTGCTGGAGGTCCTGAGAATGCTAAATTCAGGCGGGGAGAGGGCGGTCCTTGCCCTCGACGAGGCCCAGTACCTCAGGTTTTCTGGGGGCTTCCGCTTCGACGGCGTCCTGGCCTGGGCCTACGACAACCTCGACAACCTGACCATCGTGCTGACGGGGAGCGAGATCGGGATGCTGGAGGACTTCCTGAGGTTCGAGGACCCCGCCGCGCCCCTCTACGGCAGGACGCCCTACGAGCTCTCGGTCGGGCCCTTCGACAGGGCCATGGCCCTCCGATTCCTCAAAGAGGGCTTCGCCCAGGAGGGAATGGAAGTCCCGGAGGGGGAGCTGGAGGAGGTGGTCGACGCCCTGGGCGGCATACCCGGTTGGCTCACCATATACGGGCACATGAGGGCGAGGAGGGGCCTGGACCACCGATCGGCCATAGCCTCCGTCTACGAGGAGGGGTCCAGGGTCGTCATGGGGGAGCTGGAGAGGGCCATTCAGCCGGCCAGGCGCAGGTACCTGGCAATCCTCAGGGCCATCTCCCTGGGCCTCGGGTCGTGGAGCAAGATCAAGGCCTACGCGGTCGCCCTCACGGGCCCCATTACGGATGCCAGGTTCACGGGGCTCCTCAGGAGGCTCGAGAAGCTGGGCTTCGTGGCCAAGCAGGACGATCAATACGTCATACCAGATCCGGTCATCCGAAAGGCCGTCGAGATCTTGGACAGGGCCTGATCAGCGCAGGAGCCACACATTCCCAACGAACACCCTCCTCAGGCCGCTCGACCTGGCGGCCTCGAGAACCCTCTCCATCTGCTCCCTGCTCGTGGTCGGGACGTCGCGCATGAGGTGCTCAGGGTGGAATGCCAGGAGCACGTAGGGGATGTAAGGGTTCAGGGATGCCAGATATTCAGCTATGTGTCCGACCTCCTCCTCGTCCACGTAGTGGGGAACCACCAAGGTGCTGACCACCAGGAGGGGAGGATCAGAGCCGTCCCACATGGAGGACACCAAGGCCACGTTCTCCCTCAGCCTGCGCAGCGCCCTGTGCCCGTCCACGCCCGTCAGGACGGAGTATAGGTTCGGGCTCCAGGCCTTCCAATCGATCTTCACAATGCCCCCGCTCCCGGCGCTCAGCTTAGCCATTTCGGTCATGATCGAGGGGTTCTCCAGACCGTTCGTCTCCCAGCAGACCCTCTTACCCAGAGAAGCGGCGATCCTCGAGAGCCTCAGGGCGAATACGGAGCTGGGGGCCGGATCTCCCCCGAAGTGGCAGACGCAGGTCACCCTTTCGTCCTCCATGACCCCCTTCAGCACCTCGACGGTCACGGGCGTTCGCTCCATCTCGCGCAGCATGGTCTTGTGTTCGATGTTCTGGCAGAAGAGACAGTCGAGGTTACAGCCGAAGTAGAAAAGGGCTAGGTTGTACCTGCCTATGTTCCGCCTCTCAGGGCAGACGGGACCCGCGACGCAGTTCGTGGGATGGGGATCTAGGTAGTAGTGTAGGAGGGCCTTGTTGGGCCCTGCAGCATGCCTCAGTTTCCCACCGTCGTTTAGGATCACCCCGCAGAAACCCCTTCCCCCCTCCGGTATCCTGCACTCGTTGGCGCAGAGGGTGCACTCGACGCCCTCGCCCGGAACCCCCACGGGCAGGGAGACCCGCCTCCTCCACGCCCCTCTCACATCGTCTACCCTGCCCCTCAGACCTTTCCTAACGCAGGATATGCACGCAGATATCGACGCGGGAATCTCCTCATCCTCCAGGCCGCAGTGGACGCACTCCACCACACGGATTCAGCCACAGTTCCGAAATATAATTGATATTTCGAACCACAAAACATACCCGGAGCTCCTAATTGCCCTCATACCGCCGGTGCCGATCGTAGGAGGGGCCATCAGGTCCCCAGGGCGGGGATCCTCGCTCCTGGGGTTATCCCTGTGATTACGGGATGATCTCCGTCGTATTGTTGAACTTCGGGTAGATGAGGGCTTCCCTCCGGACGATTCCCAGTTCTATGAGCTCGAGGATCCTCGGGAGCCTCGATCTAACCTCGTCTATGAGGTGCTTCGTGAGCTCGCAGAGAAGCTCGAAGCCCATCTCCCCCCAGTACCTCTCGAAGTAGGCGAAGAGACACCTACCGCCGCAGTAGCGGAAGTAGGGGCAGGAGACACAGGGCTCCCCTATCCTAGGCCCCTCCCCGATCCCCTCCCGGACGTCCCCCATCACGGCCCACTCGGAGTATACTGCAATGGGACAGGCCAGGATCCTCCCGTCCGTGCTTATCGCAACGGCGCTCCGGCCGGCGCCGCAGGGAGGGGATTCGTTTGGAACGCCCGTGAGGTCCACCCTTAGGACGCCCAGGAAGGGGACGATGCCCAGGATCCTACCTCCCTCCATCTCACGGAGCCAAAGGTCCGCGAGGGCTGTGATCCCGGGCTCGTAGTTCTCCCTGGCCCAGCCCTCGAAGTCCCTCCAGCGGTCACTCCAGACTGCATCGAGCTGCCAGTGGACGTGGTCGAAGAGGCCCAGGTTCAGGAGGTACCTCACGTCCTCGTAGACGTCCGTGTCCTCCGTGACCGTCATCCTCGCTATGAGATCGCCTTTATAGCCCACCTCCCGAAGCCACCCGGCGGCCGCCAAGACCGCATCGTGGACGCCCTTGCCCCTGTGCCTGTCGTTCACCTCCTTTCTGCCGTCTATGGACAGCAGTACAGCATCGAACCTCCTCCAGTACTCGGGTTCTAGCTGTCTGACCAGGAGCCCGTTGGTCTGGATCACGAACCTGGCCTCGACGGAATCCATGACTTCCCTGATGAAACGGGCATTAAGCAGCGGTTCCCCTCCGTAAAAGGCCACCACGGGATCCGGGTCTTCGGAGATGAGGGAGACCAGGGCCTCTAGGGGGTACTTGACCCCCCAGGGAACCACCCCCGGGTCGAAGCTCCCACCGCAGTAGTCACATCGAAGATTGCATTGTCCCGTAGTGAATACAATGTATAGCACGAAGTTAAGATCGTTAACTCTTTCAATTTCTTTGTTCATTCACCGCCGTGGACGAGCTGGACCTGAGGATCCTAGGGGAGCTAGAAAGGGACTCCTCCAGGCCCCTCAGGGCCATAGCCAAGGAGCTGGGCATCCCCACCTCCACCCTCCACTCCAGGATAAAGAAACTCAGGAGTGCGGGAATCCTCAAGGGCTTCAGGGCCGTGCTGGAGCCGAGTACCCTAGGATTGGGAACCTTGGCTATCATCCTGGTTTCGGTCGGGAAGGGCGACCAGCGGGCGATCGCGAGGAGAATAGCCTCCCTCAAGGGCGTTCAGGAAGTCCACATCGTCACGGGAGAGTACGACATAATTGTGAAGGCCAGAACCAGGAACATGTCCCACCTCAGCAACCTGGTCCTGGATAAGATCAGGAATATACCGGGCGTGGAAAAGACCCTCACCTCCGTCGCCTTCGAGACGATTAAGGAAGACCCCTCAATAGTTGTCCACCTAAATGAGTAATCGCCGTACAAAATACAACAAAACTAATTAGATTTAAATTAATATTGAAAGAAATCCCAAAATTTCAGGACGATTTTTAAGACGGAATTGTAGGATTTTTGATTCATGGGCTGGAGGGAGGTTCTGGAGGTCCAGACTGCCCTGGTGGGCTCGCTCAGGGGGTTCCTCGTTTCCAGGGGCTTTTTGGAGATCATGCCCGTGGTCGTCGCGCCCGCCACCGATCCCCTCTGGCCCGATTCGGCGTCCTCCCCCAGGCCGGTGAGCTTCGAGTATGCGGGAGGAAGGCTCTTCCTCACGCAGAGCATGATCCTCCACAAGCTGGCCGCTGTGGGTCAGGGCCTGGATAAGGTCTTCGCCTTCAGCCCCAACGTCAGGCTGGAATCTGCGGAGAGGGCCGCCACTGGCAGACACCTCCTCGAGTTCGTCCAGCTGGACTTCGAGGTAGCGGGGGCAAAGATGGACGACATCATGGCCCTCGTGGAGGAGATGGTAGCCAGGGCCGTGGAGGGGGTCAGGAGGATGGCCTCCGAGGCCCTCGGCAGGCTCGGGGCGTGGCCGGAGGTCCCCAAGAGGCCCTTCGAGAGGATGACGCTGGAGGAGGTGAGGGCAGAGTTCGGGGAGGTCTGGGAGGAGGAGGCCAGCAGGGCCATGGACGAGCCCTTTTGGGTCACGGATATACCCAGGGAGTTCTACGACCTTGAGGAGCCCCCCGGGCACTTCAGGAACTACGACCTCATCTGGCCCAGGGGCCACGGTGAGGCCCTCTCGGGAGGAGAGAGGGAGTGGAGGCCTTGGAGGATCGAGGAGAGGCTGAATGGCGTGGCCCGGGAGGTGGTCGGCCCCTTCCTGGAGCTGGCTAGGTCGGGCCTCCTAAGGCCCAGCGCCGGTGCGGGACTGGGGATAGAGAGGTTCCTGAAGTTCCTGCTGGACGCCGATAGGGTGGAGGATGTGAGGCTCTTCGCCAGGGTCCCGGGGCGGGTCCCCCCTTTATAGCCTCCACAGGACGACCCTTCTTCCCGATACCAGGGCCTCGAAGTCCGGACCCTGGATCCTCTGCATCCCGGGTAGCATGAGGATCCTCGTAGCCCGCGATTTCAGATCCTCCAGCAGCGCCTCGGTGGCCTCCAGCGTCTCCTCCTCCCAGCCGGGGTGGGGCTCCGCGCCCCTGAGGTGCGCCGCGGCCGCTATTGCGTCGGGGAAGGACCAGAACTCCCTCACCGCGATCCTGCCGTCGGTCCAGCCGGCGGCGGGCGCGCCCGAGACCACCGCCTCCACGAGCTCCCTGTAGCCGCAGCGGTACTCGACGCCCCGCAGGGGAGGGAACGTGCACTCCAGGGCCCCCCCTCCGAGCCGGGAGACTATGGTCGCCACCGCCCTCCTGGCGTCCAGGACCTCGTCCCCCAGCCTTGCGCCGAGGATCCTCGTGCCCGAGGGGTCGAGCTCCACGAAGATCTCCCCCGGGGTGCTGGACGGATCCGGCCTCTCCCCCCACATGGCCGTCCCCCCGTGGAGCTCCGCGGCCAGCTCGGCTGTGGCCCTGCAGGGTGAGTAGAGGGATATGTTGCCCTCCCTCCCGATCCGCCTCCCGAGGATCCTCGCGTACTCCGGGCATGGGTCCACCCTCAGGGGTTCCCCGATCTCCCTCCACTCGGCCTTCCTCACGGGCCCGGGCGTCACCTCTGCCGGCAGCCCGGCGGCCCAGAGCTCCGCCTTCTCTCCGTGGACGTAGACCACGTGGACGCCTCTCCTGAAGCCCAGGACCAGCGCGGGGGGCATCGGGGATGAGGGGGCCTCCAGGACCCTGGCCCCCGAGGAGAGGGCACCAGCCACCAGGGCCCTCCCGACGGCCTCCGCCCCCTCGTGGTACGCTATCATGAGCCTCCCAAGGGCGCTGCCTAGGGCCGCGCCCAGCTCGGCTGCCGCCTGGATGCCCGAGATGCGAATCTCAGGCCCCATCCCCACCACCGAACGTCCTCGAGACCCAGGAAGAGTAGGCCGAGTCGAAGGTGGAGATGACCCTGTCCAGGTCCACCGTCACCACCCTTCCGTGGGCCACCACGGGGTTTCCGTCCACGAATAGGAACTTGACGGCCCTGGAGTCCGCGGCGTAGACGAGGTTGGAGATTGGGTCGTGGAGGGGCCTCATGCCCGGTGCCGAGAGGTCGAGGAGGAGGACGTCGGCCCTCCAGCCCTCCTCCAGCTTCCCCACCCGGTCCAGGCCCATGGCCCTCGCCGAGCCCACGGTCGCCATCCTCAGTACCTCCTCGGGCCTCAGGTCCGAGGGCCTCAGCCTCCTCAGCGGCGCCAGGAGGGCGGCAGTCCTCATCTCCGTCAGCATGCTCAGGGAGTTGTTGGAGCCGGCCCCGTCGGTGCCCAGGGCGACGGTGACCCCGGCGTCGAGGAGCTCCCTGACGGGGGCCATGCCCGAGGAGAGCTTCATGTTCGAGGAGGGGCAGTGGACCCCCTTGACGCCAGCCTCCGCCAGCAGGGCTATGTCCCTGCGCCTTAGCCAGACTAGGTGGGCGGCCGTAAGGTTGGGGCCGAGGAAGCCTATCTCCCTCAGCCACTCCACCGGGGTCTTCCCCTTCTCCTTCAGCCAGTCCAGCACCTCGTGCCTCGTTTCGCAGAGGTGCATCGTGATTGGGACGCTTTCTTCGTCCGCAACCTCCTTCGCCGCCAGGAGGGTCTCTTCGCTGCAGGCGTAGACGCTGTGCGGCGCCACGGCCCCGCTGACGAGGGGATCCCCACGCACCGAGCGGATGAAGCTCCTGGCGTTCTCCACCGGATCCCCCTTCTGGGTCGTGATCTCGGGGTCCACAACGGGCCAGGCCAGGACTGCCCTGAGCCCCACCTCCCTGGCGGCCCTGGCCACCTCCTCCAGCCCCATATAGAAGTCCATGAAGGAGGCCGCACCGCCCAGCGCCATCTCGACGGCCGCAAGCAGGGCGCCTGCGTAGATGTCCCGGTCCGTGAGCTTGGCCTCCGCCGGCCACGCCCTGTCCAGGAAGCCGTTGAGGTCCACGAGATCCAGGTGCCCCCTGAAGAGGGTCATGGAGGCGTGGGTGTGGGCGTTGTGCAGCGCCGGGAGGGCGAGCATGCCCTCGCAGTCGAGTACGAAGTCGGCCTCCACCCTCCCGAACTCCCTTATCACCCCCTCCTCCACGTACATGTCGAAGGACTCCAGCTTCGGCCTCTCGGGATCCCTGATCCCCCAGCAGCCCCTGAGGAGCAGACTCCTGTACCGCATCACCAACGAAAACCGTATGGGGATTTATAGGAGATTATTAAAAATAAATGAGAAATTATATTTTTGGTAAGCTGATATTCACGTCCTCGATCAGGGCGAATGGGAGCTTCGAGGGCTTGGGGACCTCCCACCACTTGATCTTGAAGATCTCCCTGCCAAGGGCCCTGATGTTCTTCAGGAGGTGTGGGAATGTGTCCGCTATCCTGATCTTGCCCAGGGGGTACTTGATCTCCCCGTTTTCCACGTAGAAGACCGCGTCCCTGGCTATCGTGGAGAAGGTACCCTCGACGTAGTTCTGCAGTCTGGTGTACCAGTTGTTCGTGATCACGATGCCCCTCTTGAGCTCCGAGATCATCTCCTCCTCCCCCATGTCCCCGGCGGGGACCACGTAATTCCAGGCGTGGGGCATGAGCCAGCCCGCGTTGCCCGTGGGCTCGGCCTTCATCACCTTCGCCGTGGCGGAGTTGTGCAGGATCGTCCTCAGGACACCCGACTCGATGATGTACTTCCTCCTCGTCGGCAGGCCCTCGTCGTCGAAGCCTGTGCTCTCCGGCAGGTCCGGGTCCTCCGGGTCGTCGATGAGGGAGAAGACCTCGCTGGCCACCGCGTCCCCCGGCTTGTTGCGCTGGAAGAAGCTCATGCCCATGAGGATCATGAAGGCGGAGGCGGAGTCCGCCACTACGTCTATCAGGTTCCCCATGACCATGGGGGAGAGGACCACGTCGTACCTGCCCGGCTCGATCCCCTTCCTGCCCCTGGACATGACGGCGTATCTGCCTGCCCTCCTTGCCATTTCCTCCAGCTCCCTCTCGTCCAGCCTCGTGCCCCCTAGGGACCACTGCCCGCTCCCATCCTCGCCGGCGAAGGCCCTGAGGTAGGCCTCGACCGACGAGCTCTCCTCCTCGAGGGAGACGCCCGTGCTCGTCGCCAGGAGCTTCCGGATCTTCGCGATGGAGAGCATGCCTGCGACCCTCTCCGCCCCCTCCTCCTGGGCGGCTGAGATCATGAGCTCTCCCAGCTCCCCCATCCTCTCAGCCTTCTCCAGGGTTGTCTCGTCCAGCACGGCCCTTGGCGACGCACCGGATGGTGGCGGTAGCGGCGCGTAGAACGGGGACTTGTCGACCTTGGAGGCCATGGACAGAATGTCCCTGGCCCTCCTGATCACCTCCTCCGGGTCGCCGGCCTCGAGGGATAGGGCGAAGACCCTCTCGTCCTTCCCCAGGAGGATCTCGTAGACGGTCCTGTCCCATGTCTGGACTACGCTGGGCTCCGAGTTCGCTATCTTAAGCATGGTCTCCGTCCTCTGAACCACCTTCACGGCGGCCTGGTCCGCCCCCTCGGAGACTGCCTTGAGGATTTTCGCAACCTCCTCCAGGTTCATTGCGGCACCACCCCCAGAGGGACGTTCCTGATCCTGACGGTCGGGCCCCCGAACCAGACGGGGATTCCTTGGCCGGGTTCACCCTTCCCGCAGGTCCCGGCCTCGAAGCTGAGATCCTTACCCACCGCGTCGACGCTGGAGTAGAAGCCCTTGGTGGTGATCTCCAGGGCTGGGTTCTTCACCATCTTCGTCAGCCTCCCGTTCTCGATCAGGTACGCCTCCTGTCCCACGTACCTCTGCCCCCAGCGCATGTCGTCTATGTTCCACTCCTGGTACGTCTTTATGTAGACGCCGAACTTGACGCCCTCGATGAGCTCCTCGACGCTGTGGTCCCCCGGGGCGAAGTATGTGTTGGCCATCCTTACTATCGGCTCCCCCTTGTAGTTGTTGGCCCTGGCGGAGGCATTGCTCCGCACCCCGTAGACCTTAGCGGTCCAACGGTTGTGGAGGTGCTCGTTGATAATGCCGTTCCTGTAGAGGTACCTGGGCCTGGCGGGGACGCCCTCGTCGTCGTAGAGGTAGAAGCCGTAGCTCCCGGGGATGGTGGGGTCGTCTATCACCGTCACCAAGTCCGTCCCGATCCTCTCCCCGAGCATGTCGGGCCTCATGAAGCTCGTCCCGGCCTGGGCAGCCTCCCTTCCTAGGACCCTGTCCGCCTCGCTCGGGTGGCCGCAGCTCTCGTGCACCAGAAGACCGACGATCTCGCTGCCCACGACGACGTCCACCCTCTCCCTGGGCGGCTGAACTGCCTCGGCCAGGATCCTCTCCATCACGGTGGCGTAGTGGGGTATCCATTCCTGGAGGGCCCAGTCATCTAGGGCCTCCAAGCCCCCCGAGGCCCCGTGCTGCTCCCAGCGGTTCATCATTTGGTTGTCCAGCGCCAGCGTGATGTTGTGGTAGACTTCCAGCCTCGGAATCTTGCTCCTCACGAAGGCGCCATCACTGTTCACGATCGCCTTCTCCTCGACCCCCTCCTCCCAGAAGGCCACGAAGGAGGCCACGACGGCGTCCTTTAGGGCGTCGCCCGAGAGCCTGTAGAGGTCCCTGAGGTACTCTATCTTCTCCTCGACGGCCATGGAGTCGAAGGGCCTCTTAGGGACGACCTCGTAGGAAGCCCTGCCCAGCCTCTCCTCCGAGAACTCGATGGGCCTCCTCACGATCGCCGCCGCTGCCTTCGCCTTCTTCACTGCCTCCTCGACTGTGGAAAGAATCGAATTCCTTGTCAGGCGATTGGTGGAGGAGAAGCCGAGGCTCCCGTCGACGAGGACCCTGATGGCTACCCCATCTAGGACGTCCGCACCGAGACCTATGACCGCCTCGTTCCTCACGATCACGCTGCTGTTCGCGTTCCTGTGATACCTCGCCTCGGCGTAGGAAGCGCCGAGCTCGAGGGCCCTGTCAATTGCAGCAAATAGAAGGTCCTCCATGAATCTTTATCGTTTAGGGACTTAATAATTGAGGGAGGACAGATCTGTAAATAGCTGGTAGAAATTGATGACCCATCTAGAGGGCGTTTGTCCTCACGACTTCCTTGATAATAGGGTAAGGACTATTCCCAGGATCATCAGAATTATGGCGAGAACCATGGCCATTGTTGCCCCTTTCTTCGTTCCGAAGATTATCGGGATTGGACCGATCATTATAACGCCCCCAGCCTCGGTACTGCCCTCTTGGGGCTGGGAGAACGCAGATATAAGTATCCCTAAAAACACCAGCAAAAAACCTATTATTATCACGATAAAGCCCGCCGCTATGAGGGGCTCTCCCCTCACGATATTAAATTTAAGAAATTCCTAAATAACATTTTTTCATTTTACGAAGAAGGACTTAACGATCTAAAGATGACGCGGCTATAAGATGCTCAAACCGTGTGATGGACTTTGAAAATTTTCTTTAATTATTTTTACGATCCGTGAAATCGCTTTCTTGAAGATGAAGCCCTTCCTTGAAATTATGTCCTTGATCAGGTAAGAGGGATTCAAGTAGAAGCATATATATGCCTTTAAAAGCATTTTCTTTATTTCTCTTGAAGAGAAATTTTTCAGTTTCATTACTGGATCTAAAGTAGTGTATTTTCTCCAGTTGAATGTTAAAATGAGGTTTTTCGATAGGGCGTAATACCACAACCTCGTTCCGGGGTATGGGGTGGCTATGGTAAACTGAGCATACTCCACCCCTACCCTCCTGGAGAACTTTATGGTCTTCTCGACCTCTTCCCTGGTCTCGTCGGGAAATCCTATGATGAAGGACCCCAAAGCCTTTAGTCCGTGCTTTTTCGCCTTTCTCACAGCGGCTATCGACTGTTCGGGGGTTATTCTCTTGCCTATGAAGTCTAGGATTCTCTGGGAGCCGGATTCTATTCCGAAATAAACTGTGTGACAACCGCCGGACTTCATGGCCTGGGCGACTTCGTCCGTGAATAGGTCGACCCTCGAGGAGGCCGACCAGGATATATCAAGTCCCTCTTCTCTAATCCGTTCTGCAATTCTTATCGCCCTTGACCTGTTCAAGGTAAAAGTGTCATCTAGGAACTCTATCTCCCGGATTTTGTAATCGTCATGGAGTATCCTTAACTCTTCAATCACCCTCGAATCGCTGTGCCCGCGCCATCTCCTGCCAAACTGCAGGGATGATGAGCAGAATACGCAGTTAAACGGGCATCCCCTGCTCGTCATAATAGTTCCGAACCTCACCCCATCCACACGGTATTTCTCCATGGGAAGCAGGTCGTATGAGGGTATGGGAATGGTGTCGATGTCCTTTATGAGGGGGCGAGGCGGGTTGTCCCTGACCTTTCCACCTAGGTTGATGCTCAGTCCTAGGATCTTCGACGTATCCTTCCCCTTCTCCAATGCGTCGATGAGCTCCTTGAACGTCAATTCCCCCTCCCCCCTTATTATGAAGTCTATGTAGGGGCATTCTTCGAAGGTTCTCTTCGGCACGAAGGTCACGTGCGGACCGCCCATAATCACCTTCACGTTTTCGTTGTGCATTTTTGCGATTTTGGCAACCTCATAGGCGTCGGGCATCATGGATGTCGTTGACGTTATTCCAACGACGTCTGGGTCGTATTCCCTTATTATTCGCTCAACGTCGCTGTAGGTGTAATCCTCAGCGAGGGAGTCAACGATCTTCACATCGTGCTCATCCCTGACCATGGATGCCAAGTATGCCAAACCAAGTGGGGGGCCCGTCGTACCAATTATGTTTTTAATGGCGCTTATTGTGGGAGGTGAAATGAGCAGAATCTTCATCGCAAGTTCACCTCCTTCCTCAGTGTATGTTTGAGATTGAGGGTATAGATACCATTCTGATGGTTATTTGCCCTATTAGCATAATTCAAATAATTTTTGCCCTCCTCATCACTTAAAACCTTATTTTTCTCCCACATATATATTAAGTCATTCTTTATAATATCTTTTTCTCTCCTCTTTCATATATATTATTGTATAGTGAATATACATAGGATTTAATAAAAATTGTAATTATTTAAAGATCAATTTTCTTTCATAAGAGGCGATTATCTCGTTCGCGGCGGTCCAGGCCATGAGTGGCTTATCGTATATGGAAATCTCCCTGTCCCTGGGGTGTTCGTGGAGGAAATCGCCATGGGGAAAGCCGCCTATCAGGAACATGGGCTCCTCACCTAGAGAGGAGGGTAGTTCGTAGGGGTTGACCCTCTCCGCCCCCTCCCTGAGGAGGATCACGTCCGTAGGGCCGACCTCCTTCACCAGGTCAGCGACGGTCCCTTCGACCATCCTCAACAGGGGGTTATACTTATCCGGGACGACCCTGTTGTTGAATAGGGCCTCCATGAGGCCTATGAAGCGGTGGTAGGCCTTGGGGATCCTCGTCCGGGGGTCCACGTAAATGAGCTCGTCGTTCCTGGTGTGCACGTAGACCCTCAGGTGCCCCTCCATGTTCAGGATGGAATGCAGGGCGTTGATGAGGAAGTGGAAGACGATGTCGGGCCTACCCCTCCTGTCCACCTCGTCCGGATACTTCACCCTGATGGCGGAGTGGTCGAAGCTGGAGTCCAGGATGAGTCTGTTTGGCTTCTTCTTCCTGAGCCTGGCCCTCCGGACGATGGCCGGGTGGCCCCAGAGCGGCTCCGGGACCAGCTCCAGCTCCGAGTCCACGAGGACCAGATGGATCATGGTGGCACCTCAACCGAAGATGGATCCCAGACCCTCGGCGGCCCTGTCCTCCAGCTCCCTCATCTTGGAGAGGACCCTATCGGCCTCATCGCCCCCGAGGATCCTCCCCTCGCCCAGGATCCCCTTGGCCGCCTCAAGCAGGTCCTCCGGGCCCTCCACCAGGACGTAAATGCAATCCGGATCCTCGCCGATCGCCGCGCCCTCCATGTACTGGATGCTCAGCCTACTGGCCCTGTCGTCCCTGAGCAGCGCGTCCAGGAGCCCCCTCTCATCCTTCCTCAGCTTGAACAGCATACGTGCCTAACAACGGACCTCAGTTAAATTAATTTTACACATTAAAATTATATAAGAGGGTAAATTTTTCGATTAATCCGTAACGATGAATTCATAAATATTATAAGCATGGTCCCCCGATAGAAAAGGGAGACAGGGATGGGCGATGGCGGTCGAAGAGGGCAGACTTAGGGAGCCGCTGACGCCTTCGGTTCTCGCCAGGGCCATTTATAACGGTTGGCGGTTGAAGGCCAGGGAGAGTACCATCGTCTTCCCCATAAACTTCGAGGATGCCCGAAAGACCGCCGAGATGATGCTCAACTTCTTCGATTGGGAAGATAGAATTATAGATAACATCCTCGAGCAGGAGGACAGGAACACCTTCTACATCCTGGAGGACCTGGGGATCCTCATGACGGAGAGGGAGGAAATCACCCTCTACGACGGAAGGGAGTGGAGGATTCACTATTGGGTCATCAACAAGGAGAGGGTCTACGAGCTGGCCGAAATGGAGACCCTTCCGGAGCGGAGGACCAAAAAGGTAAATGTTTATGAGGAGCTCTTCTCCGAGCTAGAGATCTTCTGACCCACCCCCCTCATTTCCAGTGGAACCTTGAAATCGTTCAAGGTATTATCCACCATGTCATGCTGAAGAGGACCCCGCTCTACGAGGAGCACATCAGGCTTGGTGCCAGGATGATAGAATTCGCAAACTTTGAAATGCCCGTTCAGTACACGAATATCTCCGACGAGCACCTGACCGTGAGGCGGAATGTCGGCATCTTCGAC
>Ga0256842_1000987_pt1 | contig 24171 bp, 23 predicted proteins | sample 4559240metaG_FD_185973 | JGI IMG/M metagenome (GOLD analysis project Ga0256842, IMG submission 185973) | Hydrothermal vent microbial communities from Guaymas Basin, Mexico - 4559-240 | ecosystem: Environmental > Aquatic > Marine > Hydrothermal vents | place: Mexico: Guaymas Basin | collected... | reverse complement strand
GCAATTTTTAGTGAATTTAAGGCAATTACAATAAGACATCTACTTTGTAGGAAATAATTCTGGCTCAATTCCCTAATTTTTATTCATTTCGCCGTTAAAAAGCCTTTTTCAAAAAATCAATCGCGGATTTTGGGCTTTTAGGGATGCACCTATATCAAAAAATAGTTTATTACCCGATTTTTCTACCATTTCTGTCATTTTCCTCATTTTTTCCGCTAAATCTTTGTAATAACTGATTTCTGTTTTTTTGTTGTAAATTTTATAATTTTTACTATATTTTGGAGGGGTTATGTCCATCATCACCACATTTGCACCACTTTTAAGTCCCAAAATTCTTCCCTCGGGATGTAATGCATCAAAGGATGTGGTGGCTGGAATATGTGATATTGGATTTAGAAGTCTTACAAGGGAAAGAAATTTTAAGGTAATGTCAATATTGGGGGATTTTCCATCTTTTAATGGAGTATCCCTCTGGGGGATAAAGGGTCCCACTCCTATCATGTCAAGTTCAAGTTCTTTTATTAAGAGTAAGTCATTTATCAATGTATCTAAATTACTTCCAGGTAACCCTATTATGTTTCCACTTCCCACTTCATATCCCAGCTCCTTCAAGGTGTAAATGTTTTTTATTCTCTCCTTTAAAGAGGTATTGGGCCTCAATTTTTCAAAGAGTTTTTCATCTGATGTTTCAAATTTTAATAGATATCTGTCTGCTCCACACTCTTTTAGATATTTATATTCATCTTTTGTGAGATCTCCCAATGATAAAGTTATTGCAAGGGAGAAACTACCCTTTATCTTTTCAACTATTTTTCCAAGTTTAAGAATTTTTTTTCTTTTAAGTTCTCCCGATTGTAAAACCACTGTCTTTATTTTGAGTTCGCATGCTTTTTTTACAACTTCAAAAATTTCCTCTTCTTTCATTTCATACCTTTTAACATTTATGTTTGCTGCTCTTATCCCACAATATAAACAATTTTTTGAGCAGTGGTTTGAAAATTCCACAATCCCTCTTATGAGTATTCTGTTTCCGAATATTTTCCTTTTTTCACAGGTAGCCTTTTCCATGATTTCTTTTAGAGGGTAATTGATAAGGGCATCCCTTATTTCACTTTTACTAAACATATTTTAATAATATCAAAATAATATGTTTACATCAATTGTCAAAATTTGATTATATTTGTCAGTTTGGAAATAAGGCTTGAATGTTTTTTAACTTTTTTTTCTGGAATGTTATTTGCTATTGTAAAAAAGTGGAGGTGTGTCATGAGAGGTAATGGATTTTCTCTAATTGAACTATTAATTGTTATTACAATAATAAGTATTTTAATTGTAATTGCTGTTCCCCAATTTAAGGAGATGAAGATGAGGGCTAATGAGACATGGGTTTTAACTTATATGAGGAGTTGGGTATCTGCACAGGAAATTTACAAGATTAAACATGGGGTATATGCGGATTCTGACGAGGCCCTTGTAATGGATGGGGAGATTGCTGCTCCCACTGTGGGAGATGATCCAAAGGCAGTAGGTTATGGTTTTTTCATAAATGGTAGTGGAGATCTTGGAGATACAAAGGCCGTTAGATGGGAAGGTTATGCCTATCCAGTTTCTCCTGGGGTTACTGGAAGATATTTTTTCTTTGTGTGTGAAGATGGAGTTATTAGGTACAGGGAAAATGGATGGCCAAACAGACATTCTCCGCCTATAGGCTCTCAGTAAAAAAGGATTTTTCCTCAATATCTTTTCCTTTTTCTTTCTTTTTTTATTTTTGATGAAAAATTTTTTTTGAGATGGTATAATCTTCATTTTTGAATGCGTGCTGTTTAAAGTGGAGGTGTAATGTCTTTTTCTAAAAAGGGAGTTTTACTTTTTCTGCTTTTTCTCTTCATGTTCACTTTTCTCCTTTCCATTAAAATAGAGAAGATAGTGATAAAAGGAAATCAAAGGATTCCAAAGAGTACGGTTCTTTATTATATTTCATTGAGAGAAGGGGATGAATATGATCAAAATACCATAGAAAAGGATTTTATGTCCCTTTATAAAACTGGACTTTTTAGTGATATTAAAGTGGATGTGGAAGATGGAAAAGGGGGAAAAATCGTATATTTTATTTTAAAAGAAAAACCAATAATAAGATCCATTGAGTATGTGGGGTTAAAATCTGTGAAAAAATCTGATATTTTGGATGAGTTTAGTAAAGAAAAACTTGGGCTGACAGTTGATTCGCCATATGATCCCACAAAGATTAAAAAGGCTGAGGATATTATAAAGAATTTACTCATATTAAATGGTAGACCTCTTTGTAAAATTGATACTAAGGTTGAAAAAATTCCCCCCAATTCTGTAAAAATAATTTTTGATGTTAAAGAAGGTGAAAAGGTTAGGATAGGGAAGATACATTTTGTGGGGAATAAGGTTTTTTCGGAAAGAAAATTGAAGAGGACTTTGAAACTTACAAAGGAGAGAGGTCTTATAAGTATTTTTAAAGGTACAGATAAGTACCATCATGACAGGCTTCTTTATGATCTTGAAGAAAATGTTAAAAGCCTTTATCAGCAGTATGGCTATCTGGATATGAAATATGGTGAGCCAATAGTAAAGATAAAAGAGGGTCCCCGTGGGTTTATTCCATTTTTCAGGAAAACTAAAAAACAGTTTTACATAACAATACCCATTGATGAAGGTCACCAGTACAAAATTGACTCCATTTCATTTGAAGGAAATACCCTTTTTAAGAGTTCATATTTTAAGAAGATCCTTGGTCTTAAAAAGGGTGATATAGCAAACTTTAAAAGGGTTAAAGATGGAATTGAGGACATAAAAAAGGTATATGAAATGTATGGGTATATGGATGTAGCTATAACTCCTCAGACCACATTTGATAGAAAAAATCACACAGTAAAGATAAAGTTTACAGTCAATCAGGGAAAACAGTATAGGGTAAATAAGATTGAGTTTTTTGGGAATACAAAAACACATGATAAGGTTTTGAGAAGAGAATTTAGACTGATCGAACAGGATGTGTTTTCAAAACCACTTCTTGATCTGAGTATCCAGAGGATAAATCAACTCGGGTTGTTTGAAAAGATAACGGACAAAGATTACGAAATAAGGAAAAATCCCGATGAGGCGACAGTGGACATAGATGTACATGTGAAGGAAAAGGGGCAACAATCAATTGGCTTTACAGGTGGTATAAGTGGCTATCAGGGAAGTTTCTTCGGGCTTAATTACACCACAAATAATTTTCTTGGATATGGGGACAGTATGACCTTCGATGCGACTTTTGGTACGAGAATGGTTGATTTTACATTTTCCTTTACAGATCCTTACTTTCTGGATACCAATACACTGTTTGGCTTTTCCGTTTTCAACAGAAGATATGATTTTAATGTAAATGATTATACCTATTTTTATTCAGAAAATGCAGAGCAACTTTACAGGAGAAAATCCACAGGTTTTTCCATAACAATAGGTAGGTATTTTAAGGGATTCTGGAAGTACACCATAACTTATAGATTTCAGAATTTTTCCTTTCCCCTGGACAGTATGAATCCTGATTACAAGTATCTCGTAGAATCGCAAATTTACTGGATGAATCCAGGATTACCCATAGATAAAGCACTTTCTGGGCTTAAAAGGTCTGAGATAACACCTATCTTAAGTTATAACTCTACAGATGATTTCTTTTTCCCCACTAAGGGAACAGATTTTTCCGCTGGTGTGAGCATTGCAGGAGGCTTTTTGCAGGGTGATTTTAATCTCTATTCACCATTTATTGAGTATAAACACTATTTAAAAGATAGATGGCTTTCTGGCGGTAGAAATGTTTTTGCTTTGAGGTTTAGAACTAGGTTTATTTCTACCTTTGGAGATACAAAGGCAATACCCTTTTTTGATAGGTATTTTCTTGGTGGGGAATACGATATGAGGGGGTTTGATATTAGAGGTATAAGTCCCTACGCAATAATTTCTTCGGTGATAAAAGACAATCAGGGAAATGTGGTATATGACCCCGATACTGGACTTCCTGAAAGAAAGAATGTTATTCAGCCAATTGGTGGTGATTGGTCAACCCTTTTATCCTTTGAGTATAGAATTCCGCTTGTGGGTCCCATAACCCTTGTCTCCTTTTTCGATTCTGGTATGACCACTGTGGTTCAACATGATAAATTGGGTTTTTCGCCCGATACCAGAATTTTTCTGATAAATGATACCAATAGAAAAATAAGGTCATCCACAGGTTTTGAATTTCAGTTTATGATGCCCATGATAAATGCCCCCTTCAGGTTGATATTTGCCTACAACGTAAAAAGATTGAAAAGGGAATTTGTGATAAGGGATTATGGCTATGTATATCATTATAGGGAACCAAAGACCACCATTCAGTTTTCCATAGGAAAGAGTTTTTAAAAATTAATATATAAGGAGTGTTTATGATGAGAAAAAAAAGTTTACTCTTCTTCTTTTTGGTGTTGCTTTTTTCAAGTTTTACCTTTTCTCAGGTTAAAATTGGGCTTGTAAACGCAAACAGGGCCGTTCTTGGAACAGATGAGGGAAAGGCAGAAATGAAGAAAATAAATGAATGGGCAAAGGCTCAGGATGAAAAAATAAGGAATATGCAACAAAAATTGCAGGCTAAAAAGGATCAATTTGCAAAGCAACAGAATATCCTTTCTGATTCTAAAAAAGAGGCATTGTTAAAGGAAATAGATGATCTTTCAACAAGAATTAAAAGGGCTGCTGAGGACGCAAAGAAAAACTATCAGATGAAACTTTCAGAGTTTGGGAATAAAATGGATAAAAAGATCACTCCTCTTTTTAAAAAATATGCAAAGGAACATGGATATACTGTGATACTGTATCTTGATCCAAGGACTATAGCCTATTTTGATCCCTCTGTGGATATAACGGATGAGATAATCAAACTTTATAACAAGACCTATCCATATGGTGGGGCAAAAACCAACAAGTAATAAGAGGGGAATTTTGGATCTCCCCTCTTTCATGAGGTGAAAGATGAAGTCAATTGTGGATATAAAGAAGATTCTAAAACTTTTACCTCACAGATATCCCTTTCTCCTTGTGGATAGAATTGTAGAAATGGAAAGGGGTAAAAGTGTTGTGGGGATAAAGAATGTCACCTTTAATGAACCATTTTTTGTTGGCCATTTCCCGGATTATCCTGTAATGCCGGGGGTCCTTGTAGTTGAGGCAATGGCCCAAACTGGAGCCGTTCTGGCACTTAGTTCCGTGGAAGGTGTTGATATTGAAAATTCTGTCATATACTTTATGGGGATTGATTCGGCGAGATTTAGAAAACCTGTGGTTCCTGGAGACCAACTTGTAATAAAATGTGAGTTAATTAGATTTAGAAAGAGTATTTGTAAGTTAAAGGCTGAGTGTTATGTAGATGATGAACTTGTGGCTGATGCCATACTTCTTTCAGTTTTAAGAGAGAAAAATGAGTAAGATAAGTAATCTTGCACTTGTTTCAGATAAGGCAAAAATTGGAGAAAATGTGGAAATAGGACCATTTTGTGTGGTTGAAGAAGGAGCTGAAATTGGGGATAATACAGTTTTAAAAAATAATGTTTATGTATCCTCTTTTGTTAGAATTGGAAAAAATAATATCATATATCCCTTTTGCTCCATTGGGACTGAACCACAGGATTTAAAATTCAAGGGTGAAGAAACATTTGTTTATATAGGGGATAACAATATATTTAGGGAGTTTATCACAATTAATAGAGGAACGTGTGATGGGCGCAAGAAGACTGTAATTGGTAGTAATGGTTTTTTTATGGCGTATTCCCATATTGCACATGATTGTATGGTAGGAAATAATGTGATTTTTGCAAATGGGGCAACCCTTGCTGGCCATGTTGATGTCGGAAATTTTGCCATAGTTGGGGCATTTGTTGGAGTGCATCAATTCTGTAGAGTTGGAAATTATTCCTTCATCGGTGGTTATTCTGCAATTACAAGGGATACCCTTCCCTTTCTGAAGACAGTTGGTGTACGAAATGGTGCAAAAACCTATGGGGTAAATAGCATTGGACTCAGAAGGCTTGGCTTTTCTGAAGAACGTATTAAGAAAATAGAAAGGATTTATAAAATTCTTCTCAGGGGAAAGAGAAAATTGGAAGATGCCATACGAATTATTGAGGAGACATTTCCTCAGGATGAAGATGCTTTATACATCATTAAATTTATAAATAATTCAAAGAGAAGTTTTATCCGTTAAAATGGAAATTCCCTCAAAAATACTAATAATTGCTGGAAATGGTGATTTTCCAATTTTAAGTGCAAAAGAGGCACTTAAGCAGGGGGTGGAGGTTTTTGTAGCCGCTATAAAGGGTGAGGCAGAAAAAGAGATTGAAATGTTTGCAAATGAGTGTGTATGGGTTGGTCTTGGAGATTTTGGAAAAATACTTTCTTTTCTCAAGAAGAGAAATATAAAAAAAATTATCCTCGCAGGGCAGGTAAAACATGTAAAAATCTTTTCAAGAGATTTTCCAGATTTTAAAACCCTAAAACTTCTTTTTTCCCTTAAGAAAAACAACACTGTCTCTCTTCTCGAGGGGGTTATTTCTTTTCTTGAAAGGGAAGGTTTTGAGGTTCTGGATTCCACAATTTTTCTCAGGAAATTTATACCACATAAGGGAATTTTAACTAAAAGAAGACCTTCAGAAATGGAGATGGAAGATATTTCCTTTGGATATCCAATAGCGAAGGAAATATCTAAACTTGATATTGGCCAGACAATAGTGGTGAAAAATAAGGCAGTTGTTGCTGTTGAAGCCATGGAAGGCACAGATGAAACCTTGCTCAGGGCAAATAGGTTGGTGGGAGGAAAAGAAATTATTCTTATTAAGGTTTCAAGGCCCAATCAAGATATGAGATATGATGTGCCAGTTCTTGGATTAAATACCATAAAAATACTTAAAAAGTGTAATGTCTCAACGGTTGTGGTTGAGGGGGGAAAAACTCTTATTTTAAATTTGGATAAATTTTTAGAAGAGTTAAACAAAATTAATACTTCACTTGTGGTCATGTAATGGTAGAGCGCTTTATATTTTTAAATGAGATTTTTTATTCAATTATAGGGGAGTCTTCATTTGTAGGATATCCTTCAGTATTTGTTAGACTTGCGGGATGTAATTTAAATTGTAAATATTGCGATACAAAATATGCCCTTAAAGATGGGAAGTATATTTCCTTTAAAAATCTAATTTCTGATATCGAAAAATTTGGGATGAAGAGAGTTTTAATTACTGGAGGGGAGCCTCTATGGCAAAGAGAAACAATTCCTTTGATAGAGGAGTTGCTTAATAGAAATTTCACTCTTTTTCTTGAAACAAATGGTACAATTTCCCTCAAAAATGTTCCCAGAGAGGTTTTTAAAATAGTTGACGTGAAAACTCCAGATAGTGGTGAGGGTAATTCCTTTCTCATGGAAAATTTAAGGTATTTAAAAAGTGGGGATAACTTGAAATTTGTAATTTGTTCCACAGGGGATTTTTACTGGTCAGTTGATTTTGTTAAAAGCATAAAAATGGAAAAAGGTGTAGATATTCTATTTTCTCCTGCACATGGTTTTTTTTCCATGAATCAGTTGGTTCAACTAATTTTAAAAGAAAAGTTAGATGTCAGATTAAATCTTCAGATACATAGAATTCTCGGAATTAAGTGAGTATAATTGACAAAAGGAAGATAACTCTTTATTATTTCTTATAGATTAGTTTATGGAGAAAAATATGGATTACAAAAAATTTAAACTTCAAAAAAGGGACCTGACTTTTTTCTTTGATAATAAGATTTTGCCATGTGATTCAACGGATCAGGTGTGTCTCTGTCAGGATATTATAGGACAGGAAAGGGCTGTTGAAGCGATTAAGGTTGGACTTGGTTTAAAAAGTGTTGGCTATAATATTTTCATAACAGGGCTTTCTGGTACCGGTAGAATGACTACGGTGAAAACATTTCTTGAGGATATTGATTCCCACCTTGGAGCCCCAGATGATCTCTGCTATGTCTACAATTTTAAAAGTCCAGACAATCCTTCTCTAATAAGGCTACCTGCGTCAAAGGGCAATTTATTTAAGAAAAAGATGAATGAGTTTATAGATGATTTTCTGGCAAAGTTTCCCGATATTCTTGAGAGTAAAGAATTACTTGATAAGTATGAAGATATAAAGGCTAAATATGAAAAGGTCATAAATAAATACTACCAGAAGATGGAAGAGGCTGTGGCTAAGAAAAATTTTACAATTGAGGAGTTTGAAATTGCCCCCAATACCAAAGGGAGTAGATTTGTTCCTTTGGTTGCTGGAATGCCAAGGGATATTGAAGAACTTGAACAACTTGCAATGGAAGGCCAATTTGACAAGAAGGAACTCAATAAGATTAAAAAGAATTACAGGTATCTGATGGGAAAGTTAAATGAAATTAAGAAGAAGGTAAAAAAGGTTGAAAAGGAACAAAACAATGAATTTAAGAAAGCACTGAAAGATGTTGTAAAACCTATTCTGGAAGAGGAGATAAGGGATATTTTAAAAGACCTAAACCATGAGAAGGTAAGGGAGTATTTGAAAAATGTTAAAGAGGATATATTGAAGAATCTTGAGCAATTTAAGTTGCTTGTGGATGGAGGGGATAAAAGTAATCCCCTTTTGCCAATCTTTGGCTCTTTTCTGAAGGGGAAACCTGATAGATCCTTCTTGATAAAATATGATGTAAATGTAATAGTTGACAATTCACCTGTAAAAAAACCACCTGTAATTATTGAAAGATTTCCCAATTATAAAAATCTCTTTGGCACCATAGAGAGGAAGGTAAATAAGAGTGGAATAATTACCACTGATTTTACCAGAATAAAGGCGGGTTCATTTTTAAAGGCAAATGGAGGTTATCTCATTTTAAATGCGATGGATGTACTGATTGAACCTGAAGTGTGGAAGACCCTTAAAAGGGCTTTAAAGTATAGGAAATTTTCCATTCAGAGTTTTGACCCCATTTTTGCTTTTAACACCTCTTTTTTAAATCCTGAGCCAATAGATATTGATATTAAAGTTTTATTAATAGGTGATTATAATCTCTATTATCTCCTCTATGCCCTTGATGAAGAATTTAAAAAAATCTTTAAGATACATGCTGATTTTGATACCCAGATGGATGCCGAAAGAAAAAATATTGAAGCCTTTGTATCTCTTTTAAATAAAATTATAACGGAAGAAAACCTTTTACATTTAAATAGAAGTGGGATTGAAGAGGTTTTAAGATATGGAATGAGGCTTGCTGGTAGAAGGAATAAAATCACCACGCGTTTTAGCGATATTGCTGATTTGTTGAGGGAATCCACCTATTGGGCTAAAATGGATGGAAAGGATATTGTGGATGGGGAAATTGTTAAAAAAGCGGTGGATGCAAAAAATAGGAGAAATGGAAAATTCAGGGATAAGATACATGAGTTGATAGAAGAGAGTATAATTCTTATAGACACGGATTCAGAAAAAGTGGGACAGATAAATGGGCTTTCAGTATATGATTTTGACTACTTTTCATTTGGAATTCCAACGAAAATAACTGCCCAGGTTTCCCTTGGAAAGGATGGTGTGATAAATATCGAGAGGGAATCTGGGATGAGTGGGAAGGTGCATGATAAAGGAATATTTATCCTTTCAAGTTTTTTAAGGTCAAGGTTTAACAGGGATTTTCCCTTAAGTGTGAATGTTTCCATATGTTTTGAACAGTCCTATTCCGGTGTGGATGGTGATAGTGCCTCTTCAACAGAAATTTATGCAATTTTATCTGCGCTCTCTGAGGTCCCAATAAAGCAATATATTGCTGTAACTGGCTCTGTAAATCAGAAGGGAGAAATTCAACCAATTGGTGGGGTAAATGAAAAGATAGAGGGCTTTTTTGAAGTGTGTAAAAGAAGGGGGCTTACTGGTAAGGAGGGAGTTATAATTCCCATTCAAAATGTACCTGATCTGGTGTTAAATGAAGAGGTTATCAATGCTGTTGAGAGTGGAAAATTTAATATTTATGCCATCTCCCATGTGGATGAGGGAATAGAAATCCTTACTGGTAAAAAGGCTGGAAAGAGAAGAAAAGACGGAACCTTTCCCCGGGGAAGTATTAATTTTCTGGTTGAGAAAAAGTTAAAAGAATTTGCTGAAAAGTTGAAGTCATTTGAAAATGAGTAATTGTGATATCTTAATAGTTGGGGCGCAGGGTGCTGGACTTTCTGCTGCCTCGGAAATAAGAAGATTTGATTCTTCTGTAAAAATTGTGATTCTGGAAAAGTCAAACTATATTTCCTTTTCCAATTGTGGGATTCCCCTTTTTATCCGCGATAAAATTAAAAAAATTGAAGAGTTAACCTATTACAATAGGGAAGGATTTGAGAAGCGAAAAAATGTGAAAATAGTTTGTGGAGTAAGGGTATATAAAATAAATAACCATAAAAGGGAAGTCTTCTATACCTTTTCAGATGGTAGAGAAGGGAAGATAACCTATTCTAAATTGATCCTTGCTGTGGGTGCAACTCCCAATTCAATTGGGGAAAATTTCAACCATGTTTTTTCCATACGGGGCCCTGAATCGGCAATTTCACTCAAAAGGTTTTTAAGTGAAAAAAAACCTGAGAAATGTGCCATTGTGGGTGGTGGGGCTGTGGGACTTGAAATGGCAGATGCCTTAAGTGATATGGGTATTTCTGTTGAAATTTTTGAAAAGGGAGTTTTGTTGCCTCTTCTTACTGAGGATGCCCGCAATAATTTTGTTGGGGCTGTTAAAGGTAAGGGGATAAAAATAAATGAGGGTGTGGATGTGAATGATGTAGAAGAACTTGAGGATAGGGTCCTTTTGAAGGTTGGCGGAGATGTCTTTGAATATGATTTTGTTATTTATAATATTGGTATTTATCCTTCCACAAATGATATTGAAATAATCCCTGAAGTGGATAGGTTTTCAAATGGGGCAATTCTGGTAAATGAATTCATGCAGAGTTCATTGGGAAATATTTATGCATGTGGGGATTGTATTGCAATTAGAGATCTTTCTGGAAAGTATCATTTTCATCCTTCAGGACAACTTGCAAATATTACCGGAAGAGTTGCAGGGAGAAATGTTCTGGGAATATATTTCCCCTTTGGTGGCAGTTTAATTTCAACTAAACTTAAAATTTCTGGATATGAGATTGGTTGGTTTGGAGATCTTAAAGAAAGTTCATCTGTGATTAAAATTCCAGTGAAATTATTTTCTCTCCCCAGATATGTGGGGAATGTGGATAATAGAGTTTATGCAGATATTTATTTTGATGTGGAGAGAAAAAAAATTGTTGGTGGAGTGTTTTTTGGAAAATATGGTGCTTTTCATCAAATGGATTTACTTTCCATGATGATTTATTCGGAAAAGGGAATAAGAGACTTTTTTGGCTTTGAAAATGGTTATACCCCATTTTTTAATAATTCTCAGAATATCTTTCAGCAACTTTTTTTAAAACTTGAAAAATATCTTTAAAAAGGAGAATTTATAATGGAAAAAAGAGTTATTCAAACAACAAAGGCTCCAGGAGCCATAGGACCTTACAGTCAGGCAATATGTGTGGAAAATTTTTTGTATACCTCGGGTCAGATTGGAATGGATCCTGAAACGGGTAAGGTAGTTGAAGGTGGAATAGTTCCAGAGACAGAACAGGTTTTTAAAAATTTAAAGGCAATTTTGGATGAAGCAGGATTTTCCTTTGAAAATGTGGTAAAGGTAACCGCTTTTTTGTCTGATATGGGAAATTTTGCTAAGTTTAACGAAATTTATGAAAAACATCTTGGAAAGGTAAAACCAGCCAGATCTACCGTTGAAGTGGCTAAGTTACCTCTTGGATGTAATGTGGAAATAGAACTTGTGGCCATAAAGTGAAAAGGTTTTCATAAGGGTGTTACATAAGGTTACACAAAATTACTATTTTCATTTATAATTTTTCTCTAATTCCTTTGTTACTAACATTTTTTTCTGGCATATGTTTTGCTCTATTAATTTGTGATGTTTGAGATAGGAGGTTTCTTATGGGAAAAAGAAAAAGATTTCTTAATAATAAGGGTGATTCTTTAATTACAGCCCTTATATCTTCCCTCATTTTAGGTATTGTTTCCCTTGGGCTTGTTTACGGCTTTTTTATGGCTTCAAGAACCAATACCATAGGTGCCTATATTGAAAGAAGTTCACTAATTGCCCAATATGTGATGGAAAGGATATCATCACTTCCACCGGATGACCCTCAAATGAAAAATTTAGGAGTGTATGGAGATCCTCTGGATCCGAGTAGTAATAGTGCCATAAATAATTTAATTCCCCATTTGACAGATGATATTGCCCAGAGATTTCCATTTTATAGGAATAAGGATGGTAGTGTAAATTATGGAATTCAGGTTCAGGTCTCAAATCCAGTTGGTACACTTGATTCAAATGTCACTGGTAATTTAAGGGTAATTACCATTGCTGTTGAGCCAAGCAATAGAATAAAGGGATATATTTTTGGTGGTAAAGGTCAGGCAACTTCTGTGGGAGATATGGTGCTTGGCTCTATTTCAAGAACTTTAAAATATGTGGAATAGGGGAGGATATTATGATAAATAGAAAGGGTTTTTCATTGGTTGAGGCTTTAATTTCCACGGTTATTGTGGGGATGATACTTGCTGCCGGGGCGTGGCTCTTTTTTGCAAATCAAAAGACCACAACCCTTGAAATTACTGCATCTCTTGTTAGGGCAAACTTAAGGCAGGCTTTAAATGTTATAGGGAAAGATATTGTTCAGGCAGGAATGCTGAGCAGGGCAACCAAAATTAATCTTGGGAATGCTTTAATAAGACCCATAGAGGGTGGAAATAGAAGTTATAAAAAGTATAATTCAAATTTAAATTTGGGAAAATGCATTGGTTATAATAGTAACAATATTGATAAGATCCAGATTATTTCTCCAGATCCAGTTAATTCTGCCTATGCCACTCAGGATCTTTCATCGGGAAATACGACACTTCACAATATAAAAATTGATGCAAATAATAGCCCCATAAATAATAATTATAGACCGACAAGGGGAGATTACTACATCATCACAAATGCAAATTATTTAAAAAACCCATTTGATCCTGCAAATAATCCGATTACAAATATTTTTAAATTAAGAGGGGCAACTTTTGTAAGTGGTTATGCAGATCATGGACTTTATAATTTTTCCATAACCCCCCGCTTGAAAAATAATTTTTCTTCAAATGCTGGACTCTGTAAAGTAAATATACATTATTACTATGTCAAATACTATAACTCTCAAAAACCTCCAAAACTTCCAGAGTTGAGATGCTATATTAGAAATTTAAGAAGGACTTATGTTGTTGCTGAAGGGATTGAAGATATGCAATTTTCATATGGTGTGGATATAAATGGAAATAACAAAATTGATTCAAATGAATGGATACAAAATCCCCTTACCATATCTGACAATGACTACTATAAACTAAGGGCAATTAAGGTTACCATTTGTGCTATTTCAAGACCACTTCCCAAAAGTTATCTTGGGAAGAAGAAAGATGAAAATGACATTTATTATGTAAGGCCACAAATTGAAGATAGACCAAAAAATGCCAATCCCAAACCATTTCCAAGTGATTATATGGATTATCCAGTATACAGGTTAATTGCGTCTGAAACCTATTATTTGAGAAATTTTATGCCAGATAGTTTTTATGGCAATACAAATAATTAATTGGGAGGTTTTTATGAATCAGAAGGGAATATCACTTATAGTGGTTTTAATAATAGCGGTTGTTTTATCCCTCCTTGCCTCTGGCCTTTTTGTTATTACAACTACAGATGCCTTTACTGCAAGGAATTATAAATATTCCAGGGAGGCATTTTATGCGGCAGAGGCCGGTTTGAGGTATGGGGAGAAGGAACTCAGACAGTTAAAAAGCCTTGCTTTGATAAATGGTATATATCGCTATGAAGGAGATGACTTAAAGGGACCTATATATGGAAATGAAAGATTGGGTAAATACTTTGTTGTTCCATCAACAGTTGCTGATCCCGCACATCCTGAAAGTGGACATGTGATAAAAGAGGAAACCTTTCTTTCAGGAGATAAAGCCAGGAAATTTTCCGTCTTAATTGCAAATAATGATCCCAATGAAAAGGATCCCACCGGGAAAAAGGCAGAAATTGACAACAAGTTGTTTTTGAGATCCATTGGATATGGTCCCGGAAACAGCAGGGTGATCCTTGAAGAAATGGTTGATATAAATGAGGTTGTTGTGGATACTACAAAGGATCAGGCATTGTCAAGTCCCACGGGACAGGATAAATATAACAAGTAAGGAGGTTATTAATGAAAAGATATCTTATATTAACATTTATAATTTTTGGGTTTTTTAGTGTTTTTTTCATGGCGCAGCAGGGTCAAAACCAGCCCATATATGACCCAAATGATCCCATTGGCAGGGTTTTGCCACCAAATCTCTCGGTTATTCTGGATACCTCCGGTTCAATGAATTGGCCACCCAGGGGCTATAACAATTATGGCCGTTGGATAGGAACAGATACAAGAGCCAAAATAGGGATAGCAAAGGATGCCCTTTATACCCTCTGGTCGGTAAATTCCCTTTCCCTTAGATGGGCCTTCTGGGTGTATGATGATGGGATGTTTAAATATAAGTACAATAATGGGAATAATTGGTCCCTTGCAAAGCACTTTTCATCCAGTTATTTTCCTTATAGCCTCTATCGCTATAGGGGGTATAGATACATAGAGGGAAGATATCGCAGGTATTACGATGACCCATGGATCTTTCATTATTCAGGATGTGTAAGTACTTCCCCATATGGAAGAAACTTAAATGATGCACCCTATCATTTACTTGTGGATCTTCCCATGGATTACGATAATCCTGATAGCACTGATTTAAATGACGAACAGTGGTTTGCTGCAAGTACAACACCGGGATATGACAATAGAGGGGAGATGAAGTTGTGGATAGATAGAGATGGGGATATCTATAGCACAGATCCATCCCATTCCCATTCAGCAGTTGCAATTAAAGGGACACATCCCTTTCCCTTTGATCATAAAACATACTGGTCAAGTTATTATGATACACATCTATTTTTTAAGGAGATTGGAGCGGCAGGTAATACACCAATTGCAAATTCACTTAAGGCGGTACTTTATTTTAACACATATAATGGGTTTAAGTTTTGTGACTTCAGGGAAGATCCCAATTCCCCTGTGGATGAGTTTTTGCACCATCAGATGTATGGATTAACTTCGAGGACCCCTGAAAAAAACAGGGATCCCTATTTTGACTGTAGATATAACGCAGTTTTGGTTCTTACAGATGGTATGGAAACATGTGGTGGAAGTCCAGTATCTGCCGCATCACAACTTCACCAGAATGGTGTAGATGTCTTTGTGGTTGGTTTTGGTATGCAAAGTGATTCACAAAAAAGAGCACTTGATAGAATAGCAAGTGCTGGTGGGACAGATCACGCATATTTTGCAGATAACACAACGGAATTAATCAACGCCTTGAGGCAGGTTTTAACAAAATTGGGGGGAGAAATAAGTGGTGATACTGAACCGGTACTTGGATTTATCAAGCCAGATGCCATAACCTGGCCCCTTTCAATGCCAGATGATGTTCAGGTTCAAAATATTGTGATAAATGCCTCCATGACCTTTTCACCTACATTTTCCGGACATTTGAGGTGTTTCCAGGCAATAACCACGTATCCAGCAGATAGTTCAAAGATTAAATTTCTACACCATTTTGATAAAAATAACACGGATGGAAATCTACTCTGGGATGCCTACGAGAAAATAAGAACCATGGATAAGGATAACAGAAAGGTTTATACCTCCACTTATGCTCCCGGAACTCTTTTTAGGTTTGATTTAAGCCATGTAATACAGATTAAGCAGATAACGGGGATTACAGATACCAATGAAGCCAGGGATTTTATTGAATACATTAGAAATCAAGATCTTGGGGATATCACATATTCCACTCCTGCCTTTGTGGGACCACCAAATCCAAATGCCTACAGGACATATGACTACATACAGTGGGCAAATTCCCTTAAAGATAGAAAACCGGTGGTTCTTGTTGGGGCAAATGATGGGATGCTTCACTGCATAGATGCCACAAATGGTGAAGAACTCTGGGCATATATCCCCTATGACTTTCTAAGGGCAAGATCTGGACATAATGGCTGTAAGTTGTTTGAAGAATTATATGGCGAGGGGGATCAAAACAACCAGGGACAGCCAAATATATATGGGGAAAGGGTCTATGGGAGAAGACCCCACTATTTTTACATTGCCTCCCCCATTAGAGTTGAAGATGTAAAAGATTTAAGTGGAAACTGGCACACCATTTGTGTCTTTGGATTGGGGGCAGGTGGTGATGCCTACTATGCCCTTGACATAACAGATGTTGAACACCCCTTTTTCCTGTGGAGATATAAAGGTGATTCTTCTTATCCCCTCGGAGAAACTTGGTCAATTCCTGCAATTTGTAGGATTGCAGATTCCACTGGAAATTATCCACTGGGGAGATTTGTGGTTGCCTTTGGTTCGGGATTTAACTTAAATCCTGAATGGAGCAACCCTCAGAGAAGGGGAAAGAGTTTTTATGTGATAGATGCACTTACTGGACAGAAGATCTATAGATATACTTTAAATGATGCCACACAAACTATCTTTTCAGGTACTCAAATCCAGCAGGTGGGAAATTGTATTTTTACTCCAATTGTCGCATATGACGATCCAGACGATTCAGATGACTATGTAAATGCATTTTATTTTGGAACATATAGGGGAAATGTATACAGGATTTCCCTAAATGGCACAAGTACTTCAAATTGGGATGTTACAAAGATCTTTGAATCCACACAGCATACCCCTATCTACTCACCCATATATGTGAACAAGTTTGAAATTAGAAATGCCGGTAAGAAGACATTGATAGCCTTTTCTGAATATGGCTCTCCAATAGATACAGTGCAATTTGGAGGATCGAGAAAGCCCGGAATATTATACTGTCTTGTCGAAGAGAACCTTGGGAATGGAACGGTTTCCACAAATCAACTGGTAAATATAAACAGCAGTTCATTTAGTGCAGCAAGTGATAAGGGATTCTACTATAGACTTCCAAGTCCTCAGGAGGGTGAGAGTTGCCCATTTGGACCCAGAGTTTTCTTTGACAGGGATACAGGAGATGTCTTTATGGCAGCAACAAGTTACCTCTTCTTTCCAAATGCTGGAATGGCAGGAAACTGTGATCCTGTAACCCACACAGTTAATGCTGGAAGATCCAAGGCATATATTATAGATATCGAAAATGGAGATTTTCTTGACAACGGTGCCGTGGATCTTGGTTCTGGAACTACATATTTTGGTAGGGCTTCAGCATTTCACAAGGGTGCAAGGGGAGAAGCCTGGACAGATATTGGTACCGGTGAAGTTTGGGGTTGGGGATATAAGAAAACTGGTGGTACAAAGAGTTTTAAGAAATTTGGAGATGTGCCAGGTAACGACATAGGAGAAAAGAACCCAACTGGTGGAATTACCACAAAGACAAGTTATTGGAGAATTTTTCAATAATTTCTAAAAAGGGGCAATTTATAAAATTGCCCCTTTAATTTCACTCCAAATTTTAATATAATATAGAAGAGGTAAAAAGCGATGGTGAGAAAGGGTATCAACTTATTGTTTATTTTTTTGCTTTTTTTTGCTTTTTCTTTTTCTCAAAAGGTTATTACAAATAGGACATTAAAAAAATATCACCATTCTTCAAAAAAGAAGAGTAAGGTTAAAAGCCAGGAGAAAAGCAACAAATATAAAAATAAGAAGGTTGCCAAACCTGATAGAAGTTTGGAAGAAAAAAGGGCTGAACTTTTCAAAGAAACGAAGGATATGGGCGATTTACATCTTGAAAACAGGATAGTGGAAAACATGGATAAATATTGGTATCTAAATGATAAATATTTAAAAGAATATAGTAAACTAAATAAAATTAGACAGGAGATACTTAAAAATAAGGTAAATGGGGGAAGCGTTCCTTCATATTTAAAGGAAAAATTTGAAAGAGAAAAAGAGAAACTTGATAGTATTTTAGAGCAAAAAAATGTTCTTGAGGATCAAATTGCAAGAGATTTAAAAAAGGCGGATGAAAAGGGACTTTTAAAAGATAAAAAAGTGCTGGAAGATTTTAAAACCAATGAAGAAAAGAAAAAAGAGGAACTTAAAGAAATGGAATTGAAGTAAAAGGGAGGTATTTTATGAAAAGGAAGATTTTCCTATATTTTTTCTTGTTTTTATTTTCAGGCTTTATTTTTTCTACACCGCCAATTCTTATTTTAGATCTATTCTGGAATCCAACTGCCAACCCTCCTGGACCTGATCAAAAGTCAAGTGTGGATGATTTTGAGAATGCTTTGACTACACTTGGATATTCCTATGATAAAATTAGTCTGGATCTAAATACAAGTATAACCACAGTGGATTTTTCCCCCTATCAACTTGTAATTATAATAGATGGTGTTACCTGTTTTACTGTAGAGAACCATCGGATGACAAATGCTGAAGGCCAACATATTAAAAATTATCTTCAAAGTGGTGGAAAGGTTTATATGGAGGGGAATAATGTGTGGTATTTTGATGTGGTTAATAATAGTACATATGATTTTAGCAATGATTTTGGCTTCACTGCGAGTGATTTATCTGACAACTGGTTTGATAGTTATGAGTTAAAAGGTATCAGTGGAACTTTTATGGCTGGGGTTGATATGTTTTTTGACGATCCTGACAATCACAACTCCTGTTTCTGGGAATATCAATTGGAGGCAAATAAACAGGGTGCTTTTAATTTATTTACCATGTATCCACAGGATCTAAATACATACTATCCCTTTCCATGTGCAGTTGCCTATGATTCTGGAACCTATAAGACAATAGCCGCTGCCTTTGAACTTGGAGCCCTTAACTCCAGTAATAGTGGGGATACCAAGACAACCCTTGTCCAGAAAATTATAGACTGGTTTGGAATATCTTCTTCTCCAAATTATGGAGATTTGAATCAGGATGGTCAGGTAAATACCACTGATTATCAGATAATGGCAAACTATCTTGCTGGTAATGTTTCTCAGGGAGAATCTCCCTTTACTGCGCCACTTTCATCTGCTGATCTGGATGATTCCGGAAGTGTCAACTGTAGGGATTTAACTATAATGGCAAACTATCTCATTGGGAATATTACTTCTTTACCGTTTTAACAAATTTGTTGTTTGAGGTGGATGATGAATAGAAAAATTTTGATTTTTGCTTTATTTGCTTTTTTCATTATTTCTTTTACTTTTTCTCAGAGCCTTGTGGAACTTTCAAAGAGAAATAAAGAACTTGAAAAAAAATCAAAGCCCACGAGGGTTATTACGAATGCTGATTTAAAAAGGTTAAAAGGTGGTTCACTTGCTATTCAGAAAGGCACTTCGACAGCCACTTCTTCACAAAAAGCCTCTGAAGAGATGAGCCCTGAGGAAAAGGCTGCCTTTAATAGGATTTATCAACTTGCAGGTACCTTATATGCCCATGAGGCGGAAAAGAAGATAAAGAATTTACAGTTAAAAAAACTCAGAAAACTCTATTTTTCTTCTGACAATGGAGTGTACAGGGATAATGTTATAAAACCCAAAATGCAGAAGGTCTATCAGGATATTAAAATGCTTGAGATGAAAATAATGGAAGATAAAGATAGCCTTCAGGCCGCAAGAAGAGAAGAGATAAGAAAGGGCATTGACCCTTATATTTTAAATGAGGCTGAAAGAAAGGCAAAGGAAGAGGTTGAAAAAAATTATAAGAAGGAAGAGGCAAAATATATAACAACTCCCAAGAAGGGAAAGTTTACTCAGGGAAGTATGGGGAATACATCTGGCAATAAATTGAAGGATAGAATGTCTGTTTTTGACAAATTGGGAAATCCCAACAAAGGTAGTGGAAGGCTTTCTCCAGCACAAAAGTTGAAGTTAAAACAGGGAAAAAAGAAAAATCAATAGGGGAAATAAACTTTAAAATAAAATATTTTAGCCCACTTTTACAGTGGGCTTTTTTTGTTTTACTGGTTAGGCTATGAATTTGTTGATTGTTGAAGATAGATTGTCCCTGCGGGAAATGTTGCGGGACTATTTTTCTTCAAAAGGATTTAATGTCTTTACTGCTGGAAGTGGTAAAGATGGGCTGGATATTTTCAGCAAAAGGGCGGTGGAGTGTGTTCTTCTTGATTTGAAACTCCCGGATATGTCTGGTATTGAGGTGTTAAAGAGAATTAAAAATTTAAACCCCCTTTTGCCTGTAATCATTATGACTGCCTATGGTAGCATTCCCGAAACGGTAGAGGCCATAAAAAGTGGTGCTGATGACTTTATTCAGAAACCACTTAATCTTGAACTTTTGAAACATCAAATAAAAAAGGCATCACAATTTTATGCTTTAAAAACAAAAGTCCTCCTGTATGAAGAAAGTTTTTCAAAGGAAATGGATCTACCGAAAATAGTTGCTGAAAGTTCCGTAATGAAAGAGGTTGCTCAAAAAATTCAGATGGTGGCAAATAGCGATGTTACTGTTTTGTTAATGGGAGAAAGTGGTACAGGAAAGGAACTTTTTGCAAAGGCTATACATAAACTTTCAAAGAGGTCAAAAAAAAGATTTATTGAAGTAAATTGTGCAGCAATTCCACATTCCCTTGTGGAAAATGAGCTATTTGGGCATGAAAAGGGGGCCTACACCGGGGCCTACTCAACTCAGGAGGGAAAATTTGAACTTGCAAATGGTGGGACGATTTTTCTGGATGAAATTTCTGAAATTCCGGTAAATGTTCAATCAAAACTTTTAAAAGTAATTGAAGAGAAAAAAATTATGAGAATAGGTGGAAATAGAGAAATTTCTGTTGATGTCAGAATAGTTGCGGCAAGCAACAGGAACTTAGAGGAAGAGGTTAAAAAGGGGAATTTTAGGGAAGATCTCTACTATAGGATATCTGTTTTTCCAATTTTAATTCCCCCTTTAAGGGAGAGAAGAGAAGATATAATTCCAGTAGCAAACTACTATCTTGACTTTTTTTCAAGATCTGAAGGGAAAAAGATAACCGGGATAGAAAAAGACCTTGAAAAAAAATTAATTGAATATCACTGGCCAGGAAATATAAGGGAACTTAAAAATGTAATTTACAGTGGGGTTATTCTCGATACGGATGGGGTTTTAGGTGTAGATGATGTAAAAATTTTTGCTTCCTCTGAGGTGGACTATTCTTTTCTTGAGGAAAAAATAAAGAAAATGGGTTTAAAAACCTATTTGGATAATTTTAAGAGTGAAAAGGAAAGGGAGATTTTAAGGTATTTTCTTGACAAATATGGGGATAAGAAATTAATTGCAGAAATGCTTGGGATAAGTTATAGATCCCTCATTGAAAAATTGAAAAATTTGTAGGAGGTTGACTTGAGATTTCAGGAAAAAATAACGTTTTATAGTGAAGGGAACAAAAAGCCGGTGATTCCCGAATTTATTCTTTCTCTTGAGATGGGAGTTGAAAGGGTAGAAAAATTTGGATTTTCTCTTGTTGACTTTTTTAATAATTTTAATGGAGGGGATTTAAATTTAATTTTAAATGTGAAACGTGGAATGAAAAGAGTTGATATGTGGGATATCTTTCAATTTTTTTATTTTCTTTCCCATAGTTTTGAAGCCACATTTATGTTGAGGACAGATGTTGAAACCATTTTTAATTTTGGTGTGATGCCCTTTGGATGGGAATCCCATAAGGTGGGTATTGAGAACATCTTAATTGATGATAGAAATATTGAAGAAAGTTATCTTGAAGTCATCTATAGGGAATTTGGATTAAGTGGGGTGAATATATCTTTTAGAAAGGGATTTGAGAGATATATTACAGGTTTTTTGTTTGGAGAGGAGGATCCTGGTAATATAGATAAAATATTTTTTAAAGAAGAGGATCTGGAAGATTTCTCAGGGGGAGATGGAATAATCTTAAAGACTGGATTCATAAATGAAATTGATGGAGATATTTTAAGGGATATCCTTTAATGAGTCAAACCCAGAATTTTGTGTCTGAGGAATTTTAATAGAGAATGAAAAGGTGCCAGGCACGATTTGATCTGTAATTTAAGAAGGAAAAAGGTGCCAGGTAAAATCAAAATTAAAGGTATCATGAAATTACCTCCACATAATGCAATCCCACCATTAGTTTATAGAAAAGAATTAAAATTGGTGTCAGGCAAGAATTGGATAAAAAGAAAAGTGTCAGGCAGAGACATAGAATTTAAGAGTGGGGGAAAAGGTGTCAGGCAAACAAAAAATTTAAAAAAAATTAAATGGTATTTAGGGTTGTAAGCTCTCTTTTTTTAATTATAAATCTTATTTACTAAACAGAAAATTTTTTTAACTCCTACTTTAATCTCTGATAAAAGTAGGACATAACGATGGATGCACTACTTAAAATATTTAAAGATTCTACATTGTCTTCCATGGGGATTGTGATTTTTTCTCCATATTTTTCAAATTCCCTGCTGATTCCATGTCCTTCATTACCGAATACGATTACTGAATTTTTTTGAGGAGTTAATTGATATATGTTTTTCCCCGATCCTTTGTAAGTGAGGTAAATTTTTATCCCCTTTTGATGAAGGCTTGAAAGAAAATCTGCAATTTCTTCTATTTTTATGAAATTTACTCTTAAAGATGAGCCCATGGAACTTCTTATTACGCGGAATTTAAATGGGTCAACGCTTCCTTTAGTTAAGTATATTGTTTTAAATCCAAAACTTTCTGCGCTTCTCGCTATTCCCCCAACATTTTCAGGATTTTGTACACCATCTAAAATGATGGCAGGTAATGAAAAAGCATCCTCTGATTTTGCTTTTTTGCAAAGGGCAAATATTTTTGAAGGAGATGGAAATTTTGAGAGATACCTTGCCACCTTTTCATCAATTAAAATGGTGTTTTTGCTGTATTTTTGTGTGTAATTAACTGTGTAAATTTTTAATATCTCATGTTTAGATTTTAAAACTTCATCAACTATCTTTTTTCCCTCCACAAGAAAAAAGTCGTCCAGGACCCCACCTCTTTCATCTAATTTTTTTAGGTACTTTATCTCTGGATTTCTGGTGCTTGTAATTTTCTTCATTTCAAATGATATTATAACAAACAAAAGATTTGAATTGATAGATTGAATATGTTAGTTTTTATTTTAAATAAATTGGAGGAGTTGAAATTTGATTTTTTACCTTCTTGAAGGAAGTTCTTTTTTAGATTTGATATATAACAGTGGAATCCTTGCAAAAATTGTTCTTCTAATTCTTCTTATTTTTTCCATACTTTCCTGGAGTATTATTTTTAGAAAAATTTTTTTATTTAGAAGGGTGGAAAAGGCAAATGATCTTTTTCTTGAGATTTTTAGAAGGAGTAAAAAACTTTCAGAGGTCTATAAAAGTGTTGATATATGTCAGGAAAGTCCTTTAACAGGAGTTTTTTATGCCGGTTATAGGGAAATAAATGCCCAGTTATCCCTTGGGGCCGATGGCAAATCTCCTAAGATCAGAAACATTTCCCTTGTGGAAAGGACTTTGAGAAAATCTTCCTTAACGGAGGTAACGGCGCTTGAAAAGTCTTTGAGTTGGCTCGCTACAACCGCTTCTGCATCCCCTTTTATAGGGCTTTTTGGGACGGTTGTGGGAATAATTAATGCCTTTGAAGGATTAGGTAAACTTGAATCCACTTCAATTCAGGCGGTTGCTCCGGGTATTGCGGAGGCTCTTGTGGCAACTGCTTTTGGTCTTTTTGCAGCTATACCGGCGGTAATTTTTTACAACCATTTTTTATCTAAAATAAAGTATATCTCTTCACTTCTTGACGATTTTACCACTGAACTCCTGAATTTGATTGAGAGAAATTTAACCTGAGGTGAGTTTATGGCTTTTTTAAGTGAAAAGGGACGGGTGGAGTCATCACTTGCGGAAATAAATGTTACTCCCTTAGTGGATGTTATGCTTGTTTTGTTGATTATTTTTATGATTACCGCTCCCATGATACACAGTGGTGTGGAAGTA